>Ga0207008_10281_pt1 | contig 12246 bp, 11 predicted proteins | sample Alteio_BWMinCont_83_FD_153489 | JGI IMG/M metagenome (GOLD analysis project Ga0207008, IMG submission 153489) | Enriched cells from forest soil in Barre Woods Harvard Forest LTER site, Petersham, Massachusetts, United States -... | ecosystem: Environmental > Terrestrial > Soil > Temperate forest >... | reverse complement strand
GCGTAAGTGTCGTTTCTCGGATGACCCAGTTTGGAGAGATGAGAAGAACAATTCCAGTGAGTTGTGAGTCAATCAGAATCAAACCAGTTCCTTCACCGAGCCAAGCTCGCACAACAGGTTCAGGTGATACAGGATTGATTTTCGGATGTCTGTGTTCGGGTCCTTGAAGGTTGACCTATACCCACGCGACATGCACTCCCGCACTAGGTCTTCCAGAGAGTGATCCGACCCAAAAGGCTGAAGGCTCCTAAAGACAATCTCCATCTGGCCTTCTTGGAGCTTAGGCCAGCCTGTCGTCGTGAGAGCAAATCGCGGGTTCGACTCGAGGTATGCCTTTGATTTGGGTAGAGGCATTTCGCTTGCCACTCTAGCATGATCGGTCGTCCTCTACGAGCCTGTCGAGACTGCCGGACAAAGGGGAGTGCAATCCAGCCTTCAGCACCTACACGATCCTCGATTTGTTTTCGGCGCGGATTCCGTCTGACCGATGCCGCTAGCACAGGCCACCAGCGTCGCAGATCAGTGCGAATGAATCATCGTTCTCTTCAAGCAGGCATGGCAAACACCATCGCGTAGGCCGCTTCTGAAAGAACCGTTTTAGGCTGTGGAGTACAGGCAGGACTGTCAGGCAGGCACTCGGCTGGCCGACTTTCCTACCTTAGGAGCCACTCTCTTTAGCAGGTATCGTCCCCGCTACAGAAATCCGACAGGACGCTCACAGCCCGGCTGTTGACCCCGTTTTGGGGAGGAGAAATGCCGGCTGCACAAAAATTGCGGCCCGTCTGATCTCGACGAGCCGCATTTGAGTTTAGAAACGAAAGTGGGTCGCCGAAACGAACGTCATCAACAGCAGAAAGATGGTTCGTCCGACTCGGATTCTGAGACAGCGGAGGCCAGGGACTGCCACGAATTCAATATCGAGCATAGCCACTCCCGCTCGCATGCGAATGTTGGAGATCGCATAGTCGAATCCCCCAAGCTCGCCGCCCGATGCGAATAGCAGGAATTTGCTGGTTGCTGATACGGCGCCTAACGGTTCTCGGCGAACATCCCAAGATTCGTGCCGCCGTGTGTACACGAAGCATTCTTTCCGAATTTCCTTGCGCAATGAAAGTCATCACGTCCTCCAAGAATTGTGAAGTTTGGAGGCGCGTTTGGAATTTACGCGTGAAGAGCCCCGGAACACGCCTCAGAAAACGGGTTCAGAATCGAGTGAACCGTCAACTTGGGGGGACGTGCACCGTGGAAAAGGAACCAACGCCGCTTTTCCCAACATACGCAGCAGAAAAACCGGACAGAAGAGAAAGTCGCTTTACGGACTACGCCTAGGAAGTGTTCGACGCAGCCCAGAGTGCGATCAAGCGCCGTGAGTGCTTTTCGAACTGCGGTTTCGGCAATAAACGCAAAAAGCTCATCTTGAACGCTGCGGGATTGCATTCCGGAGTAGAGCAGATGAAAGGAGGGAACGCGGACGTTGATCTGGTATGCAGAAGAATGGTCTATGACATTGGATCGGTGCGGGTCCTGAAACCCTACAGAAGTGTTGACAGCGCTGACTCCTGCCCATTCTGCCAATGTGTCATACTGCAGGTTCACCAAGTTCCTGCTGAGTTCACGTATTTGTTGGGCCAGCTGATTTCGGTAATCTTCTGCTTGGGCGACTAGGCCAACATAATGATGAGCCGAATCGTGCATCACGTCGAAATTCACGAGATCGCTTGGTTTGCCAGAGAGAGGTCGCGTCGATCCGAGATACCTGCCCTCGATTGTTTGCACAATATTGGACACAAATGCAACAGATTTATCTGAATCGATTAGCGAAAAGGACGAGTGAATCTCTGCCTCCTTCATAGAGTCCGGCAGAATCAGGTTCGTCGATTCTCCATTTACACAGTGCATCTTCGGCTCGGCGACGAGTTGTAATTTCAGAATCCGACGCGATTTCTTGCCTGTGTCTTCGGTGAGAATTGCCGGGATTTGGCCGATCGTTAGCATTTGCTTGCGATCATAGCGCACCTCACAAGCGTTTTGACCTGGGTTGTCCGCTAATTTGTTAGAGTTTGGGATTCAGTTAGCTTTTCCAGTGAAGGCGATTGGTCGCAGGCCCCTCCTCTTGACGTTAGCTTAAACTCGGTGCTAGCCAAGTTGCGTTTCGATGTCGGAGACGACCCGTTCTTGGGAGAGGGGGCACGCCCCGTCAACCCGCTTGGAACCTAAGCGACGATATCAGTACCCTCATGCCTTCGCTTGTGCGATATGACTTGGTCGCGATATTGGACTGTGTAGGTTCCACACTCGGGTTCGGATTTTGTAACAATGTTATTTTTTAACTTGACGGATCGCCGCGACTGTTGTAAATGTAGTTCGCGGTTTCCTTTCCCCATTCGTCCTGTAACTAGGGTCCCCCGGGCCAAACAAATAATCAAACGCTAGCACTCCTCCGTGAGTCGAGACTGAGGTGTGGCAGTACTATGGCGATCAGAGGTATATCGTGGGCTCGATTTATCCGCCTGGGATCCGAGCAACGTATACAGATCCACCGGTTAAAGCGATTTTTGCTCACCCACAAACAAACACAAGAACACGAATAGTTTGGAGGACCCTATGAGGCCATTACGTGGAATCTCTATCTGTCTTTTGGTGCTGATCGCAGCGGTATCGCCTGTTTCGACAGTCTTAGCAGCGCAAATGATTAGCTGCACCGTAACGAACGATAGCGCTTTCGCGAATTCCTATGCAATCCACGACAACGTCTGCAATACGAACACATCTATCAACCTCGACGCTCATGGAAAAGGAACGCTATCACTTTGCAGCAGTGGTGCCCTCACCGATGGGTATGGGTCGTTTAAGTCGAAGAAGTCGGATTCAAACACCTGGAACAACTTTGATTTGATTCGAAATGGCGAAACCAGAAGCCTCAATTAGCTTCCAGTCGCCATGAACGTTGACCACGCTTGAAGCGAAGTAACACGTCAGACATCTGCTTTTGATGGAGGGAACCGATGCGACAATGTGCGCGATTTATCCTAGCCATAGCGGCGTTATCTTGTGTAGTGCTTGTCAGTAAAGCTCAGGAACCAGATTGGCACATTCACGGGAAATGGTGTGTGTCAGACAAGGGGTCTTCGGGCAATGCGTATCGTAATACTTGCCAACATCACGATCAATTCGATTCGGTTGTTGCATGCCAACTAGACTCGGGTGGCGGAGACTATAACTATGGTCCAGTTAGGTCTGTCCAAGCCGCCGGTCGGCAAGCCGTAAATCAGTATATGGACAGCTACAAGCCCGCATCCTGCCAGTAGGGACGGGGACCTCGCAAGTAGAGTCAGTCACGACCAAGAAGCGCTAAAAACGCGTACGCTAGAGATTCGTGTTTCACGGGGAGTGCATATTCCATCAGCCCCGTTTGTCCCTTAACCGTTTGCGCCTATAAGATCAACGCCAGACCAGCAACCTAAATTTCCAATTTCCAAAACTTTCTCCCGCGCGTGTCCCATCCCTCAGTTGCAAGGCACCCTGCTAGACGATAGCTTAAACTTCACGACGCGGAACCTCAGTCGCGAGTCTGCGAACCCCGCTTTGCGCGAGGAGAAAAAGCCAGCCCGTGCCCAAGCACTTTCGATTTTCCATTGAAATGCGTTCAGCCAAGAAATTTGAATCCTCCTCTTTTACTTGGTTTCTCTCTTTCGTGGGATTGCGGAAACGGAGAGTCGAGTTCTCGTTGGAAAATCGAAAGAACCTCGCTGAAGTTCGTTTGGAACTCCTGAGCAGTGTGAATCAGCGATATAGAGATTTGTCGCCAATTGACAACTGTGAGCGTCGCTAAGCTATGTTCACGGGGATAGTCACCGCAGCAATTGAACACTAATGTTTTCGAAACGATCTCTGTAGTGAAGCAGACTGTCGGGTCCAAGGCAGTAATTGGGAGGCCATTCAAGATTCGTGCCGTTCAGGGGCCAAATCTGCAAGGATGCTGGTTTCCAGTCATCACCCTCAGGGAAGGTAATCGGAGGTTGAGATTTTCGGTGTGTGTGACTTTTCCACTTGGTCGCCACGGCTTGCAATACGATATTTTGAAAATTCCAGGTACAGCTGTACATCATCCAGTTGTAAGAGGTACTTTTGCTCTTCGAGTCCCCGCTGACCGACTTCCAAAACCCGTAGTACTTACCTGCAACGTGCTCTCGGGCAGCCAGAAAAACACTCACGCCAGCGGGAATGGCAAGCTCGCGACGGAAAAGGGATCGTTGATGACGCGTAAAAAATGGTCGCTTCTTTCCCAAGTCCTTATGGTTCGCGAGGACCAAGGTCTTGAACGCAAAGGCAGCGATTATCTTGAGTTGTTCGGGCGTGAAGGTTTTGATCGCTCCCCAATTTCCGACTAGCACATCGCCGATAATGGATTTGAGTGCCCCTTCGAGATCGCTCATCCAACCATTGTTGCAGGGAGTACAAACGGCCTTTGCCACGAACTTAATCTTGCGGCGTTGATACCGAATGTATTCATCGCGAGACACGATTCGCTCATTGCAGACGTAGCGTTGATCGGAAGGAAGTAGCTCAATCATCCAGTCGCTAAAAATATGCTCTGGGCTATCCGCTGGGCGCGTGCAAAAGGCACACTTCTTCATTGCGCGTGTAAGCGTAACAGGTGGTCACGTGAGTTCCAAGGATGGTTATCAAATTAATGGGAACAAATCAGGGGTGACTGTTGAAAAAATCCAGTTTCCTTCCAAATAGCCAAAATTTGGGGGATACAAGATGTCTAGAAAATTGAGAAAGTCGTTGTAGGGCATCCTAGGTGCAGTCTTATTTTGCGAATTTCGCTCGAAGGAGTTTTTCGACACCCACAGGCCATTCCACTCGTCGACTCCTATAATTCCAAAATCAAAGCTTTTCGTCTGCGAGGGTCCCATCCCTCAGTTGCAAGGCACCCTGCTAGACGATAGCTTAAACCTCGGTGGGGAAAGACTTGCCCTCTTTCGCCAAAATCACCTTCGTCAGGCCGCTTCACGATGCTTGTATGCACCGATTTGCTCCAACATCCCGAGCTGGTCCCAATTGTCCCAACCCTCGACAATCCTTCCGTTGAGAATGCGAGCAATGCTAATCCCTCCGATTCGAACCGATTTGCCACTGGGCGGAAACCCAAGGGCGTGTCCAGTATGAGTCATAGTGGCCGACCATCTCACGACAACTTTGTCGTCGGCTCCGAGAATGTCCTCGATTGTGAGCTTCATTTCCGAAAACGAGCCTCGGATTTCATTCACAAAGTTTACGAATTCCTCAGGGCCACGGAGTTCCGCCTCCGCTCCCCTCTGCCCCCTGGCGACGGCGTTAGGCGCAAGCAGATCGCGCACTGTCTGGATTCGACCCTCGTTCCACACTTCTTGGAACCAACGTCGCATAAGTGGAATGTTCTCTTCGGATGGCATAAGCGTGTACTCCTGTCAGGCGACCTTCGGCCAAATTACGTTAGCGCGGTGCCCGTAAACCGGCAAGTTAAATCTCCACTCGTGGCTGCGAACCCCGTTTGGGCGAGGAGAGAACTTGGGCGCTCTTAGATCGTGAATTGGCAGGTCTCAACGGGCAAGGTCAGTGAGGCTTCTTGTAGGTAAGTACAGCACCGACTATGGATACAACAGGTGGAAGGAGCGCGGCGGTCACGGTACCCAGATTGTGGACCGAACTTCTCAGCCGCCCAGACTTCGCTAGACGGTCGGATGCCATCTGGAGCCGATCTAGTTGCACCCAGTCATCAGCTGACAACGTTCCCTGTTTGGAAAAAAGATCGCAATAGCGGGCTTGCACTCTCGAAAGGGTTGCCAATCGGGCTCGTTCGACTGCAGTTCTTAGGTCGCCTTCGAAGCGCAGATAGACGAGACTCCCGAAGGCAAAGGAAAAAAAGCCAGCCACGATAACGACGGTAGAGATAAATCGTGCCACGTTGGCAGACGATGCACCTACAAATCCGGATGCGAAAGGAAGTGCCATCATACTCATAACCAACGCAAAGACCCCAAACCAGTAATAGAGAATCCTTTTTGCCAATGCCGTGCATGCAGAAACGGCTGGGCTGGCTGCTGGATCGCTGGGGAAGAGATCATCGCTATGGTCTTTAAGGCTGTGACTGAAGCATGTGTAGAATGGCGCAGTGAGGGTTGCCTGAGATGCTGTGAAGTACAGGATGAAGAATCCCAGACCCCACACAGCCAAATCCACCCACGGATATGCCCGCAGAATCCAAATAGATATGAAAATCGCTACGCCAGAAACGGCGAGGCTCTTCATGATAATTCTGGGCCGCACAAATCTTCTGCCGATATCTTCCCGCACGGTCTTGGCACACTGTTCAGACATATTAGGAAGAACAAGTACCTGAATAATCTCGGTTACAGCGAGCGAGGTGCTCCGGGTGAGCGCCACGACGATACCAAGATAGATTGTTCCCCACCAGGAAAGAAGAATGAGTTCACGAGAACGCGGCATCCGGAACATCTCTAATAGTGGTATGAGTGCGTACAATGCAGCCGCGAGCACGCCAGCGACAATCGGACTGAACTTTGTTGTCAGATCAGATTCGTAGGCTGGCAATCCTGTTCCAAGAAATGAGCCAAGCGTTGTCTGCACAGCCTGAGCTAGCTTGAGGCGTTCAGTGCCGACTTGGTGGTGGAACACTTGAGTGCTCATGTCCTCACGACGAGAAAGTTCTGCCGAATCAATGACGTTCTCTTCTAAAGGCCAGGTTGGCCTATGACGAGTAAAGCAACAGTAATAGGACAAAGTTGCTGAGATAAACTAGAGTTTATCCTCATTTTCCTGATCTGGTTTGAAATTCCATCCCTTTTCTTCCCTGCCGAGTGCCCATCCCTCAAAACGCAAGGGCACCAGGCTTGACGATAGTTTGAACCTGGCCCGAACCCGTTTGCGGCGACGAAACTCGCAAGGTCAGTCAACTCGTTGGGAGCAGAACGACGATGTGAGTACGCTCATGCCTTCGCTAGTGCGATACGGCTTTGATACCGGTTTTGCCGATGGACAACTCAGAAAACGGCTGCTTGAGATACCACTAGCCTTCTTGGAATTCGAGACTGGATTGAGCCGACATACGATCGTGCGAGCACGCAGAGGCCAGCCCGTCCACGCGCGATCTTTGATGCTTCTTAAGAACGTTGTCCGCCGAGTGCCCGTTCGAAGTTGAACTGGATCGACCGTCGATCTGAGCGAGCTCGGTTTCGCGGCATTGATAGAAGGAGCGATTTGCAAATGCAGGTTCGAAAGCGTAATTTTATGACCGCTCACTTCTTTTGAATAGGGGTCGAAAAAGCATTTACTGAAAGCTGCACTGCATCTACATCTCCAGCTTCAACCCTAATTCCCCAATAAACCTTCTCTCCGAAAACTGCGGTTGTGAAGATCAATGTTTTCTGGGGAGGAATATCGAGGGCAGACGAACAATACTCGTGTCCACTCTTACCTGCTTTGATTACAACGGTTATAGGGGTCAAGTGCACAGTGTCGTTTCTTACTTTCACAAAAACGCTCTGGCCGCCAGTAAATTCGGCAGAAAAAGGAGAGGAGGTCACAACGCCATTAGCTACTTCCTTGGCATCGGCTGGCATTTCCCTGACATCTTCGCAAGCGGCAGCAAACGACCAACAAGATGTTACAACTATTAACAAGAAAAGCGTTATGGCAGGAAGCCGGATCAACATATTCTTCTTAAGATCCATGTGTCGCATTTCCGAATCACTCCTCACCAGATTGAGTCAACACTATCTCCATATGGTGTTGATTGTATCTATACTTTGTCTCAGGCCTGGGCGGATCCAGGGTTTGCCACATACCACATTTGGCCCACCATAGGTCATGACTGGTACCTTTTTCCCGGGGTTCCTCGACCACCAGACGGCCTACCTTTTGTGTAGTTTGTTCGATTGGCGTTACAAAACAGAGAGAGCCGGACTTTTCTGGTAGCATTTGTTCCGTAATCGTGAAATGTAAGCTAACGCGACCGTCTTCGAATGCATGAAAGCCGCATGATGAAATGATCTGTCCCAACGATATGGGATTCTTGAATTTGTTAGTTGGACCGAAAGTAATCGAAAGATTGTACGGATCTAGCACTCTCGAAGGCGTGATCGGTTGCTCTCGATCTGCAAGATGACTAGATTGTGCACCACACCAGTTGGCGTCCGAACGATAAATCAAGTTATTGCTATCGAGCGGTACGTCTTGCCACGATTGTGTCTCCAAAGTGGGGCTTTCTGATAAGGAACCAAGCGTAATCCGGATCTCATCCCCCACATTCACCTTTTCGGTACAAGCAACTGGCAGCAAATCGTCTCGACCGCCAAAGCGCTGAATCGTTTCATCGATCTCTCGTTTCGATCCTAGTTTAGTCTCCAAGGTAGTGCGTACTGGAAGGTCAAGGTTAAAGGATCTAAATGTTCTCTTAGCCAGACGCAGGTCATTCAGCGTTACGTATGCAACAAGCAATCTAGCTCCCGGCGGGAGTGGCCCCGTAATGTCTTTGCTTGCACCCTGGGAGATATTGGCCACAACCCATGTTCCTTGATTTTTCTCTAGAGCCGATCCTCTGTCCTGACTGGGTTGCCATTCGGTGAACGCTGACGGCTTCCCACCAAGCATCTTAATTATGGTATGACCATTGACGTTCGTGAGCTTCACTTCGCCAAGCTTCATTTTGGAGAGTAATTCCAAGAGTGTCAGCGGTCTGTCTGCTTTGACAAATACTCGGGAATATTGGCTCTGTGCATCAACCAAGTCAATTGTGATGTATCCATCCGGATGGTTAAAGACAATGCGGTCATGGCCATTATGAACTATCTTGTAAGAGATGATCCTCACGTCAAAAACGCTCCCTGGTCTATCGAGGAGCCCGAGGATTTCGTCAGTTGCGAGATTAGGTATGTAGAGTCGTCTCTCGTCGTGAGACTTGCCATCTAGCTGTATTTCAAGGTTGCGAAATTGACTGGGGTTTGTGCTAGGTGTGGATTGGACAGTTCCTCCCTGCAAATAAGCTTCGGGAACATATCCGTCTCCCACGACCTTGATCTCCTTGCCACCACAACCATCAAGTTGAACAACACTATATCTAATATCCTTTATAGTGATGGGCGCTTCGCCGCTATTAGTCAGGGTAATATCCGCACTGATATACCCGTCCTTTGCTCCCCACTGAGCTTTTTCCTCCGTGTGGAGTTCCATCAGCTCTTCGATTTGGGTAGTGATGGTCTTGCTCGTCGATGTTGCGAAAGTATCTTCAGAACTTGAGTCGTTATTCTCTTCGGAATAATCGGTCAGTTGTTTCGATGCGGTAAGACCAAAATCGGTTGGAGTGCTGCCTGCAGCTGCTTGCGCAGCGGCACTCAAGCCCTTCGCGAGATCAAATCCCAAGTTTAAGGACTGAGTCACTTTGCGCTTAACATTTTGCGAACTGGTCTGTGTATTTTTGTGAAGTTCGGTATTGGATATGACCTGGGTATGCTCTGACGTAGACTTTGTCACCTTATCTGTGCCACCGGAGAGTGAATACCGAATCCCGATTTCAACGTGCCCACTCGACAGGCTGAGAGGACTATCAGTCGTCGTGTAGACGTCAGGTGTCGGGTTTTGAGCATTTGCCCACACTGTTTGAAGGAATAGCACGCTAGACACAAGAAGCAATAGAAATATTCGCGGTCGATTCAAAGTATTCAACCCTTTCGGCGGCGCAATTAGAAAAATTGGTCGATCTTTTTTCCCACAATCGCGAAAGAAACAACCTTGGCGCATCTGGATATCCGATGGGGGGCTCTACGCAGTGTCGAAGGACTATATCGGGAGACTTGGGAGTTGTCAAACTCAGTTGTGAGGGGTGCATATTCCATCCCGTCCTGTTTTCACCCCTCCAAATGATTGTCCCCGACCATTTTGCGCCTGTAAGATCAACGTCAGACGAGCACGAAGAAATATAAATTCAAAATTTGCCAATTTTCTCCCGCGAGGGTCCAATCTCTTCATCGAAGGCCACCCCCCTTGACGATTGCTTAAACTCGGCGCTGAGCGGCGGGAGGCGAACCCCGTTTGCAGCGAGGAGAGAGCCGTGGCTAATTGAGGAGGAATTGCGACTTAAGGTGAAATTGACCAGCGCAGAAGCGGCGAGAGATATGCAAACCCAGGGACGGATTCATTGCGCAGTCTCGGACAGGATGTCGAAGGAAACAAAAGTAAAGAGAGCGGGGCCATTCGGCGAGGGCTCGTATTGCAAGCTGTTTCCAATTCTCGCCATGCATGGTTCGGGTGTCGGTTGGTGTGCTATGACAAGGCCTCCGTTCTTGTCGCGCGCCTCATCCATCAAACAGGCGCGAATGGGTACACCGGCAGGCGGAACCTGAGATAAGTCCGGGATATGATCCCGAGTGTGCCAATGCAATCCCGAACCAAGAGCGTCACCGTTCTTGGCACTACTTGTCTGCGACTGCGAATATCGGACCTTCAGAATTTCCGTGCCATAACTAATTATGTATTCATCCGCTGGCGGTTCAATTCCGCTCGCGGGAATAACAGTATGCGTATTTATCACGTATTGAGTGGCGGGGGCTGGCCTTTGCCTGGTAACGAAGATGCCCGCTCCGAACGCGGCCACAACAAGAACAGCGACGATGGCATAGCTTGCAGTTTTCACTTTATCGACGCACTCGACTGTCCTCAACCCGATTACAACCCATCTCCTATTTCAAATTTCTAAAGTTTTCTGCCCGGTGGGTCCCATCCGTCACGACAAGCCACCCCCGGTGATCATAGCTTAAACTCGGCGGGAAGAATCGCACACTCTCTCGCGCTGCTAAAGCACATCCGCTGAATTCACAGGGGAAAACCATCTGGCGTCTCGCTTGCTTTTCTGCACTCGCAGGAGGGCAACGTGGAAAACAAAGCAACCGAACTGAACGCCAGCATTCGACGCACGATTGAGCAACTTGCCAGCGAGACCGACGCAGCACGGCAGTCTCAGCTGTTCCGCGATTACTTGAAATCCTCGGCAGCATTCTGGGATTACTCCTGGCATAACCAAATGTTGATTTGGAGACAGAAACCCGATGCGAGCTTCGTAGCAGGGTTCAACAATTGGCTGAGGCTCGGACGCTATGTCCGCAAGGGGGAGAAGGGAATTGCGATTCTTGCCCCGATGTTCTTCAAGGACAAGGGGCAGACAGCAGACAGCAGTCAGACGGAAGCCCAGCGAATCTGGTTCAAGGTCGTCCACGTGTTCGATATCAGCCAGACAGACGGCACACCATTGCCCGATCTGCCCACGAAGTCTTTCGGGGAACGTGGACAAGAGATGCTGAATCGGCTATCGCGATTTGCAGAGTGTCGTGGGATTACCGTGCGATTCGTGGAGAAATGCAGCCTCAATGGCGCGGCTGGCACATCCAGGGGAACCGAAATCGAGATCAGAACCAGCGAGACAGACGTAACCACGCAGGCGGCCACGCTGGCTCACGAAATCGCGCATTCGCTTTTGCACTTCACGGCTGACGGAAAGCGAATCGCTACCCGCGACGGGAAGGAAATCGACAAACGGCAGAGGGAACTTGAGGCTGAGGCTACGGCGTATGTCGTGGGCTCGTACTTCGGGATTCAATCGCCTTCGGACTTCTACCTAGCAGCCTACCGGGTAACTCCTGCCATGCTGCTAGAAGCTGTCGAAACGATTGCCGTCACGGTTAAGACAATACTGAGCGGGTGCCAAGAGCCCGCTCAGGCTTGCGCGGCGTAGCTTTTGTGACGTGGATTGTGACGTAACCCTCGCATCCATCGCCTTGTAAGTGCGTGCAAACGCCTGCTAGTCGGTCCAACTCGTTCGGCAACGAAATCGACGCAGAGCTTTGAGTTTGTACAACTTACTCCTACTCGGTCTCATTCCTTCTTGTCGCGGAGAAAGCTGGTGCTTAACAGAATCGGCAATCGGATATCGAACACGTGGACGACCTTGAACCAGATTCGCTGGGCTTCCGTCTGCATCCGTGGCGTCGAAATTGTAGGCGCTGCCTGCATCGCTGATATTCTTGGGCAATCGTCAGTCGTAATCCGCAAACTGACTTCTCGCAAGTGTTCTGTTTGATCTTCCTATCAAAACGTCAACAAGCGAGATTTGGACGCCTCCTGCGTAAATTCGCTGCACAAGACTTGCGGGAAACTCCATATTGGTTCCTAGAAGCCATCCGAAGGAGA
>Ga0207008_10265_pt2 | contig 12260 bp, 5 predicted proteins | sample Alteio_BWMinCont_83_FD_153489 | JGI IMG/M metagenome (GOLD analysis project Ga0207008, IMG submission 153489) | Enriched cells from forest soil in Barre Woods Harvard Forest LTER site, Petersham, Massachusetts, United States -... | ecosystem: Environmental > Terrestrial > Soil > Temperate forest >... | reverse complement strand
GCGGACAGATGGAGACAAACCAAAAAACAGGGCCACCATTGGGAGCATCATCCGGAATGCCGCTGGAAGCAGCGCGGCGCGGTGCCCATGCGCCCGGCGTGCGCACGGTAATTCGCGGATCGCCGCATTACCTGGAACTCTCATACTTCTAGCTCGATCGTCTTGACACTGTAACAGGGTTTCTCCATCTCCAACACCTATTCTCCCGGCATTCGGCTGAGCGGTCAGGCTGGATCGCCCTGCCGCTCTCACTGGAGACGCCTTTCGCAAGACGTAGACCGTTGAGAACCCGGCCATCTAGAGGATTCACAAAGCAGCGCCGTCTCAATTTGCCAAAATTATCTGGATTTTGGTTGACAAAAACCCAGCCCGCCATAAAATCTCAGTCAATTAAGAAGTCCTCGCGGTCCTACGTTCTGTAGGGGGGTGGCATTGGATGCTTAAACCATATTGTATGCGGCTTACCTCAGCACTCATTCTGGTTCTCGGCTGTGTTCTCTCTCTGCCTGCCCAGATCACCACGGGTGAGATTACCGGAACGGTTATGGATCAGAGCGGCGCCGCAGTGGCAGGAGCGAGCGTCTCCGCCGTCTGTCCAGACACAAACCAGACGCGTACGGTGACCTCCGGCAGTGTCGGCGAATACCGGCTGCCTGACATGGCCATTTGCGTCTATAAGGTCTCGGTTTCCTCTCAAGGGTTCAAGACGACGGTGCGCAATGTGACGGTTACCCTCGCCCAGGCGACCAAGGCGGATTTCCGGCTTCAGGTGGGCGAGCGCACGGAAACCATCACGGTGGAAGCAGCCAGCCCGCTGGTGGACTTCTCCCTGGGCGTGAACAACGAGGTGGACACGAAGTCTATCGTGGATCTACCGACGGAGGGTCGTGATTTTAAGTCCATCTTGGCCCTTACCCCCGGCGTGCAGCGCTCGCCGGGTGGCGGGTTCCTGGACGTTAGCGTGAGCGGCCAGCGCACCACTACCAACAATTACATGATCGATGGCATGCCCAACAACGACCGCTTTTACGGCAGCGAGGTCGTCGGGCAACCCGGCGTACTGGGAATCCCGGCTTCCGTTCTGGGCAACGATTCCATCTCGGAGTACACCGTTCAGCAGCTTCCGACGGCAGAGAACGGGGTCAAGGGTGGTGCGGCCATCAACGTGACGCTCAAGAGCGGCACCAACGATTTCCACGGCACGGCCTTCTATTTCGGAGACTACGACTGGCTGAACGCCAAGAACTTCTTCTCCGCAGCGAGAACCGCCTATCACAATCACAATTACGGAGGCACGGTGGCAGGGCCGATCGTCAAGGACCGCACCTTCTTCTTCTTCGCGTATGAAGGGCAGCGAAACATAGCCGTGGAGCCTTATAATGTGGTCATCCCCACGCAAGGCGATCTGGCTGCGGCCCTGGCGGACTTCGCGTGCACGCCGGGGAACACAGGTTCTTGCCAGATCGACCCTGTGACCATGAAGCCCATCATCACAAATGCAAATAATCTGCCAATGAATGCGGCAGGCTTGAACCTGCTGAAGTATTACCCGTGTTCGGATGGCGCTGGTAAGTTTGTTTCCTGCACGCCCGCCGCGGCTAACCTCGCTGTGGCCAGCGGCGGGTTCACGCAGACCATTTCCAGCCCCAATACCGACAAGATGGGCAGCTTCATCATCAAGATTGATCATAAACTGAACGACAAGATGCAGCTCTCCGGGCGGTATATGTTCGCTGACAGCATCCAATCCGCACCACTCGGCGGATATACGCTTCCCCCGGCACCTGGCAGCGGCCTGGCACCCGACGCATTTAACTCCATCGCTCCGACACGCGTGCAATTGGCAGGTGCCACCTGGACCTACAGCATCTCTGCCAACAAAATTCTCGATGTGCGCTTCAACTGGTCGCGTTACGCACAGATCCTGGCGCCAAATAACAAGGTTGATCCCAAGAGTCTGGGCCTCGACACAGGCCCCTTGAACCCCGCCGATTTCGGCGTGCCTCCGGTCTATGCCAGCTCGGTGACCTATGGGAACCCTGGGGGCATACAAGGCTACCCGCTGAGCACCCGCCCGACGCAGACTTACGATACGTCGGTACACGCCACGTGGATCAAGGGCACTCATACCTTCAAGTTTGGGGGCAACTATCAATACGCCTCCACGTACAGCTTGCGGAATCGTGCGCGGTCTGGCCTGATCAGTACCCAAACTAGTTTTGAGACCCTTATTGACCAGTTGCTTCTCGGGCGCATCGACCAGGCGGGCCGCTCCTTTGGCGATACTTCACGCCACCTCTACCAGCCCTCTATGGGAGTGTTTTTCCAGGACGAATGGAAAGTCAGTCCGCGCCTGACGGTCAGCTACGGCTTGCGCTGGGACCTCAATGGTGCGTTGGGTGATGCCGACAAGATTGCCTCCAATTTCTTCCCCTGCGCTCCGCCAGAGCCATCGGTCTGCGCGCCGCCCGGGTTTCCGAACGGTCTGGTTCAGGTGCAGCAGGGCTACTCTCGCCTCTATAACCTGGATTTTAAAGACCTTGGCCCACGCGCCGGACTGGCTTGGGACATCTTCGGCAACGGCAAGACGTCTTTGCGAATTGGTTACGCCATGGCTTACGACGTGGCGAATTTTGCCGCCATCAGCGCACCTTACGTTTTCCAAGGTGCCCGAGCCGGAGCGTTTACAAACTCTGACCTGGGCGTGTTCTCGGTCACAGCAAGGGGGAATGGCTGTACGGGCTTCGTCGACCCGATCAATGGATGTCAAGCGGGCCTCTCAACTCTCTTCCAAGCCTTTGGGCCGAACACCTGTTATAACCCGGCGACGAACACCGGAGCTCTGAACCCGCTCACTGGCACGACTGGGCCCGACTGGGTTTGCATCGGTCCGCAAGCGGGAAGCCCGAACCCGACCACGCCTTTCCAAACCTATGGCGCCAATCCCACGGGCACACCGCCGTTTAACATTTTCGGAACTATTCCGAATTTGAAAACGCCAAGAATCCAGTATTACAACGCCACCATTCAACACGAGCTATTCAGAAACAACGCCATCACCGTGAGCTACCTGGGGGCTCACGGAACAGATAGTTTTCTAGAGCGCAGCCTGAATAACCGCCCCATTGGCTGCTTCGTGGGTGGTGTGCAGCAGACCACCGGAAATTGTGCGCGCCCGTTTGACTCTGTGTACCAGCTGAATGGCGTGCCCAACTTCGGTTACATCATGCAATTGACCAACGATGGGTACTCCCGCTACAACGCCATGCAAGTGACTTACCGCCAGCGCGGTTGGCATGGGCTGAACACCATGGTCAACTTGACCTGGTCGAACTGTATTGACACCAATTCCGTGAATCGCGGCGGTGGGTCTACAGTTCCGATCGAGGAGAATCCTTACAATCCCAGCAGTAACCAGGGTCCGTGCGACTCGGATGTCCGGCTGAACTTCAATGCCGGTGTGGTCTACGACTTTCCACGCTGGCACGCCGCAGGACGCTTTGGAGAAGGTTGGGAGACCGGGTCCGTGGTGACGGCTCTGACGGGGCGTCCCTGGACCCCGTTACTGGGAACCCTCTCCGACCAATCCGGCCAGGACCTGGTTTACAATAGGGCGGATTGTTCGGGAGTAAAACCTGTTTACCAGTTCAGTAACCCCAATATCCCCACGGTTACGAATTTTGATGCGATATATTCCATTCCGGCCCCCGACACCATCGGGACCTGCGGCCGCAACTCTTTCCGCGGACCTGATTTCAGGCAGTGGGATTTTAACCTCAACAAGACCACCAAGATCACGGAAAGGTTGAGACTCCAGATCCGCTTTGAGATCTTCAACTTGTTGAATCATCCTAACTTCAATTCGACCCCTAGCAGCACCACGATATCCCAGAGCAAGCTTGACAACCCCGACCCGACTAAAGTGAACTTCTCCAGATACTCGCAGACGCCGGATATTGCTTCCGGCAACCCGTTCCTTTCTCAAGGCGGCCCGCGCGCTGCGCAGATCGGGGCCAAGGTCATTTTCTGATCTTCGGCTATCTTCGGCTCCAGGCCGCTTTGGTTCCGAAAAAGGAGTCTGCTAGAATGCAGACTCCTTTTTCTTTTATGCGGCGCGCTTGCATCTTTTGCCTCCTCGTTCTGTTTCCCGCGCTCGCCGCGGCAGCCACAGACCAGCCCTGCGTTATCCTGATCACCTTGGATACGGTCCGCGCTGACCGCATGGGTTTTCTCGGCTCAAAGCATGGCTTAACGCCGCAACTGGATGCTCTGGCGAATCAGAGCGTGGTGTTCGAGCATGCCTACTCCCAGGCGCCCATTACACCGGTCTCTCACGCCACCATACTCACCGGGACTTTTCCGCAGTACCACGGAATCCGCAACTTCGGCGATCGCCTGCCTCCAAGCGTCCCCTTTCTACCCGAAATTCTTCACGCCGAGGGCTACCACACGGGGGCCTTCGTCGGCAGCATCATTCTGGACCCGAAAAACGGGTTTGCCTCCGGATTCGAGCGCGGCTTCGATGTCTACAACGCAGGCTTTCACCGGCAGAAGACCGGGGAGCGCCGCGAGGCTTCTATGCAGCGCCGTGGCGAGGTGACCTTGGGGCACGTGCTCGAATGGCTGGGCCAGCAGCAGGACAGTCCGTTTTTCCTGTGGTTTCACCTGTGGGACGCGCACGACCCATACAATCCACCCGAACCGTTCCGCAGCCGGTTTCCCGGCGCCCCTTACAACGGGAGTATCGCCTACGTGGATGCCACTGTAGGGAAGCTGATTGACTATTTGCGGAACCAGGGGCTGTATGACAATGCGCTGATCGCTATCGCCGCCGATCACGGCGAATCCCTGGGCGACCACGGCGAACTAACCCACAGTATTTTCCTTTACGACGCTACCATCCACGTGCCCTTGCTCCTCAAACTTCCCGGCAATCGTTTTGCCGGCCAGCGTGTCAATGCCGCGGCGAGCCTGGTGGATCTGGCGCCGACCCTTCTCGAAGCGCTGGGGCAGACGCCGCCTCCGGCCATGCAGGGCCGTTCGCTCCTCCCTCTGATTGGAAACCCGCACGCTCTAAACCGTCCTTCGTTTGCCACCGGCGACCACTCCGAACGCTCGTTCGGGTGGAGCGCGCTTGTTTCCCTGCGCATCGGCAACCAGCTTTACGTGCGCGCGCCATTGCCCGAGCTTTACGATCTGGCCTCAGACCCGGGCGCGAAGATAAACCTCTATCCGGGCAACCGCGCCGCCGCGGTGCGCCTCGCAATCCAGTTGGATAATTTCGTGAAGCGCATCAGCACAGGCGCACCTCAGGCCTTGCAGGACGGACTCGACGAAAAGAGCAGGGAAAAGCTCTCCGCGCTAGGCTACGTGGCCGCTGGAAAGACCGGCCCGCCCGCAAGCATCGACCCCAAGGACCGCATCGAGGTGGCCAACGATATGCACGATGCCAGCCTGGCCATCGAAGAGGGCAAGGAAGCCACGGTCATCCCGCTGCTGCTGCGGGTGGTGGCCAAAGACCCGCAAATCCAGGCGGCGCAGTATTATTTGGGCATCGCCTACTCGCGGAAGGGCAACTTTCCCAAAGCCATTCCTCCCCTACGCAAAGCCGTCGAGCTGCGGCCGGATGCGCTGATGGCCCAGTACGAGCTGGCCATCTGCCTCTACGAAACCGGCGATCTGAATACCGCTGCCACGTATTTCGAAATCTTGGTGGAAAGCCGGCCCGATTGGAGCGACGCCCGTTATTCTTTGGCCTCCATTTATGCCCGTACTGGACGGCCTCAGGAAGCAGCCAAAAACCTGCTCGCAGTTCTCCAGGGAGAGCCGGACCATTACCGGGCAAACCTACTTCTGGGGCGCATGCTGTTTCTGAACGGCACTTTCGCCGAGGCCCTGCCCTACTTGGAAAAGGCCGCAGCGGTACAGACGGACTCCGGCGAGGCGCATTCCTTCCTCGCGGACGAATACGAGAAGCTGGGCCGCGCCGCGGATGTCGCGCGCGAGCGCGCCGAAGCCGCCCGCCTGAAACCCGCCACTCCGTAAGAGTATGCCCTGCCCTCTCATCACGATCTGGTTCTTGTTTGTGGGCTATAGAGGTTAGGTTGGGACCATTCCGGCTTGCATCTTGCTCTCCGTGGCGCATCGCAGGCAGTAGATTGAAGGTCAACTCATGCTCAATCCGAACCTAGCCTAATGCGGTCGGAAGGTCTTCCCCGTCTCCAGCAGAGTTTTCAATCGCGAGAGAATTCGCGGCCACCCATCCGCATTCTGAGCATACGCCGGGTCGTCCTCCGCCCAGTCATCATTCGTTACCACCACCTTCACCGCCTCCGTCTCCGGAGTCAGCTCCACTCTCACTCTCGACATCATGGCCCCATCGCCCATGCCGAACTTGTACTCAAACAGCCTCGGCGGCTCCGCCCGCAGCACCTCACCCGTCACATACCGCATCGGCTTCCCATCCTTGCTCGGCCCCGACCAGGTCATCGCCCCGCCAGGCTTCAGGTCCAACTCAAAGTCCGCGCCCATGAAGATCTTCTGATTCGCCTCCTTCGAAACGAACCCATCCCAGACCTTCTCCACAGGGGCGGCGATGTAATAGGTGAAAATCAGTGGGGCCTTCTGCATATCAATCCTCCTAGCACTCCGCGAAGATCATGTAGCGCCTGCATCTGCCTCAACCCAGCTCTCCGCATCGCGAAGACGGTTAGCAGGGTGACGTCGGAAACTTCAGCAATGCCTGCTAACTTAGCCTAGACTGCCGTCTCGCGCAGCGACCAACCGCATCCGACGTGCAACAACAGCGCACGCAACCAGGCATCTAGCCAAGGGAAGCCACGTAATCGACGGACAGCGCCGCTTCTCCTACCCATCTGACGCCACGCGGATGGAAACAATTGCAACAGAATCGGCCGTTCGTCGAGTTCGGTCATGCGGAAGGACTTGGCTCCGCCAATTAAAGGAGTCACTTCTATCTTAGTGCTTATGTGCGGGGTCCTCCCTACGCTGCCGGATCTTTCCTCGGCGGATGTGCTCCGCAGCGCTGCGGCCCCGACGGTGGACAGCCCCGATTCGCGACTATATACTCCTCTTCTAACTCCGGGGTGTCCTATGGTTCCCAAAAGAATTTCCTTATTGCTTTCCGTTTTCTTGCTGGCTCTTCCCGTCTTTGGACAACAACAAAATCCTCCTAAGTCAAAACCGCGCGTCATCGTTGTGGGCGTCAACGGCATGGAGTTGGACATCATCCGTCCGCTCCTGCTGAAAGGCCGGATGCCAAATTTGTCGAGTGTGATCGAGAGAGGCGCTTACGGAAAGCTCCGGACGGTTTCCGCGCCCAATTGCCCGCGGGTCTATAGCACGCTCTTCACCAGCACGGATCCAGAGGAGCACGGCGTCACAGGTTTTATTGTCGGCGGGATCACTGCCAACACCAACATGCTTAAGGAAGAGCCCGTCTGGTCTATGCTATCGAAAAACGGGATCACCGTAGGCATGGCGAACGTTCCGGCTACTTTCCCGGTCATGCCCGTAAACGGTTACATGATCAGCGGCATGCTGACGCGCGGCAAGAACTGCGAAGACGGCGTGCTTTGCGCGCCAAAGCTGAGCGAAGTGATGGGCGGTGACGCCGTCTATCCCAAGAGTATGCAAGCCGAACTCCTGAAAAATGTCGGGGACTTCTATATTGACTGCGAGCGGATGCCGGCCGCGACAGATCTGAAGGGTCACGAAACGGAACTGATCGACAAGTGGCTGGACAAGGTGCAACTCATTCGCGAGCAGCAGACCAAGCTTTTCGATTATCTGCTGACTACGCACCCCACAGAGTTCACCTTCTTGGCTCAATCGTGCGAAGACCGCACCGGGCACTGGCTCTACCCCATAACGCCGTTCAACGTGGGCTACAATCCGAGCATCAACGGCGTCCGCATGGATGCCTTCCCGGAGCAGTACGTCGCTTTCGACAAAGTGCTTGGGTCGATCCTGAAGCATGTTGATGAAAGCACATATTTAATCATCTTCTCTGACCACGGCATCAAACCGCTGCGCGAGTTCGAAGAGAAAGATCCCCACGCGCATATGGACCACGAGAAGACCACGCCGGTCATCGCCAAGCACGATTTCGCCGATGGCGATGACGTCCCCGGCTCGTTTTTCGCCGTAGGGCCCGGCATCAAGCATGATCTTCGGCTGATGGGTTTGGGAGCCAGCGTATATGACGTGGCGCCTACCCTATTGCACATCTATGGCATCGAGCAACCGAAGCAGATGCGGGGACGCGTTCTGACGGAAATCTTCGAGAGCCCCGCCATTAAAGTGGCCGCGAAGCAGTAACTTGCTTGCATCTTACTCGCCAGACAACGGAACCTGCTTTGATCCCATCGATCGTCCGCTCATTGCGGCCGTTTCGATTTTTGTAGCGCCCTGGCCCGTGACTCGGCCCTTTGCGCGTCTTGCCGCCGCCCGAGCCCGGTGTAAGCCTCTGCGAGCACCACAAACACTTCAGGATCGCTGCTCGAGGAGTCCGCAACCGGTTCGAGCAGCTCCACCGTATCGGCAAACTTTTTCTGCTGGTTCAGCGCCTTCGCAAGATCGATCTGTGCTTCTGAACTCCCCGGCTCTAAAAGTATCGCGCTCTCAAATTGATCCTCTGCCGTTTTCGGATCGTTCAAACGGAGATAAACTCGCCCGAGCGCGAGCCGCGCTGCAAATTGGTGAGGGCTGGACTGTAAGCTCGCCTCGAGAACGTCCCTCGCGCCGCGCGGATCGCCGCTCAGTTCCAGTGCTCGCGCGTAGTCAAATGCATCCGTCGGGTCATTCCGGGGCGCGTCTTGCGCCCGTCCGAGATATCCGGCTGCTTTGGCGTAATTCCCTGAAGCCATCTCCAGCCGGCCCAGTTGTCTAAGAGCGATCGCCGAGCCTTCGTCCAATTGCAGCACCTTCCTAAGAGCCACTCGGGCCTTATCCGGCTCCCCGTCCTCTGACGCTATCATCGCGGTGCGCAGCAGATTGTGCTCCTCAATCTTGTCCTTGGGATCGGGCAACAACGAGGGTTCGGGAACATCCGTAGTGCTTCGAGCGTCGGCTGAGCCCAAATAACCGAGCGCGTGCAGCTCATCGATGGTGCTCGCGGATACAGCGGCGGGCGAGATTTTTCCGGGCACCGGTGCTTTGACGGCTAATTCCGAGAGCACTCTGCGCAGTTTCTGAACCGTTCCGTCCCAGGGTTCGTAATGGTTTCGCAATTCGCCGGCATGGAGATCGTAGAGTTCCGGCTTCGGCGCCTCGATCAACTTGAAGCCTTCCTTGCGAACCGATCGTAGCGGGGCCCATGCAAACCGCAACGGATAATCGGTTTCACCAAAAACGGTCCGAGGAGTCGCCTCGATACCGGCAAGGAATGGCTCGAGAGAATCGCCATCCAAATTCGCCGGAGCAGCAATGCCAAGCAGGTCCAGAATCGTGGGCATGATATCTGTCGTGCGGACCTGCGCGTCAACCGTCCTGCCCGCCTCGCGTTCCTGCGGCAGCTTCATAATCAATGGAACGTGGGTCGTAGAATCGTAGAGAAAGATGCCGTGAGTGTCTTCGTGATGTTCGCCCAGTCCTTCTCCGTGATCTCCCACTACAACAATCATGGCTCCCTCATACCATCCCTGTTTCTGGAGGTAAGCAAGGAAGTGGCCCAACGCTGAATCCGCGTAAGCAATTTCTCCGTCGTAGAGGCGGTCCTTGTAAATCTCGGAATACGGCGGAGGCGGCTCGTACGGATCGTGCGGATCGTAGAAGTGCACCCAAACGAAGCGTGCACCGGCGGGGTGCGCGTTGAGCCATGATTCTGCGCGTTGCTCTACCTCCATACCTCGGCGCTCGAGGCGTCCCCACCGGGACTTAGTTGTCGTGAGCTCTGGGAAGTTATCGTAGAACTCGAAACCGCGATCGAGGCCGGGCGCGAGATTCTTGCTGTCGAGGATCACGGCGCCTATGAATGCCGCCGTGCGGTAGCCCCCCTTGGTGAGTAATTCTGCCAGGGTGGGGTGTATCGCGGCCAAGGGGACGCCGAAATCGCTGACTCCGTGCGAGCTCGGCAAAAGCCCGGTCATAATGCTGGTGTGCGAGCTATTAGTGATGGGGCTGGGTGTGAATGCTTCGGTGAAGCGGACTCCTTGCTTTGCTAACAGATCTAACGCGGGAGTTCGGATCCGGTCATACCCATAACAGTGAACGTGGTCGGCACGCAGAGTATCGATGGTAATGAGAAAAACGCCGGGACGGGAGGCCTGGTCCGGTACGGGCTCGCGGGCGACGCCAGCACCAACAGCTAGGTGGCAGCAGAAGAGGACAAAAAAGATCCGCATGGCCTCGAGCGTATCACAGCCGGGTTTTCAACAGCTGGTCACCCAAGGGACGGCAACCTGAAGAGCCTTCCCTGTTGGTCATAAGTGGAACGCGAGGTCGTCATTAGCTACAAACAACGACCTTCTTTCCCACCCCTTTCTAAGCCTCACGCCTTCATCGCCTTCCGCCAACCGTGATACACTCCGCTCGCTCCAAGAGTCGCAAATTCCCCGAAACGGAGGCGGGCGATGATTCGATGGCTGCTGGGGATCGCGGCCGCACTCGGCACTTTGGCGGCAGTGGCGCTCTCCGCCGACTTGGCCGCCCCCGACACTCCCGAACCCGGTTCTGTCGAAGCGAAAGCCACCGGCGATCCGCGTTTCCTTTCGCCCTGGGTTTCCTACCTCCCCCAATCGCACGGTGTTCCCTCGCCACTCGCCTTTTTTGGCCGCATCCCCGGCGCCCCCGGTGAATTCGTTGACACTGCGAAAGCGCACGCCTACTGCCGTGCCCTTGCGGCCGCGTCACCTAGGGTTCGCGTTTTCTCCATCGGTCGCAGCGAAGAGGGCCGTAATATCTTGATGGTCGCCGTCGCCGATGAAACCGGCATCCACGACCTCGACCGCCTCAAGGCCGCCACAGCATCCCTCGCTGACCCTCGTACTCTCTCAGCGGCCGCTGCTGAAGCGCTTATCACCACCTCCCGCCCGATCTACTATTTCAATGCAGGCTTGCACGCCGATGAAACCGGTTCCGCGGAAGCCGTACTCGAACTCGCCTATCGCCTGGCCGTCTCCGACCAGCCAAACATCCGCCGCATCCGCGAACAACTCATCGTGCTCATCAATCCTGTCTCGAATCCCGATGGCCGCGACAAGATGGTGGAATGGTTTTATCGCTACCTCAAGGGTAAGACCAATCGGGCCACCTCTCCCCGCCAGTCTCCGCCGTACTGGTCCAAGTACGCCTTCGTCGACATCAATCGCGACACCCATCAGCAAACCCACGAAACCACCAAGGCCGTTCACCGCATGTTTCACGAATGGCATCCCACCGTGGTCCACGATCTTCACGAAGGCTCTCCCCTCATGATGACCTGGAACGGCACCGGTCCTTACAACCCCAACATCGATCCCATCACCTACACAGAATTTCTCGAGCTCAGCTTTCATGAAGTCCAAACCATGACGGCCTTCGGCATGCCCGGCGTTTCCACTTGGAATTTCGGCGAAGCCTTCAGCCATCTCTATCTTGATTCCGTGGCCATGAATCACAACAGCATCGGCCGCGGCTATGAAACTCTGGGCAACGGCACCGCTGAGACCTTGCATTACTCTCTCCGTCCCTCACAAACCTCTATGGAGTGGTACCGCCCGGCTCCTCCTCCCGCCGAATTTGACTGGTCCGAGCGTGACAACCTCAACTACACCGAAACCGGCGCGCTTGCCGCCCTCGACTTCGCCGCTCGCAACTCCAAAGAGATGCTTCGCAATTTCTACAAGAAAGGCTGGGACTCGTGGCGCAAGGGACTTGACGAACCTCCCTATGCCTATCTCATCCCGGAAGATCAGGGAGACCCGAAGCGCGTTGCCGACATGGTGGGTCGCCTGCTCGCGCAACGCATCGAGGTCGGCCGCGCCCAAAACCCTATGGCTCTCACCGAAGGCCACTTTCCCGCGGGCACCTACGTGGTGCGTCTCGATCAGCCCTATCGCAATTACGCCGTCGACCTGCTCTCGCCTCAGGTCTTTCCCAAGGACAAAGGGGAACCCTACGACGATGTCTCCTGGGAGTTTCCCGCCAATTTCCATCTCGCCGCCATCCCTACGGCGGATGTGTCGGTTCGATCCGCGGCACTCACGCCGCTGAAAGAGACGCCGCAGCCGGCAGGCACCGTTTCTGGTGAAGGTCCCGTG
>Ga0207008_10280_pt1 | contig 12345 bp, 13 predicted proteins | sample Alteio_BWMinCont_83_FD_153489 | JGI IMG/M metagenome (GOLD analysis project Ga0207008, IMG submission 153489) | Enriched cells from forest soil in Barre Woods Harvard Forest LTER site, Petersham, Massachusetts, United States -... | ecosystem: Environmental > Terrestrial > Soil > Temperate forest >... | reverse complement strand
AATAAGGGCTGAAACGCTTTCTGGTTTGCTTCGAATAGGCTTGATTTCTTTGTTTTCATCGTGCCGCCCGAAACGAGAAATGGTGTGAGAAGGAAGCGTGGCAGATACGAGACGATGATAATGATCCGCATACTGATAATAGTTTTCGGCGGAAACGCGATCACCGAGAGAAGCCGCATCTCGCGCAAGAGAAAGATATTTCTCAACACTTTGTTGCGGATTGCCCTGGGAATTTCCACGCATTTTATTTTCACCAGGATCTCCCTGTCTTGGTCTTTGTTGTGTTCTTGGGCGTGTTTGAGGACGACTATAAGGCCGCCTTGTAGGACCAGTTTGTTTTATCATTTTATATCTTCTATGTTAATGTAATTAATAAATAATATACCCATTCCAGGGTGATCTTGCGGAATTGAGAGATGAATCGTGGGTATACGATGAGAATCGCCCACACTTATTTGATTCTATATTTTTATTATATAGCACATGTTTTTTGGGCTGTCAAATTATATTATGGTCACTTCCGGGGTAACAGCCTATAATAAAGGCGTTAGAACAGAAAAAATATTCTATAAATTTTTTTGGCATTGAAAAGATTGCAATTTTTTTTGCAACTGACCAATGAAAAAATTTGCGTTTTTTTCATTTTTTTGAGAGAGTGAAAAATGAAAAAATGAGGAAGAACTTTCATATGAGCGTTACCAACACATCACTCACAGGCCCCGCCGATATATTAAAAGACCTTGAAAACATTTATATTTCAGCGATGGATAAAAAAAATTTAGCAGTAGCTTTAAAAGTAAAGGAACTCTTGGGACGAGAAGTGGGTTTATTTTCCCCCAAAAACCGCGTACTTCAAAACATATCATTAGCAGATCTTACAGAAGATGACATTGACCATCTGATAGAAGAAATTGAACAACACGAAAAACAAGAAAAGGAATTCGTCATATGAGAGAAGAACTTTATCCCGCAATAGAGCCTACGCAAACGGGGCAGTTAAATTTAGATGGGCTCCATCAGATGTACTGGGAGGAATGCGGCAATCCCGATGGCGTGCCTGTTGTCGTGATTCATGGCGGTCCTGGAGGCGGCGTATCCCCGCTGCTCCGCCGTTTTTTCGACCCCACCTATTACCGCATCATCCTGTTTGATCAACGCGGCGCCGGTCGGTCGTTACCCTATGGCGAACTCAAAGACAACACAACACCTCACCTGATTGCAGACATGGAAAAACTGCGCGCCCATTTGGGGATCGAGCGGTGGTATCTTTTTGGGGGATCGTGGGGGGTGACCCTTGGGCTTGCCTACGGTGAAGCGCATCCAGATGCCTGCCTGGGCTTTGTTTTCCGCGGTGTTTTTTTATGCCGCCCTTCTGAATTTGAATCGTTGCTATCGGGGGCGGGGGCCTTTTTCCCCGAGCAGCATCGCAAGCTTATGGCGCCTTTAAAGCCTGAGGCTCGCAAAAATTGGCAAACGATTCTCGACGAATATTACAAACTCCTTACCGACCCCGATCCCGCTGTGCATATGCCTGCTGCAAAGGCCTGGAGCATTTATGAAGGGGCACTTTCAACGCTTCTTCCAAATCCAAGGATAGAAGCCGTTTTTGAAGAAATGGCCTATGCCCTTGCCCGCATTGAAGTCCATTATTTTGTTAACAAAATTTTCTTGCCAGAAAACGATCTTCTCAATAAGATTGATCGCATTCGACATCTTCCCTGTGTTATCGTTCAGGGGCGCTATGATATTGTCTGTCCCGTTGTGTCTGCTGATGATTTGGCCCACCGGTGGCCTGAAGCAGACTATCGGATTGTGCCGGATGCCGGACATTCCATTACGGAACCTGGCATCCAGCGAGAGCTCGTCAGCGCAATGGAAGAATTTAAACTCAAAGATAGCCACATAAAAAGGAGCTGCGTACAATGATCATGAAAGAAGTTTTATTTTCAAGCCTGATAACACTAACACTAGGAATGACAATGACAACAACACTCACAACACCTGCTGCGGCATGTGAAAAACATGCGGGCACAACCAAGACACCCTCAGGACTATGCTACAAAGATACAAAGGTTGGCGAGGGCGCGGCTCCCAAGGCGGGACAAACCGTGGTCGTTCATTACACCGGATGGCTTTTGGAAAACGACAAAAAATTTGATAGCTCCGTTGATCGGGGGCAGCCCTTTGAATTTCGTTTGGGACAAGGACAAGTTATCGCTGGATGGGATGAAGGACTTGCGCGGATGAAAGTTGGCGGCAAATCGCGGTTGATCATCCCGGCAAACCTTGCCTATGGCGAGCGGGGGCAAGGACCAATTCCGCCGAATGCAACCCTGATCTTTGACGTTGAGCTGTTGGATGTCAAAAATTAAGCATTATTTAACCAGTTAATGATAGACTTGGCGTATTAAATAAACATTTAATAAAACCATTAACCATGAGGAAAAAACGATGAAAAACTTATTATTAGTAGGAGCCTCGCTGACAGCGCTCCTTTCGACGAACGCTTTTGCGCAATGTCCATCTGCTGCCGACGTAGAAAATGCTCTCTCCAGAGCAGCTCAGTCTATAGCAGGAGGATCTGGGTCAGGTAGCTTCATAGGGAGCGTCGAGACAAATGAGGTTGGGGATACGGATGCGGGAGGTGGAAGACGTTCATGTAGATATTCCATAAGTGGGAATCACGGCGAGCCAGCGCGTTTACAGATTTTTTCTCATAGTGCAGTCGCGATTGCACCGTCTGCCGTAATAGATGGTATGCTTTCTGCTCTCGCGGCGAGAATTCATATGATAGATCCCGCTTTAATGGGAGAGGCTGTATTGGAATCTCATGAAGATGCAGGGAACGGAGAGTATTCATATATGTACCGCCTAAAAGGCGGCGTAGCAAACCTAACAGTACTTCGCTTCACCTATACGCCACCAGCGGGTGCGGCGGCAGGGCCTGCTCCAAAATAAGTGTTTCTCGAATGACGACTGAGGGGTCTGCTCCTTTACTTCTGCCGTCAGGGGAGAGGTAAAGGTTCAGCACCTCGGCTGCAACCCTGGTATTTGACGTTGAGTTGTTGGCTGTCAAAAATTAAGCATTTTTAAACCATTCAATGATAGACTTGGGGCATTGAATAAATATTTAATGAAATTTATTAACCATGAGGAAAAAACGATGAAAAACTTATTATTAGTAGGAGCCTCGCTGACAGCGCTCCTTTCGACGAGTGCTTTTGCGCAATGTCCATCTGCTGCCGACGTAGAAGATGCTCTCTCCAGAGCGCCAGCTCATTTTGTAGTAGGAGGATCTGGGTCGGGTAGTTTCATGGGGAGTGTCACGCAGGATGAGCATGGAGATGCGGATGCGGGCGATGGAAAGCGTTCATGTATGTATGTCATACATGGGACTCCCGGTGAGCCGCCGCGTTTACAGATTTTTTCTCGTAACGCAGTCGCGATTGCAGCGCACACCGTAGAAGGTGGTATGTTTTCTGCTCTCTCGGCGAGAACTCCTGTGATGGAGCATCCCTCTTTATTAGGGACCGTTGCATTGGAATCGCATGAAGATGCAGGGAATGGAGAGTATTCATATATGTACCGCATCGACGGAATCGGCGGAGAACCAGTGAAACTCCAATTCACATACACGCCCCCAGCGGGTGCAGCGGCAGGGCCTGCTCCAAAATAATCTCAGTTCGACGTAAGTGACTGAAGTTGTAATACCCCTCACCCGCCCCTTCGGGCGACCTCTCCCACAAGGGGAGAGGTAAGGGTTACGAGAATGCGGCTCCTTTACCTCTCCCCTTGTGGGGGAGGTCGCCCGAAGGGGCGGGTGAGGGGTGCTTGTGCAGGGCAGTAGCCTACAAATATAAGATCAACCCCCCAATCGTCTTTGCGCGGAGCGAAGCGACAAAGCAATCCAGAAAATTACGTTATTTCAATGGATTACTGGATTGCTTCGCCGTCATTGCGAGGCACGAAGCAATCGCAAAGACGACTCGGGAGACTTTTAGTTGTAGGCTATCGCCCTGGGTGCTTGTGAGAGAGTTTTCTTAAAACTTGCACACCGCGCCCGATTCAATTACCCTTATACCCATGAGCCATGAACTCGGAAATTTTTGTTTGGCCATGGCGCTTGGGTTTGCTGCGTTACAAGTCTTGGCCTCATGGGGGGGCGCCCTGCGCCAAGATGCGCGCTTTATGGCTTTAGGGCGCGTGTCTGCCTTCCTGCAAGCTGGGTTTCTCTCCGCTTCCTTTTTAACCCTCATCGCCGCTTTTTTTTTCTGCGATTTTTCGCTCCTCGTTGTGGCGCTCCATGATCACACGCAGCTACCCTGGGCTTATCGCATTGCGGCCACCTGGGGCAATCATGAAGGCTCCCTTCTACTGTTCGTCCTTATTTTGTCGGGCATGAGCGCAGCCCTTGCGGCAGCCCTCCGGAGCCCCTCTTTTCGTGCGCGCGCCCTCATCTTTCAAGGGATATTGGTGTTTCTCTTTTTGCTCTTGTTGCTGTGCACCTCCAATCCTTTTGCGGCCTCCCCCTTTGCTTTGGCTGAAGGAAGTTCCCTCAATCCGCTATTACAAGACCGCGGGCTCTTGTTTCATCCCCCCTTGCTTTATCTGGGGTACGTGGGATTTTCGGCCCCCTTTTCCCTGGCACTCGCCGCCTTATGGGGAACTGAAAATGGCACACCATGGGCCACCCTCGTCCGCCCTTGGGCACTTTTTGCTTGGGGCGCCCTTACGGCCGGCATCACGCTCGGCAGTTGGTGGGCGTATTACGAGCTCGGTTGGGGTGGCTGGTGGTTTTGGGACCCCGTTGAAAACGCGTCTCTGATGCCTTGGCTTGCGGGAACGGCGCTGCTGCATACGTTGCGCACAGGAAAACTTATGCGGTGGAGTCTGTTCCTAGCCCTCCTCACTTTTGGACTGAGCCTTTTGGGGACGTTTTTGGTGCGCTCGGGTCTTATTACCTCGGTGCATTCTTTTGCTGACGCGCCGGGGCGCGGGCTTTTCATTTTAAGCCTGTTGGGCGGGATCATGGGGTCTGCCTTTTTTCTGTGGGCCTGGAAGGCACCGCGTCTGCAGCAGAGCCCGTCCCCGTCCCTATCCCCTCCCCTTTCCTTTTTCTCGCGGGAAGGAATGCTTCTTTTGAATTCGCTCCTTTTGTCTGTTGGGCTTGCAACCCTTTTGCTCGGAACGCTTTACCCCCTTTGGAGCGCATACGTAGGCGGCGGAATGGTTGCCGTCGGCGCCCCTTATTTTGAGCGCACCCTCATTCCCCTGATGGGGCCGCTTTTCCTCCTCGTGCCCATTGGGTCCTTGCTCAAGGCAGGACAACGCGAACCTCTCTTGCCGCTTTTGATTATGCCGCTGACGGCGGTCTTAGGGGGGGCGTTGCTCCTGCTTTGGGTGTTCTATCCGCTTTCCCTGTGGGCTTTTGGCGGGACCCTTGCGGCGGTATGGATCATAGGGGGGACGGCGCTGGCGTACTTGAAAAAGCGTCTTTCGTTGGGGGCGAGCTTGGCGCATCTGGGCGTTGCGGTCGCGTTACTGGGTGTCAGCGTGGGCGGGGGGTTCAGGTCCGACGAAACGCGCCTGCTGGGAATTCACGAGAGCCTCGATGTGGCCGGCATCAAGCTCACCCTGCAGGGCGTGCAAAGGGGGCGGATGCCCACCTACCTTTATGAGCGCGCGCTGTTGACGACGCCGGCGGGAACGCTGCTGGCTCCTGAAAAAAGGGTGTACCTGCCTCAACAATCGCTGCTCAGTGAAACGGCCATTTCAACAAATGGATGGCGCGACCTTTATGTGGTGCTGGGGGCCTCGCAAGGGAACAACCGGTGGGTTGTGCGGGCGTCGGCCATACCCCTTGCGCCGCTGATTTGGGCAGGGGGGGCACTGATGGTGGTTGGGGCTTTTATTTCTTTTGTCAGGCGCCGACGATTTTTTGGTGTAGCCTTGCTCTTCCTTTCATCTGGGGCTTCTTTTGCGGAAACAGACTTCGAAAAACGTGCGGCGTATTTAAACGCAGAGGTGCGTTGCCCCGTGTGCGCGGGACAATCCATCGCAGATTCAGAGACGACAGAAGCCTATATTTTAAAACGATTTATTTTGGAAAGTCTCGCGGAGGGGACATCAGAAGAGACCATTCGCGAAAAACTTCGCGCCATTTATGGGGACGAAATTCTTTTTCGTCCGCCCTTTGAAGGCGCTTCTCTCTTCTTATGGATCGCCCCTTTTGGCATTTTTATCCTTGTGCTGGCGTGTTTTTTCTGGAGGGGATCTCGAAAAATTGTGCACATTTTATGAGGCTCTATGGTATGCTCGTGTTAAACTTAAGGTTAATCTAAGGAATCCTTAGCGTTGATTGATTCATCTGTAAAAAGCCTCTTTGCCGCATGGGATAGGCGCCTTCTCTCGATTTTCCTTTTTGGATTTTCGAGTGGCCTGCCCTTTTTGCTGACGCTTTCGACGCTGACGATTTGGTTAAAAGAGTCGGGGCTCACGAATGCGACCATAGGCCTTTTTGTGGCGGTCACGATTCCTTATACGCTCAAGTTTCTTTGGGGGCCGATGGTTGACCTCATCAAAATCCCGGTGCTTTCAAATTTTCTTGGACAACGACGGAGCTGGGCCCTTCTCGCGCAAGGGCTGTTGGTGATCATGCTCCTCGGGCTTGGGCGCTCGAATCCCGCTGAACATATCTTTGAAACCGCTCTGTGGGCCTTGGGTGTTTCTTTTTGGTCGGCCATCCAAGATATTGTGGTGGAGGCTTACCGCATTGAAATCATAGATGAAAATCAAAAAGGATTCGCCGCGTCCTCGACGTATTTAGGATGGCGGTTGGGGACAATGATGTCTGGCGCAGGCGCTCTTTATCTTGCCGCGATCTTTTCTTGGAGCGCCGCTTATGAGCTTATGGCATTGTTGATGGGCATTGGCATTCTGACAACCCTTCTGAGTCCGTCTCCCAAAGCGTCGAGCGTCAAGCAATATCATCCGCATGCTTCACAAGGACTGTGGACTGTGCCGCGCATTTGGGAATGGATCCGCTCTCTCTACGGTACCCCGTTAAAGGCACTTTTAAAGACAGCAGACTTTCGAATTGTCCTCCTTTTTATTCTTTTTTATAAGATAGGCGATACCTCGTTGAGTGTCATGAATACGCCCTTTTTACTGGAAATCGGATTTACAAAATTAGAAATTGCGCATGTGGTGAAACTCTTTGGCATCTCTGCGACCATTTTTGGCGCCTTTGCGGGAGGAATCTTCTTGAATCGTTTTGGACTCCTTGCGGGCCTTATGTTTTGCACCGTCCTCCAAATTGTATCAAGTCTTATGTTTGTGATTCAAGCATTGATCGGATATGACCTCAGTGTTCTGTTTCTTACCATTGGGGTTGAAAATTTTACGTCTGGGCTTGGGGCGGCTGCATTCATCGCCTATCTTTCAAGTCTTTGTCGTGCTCCCTATACGGCAACCCACTATGCCCTTCTGACATCGTTCGGATCGTTCGCGCGTATTCTTCTGTCTGCAGGAGCGGGTTTTCTTGCCGATATTTTGCCATGGCCCACCTTTTTTGCGTGCACGACAGTTGCTTGTTTGCCTTGTCTTTTTCTTTTAATTCAAGCCTCTCGTCATTTTTCACCCCTGTCTTTTTTAAAACAATCGTAAAATTATATTAAAGCTTGCATTTTTAAAAATGAGTCCTTATATTGAAAGGTGAGTTAAAATTCTTTTAAGAATAGAAACCGTAGAGATCATATGCTCGTCGGTCAAGAAAACTAAGACGTTAAGCCTTCTTCTTCTTACCCTCAGCTATTTCCTTCATATAAATTAACGTTATAGAAGGGAATTTTTACGCGTTTCAGGGGGTTGATAAATATTTTTTATACCCCTTTGGCTCATTATTTAATAAACGCCTCATATAAGGACTATATAGATGAAGAACGGCACTGTAAAATGGTTTAACCCTACAAAAGGTTACGGTTTTATTCAAATGGAAGACGGCACACGCGATGTGTTTATTCACATTACTGAGCTCGAACGCTCTGGAATTACCAACCTGGCTGAAGGCCAAAAAGTTTCTTTTGAATTGGCCAGCAACAAGGGTAAAACCTCTGCTGTCAATCTGAAGTTACGATAAACTTCCGCAAAAGCATAAAGAGCATAGGTGTGGAAACACCTATGCCTGCTTGTGAAAATACTTTATCTACTCACAGAAACGATAGTAGCATCCCGCTTCGCAAGAAGGACAGTAAAGCGTACAGAGGTCATATATCATTTGATGCCGACACTGCTCGGCCATCAGGGGTGAAGAAACAGTTTCCATCGTTCCTAAGATAACGAGACATAAAACAAGTGGTTTTAAGAACCTTAAGATTTTCATTTTATCCTCCATCACTATCATATCTCTACTACTTTAAGTATACATTAAATATCGTAAACATTCCGTTAAAAATTTAAAATCTATGGATAGATATTATGTTTCACGATCGCAACGAGGCAGGCAGGCTCCTTTCTGAAAAGTTAAAGAAATATCAAACCGATGCGCCCGTCATCCTGGCGTTACCACGAGGGGGAGTACCGATTGGTTTTCAAATCGCCACGTCCCTTCACGCACCCCTTGATCTTTTTGTCGTTCGAAAAATAGGGGTGCCGGGCAATCCCGAATTTGGCGTAGGGGCCGTCGCTCCTGATGTTCTTTTCCTGGATGAGGCCACGCTTCACGCATTGGGCCTAACGCACGCAGATTTGAGGGAAACGATTGCGCGAGAACAACAAGAGCTCAAGCGCCGCTTACACGTTTATCGCGGTACAGAAGATCCTCCAGCTGTAGCGGGGAAAACGGTTATTCTGGTTGACGATGGGGTCGCAACGGGCGTCACGACGCGGGCCGCCATTCTTGGCATAAGGAGGCTCAAACCAAAGCGCTTGATTTTAGCTGTGCCCGTGGCTCCTCTCGATGATGTAGAAAGTTTAAAGAAAGCTGTTGATGAATTTGTTTGCCTTGAAACACCAGCATATTTTTATGCGGTTGGGGCCTTTTATCACAATTTTCCTCAGGTTTCCGATGAAGAGGTGATAGCTCTCCTAAAAGCTAAATCCAATAGACCTTAAAAACAAGCGGTTGCATTTTGGCAAAATTATGTCATACTTGTAAGATTAGGGAGATATAATATGAAAAAATTCATCCACGTTGTAATACTCTATTTGGGATTTTTAAGTGCGTCAGGTGTCGCGCAACAAACACCTGGCTTTTTTACATTGCCACCTCTGCCTTATCAGATGAATGCGTTAGAACCCTATATTTCCGAAAGAACCCTTTCTTTTCATTATGCAAAACACCATCAAGCAAATGTGGATGCTTTAAATAAACTTGTGCAGGAAAAAGGACTCGGTGGCATATCATTAGAAGAAATTATTCAGATAAGTTCAATAGATTCTAACTTAAAAACAGTATTTAACAATGCAGCGCAAGATTGGAACCATACGTTCTATTGGTCATCGATGATGCCGAAGGGGGGTGGAAAGCCAACGGGGCCTATTCTTGCTCTCATCACACAAGCCTTTGGAAGTTACGAGGAATTCAGACAACAATTCATTGATGCCGGTACAAATCTTTTTGGCAGCGGCTGGGTTTGGCTCGTGCTCGATAATACGAATACTTTAGCAATAGTTCCCACAAGTGATGCCGATCTTCCCCTTCTTCATAACCAAAAGCCATTGCTTGTCTGTGATATTTGGGAGCATGCTTACTATCTCGATTATCAAAATCGTCGTAAAGATTATGTAACGCTTTTCTTAGACCATCTCGCAAATTGGGATTTTGCAAATCAAAACTTATCTAAGTGAGGTGATTATGCAACATGCTAAAAAAAACGCAACTGACCAAAAATAAAACTTGACGGCACAAAAACTTCGTGATATACGATATAAATATAAACTGATGGAGGTGTGCCTGCATCTCAATATGTGTCCTCCGCAGCATATCTCATTGATCTCAAAAAGCTTGTCCTCGCGAAAGCGGGGATCGCCCCGAAGGGCGGGTGAGGGGTCTACAGTGTTGCAGTGTTACAGAAAGCAGTGTAGCAGAATTTAAGAAGCTCGAGAGTTGAGCTATTTGATTTCACGCTTCTACTTTCTTTTTTCTGCAACACTGCAACACTGGATACTGAGCACTGTAGCACCCCTCACCCGCCCCTTCGGGGCGACCTCTCCCACAAGGGGAGAGGTAAAAGAGATTGGCGCCCCTTTACCTCTCCCCTTGTGGGAGAGGTCGCCCCGAAGGGGCGGGTGAGGGGTGTTTGTGGAAGAGGTAAAGCTTGTCCTCGCACAAGGTACTCCGCGTTGAAAAGGTAAATCACACATGATCCAAGGGCGGTTTATTGCCTTCATCCTCGGCATCTTTTTGAGCATCTTGGCGGTTGCCATGGTTATTCCTGCGGGTATGGATATTCTCTACCGCGATCCTGACTGGGTCTATTTTGGAGAATCAGCCGCCATAACAGGCTTTATCGGCATTTTGTTGACCCTTGCTTTTCGCCCCGAGGAACAACCCACCTTCGAAGTGCGCGAAACCTTTATCCTAACGGTTTCGAGTTGGGTGGCGATTGCCGCGTTTGCCTCCCTTCCTTTTATTCTTTCAAGCGCCGCCCCTTCGATTACAGATGCCTTCTTTGAAGCAATATCCGGCCTGACAACAACAGGGGCGACCGTCTTTACGGACCTTAATTATGCTCCCCCTGGGATTTTATTATGGCGCGCGCTTTTGCAGTGGCTCGGTGGCATCGGCATTGTTGTAATGGCCATGACGATTTTACCCGCCCTTAAGATCGGGGGGATGCAGCTTTTTCGCAGTGAGTTTTCTGACCGCTCGGAAAAATATTTCCCGCGCGTTTCGCAAATTGCGTCAGCCATTCTTTCCACATACGTCTTGATGTCGGCGCTTTGTGGCGTCGCTTATTGGTTTGCGGGGATGACGGCTTTTGAAGCGATTTGCACAACCATGTCCACGGTTTCAACGGCTGGATTTGCCACCTCCGATCTTTCGTTGGAATATTTTGATGATCCCGTGATAGAGGGCATCGCCATCGTTTTTATGCTCATGGGAAGCATGACCCTTTTGCTCTTTACACGGTTACTCCATGGAGATCCGGGGCCTCTTTTCAAAGATTCCCAAACACGGGTGTATGTGTCCCTTGTAGGTGTGGCGTCATTTCTCATGGGGCTTTGGTTGTGGGAGACGGAACAATATGACTTCTTCAATTCGTTGCGGCACGGTGCATTTGCTGTGGTGTCGATTGCCTCAACCACTGGCTTTACAACAGCGGACTTTAATACGTGGGGAGGATTTGCCCTGATATTTATCTTCCTCCTCATGTTTGTGGGCGGGTGCACGGGCTCAACGGCGGGCGGGATCAAAATCTTTCGTTTCCAAATTCTTTTTAAGGCTGCAAAATTACAGATCGTTCAACTACGCCGCCCCCATGGTGTCTTTGTCCCTCTCTATAATAACCAAAAGTTGAAAGAGCCGGAGTTCATGTCGGTCCTTGCCTTTTTCGCCCTTTATATTTTTTGCTATGCTGCGTTAGCCTTAAGTCTTTCGTTGTGTGGGCTTGACGTCATCTCAAGCCTTTCGGGGAGTGCAACCATTCTCGGGAATGTGGGCCCAGGGTTGGGCACACAGATAGGGCCGATCGGAAACTATGCCGCGTTATCGGACATAACCAAATGGATCATCATGTTTGGCATGCTGGTGGGACGCCTCGAGCTTTTAACGCTGTTGATTCTTTTGACGCCGACTTTTTGGCGCACATAGAGGAGAATAATCACGTTAAAACCATGGCGCGCCCGAAGGGATTCGAACCCCTGACCTTTGCCTCCGGAGGGCAACGCTCTATCCAGCTGAGCTACGGGCGCTTAGGGGCTATATAGAATAAAATCACCCTTTCTTCTTCGATTTAAGCGCCATCTGCAGCGTTATTTTTCCGCTTCCGATACGCACGTAGCTCAGGCTACGCTTGCGTTTCGGTTCTCAAAATAACTTGCACATGACACTTAAATTTCTTGAATAAAGGATGATTTTATTCTATATAGCCCCTTACGATGGTTAATGTTGTAAAGCACTTATATACTTTCAACCACCGGGATGCAATGGGATATAAGATGGGATTTGAAAAACAAACGCTGACAACGGATCAAGTTGTGAAATGTGATGGCGACGACGCAGTGTCTGGGCACCCTGTTGTCTATTTGAACTTGGGCACAAAGGGGCATGTCGTCTGTCCCTATTGCAGCAAATATTTTGTCCGAGAAGACCCTGAAGAAAAATCCCTTGACTTTTCATGAAGG
>Ga0207008_10203_pt1 | contig 12397 bp, 6 predicted proteins | sample Alteio_BWMinCont_83_FD_153489 | JGI IMG/M metagenome (GOLD analysis project Ga0207008, IMG submission 153489) | Enriched cells from forest soil in Barre Woods Harvard Forest LTER site, Petersham, Massachusetts, United States -... | ecosystem: Environmental > Terrestrial > Soil > Temperate forest >... | reverse complement strand
TGACACGCCTTCAGACTTTCCACCGCTGCGCGAACTGACTGCCACCCAGGGCGTGGTAGAGCGCAAGACCACGATTCCCATCCTTTCCAATTATTTATTTGAGGCGTCGGGAGACCGGTTGTCGCTCACGGCGACCGATCTCGATCTGAGCCTGCGCACTTCGTGCAATGCGAAGGTGAAGAAAGAAGGCTCATGCACGATTCCGGCGCGCAAGTTGTATGACTACGTGAAGCTGCTGCCGGACGCCGACATTACGATCAAGCTGCTCGAGAATCACTGGGTAAGCATTCGTTGCGGGCGTTCGAATACGAAGATGGTGGGGATGGCGAAGTCGAATTTCCCGAGCCTGCCGGCGTTTCCGACATCGGGTGTGATTTCGATTCCGGCACAGGTATTGCGGGGGCTGATTGCGCGGACCGGGTTTGCGATCTCGAATGAGGAGTCGCGTTACACGCTGAATGGGGCGCTGATGCTGTTGAAGCCGGAATCGATCACGATGGTGGCGACGGATGGACATCGGCTGGCGCATTGTGAGCGCAGCGGTGGAAAGTTTGAAGGCGTGTCAGGCGAGTTGAAAACGCTGGTGCCGAAGAAGGCGATGGATGAGTTGAAGTCGCTGCTGGATTCGACGGACGCGGAGACGATCGAGTTTGCGAAAGACGAGTCGACGCTCTTCTTCCGCATCGGATCGCGGCTGCTCACATCGCGCCAGTTGACCGGACAGTTCCCCAATTTTGAGGCGGTGCTGCCCAAGGACAACAACAAGATTATTCCGCTGAACGCGGACGAATTAAATTCGGCAATCCTGCGCGTGGCGCAGTTTGCGGATGAACGATCGCGGGCGGTGCGGCTCCGGCTGGAGAAAGGCGAAGTAAAGATTTCAGCTTCGTCGACGGAAGCGGGCGAGTCCGAAGATTCGCTGGAGGCGTCGTATACAGGAGAGCCGTTTACGATCGGGTTTAATGCGGCGTATCTCGTGGACTTTTTAAAGGCAGCGGGAACGAGTGAAGTGCGTCTGGAGTTGAAGGATCCGCAGTCGGCGGGGCAGTTGCGGCCGGCTGAAGGGGATGATTATAAGTATCGGTATATTGTGATGCCGATGCGGATCTGAGGCGTTTTTCGCCGTTCGTTTTCGATTTTTTGCCCGGTGCATTTTGCGCCGGGCTTTTTGTTTTTTGGCTAGTTTAGTCTCTTTCGCCCCTTCGGGGCTGGCTTCTCACGCTACAGGAGCACCCACGGCTTTGCCGTCGGCTGCATTCTTTCACCGCTTTCGCGGCTTGGGTATTTGCAGCCATGGTCGAGTCGCATGGCGGAGTGCGCTGGGACGGCGAGACCATTACGAAGTGGTGGTGGGAAAGACGTCCACTGGGGCTAAAGCCCGTTTGGGCCTGCCTCGGAACGCGGCCCTGGAAGGGCCGCTCTTCCACGGTGGTGTGTGGGGCAGTCGTGCGCGGGTGGTGTATGAGGCAGTTAGGCACGCGACGGTTTTTGCGCACGGGCTGGGATTCTTTCGCTCCTTCGGAGCTGGATTTTTTCGCTGCATTCTTTCGCCGCTTCCCGACTTACGATTCGAAGACCCACTTGCCGCCTACCATGGTGCGCTCGATTGCGATCTTGTTCAGGTTCATCGGGTCAGCCTTGAACGGGTCTTCGGCGAGGACGATGAGATCGGCGAGCTTGCCGGGTTCGAGCGATCCTTTGGTCTTTTCTTCAAACGTCGAGTAGGCGCCATTGATGGTTCCGCATCGGATCGCTTCTTCTAACGTAATTTTCTGGTTCGCACCCCACACGTTTCCCTTCATGTCAGTGCGCGTGACCTGCGAGCGCAGCCACATCATCGGGTCGGATGGGCTGGCGGTGTAATCGGAAGAGTCCGCAGGACGCAGGCCGTGGGACAGGAAGTCGCGCATGGGGAACATGTGTTGCGTGCGCTGCTCTCCATAGAAATGCATGACGTCGCCGTGGAAGTAGACGTAGCCGGAGAACGGAACGGGGATCGCGTTGAGATCGTGCATGCGCTGGAGGAGAGACTCATTCAGCAGCGTGCAATGCTCGATGCGGTAGCGGGGATCTGGTGTCGGCGATTCGCGCTGGACTTGCTCATAGACGCTCAGAGTCTTGTCGATGGCCAGATCGCCGTTGGCGTGGGTCGCGAGCTGCCATCCGGCGGCGTGGGCCTTGCGGGAATTTTCGAGGAGTTCGTCGCGGGTGCCGACCTCGAGTCCGTGATAGTTGGCGATGCCGATGTAGGGATCGGAAAGCCATGCTGTGCGCTCGGAGATGGAGCCGTCGGCGTATTGCTTGACGGCACCGATGCGAAGCCATTCGTCGCCGAAGCCGGTGTGGACCCCGGCGGCAAGCATGTGGTCGAGAACCCGAACGCTCATGTGAGAGCAGACGCGCATGCGGAGATCTCCGGCATCGCGGCAGTCCTGGTATCCCTGCAGCTCTTCGGTGCCGGCATCGGCGTCGCCGGCCGACGTCACTCCCTTACTGGTGAAGATTTTCGAGATGAGTTTTGCGGCTTCGCGGTAGTCATCGCGCGTGGGAGTAAACGCAGTTAACTTCAGGAAAGGCTCGGTGGCATGGTCGGCAACATGGCCGGTGAGCTGGCCGGAGGCGTCGTGTTCGTAGCGTCCGCTGGCTGGGTCTGGAGTTTTCTCGTCGACTCCGGCGGCTTTGAGGGCGAGAGAGTTCACGAAGATGGTGTGGCCGCCACGGTGACGAACCAGAACCGGATGATCGGGGACGGCGGCGTCTAATTCCTGCCGCAAAATAGGATGTGGAGTTTTTCCGTCATCGTACAAGAACCCCATGACCCACTGTCCGGGCGGAGTTTGCGCAGCGCGCTGGCGAAGAGCGGCCTGGATGTCGGCGATGGAATCCATGTCGCAGGCAACCATGCGGAGATGCTCCACGCCGGAGGCGCAAGGGTGCGCATGAGCGTCGATGAAGCCGGGGAGAACGGTCTTGCCTCCGAGATCAACTTTCTTGCTGAGACCGGCGGCCAGGCCTAGTACTTCGGCATCGGTACCGACGGCGAGAATGCGGCCGCCGCTGACGGCAATCGCCTGCGCCCGAGGCAGTTTGTCATTCACGGTCCAGATGTTGCCGTTGTAGAGAATCAGTTCCGGCTCGGTGCGCGCGAGCGGAAGCAGGGCAAAGGCGCCGAGTCCGCCGAGGAAGTCGCGCCGGGAGGTCTCGCCGAGAAGTCCGGGAAAAAATTCGTTCTCATCTCTCATTCGGTAGATTCCTTTGGTCCTCTAGGCTGACAGCAACTCTTGAATGGCGCGAAAGGCTTGATCGATGGCCTGATCAGTGTACGCGGCGGCGGCTGCGTCGGAATTGGCGATGGCGATGCGTCCAAAGCGCTGGCGGGCGATGTCACAGGGACGCTGTCCCTGGGGCCAGTCGGGATCCCACAGCGGGTTGTATTCGTAGGCGTAGCCGTGGGCCCAGCGGTTGACGGTAATGGCGTCGATATCGCGTGCGGGATCGAATCCGCCGGGAGAAAGAATGCGCGCGAGTTGATCGCGGATGTTGCGTTCGAAGGTTTCGAAGGTGGCGGAGAGAAGATCGTAGCGTCCGACTTTCTGTTGCTCGCGGGCAGGTAATCCGGGCTGGCACGGAGTGCGCAACATGCGAAGCAGAATTGGCTCGTCGGGAGTTTTGGGCGAAGTGTATTCACCGATGTTCGTGGACTGATCCAGACCTACCGAGGAGTGGTACATGCCGGGAGAGGAGACTCGGGAGACTCCCAACTTCTGGAAGGAGGACCAGTTCTTGACGGAGACGACGGTGTAGACGAGAGGAACTTTCACGCCGTATTTCAAGGCCTGTTTCTGTTTTGCCGGGAGATCGGGGCAAATGTAGGGAATCACCATGTTCCAGCAGGCGAGGACCACGGAATTTGCGCGGACGGTGTAGGCCTTGGAGTCGCGGCCGTAGGTGACTTCCACCTCTTTGGCGGAAGTTGTTTCTCCGACGTGTTGCACGCGGACGGCAGTGCTGTTGAGGCGGATACGGACGGGCAAATCTTTCTTGTCGAGCTGCGAGTAATCAATTTTCGCGGTGACGATATCTTCCGGCGTGTGTCCAGGAGCGGACGCGGGAATTAAGGAACGCACCAGCATGCGAGCGATGGAGGCGTTGCCGTCGGGAAAATGAAAGTGGTAGGGCTTGGAGGGAGTGACCTCTCCGAGAGCGGTGAAACTCAGGCGACCTCCGGGGACGCGATCGAGACCGAGACCTTCGAAGCCGGGGAAATGAATCGCCCAGCAGTCGAGCGCGGGAACGGCGTCGATTCCGATTCCATATAAGCCGTGGGTGCGAGTTTGATAGATAGCCGCGGCGTCGGGGCTGACTTTGACGACATTCAGCAGGAAGTCGCGATAGCTCATGCGCGACAGCTTGTCTTTCTTGTCTGCTTGCGTGAGGCCCGGCATGTAGTCGGCCTTTTCCATCTGGATGCGGACGATGTCGCGCTGGGCGGCGGCGGAGAGCGGCGTCTTTGCGAGAAAGTCGGCCCAGTCCTTTGCTTCGGAAGAGGGGCCGGGAACTCCGGCGACGAGGCGTTCGGTGCCGAAGGTTTCTTTGTCGAAGAAGTACGCGGATTTCAAGCCCTTGTAGACGGAGCGGTCAGTGCACTTGGCTTCGAGCGCGGGAGGATCGATGCCCAACTCGGTGAGGAGGCCGGCAGCCTCGGGGCTGTAGGCGAACGGGGACTCGATCGCGACGGTGCCTCCGTTGGCGAGAAGGAGACGGCCTCCGGGGCGAAATTCGTTGCGCTTGGCGTGGCCTCCAAAGTCGTCGTGATTGTCGAGAATCAGGATGCGAGATTTGGGTCCGGCTTGTTTGCGGTGAAAGTACGCGGCAGCGAGACCGCTGATGCCACCACCGACTATGACGAGATCGTATTTCTCTCCGGTGTCGACTGCGGTGGTGGCACCGTTGTACGCGTTGTCGCGGACGGCGTGAGCGGTTTCGAACGAGCCGGGGTGGCTGCCGCGCATGCCGGTTAGGGCTGGCGGGTAGTATCCGGGCCGGTCTTGGGCGGAGATGTCGGCCTCGGCGGCGCGAAGGAGTTCCGGCATCCATCCGCTGATCATAGTGGCGCCGGTTCCGACTGCGACGCCGTTCAGAAAATCACGGCGCGTGATGGGGCGCGACATGCCTAACTCTTTGTCGTGAGATTTATTCGAATCAGAGTTGTTCGAATGAGACATGAGAATCAGCTCGGCTTTGCCTCGGTGCGCATTTTGACGATTTCCTGAATCGCGCGGTGGCCCTGGTCGATGGCGATGTTGGTATAGGCGTGACCGTCGGCGTCGGAGTTCGCGATGGTGATGCGTCCGAAGGGCTGGCGTCCGATGACACAGGGACGCTCGGACGCGGGGCGATCCAGCGGCTCGAAGAGGCGGTTGTATTCGTAGGCGTAGCCGTGGGGCCAGCGATTCACGGTGATGGCTTCAATGTCGGTGGCGGGATCGAATCCGCCCGCGGACAACATGCGTCCAAGCTGGTCATGGATGTTTTGTTCGAAGGTGTCGAACTTGGTGGTGAACAGCTCCCAACGCCCGGCGCGATACTGGTCTTTGCACGGTAGGCCGGGTTTGCACGGTGTGCGAAGCAGATGGAGAATGCACGACTCTTCAGCTGAACGAGGGAAGTTGTAGCTGCCCATGGAGACGGGGAAATCGAGCGTGACGTTCGAGAAGTAGGAACTGGGGGCGTAGATGGCGTCTGCGCCAAGCTTCTGGAATGATTTCCAGTTCTTGATCTGCACGTTGGTGTAGACGAGAGGAATCTTCACGGCATAAGCGAGAGCCTCTCTCTGCTTGTCTGACATTTCCGGACAGAGATATGGGATCACCATGTTGTAGCAGGCGAGGACGCAGTATTGTCCGCGCGCGCGGTGTGCGCTGCCTCCACGAACGTAGGTGATTTCGACCTCTTTCGCGCTTGCCGGATCGCCTGCATGCTTCACGCGGACAGCAGTGCTGTTGAGACGGATTCTGACCTTGGAGGAATCGTCGTCGAGACGCGCGTAGTTCATACGCGCGGTGACGATATCTTCCATCGTGCTGCCGGGAGCGGATCCTGGGATCAGGGAACGCACTAACAATCGGGCGATGGAGGCATTGCCATCGGGGAAGTGGAAAATGTACGGCTCTTCTTCCTCCTCGTCGTCGCCGGAGCGGTGTTTGGGGAGTTCCATTCCGGTGAAACCGGGAAAGCCGTACTGAGCGCAGTCGTAGGCAGAAACGCCGTCGATGCCGACAGCGTAGAGATCATGCGTTGTGGTCTGGAAAACTTTCGGTACATCGGGATGGGTTTTGACATCCTGAAGAAGGAAATCTTTGTAACTCTTCTGGATCAGCTTGACACGCTTCTGTTCCGGAGTAAGACCGGGAAGATAGTCGACTTTGGCAGTCTGCAGGCGGATCAGATCCCGACGGGCTTCAGCGGCGATGGGGATTTGGTCAACCGCCTTTTCGGAGTAGCGCGGTCCGAAATAATGCGCGGATTCTTCCATGACGAGGCGATCGACTCCGAAGGTTTCTTTATCGAAGAAGGTAGCTTCGCCGAGCTTCATGGAGGAGAACAGTTTCTGGTCGTAGTACTTGTAGAAACGCTGAGTGTCGATGCCAAGGTCTTTTAGCAGGCCTTTGGCGACAGCACTGTAGTGCGCGGGAGCTTCGATGGATTGAGTGCCGCCGTAGCCGAGCAGCAGGCGATTGCCGGTGTGGAATTCGTTGCGCTTGGCGTGTCCGCCGAAATCGTCGTGGTTGTCGAGGATGAGGATTTTGGCATCCGGGCCGGCGACTTTCCGGTAGAAATAGGCGGCGGCCAGTCCGCTGATGCCACCACCTACAACGACGAGATCGTAGCTTTCGTTGTCGTCGGCGGCGTCGGGCCATTGCTTGCCGTCACGCAAATCGTGCGCGACTTCGAAGGAGCCGTCGTGGCTGCCGCGCATGCCGGTTTTTGCCGGTGGATAGTAGCCGGGATCCTTCTCGGGAGCGAAAGGGGAATCCGGAATGCCGAAGGCTTCGAGCCACGGGCTCCCTGCGACGAGTGAAGTACCGACGGCAATGCTGACGCCATTGAGGAAATCTCGACGGGTAATCGAGTGCGACGTTTTCGATTTCACAGAACCAAGCCCAATTTTCTTGCTCTTGTTTTTCATACGTTTTTCGTAACGTCGTGCGAGCCGACTGAATGGCTGTCAGAAAGTCAGTCTCAGCGCCAGCTGTAGAATTCGCGGATCGTAAGTGTTTGTCACTTGTCCCAACACGGTTGAAGTGACCTTCACCGGGGAGCCGCCACCTGGGTTGATGAATTGCGCGTGGTTGAAGAGGTTGAAAGCTTCTACCCGGAACGCCAGACTTACTCGCTCAGTGATTGGAGTTGCCTTTTCAAGCGAGAGGTCGAGGTTCACGCGGCCGGGACCAATCAAGGAGTTGCGGCGAAAGGTTCCATAGAAACCGACTGGACATGTGCTGGTCGTGGCGGACCAACATGGATCCTGTCCGAAATCAGCCGGGTTGAAATAGAAACTCTGGCCATTGACGATGTGGCGCGGATTCAGTTTCTGCACTGTGGGTGTGAGTTGATCGGCGCGCACCACTTGCGGGTCTCCGAAGCCTGAAGGCCCGGGATCAGTCTCGCTCGGGTTGCCATAGCCTCCGTAGATATCCATGGGCACTCCCGACTGCACGAAGAAGATCGGAAACAGGCTCCAGCCCTTGGTAAGCCGTTTCGGCCCGTTGGCCCAGTAGTCGGCGAAGGGCAACTCCCATCCACCGCTGAAGACGAGGCGCTGGCGCATGTCGAAGTCCGAGTTTCCATACAGAGCGTGCGGGCGAGCCGCGGGAATCAGGGAGCTGCGCTGATTGAATCCGGAACCATTGTCCAGGTTGTGCGACCAGGTATAGGAAAGAGTGAAGAAAACCGATCCGAGATGAGCGACATTTCCGGATTGCTTGGTCAGGCTTGCTAAAAATCCGTTGTAGTTCGCATTGTTCAGACCGTCGAAGAAAGTGAGGGGGGCGTAGACCTCGGTTAGTCCTTCTTTAATGTTGATGAGGCGGGCCGGATTGCCGAGAGAGTCAATGCTGCCGGGGACGATTGGATTTTCATCAAGCCATGTGAGCAATTTGTGCGAGGAGCTACCGACGTAGCCTAGTTCGAACATCAAGCCATTGGCGAGCTGACGCTCGACACTCAAGTTGTACTGGTAGATGTACGGAGTCTTGAGATGCGGGTTCACGAACAAGTCGCCAAAGCCATAGGGGTAGAACTGCGAAAAGTCGAGAGTCGACGGCGGAGGAACCGAGGGAAATGGATCGGGCACGCCAGCCGTTTGATAAGGCGTGGTCATGTTCGTGCTCTGGGCGTTCGCCGCAGGTGAGAAGAAAAGATCGGCAGACGGCCACCAGGGCAGAACCCCGTTATTCCAGTCGGCCATCCAGCCGTTGAGTGTGTCGTAGAAGAGTCCAGCGCCGCCGCGAATGCTGGTGCGCCCGTTGCCGTAAGGGTCCCAGGCGAATCCGAAGCGCGGGGCGAAGTCTTTGCGGTCGGGGAAGTACCAGCCGCTGGGAGCTCCGGGATCGCCGGGAACGACAAGGCCGGGAGGAGCATTCACGAACCGCTTGGATTGCAATCCTTGAATGTAAGAGAAGGTGTGTCCGTGAACATCGGTTTCAGGCGAGGTGTACTCGTAGCGCAGTCCGAGAGTGATCGCCAGGCGCGGGGTGACCTTCCATTCGTCCTGAACGAAGGCGGACCATTGCTTTTGGTGTTCGTTGTTGTTGCCCGAGGGATACTGCTGATATTCGTCGGGCACACCCATCAGAAAATCCGCGAGATCGGTTCCGGAGCCGACACCTCCCTGTTGAGGCGTGAGTCCGTAGAAGAAGAACCAGCCGTTCGTCGAGTAGCTGTAGACAGAGTTTTCCTGGAGGAAGGCGAGCTTCGCTCCGGCTTTGACTGAGTGCTTGCCTTTGATCCAAGTCAGCGCGTCGGAGAAGGCAAAGGTGTTATCGGCTTTCTTGCGCGGGACGTTCTCGTTAAATCCGAGGTTCAGGCCGGTGCTGAAAAGATTGATGATCGGCGGTCCGGTTTGCAGGTCGGAATTGATGTTGACGCCGAGGGCGTTTGGGCCAGGGAGAGTCCTGCCAGGAGTGTCGTGGTTGAAGTAACGCTCGGCCGTGGCATGAAACTCGTTCAACAATGCTGGGGTGATCGACTTGGTGTAGCCAATATTCAGGAACTCATTCGTGGTCGGACTAATGGAAGGAAAGCCAGGCACACTCGCGTCGCCGCCATTTGGATCGAAGGGCTGGAAGAGCGACATCTTGCTGTAGCCGACGGTGACTGAGATGCGGTCGTTCTGGCTGAGGTAGAAATCTCCGCGGCCTGTGTATTCGTTGCGGTTGTCGGTCTGACTGCCCAGAGGAGTCAATTGACCGCTGGGAGAGGTCGGCACCAAGCCGGCCTTGATGTAGGCGGCGGCCACGGGACTGAAGGCGGTCGGATCGATGATGGCCTGGGCGGCAAGCGCGGGATTGGATTGAAAGTAGGGGTGAGCGGGAACGCCACACGAGGTTCCATTCGCGAGCGAGTTCCCATTGTTATCGACCGCGTTCTCGTTCAGGCCGCTGAGGAAGCAGGCGACGCGAGGATCGGGGCCATTGGGATTTGATCCGTAAACACCGTAGTGCGAGAAGTCACCGCCGAGTTCGGCTGCGGTATACGTTCCGACCGCGACACCGTGGGTAACGGCCGATTGGCGCTGGCCCTGATATCCGAAAAAGAAAAAGATCTTGTCTTTGACGACGGGACCGCCGATCGTGCCACCGAATTGATTGCGCTTGAGCACGGGCCGCGGATTGCCGTTGAGGTTGTCGAAGAAGTCGTTGGCGTTGAAGGCGTCGTTGCGCAGGTAATCGAACAGGCTGCCGTGGAAGTCATTCGTGCCGGACTTCGTAACGACGCTGACCGTGCCGCCGCCGTTGCGTCCATATTCTGCGGTGTAGTTGTTGCTGAGGATGCGGAATTCGGCAATCGTATCAGGATTGGGATTGAAGACGACACTGTTGCCAGTGACCGAGTTGTTCGTACCACCGTCCAGAACGTAGCTGACGGCGTCAGCGCGGCCGCCGGCAATTGTAAAGTTGCCGCCGCCGTAACCTCCGGAAGGAGCAGGGGCGACGCCAGGTTGAGTTAGAGCGAGATCGAGGACGTCGCGACCGTTGAGAGGGAGTTTCTCGACCGGGGCTCCGCTGACCGTTGCGCCGATCGTGGGATTGAGGGTCTCGACTTGCGCGACCTGCGACTGCACCTCGACCTTCTCGGTCGTGGTGCCAATCTTCATGTGCACATCGATACGAAGTGACTGATTGATGTCGAGGGGTTGGGGTGCGGTTATGGTCTTGCTGAAACCCGCCATCTCGACGGTGACGAAATAAGTTCCGATAGGGAGATCGACGACCTGATAGGCGCCGGTGGAATCCGCGGCCGTGTTGGATTGCACATTTGTACCGGCGTTGGTGACGGTGACCTTTGCGCCAACAACGGCGGCTCCCTGTGGGTCGGTGACAAAGCCGATGACTCTGCCGGTGCTGGTTTGAGCACAAATCGGAATGGAGAGGGCGAGGGACAACGTGGCCGCGCAGACCAGCGATAACACGTTGGAAGGAACAGAAAGCGAAGCAGCATGCCGATCCATGGCGATTCAAGCCTCCTTATGCTCGATCTACCGCCGACAGCAACGGGCAAGACTTGCTACGACCGGATGTATATCGTTCCTCAGAGAACAGTCGGCTTCGGGGCCGCATCCCTGCCGCAATAAAGCTCAAGAACTATGAATGTGGAAGGTCAAACCTTACTATAGTTCCGGAAGGTTACGGAAAGGGATGAGGGTTGTCAAGAAAGAATTCAGATGGCAGTAGAGTCTGGCTTGGCTGCACCTGCGCGCAAATCGCTAGGCCTCGGATGCAGTGAATATCTGCAAGGATCTCGGGGAATTGCTGTATTGGTTGGCAGAGGTAGAAAAACGACAATCCGTGTGTTGATGTGTTTCTCGGAGTTGTTCTGCCCTCCAAGCCGAGATTTATCAATCGACGCAACCTTTGTTGGAGGTTATATATGAGAAAGATATTGTTAGCCCTTTCGGTAGTTCTGCTCGGCCTGACGTGGGCCGTCGCGCAGGATCCCTCGACGCAATCCACTCCGAGCTCGGCGAGTGGCCAATCAGCTAGCGGTCAGATGACTGTCGAAGGATGTTTGAGTGGATCGAACGGAAATTTCACTTTGACCGACAAGAACGGGATGAGTTATCAGCTGACCGGAGACGCCGCGAAGCTCAGTGAGCATGTGGGACATGAGGTGAAGGTAACAGGGACGAGTTTTGGATCGGGCGCAACCGCCGGTGAAAACGCCAGCACAGGAGCAGGTGGATCACAGACCTTGCAAGTGAGCTCGGTCAAGCACGTATCGAAGACCTGCAAATCAGGCGGCGGGATGGCGCACTAGGTTTCTCGAATTTGTTCTTCAGGCCCAGCGGGTGCTGGGCCTTTTTTCTTTCCGAGGGAATGTCTTGCCCGCAGGCCGCCTCGGACCGGAGCTTCTTCAGACGTGGAGCTTCTGAAGATAAGGAACGCTGGCCTGCATGAATTCGAGTTTCATTTCGACGAAGTAATTTTTGATGCCTCCAGTCTTTGCGGCAGCGAAGATCTTCTTCCAATCAAGGCTATCTTGTCCCACAGGGACGATCTTCTTTGTGTCTGCGGACCAGCCCTGGACGTGCATGGAGATGAAGCGACCCGGATATTTCGTGAAGTACTCGGCAGCATCGTAACCGCGGCTGATGGTGGAGACCTGGAACTGGAATTTCACAAGCTTAGGATCGAGGAGTTCGAACAGAACGTCGTACGTGCGCTTGCCATCAACGGTTGAAAGTTCAAAGCCCTCGTTGTGGAGACCCTGCTGGATACCGGCCTTGGCGGCTTGCTCTCCCATTTTGTTGTACTCGTCAGCGGCGCGCTTCACGTCATCCATGGTGGGCTTTTCAGGGCCGCCGAGGCTGGCCACGAGCATTTGGGTTAGACCGAGGTCTTTTGCCCATGCGATGCGATCCGCTTGATCCTTGCGAAGTTCGTCCATACCGAAGTGGGAGCTCACACAGGTGAGGCCGGCATCCCCGATGATTTTTTTCAGCTCTGAACCTTTATATTTGGCGAGGCCGCCGAAGCCATTGTCGCTGTATCCTGCGGGGGAACAGAGTTCGATGGACTGAAATCCCGCGGAGGCCAGCTGTTTGAGGGTGCCGGGAAAGTCTTTGGCGATGGACTCGCGGACGGGCCATGTCTGGCAGCCGATGGGCAAGCCGAGA
>Ga0207008_10277_pt1 | contig 12541 bp, 14 predicted proteins | sample Alteio_BWMinCont_83_FD_153489 | JGI IMG/M metagenome (GOLD analysis project Ga0207008, IMG submission 153489) | Enriched cells from forest soil in Barre Woods Harvard Forest LTER site, Petersham, Massachusetts, United States -... | ecosystem: Environmental > Terrestrial > Soil > Temperate forest >... | reverse complement strand
TTAATACCAGAATTATAGGCTGCTTCGTGGTTTACTTCCGGATCCTCGTGGAACTTAACCCCTACCCCATGACCGCAGAATTCATGTACGACACTATATCCAAACGAATGTGCATATTCAGCAATATAGTATCCAATATTTCCAAGGGGATTGCCTGGAAAACATTGTTCGATACCGATATCCATGCATCTTTTGGTAACTTTAATGAGCAGGTCCGCTTCCGCACTAATCTCTCCTACCGTGAACATGGTGCTTGTATCGCCATAGAAGCCATCCAGAATGGTGGTGACGTCCACATTCAGGATATCGCCATTTACCAGTGCATAATCATCAGGAATGCCATGACAAACCACGTCGTTTAGCGAAATACAACATGAAGCCGGGTAGCCTTTGTAGTTCAGTGTTGCGGCCCTGGCATTGTTGGCCTTGATAAACGCTATAATTTTGCTTTCAATTTCCCTTGTGGTTACGCCAGATTTGATCATAGGCGCAACAAGATTCAATGATTCCCCGGCAAGCTTCGAACTTTTGCGGATACCCTCTATCTGTGAGGGTGATTTTATAATTAAAGGCATTTTCCGTTTATTTGATCTGTAAATAAACAAAACCCGGAGGCCTTTTATTCCATAATCAGCGCACCGGGTTGTATATGATTGATAGTTAAACTATTTAACTACTAATTTACCATGCATTTTTTGATAATGGCCTGGGTAAGTACACATAAAGCTATAGTCACCGGAAGCTGGAGTTGTAAACTCAAGAACCACTGATTTGCCCGGGGCAGCCAATGCTGAAGAAGCAATTACTGTTTTATCATCAGGTACAAAGCCTTTGGCCAGACCTGCAGAAATACCATGCATAGCTACAGAATCCATATCACTAGCCCTGGTGATGACCACATTGTGTTGCATAGATGGGTCAGTAGCATCGTTGATCAAAGTGATCTTCATTTTGGTATTAGCCGGTACTTGAATTTCACTTACATCATAGTGCATCACGCTCATGTCATTACCTACAGCATGGATGGTAATGTCTGTTCCTGTCGCAACCTTTCCAACTGCAGCAGCAGTTTTGCTAGTGTCAGTCGTAGTTTTTGTGGTTGAATCGGTTGTGCTGGTAGAAGTAGTTGAGGTTGTGCCGCTGTTACATGAAGTAACAAGTGAGCCCAACACAATGGCGCTGGCCATCATAATTTTAGAAGATACATTTTTCATATTCATAACGGTAATTTTAATTTAGCCGCAAAGGTACGGGTTTTTGAGGTTATGCATTAAAGAAGTGTGAACCATGTAAAAAGGATAAATAATTTTGCAAAAAAAACGTTCTTCATAACAAGGCGTTTCCTTTAATTTCGACGACTGGAGAAATCTGAAAGAGACTTGAAATTTTTATTATTTATAGAGTTTTAGAAGGGGTTTATATCAGATTTCTCCCATCGTCGAAATGACAAATAGTGCTGAGACATTCCCTCAAAAACTCCACCTTGTCCTCAGGTACACCGCATTGCCTGCTGTCTGGAACTTGTTATTAAGTGTCGCAAAAAAGGATTGGACGATAAAATCCAAAGTCCAGCTATTGCTGATGGAATAGGTAAAGTCAGGAAGGAATACCACCGCATTCAGTCCCGGAGCATATAAAACACTAAAATTTCCTGTTGCTATCGGATTGAAAGTCTTTTGAATGCCCGGCAAAAATGAATATTTAAAAGGCAAAAGATTGCTGGCATCGAGGGTTGTATTTCTAAGCGCTGTGAGATTGAAAACGGTTGTTTGCCCTGTACTGTTATATAACGCTGAAAATGTTGCATACCATCCCGGATCCCAACTTTGGTCAACCGATACCGATACTTCAACTGTCCCCGTGGTGTCAGTAAGTTTATTCTTGCTGTGAAAATAACTTATTTCTCCCTTGAAACCAGCATTCGCAATATTGCCTGCCCAACCTGTTCCAATATCAAAGTCTTTGTTATATAGTCCGCCCAGGAACTGGATATCATACCCATGGGTATTGAATTTGTATAAGGCATTCACGATGTTTTCGTCATCGGTGCGGCCGGGTTTTGCAGCCAATTCAATACTCGAAGTATTGCTGAAATAATGCTGAATCCGAACCGCATCATTTCCCGGTCTTTCTTCATAATCGAAATCCAGCAGGTTATAAGCGTTAAAGACATCATTCGGGTTCCAGGCCATAGCTATACCCCAGTTGATGCGCTGTCTTCCTACAGTCACATCCCATTGATCGCTGTGCCAGTTTAAATTGAGGCGGTCAATCTGGGAATACAATACCATCGAATTGGCATTGATGATCTTTTTCGACAGATCGAAATAGCCATTATCTGTGCCGAGAGATTGAGAAAACGCCAATGGATTTGAGGATATTTCTTCGCCATAATATAGCCTGTTTCTAAGTTCCGCATCAAAAGTAATACCCGCAGGAGCGTAGTATTTGAAAATTAATCGGTTATGAATGAGATTTTGTGTAGCGATCTGGTTTGCGTTGTTAATAAATGAAGCTGATTGCAGGTCTTTGATATAGCCGGTGAAAAGGAAATGTCTGGGTTTTTCAGTAGTGGTAGATGTATCTGAAGATGTGCTATCGGTTTGCGCGTAAAGTTTTAGGATTGATGTTGATATAACTATCAATATTATTATAATCCTGCTTTTTGCACGCATTGGTTTGATTCCGTTGTTCAACCCCCTGGGGGTCGGGTTTTGTTTTGTTATTATTTCTACAAACATGTCACCCCTCAGGGGTGATTCTCGGATAATTTGAGTGGCGATTCGCTAATCCTAAATATATTCGAAATTTTATTTCTGATTTACATCAGATGTTACTACTCCATCTGTCAAAGTAATAACCCTGTGTGCCCGTTCGATAACCCTGGAATCATGCGTCGAAAAAATGAAGGTAATATTCTCATTGCGATTCATTTCAGACATAATATCCAGCAGGTTAGCCGCTGATTTGGAATCCAGGTTCGCCGTAGGCTCATCAGCGAGGATAAACTTGGGTTTGGATGCCAATGCCCTTGCTACCGCCACGCGTTGCTGCTGGCCTCCACTCATCTCGTTGGGGCGGGTATCCATTTTGTCTCCCAATCCAACTTCTTTCAATAATTCTGCTACTCTTTTTTCTCTTTCGGCCTTCGGGCGTTTTTGAAGCAGCATGATGAATTCTACATTTTCTTTCGCAGTTAATACCGGTATCAGGTTATAGGCCTGGAACACAAAACCAATATTCTGTAGCCGGAAATCAATCATCTTACTATCGCTTAGCGAAGTCACATTTTGCCCGTCGATAATTACTTCGCCTTTTGTCGGTTTGTCAAGTCCGCCAATGATATTGAGCAGGGTTGTTTTACCGGAACCTGATGGCCCCACCAATGCAGCGAATTCACCCTGGGTAAAATGCAGTGTTACATCCGTTACCGCAGGTACAGGTATCGCATTGTCATGATAGACTTTCGAAACATTATTGATATCAATTACATTCATATCTTTAGCTTTAATATTCTTTAAATTATATTTTATGGATGGCTTCGGCCGGTTTTAATCTTATGGCCCTTACAGATGGATAAATGGCTGCCAATAAAGCAGTGCAAAATACCATTATGGCTATTTCCCAGTACACGTTTTCTCTAAGGAAAGGGTATACCATAGAACTCATCCCGAAATTCTCCATGCCTTTGGCAAATGCGGCGAGGCTGATACCGTGTTTCCCGAAATACGTGACGGTAAGATAAGACAAACCAATCCCAAAAGGACAGCCTACAAAAGTGAGGGAAATGGTTTCAATCATGATCATGCCAAATGTTCTGGATTTATTCAAACCAATAGCCATGAGCATACCCAGTTCCCTGGTGCGTTCCATTACAGCCATAAGCATCGTATTGACAATAGCAAATCCTAAACCCAGCATAAATACACCCATGAGTATCCATAAAATGAAGGCAATATAGTCATTGAGGGTAACCGTCTCGGGGGATAATTCTTTCCAGGATTCAACTTTTAAAGTCGGGAACTGTTTTTTTATGGCTGCATTCACGGTATCTACTTTGTCAGCATCCTTTAAAACCATAGCTATTTCATGAAAAGTGGTATCGTTACCAAGAACTGCATTGAAATCATCAGAATTCACGAATACAGTTGCCAAATCTGATTGTGCATTACTTGTTTTATAAATGCCAATAACCCTGAAAGCCCCGGAAACAATATTGCCATCGCCTCCGGCAAAAGTGAGCACTATTTTAGAGTGCATTTTTATGTGGAGTTTGTCAACCAGTTTCTGTCCTACGAGAACACCATTTTTTGTTTTCCCATCAAAATATGTTCCTTGTTTGACGAATATATTAAAGCCCGTAACTTTTCTTTCCGCTTCAGGATTGATACCAATAATTTTGGTTCCTGAAGCCGTTGAGGGTGAGGCGGTCATTCCAAAAGCGACATTTCTCAGCGTCACTGCTTTTACATCGGGGGTTGCTCTCAATAGCGGCAAGAACTTTCTGCGGCTCCCTTATAGTATACTGTATCTCATTATTTCCCTTAAATGCAGGATTATGTATCTGGATGTGAGAGAAAGTATGATTTATGGACTCATCCATCATTTCGTTTATGAATCCTCCCATAAAGGAGCATATAAAAAGACCCGCCCAAATACCCAATGTTACCGCGAAAATAATAATCAGGCTTCGGTTCCTTTTTCTCCAAATATTGCGCCAGGCGATTTTTAGCAACATGTGATTTGAAATTTGAAATTTGAGGATTTGAAATTTGAAATTTGAAATTTGGTTGTAACCGACGAGGTCGAATCCGAATATTTATCGCTTTGTTTGATGTCCATCATTATTGAATCAATTCTCATTAGTTTTTGCATATTATTCATTTTCTGTAAAGCCCAAATTTCAATTTTCAATTTTCTACTCCCCGTGCATCGCTTCCACCGGTTTCAGCTTTAATATTTTTGACAAGGGATACAGGCAAATAAGCACGGAAATCACGAAGACAATAATGGCCTGGTTATAAAAAATACTAAATTGAAAAGCCGTATAAATATAAGGAGCCAGACCGAATTGCTCGTAAGATTTTGCCAGGGCACCTGTCATGTGAATAGGGTAGTGTACAAAATAGAGTACCAGGGCCATGCTGGCAACATAGCCAATCAAAACACCCAGGAATGACATAAACAGACTTTCCAGTGCTGTGACGAGAGCCAGGCGTCGACGGTTCATGCCAATTGCAACCAGCACGCCGAACTCATACGTCCTTTCCGTAGTCATCATCAATATGGTACCGAATATGCCAAAGGCAACGATCATATATAGAACACCTTCGATAATTGACCCGCTGGCCATTTTTCCTTTAACCGCCTGGTCCAGCTCAGGTGACATTTGTTTCCAGTCCATCACCTCGTATTTGCTGGTATCCATATTTTTTTTCAGGTAGGCAAGCGTGCGGTCAATTCCATCAACATCTTTTATGACAATAGCATAAGAACTAAGCATCGCCGGTGTGCTGAAAAGCGCCTGAGCAGTTTTCAAAGGCATGAAGGCCATACTCTTATTCAGGTCAGGGGATACGAGTTTGATGATCCCTTTTATGATGTATTTTCCTGCTGCGCTGGAACCATGATAACCTTGCCCGAGAAAAACGATGGTATCGTTTATTTTAAGTTTTAAATAATCAGCCAATCCCGATGCAAGTATGACACTCTGTTCGCTATCAGAACCAAAATATTTTCCCCGGATAATCTTGGGTTCTAAATTAACAAGCTTCCGCTCTTTTATGGGATCTATTCCTGTGATCATCACTCCTTTTATGGCATTACCAGATGAGGCCAATGCAAAAGACTGCAGTCTCGGGACAGATTCATCAACGTTGGGGGCTTGTTTGATGGTATTGGCGAGGGCATCGTTAGTAACCATGCTGTTATCCAGGCTCTGATCATCCCAATATCCTTTCTGGTGGACTTGTATATACCCCGAATAGGCACCGGCAACATTGGCAACCATTTGATTCATGGTACCCATTTGCAGGGATGTCATAAATACAGACAATACCACGGCGTAAAAAACGGAAGTTATCGCAATGATGGTGCGCCTTTTGTTCCGCCACAAATTGAGCCAGGCTAGTTTCAGGTACATATATAACCGGAATTATTGAATGAATGAATGAGTGAATGGATGAATTGCTGCTCTATATAGTACTTTCAATATCATATCTTTAAATTACTTTACGGTTTTCATGTTATTGGTACTGAAAAAATCATCTGAGATCGGCTTATCAAAGATCATATTGTCATAGATCATGATCGTTTTATTTCCGGGCTTATCTGCCGGGATCACTTCAAAATGAGTAGGTATGGTGCGGCCGCCAATGCTTTTTATGTTGGTAAAATTCATAGTATTCACGACACTACCGTCCTCATCATAAAACTGACTCCGCATCTGTATATAATCTGCTTTATCTATCCAGGTTACAATTTTACCCCAAACCACAGCTGCGGAAGCTTTCGGGGTAAGTTCAATTTTCCAGCAACTACGGCCGGCTATGGTTTCTTCCCCAATAATTTTATGGGTATAGTCATTTACAATGGAAGAAGAGTTGATCAGGTCATCATTCGTTAAATCCGTTCCCATCCATGATTGCGACATCATAGATGGAGGCAACTTAATGGTTCTTTCAATAGATGGAACCCAATTCCAGGCTTCTTTTTTGTGTTTCAGAAACACAGTTCCTTTGTCTTTAGCCGGGGACGTAACTAATGCGATACTCATATCCAGCCCTTTGCTCCATGTTTTCATCGTAAGCTCTCGGTTCCATGTCGGTCTTATGATCTGAACTGTTACCTGTGACTGCGAAGTATTGCCCCTCATTTTTTCATTGGCTTTGGCAATGATTTCATCTGCGGTCGGACCACCTGGTAATCTCATGGAGATGAGAGAAATGACACAAATGAACAGGATTGGTATTTTAAGAGTCTTTAGCATCGTTATTTTTAATTTTCACATTAACACATCATCACATTAACACATTGGCTTTTACTTCATCTCCTTAATCACTTCCAGTATTTTTTTCTGCAAAAGTTTATAAAGATCAATGAATTTCTGGAGCTCACCTTCAAATTCAGTATTCCCTGCAGGTCTTAATAGCATTGCATCCTGCATTATTGATATCATTCTATCCGTTTCAGTAATTTGTCTCATCAAAACATATTCCTGGTTTTTTAATGCCAGTCTGAAATATCTTTTTCGATCACCGGGTACTGTGAAATATTCGATAAGCCCTTGCAGTTCCATTATTTTAAGGGTATTGCTTACGGCGCCCTTGCTTAGTTTTATATTAGACTGGATATCTTCAAAACTTCTATGCGGTGGTTCTGCAATGGTGAGATAACCAAGCACTTTTCCTATGGCAGCAGTTGAACCCATGCTCTTAAGCATGGCTCCAAACCTTTCAATAAGCGCTTTTTGTTCTTTGTTCAGTTCGTTCATAACTTAGTAAACCGAGGCAAAGGTATAAAAGTTTTTTTAGTTCAGAAACAAATGAACTAAAATATTTTTTAGGATAGATAAGTTTATAGATGCTCCACTTTTAAAAAATTGGAACATCTATAAAACAAATAATTAAATTCGCTTCAAGGACGATATTAAAACTTTGCATCTAAACGAAGACATATTCAATAAATTTCCTGTTCTGAAAACAAATAGACTGTTGCTACGGGAAATAACAGATGAAGACGCTAATGCCATTTGCGAAATGAGGAATAGCAAACGAATAGCTCAATTCATTGCCAGACCTGAAATTCAAACGATGACCGAAGCAAATGCATTGGTTGAAAGAGTTAAAAACAACTTTGCCAATAAGGAAGCAATTGGATGGTCTGCCTTTTTAAGAGATGGAAAAACGACCATTGGGACCTGTGGTCTCAACCGGATCGAACATCAGAATTTAAGGGCAGAACTAGGCGGGGAAATGTCAACGCAATACTGGGGTAAAGGAATCGCGCAGGAAGCCGTAAAAGCTATTGTTGAATTTGGATTAAATACTATGGGGCTTCATAGCATTGAAGCAAGAGTTTGGCCCTCAAACCGCGGCGCCATTTATATACTGGAACAACTTGGCTTTCAAAAAGAAGCGCATTTTAAAGATGCGCTATATTTCAATGAAGAATTTAAGGATATTGCAGTTTACTCTCTTGTGGCTAAAGGCAATTAATTCTATTCGGAACGCATCAGACCGGACTTCGACAAACTCACATGTCCTGACTTCTTCGGGAGCACCGTGCCTCACAATTACATTAGCACATTATCAAATTGCCTTTAAATTAGGCCTGCCCATTTTCCGGATATACTTGATATGTGAATATACTGCTTTAAGCATCGTTTTATGCTCGTGATAATTAATATTATACTCAATGCAGGTCTCTTTTACAAACTGGTTGATCTTGGCATAATGAATATGGCTGATTTTTGGAAACAAATGATGCTCCACCTGGAAATTCAGTCCACCAAGCAGCCATGACAACCATTTGCTTTTGGTAGCAAAGTTCGAGGTCGTATTTACCTGGTGAATAGCCCATTGTTGCTCTATTTTCGTAGCCCCCTCCGCCGGGGTAAGTGGAAATTCAGTTTCATTAACTACATGGGCCAGTTGAAACACAATAGCGATGGCAAGTCCACAAACGATGCCAAGAATAAGGTAACCAACAACCGCCTTCAGAAATCCAACCATCAATATCGGGAGAATAACATAGATCATGACATAAAATGCTTTCGTAATCCAGAATATAAAATGCTCCTTGAAACTGAGTTTCTGGTTGATATAGCCCTCAGATATCCTTCCCGAAAAATATTTAACAAAATCATCCAGAAATATCCAGCTGAAGTAAGAAAGGCTGTAAAAAATGAAAAAATAAATATGTTGAAATCTGTGTATCCAACGTTTGGGCTGTTCAGGATGGATACGCATAAAAGGCTCGATATTAATATCAGAATCCAACCCTTCCATATTTGTAAAAGTGTGATGGGCCAGATTATGTTTTATTTTCCAGTAATAAGTGTTACCTCCCATCACATTTAAAAAATAGGCACTGGCCTTATTAAGCCATTTGTATTTGGAAAAACTTGCATGACCACCTTCATGCATGACATTAAAACCAATCACAGCCAGGTTGAAACCAAGCAATGCACACAAAACAATGCTAACGGGCAGGATAGGCGTAAAAAAAACCAATACTACATACAATATTGCTGCTGAAGCAATCTGAAGGGCTCCTTTTATAAAAAGCTTCCGGTCACCAGAGCGGCTTATATTATTGTTTATGAAATAGTTATCTACTTTTTCCTTTAGAGCCCTGAAAAATAGGTTTTTCTGATTACTGAACGTGAGTGTTGACATTAATTATTTATGAATGGGAATGACAAAGATACGCAGATAACAAAACATACAAAGTTTTAATTTCATAAGTCAATTTGCAGCATATCCTGTCATCATTGTAAATATAAACAAAACTATGGCCTTGTCAAACAATAAAACCCCCTTTTTCAAGGGGGTTTTATATTATTTGAATAGAATATTTTTTTTATAATCTATAAATTCTCAATTTGAAACAGCTCTTCCAATCATCCAAAGGATGAAGAAGACAAGTGCTATAACCAACAATACAATACCGATAGTCCAGAACAATGCTCCGAGACTCGAAAATCCAAGAAAAAACAGGACAATTCCAATGATCAATAATGTAATGGCCAGTCCTAATAGACCACCTCCATCCATTTTCTTTGATACAGATGCGATACTATGATTTTGACCGGCAAGATTTTTAATGACATTAGCTTGTTTCATAATTTCTTTCCCTGCCTTTTTTGAAAGGGTCTGAACTAATGAATGTTGTACCGCTTTTTTAACAGGTATGCTACTTATATCTATATTCCTATTGTTTGGAAGGATTATGGCACTGTTTTCGGTAGCCAAAGTAGGAGTGCTTGTCCGAGCCGGAATTTCAGACTCTTTTTGTGCAGGCAAAGCATTGCTATTTGCCAATGTCTGAACATTGTCCAGTTTATTTGCATGATTAATTGACATCATTTGTTTGCTGCATGAGCTTAATAATGTGGCCATTGTTATGGCCAGGGCCAGTACCCCGATTTTTCTGTTTACATTTTTCATTTTTTAATTTTAAAAGTTTAGACGGTTAATTTGTACGTGATTTTATGTGAATTATCTTCCATGATGTTCGCCACCACCTTGACCCTGTGATTGATTTCCTCTTTGCTGCGGAGCCTGCCTGCTTTGTTGTTGTCTCTGTGGCTGCTGACGTTGCTGTGCCTGATGTTGTTGTTGCGGCTGCCTCTGCTGCTGATGTTGCGGCTGGCTTTGTTGTCTTTGCGGCTGTTGACGTTGTGCCTGGTGTTGTTGCGTTCTTTGTGGTTGCTGACGTTGCTGTGCCTGGTGTTGTTGTTGACGGGGCTGCGACTGATGTTGCTGACCTGCATTACGCGTTGAATGACTTGTGTTTGCGGCATGTTGTGACCCTGACTTATTTGCCGGATGTGACGCGCTATGTTGTGATCCCGATTTATTTACGGGTCTCGCTGCAGAATGCTGTGATGCGGCTTTGTTTGCCGGATGCGATGCAGCGTGTGCAGATGTGGCTTTATTAGCAGTATGTCCGGTAGGATGACCTTTATTTACCGAAGCGCGATTATTCATGTTTTTGCCAGCTGCAGCTCTGTGTGATTGCTGAGATTTTGTTTGCGGACTGTGATGATCTCTCGCGGCTGCCTGTTCACTTGCACTCGGACGAGAGGTATTGCCACCGGGGCCATTGAAACTGGAACGACTGCCATGACCACCCGATGATGCCCTGTCATTATAGGTATTATGAACGTTGCGTCCATTTACATGTGAATACGCTGTGTTATACCTGAAATGTCCATGATCCCATCTGCCACCTCCATAACCTTCACCTCCATAACCAAAACCATAATTGACACCGCCATAAAAGCCTACGTGTGGACCCCAATAACCGCCATTCCACCGGTAGTATCCGCCTCCATAACCCCAGTATCCGGGTGTCCAGAGAATTCCTTCCCGGGCGGGGCGTACCCATAAACCTGGGATCCAATAATATCCATCATCTCCGTAACCCCAATAGCCGGGTGTCCAGAGATATCCGTCATACGGACATTCGGGTTGTACATAGTCCGGAATTTCAGGTGGTGCAACCTGGATGTCTACACCTACACCCACCTGGGCAAGCGCATTTGTTCTGCCTGTTAATAAGGAAGCTATAATGATGGCGAAAATGATCGCAATTTTTCTCATAATAAATAATTTGATTTAGCTGATGTAAAAAAGACGCAAAAAACTGACAAAGTGTAATTTGCCTGAATAATAAAACTACTTTAAATCCCCCTGCAGAATTTTCTTTGATTCGTCATATTCTTCCTTTGAAATTTGTCCTGAGGCAAAACGTTTCTGCAGTATGTCAAGCGGAGAATTTTTCATCATTCTTTGTCCCGGAATATTATATGGTAAAGCAAAAATCCAGAAGAGCATGATAACCCAAAGAAACCACCAGATGTAATGCATTCCCCAATAGTAATGATTGTAAAGCATGATACTAATTTTTTAATTGTGATTGACTTTCATATTGCACTGCAAAGGTGGGAACCATTACACAGCCCATTATTACACAACTATTGCAATAAGTTGCATAATTCACACAATTATGAAAATGATTAGCAAAATACCTTGCTGGATTTATATAAGAAACATGTATCCTAAAGAAGCAATAAACTATATGGCAACCAATTATCACATCAACACATTACCACATCAGCACATTGTCCTAATCCTCCAACGTACTCGTATCTCCAGCATCGGTACCCATTTCTCTGGCTTTGAGCACACGACGCATGATCTTTCCGCTGCGGGTTTTGGGTAGTTTATCAACAAATTCTATTTCATCAGGAACGCCAATTGCGCCTAATTCAATTTTAACCTGGTGATTGATATGAAGTTTTAGATCCTCGGTTTTCTCTATTCCTTGTTTCAGGATCACAAAAGCTTTAATACTCTGGCCTTTTACTTCATGTGGTTTCCCGATCACTGCTGCCTCTGCAACAGATGGATGTGATACCAATGCGCTTTCTACTTCTGCTGTGCCAATCCGATGACCGGACACATTCAACACATCATCTGACCTGCCGAGGATCATTATATATCCGTCTTCATCCATTGTGGCCAGATCTCCAGCAAAATAAACGCCTTCTATTTCATTCCAGTATTTCTGAAATCTTTCAGGTTCTCCGAAACATGTCCGAAGTGCTGATGGCCAGGGTTTTTTAATGACTAACATCCCAACTGTATGCGGAGGCACTGGTGTCCCCTGCCTGTTTACAACTATGGCCTCAATACCGAAAAAAGGCAAGCCTGCCCTGCCCGGTTTCTGAGGCAAAGATGGTAAGGTAACAATCATATGGCCTCCCGTTTCAGTTTGCCACCAGGTATCCACAACAGCGCAATTATTTCTTCCG
>Ga0207008_10276_pt1 | contig 12579 bp, 14 predicted proteins | sample Alteio_BWMinCont_83_FD_153489 | JGI IMG/M metagenome (GOLD analysis project Ga0207008, IMG submission 153489) | Enriched cells from forest soil in Barre Woods Harvard Forest LTER site, Petersham, Massachusetts, United States -... | ecosystem: Environmental > Terrestrial > Soil > Temperate forest >... | reverse complement strand
TCAATGACGACTATCAGGCGTTCACCGGTCATCCGCCGGACTCTTGGTATCCCGCGACGGCGTACGACGCGATGCGCGTGCTGGCAGTAGCCATTGAAAAGGCCGGCAGCTTGGACAAGACCGCCATCCGCGATCAATTGCGCAAGACGGAACTGAAGAATTCCATTCTGCCCGGGCAGGTCGTACGCTTCGGAAAGAACGGCCAGATCCAAGGAAGCTTCGTGATCGTTCAAAATAAGCCTGATGATAAAGTGGACATCGTCTTCCCGCTCGATGCCGCTACGGGGGAGTCGATTGCGCCGAAACCCAAAGCTCACTAAGCGCATTCCAGAATGAGCGCCGCCGACTTCCTGAATCTGTTCATCGCTGCGGTGCTGCTGGCCGGGGTGTATGCGGCCATGTCCGTAGGAATGACCATCATTTACGGCGTGATGAAGATTGTGAACCTCGCTCACGCCGGATTTCTCATGCTCGGAGCCTATTTCGTATTTGAGGCTTACGACCGGTTCAAGATCGATCCCCTCCTCGGAGTGCTCCTGGCATTTCCGGTGTTCTTCCTGATTGGAATGGGAGTGCACTGGCTCCTGGTCCGGCGAATCGCTACGTCCGATCAGCCCACACTGACCTCCTTGCTCCTCCTGTTCGGAGTTTGGCTCGTGTTGCAAAACCTCGGCTACCTGATCTGGGGAAACTCCGACCGCGCCATCCTCACGCCCCGCACGCTTTCCTCATTCGAACTTGGACCGATTAGCTTTCCCACCGTTCGGCTCACGGTCTTTGTGGTGGCCGTCGCATCGCTTGTAGGGCTGGAATTCGTACTGCACAAGACCTGGTTCGGGCGCTCTGTCCGCGCTTTGATGCAAAACAAAGAAGCCGGGCAAATTGTGGGAGTAAACGTACAGAGGACAGCTCAGATAGCATTCGGCGTCGGAATCGCCTTTGCCGGAGCAGCGGGAGGGCTTCTCGCCATGCTCTACTCCTTCAATCCCGACTTCGGCGCGTCGTTTCAATTGCGCGCCTTTGTAATCATTGTGCTCGGCGGGCTCGAGTCGTTCGGAGGAGTGGCCATCGGTTCGTTGATCTTGGCGCTCGCGGAGACATTCGTCATTCTGATACTCCCGGCAAGTTATCAGCCGGCCATTGCTTTTTCCCTTCTGGTCGTCGCTTTGATCGTGCTCCCGGAAGGAATCGCCGGACTGTGGAACAAGAGGCGCCGGTGGGCGTAAAAGCGGGTGGGGACTCCGGCAGCACTTTCGTGTCTCGATTTGTTCCGGCAGTAGTGCCTCTGCTGCTGCTGGCGTGCCTCGCCGCTCTTCCGCTCATGGGACCCGGCCCGAACATCATCCGCCTGCTCTTCGTCACACTCACGTGGGTGACGGCCAGTGTGGGATGGAACCTAATCGGCGGATTTGCAGGCCAGATTTCATTCGGCTTCGCCGTATTCTACGGGCTGGGCGCTTACACCACGGCGCTCTCACTCAACAGTGGCATCCCTCCTGTCATGGCCTTCTCGTTTGGCGCAGCTGTGGCAGCGGTAGCATCGCTCTTGATTGGCCTTCCAACGTTTCGGTTAAAAGGCCCCTACTTTGCAATCGCAACCATCGGGGTAAGCGAAGCCGTTCGAGTTGTGATGATGAATGTCCCGTTTACGGGAGGAGCTAGCGGCTATCGCATCATCGAGAAAACCCGCTTCGTTCAATCGCAGCACTATAACACCGCACTGATCCTTGCGGCTCTGGCTGTAGGCATCTCGATTCTGGTAAGGAGATCGAAGCTCGGCCTCGCGCTCGTCGCCATTCGAGAAGATCAAGATGCCGCTTCGGACCTGGGTGTGAACCCATTTATCGCAAAACTGGTCGTCCACGCCCTTGCCGCTGCTCTTGCCGGCGCGGCAGGCGGCGTTTATGCCCGATACTCCTTGTTCATCGATCCCGACGGCGTGTTCGCATTTCGCAACGGCATCGCGATACTCTTGATGCCGATCATCGGCGGCGTTGGCACCATCTGGGGACCCGTGATCGGCGCGTTTGTGTACGGCCTGATTCACGAAGAAGTGGTGGCCAACTTTCCGCAGGCTCACCTGCTCATCTTCGGCTCGCTGCTAATCTTGATTATTCTGTTCGAACCAGGCGGCTTGGTAGGCCTGTTTCGGAAATTTATGCGCTCCCTTCGCGCGAGGAGTTCCGTTGGCTCCCATTCTTAAGCTGAAGAGTCTGACACGATATTTTGCCGGACTCGCCGCGGTCAAAGACGTGAGTTTCGAAATCGAGCCCGGCGGACTGGTCGGACTCATTGGGCCTAACGGCGCAGGCAAGACCACACTTCTCAGCCTCGTCGCCGGCTCGCTGAAACCCACCTCCGGGAAAATTGAATTCGAGGGCCGCAATCTCGCGGGTGCGAAATCGTTTCAAGCCGTCCGTGCCGGCGTCGCGCGAACGCATCAGATTCCGAAACCGTTCAAGACCATGACCGTTCACGAGAATGTGGAAGTGGGCCTGCGTTTCGGCCGGCAGGGGGGAGCGGCCAGCCCCGCAAAGAAAGCCGAGGAATTCCTGGAGATGGTGGGCATCACGCATCTTGCCCTGCGCCCGGCGCTTTTGCTTTCCGTCGGCGATTTGAAGCGCCTGGAATTGGCACGCGCACTTGCAGCTCGCCCAACTCTTCTGCTCTGCGACGAAATTTGCAGCGGCCTCACGGAGACCGAAAGCGCGCTGATTCTCCGCCTGCTCTGCGATATCCGGCGCGCCGGAACAACCATCCTTTACGTCGAACACAATCTCCGCGCGATCATGTCCATATGTGATCCGGTAATTGTGATGAATTACGGACAAAAGCTAGCCGAAGGGCCGCCGGGAACCGTGCAGAATGATCCGTCGGTGATCGAAGCTTATATCGGGAAGAAGGCGAAGCTCTAGATGGCCAACGTCCGCAGCCCCGATCCGCTGCTGGAGGTGGGAAGCCTCGACATCGCTTACGGCCCCATCCAGGTAGTGTGGGATATCACGCTGAGCGTGCGTCGCGGCGAAGTGGTGGCCCTGATCGGACCGAACGGGGCCGGCAAGACCACAACACTTAAGGCGCTGGCTGGCATTCTCCCGGCGCGAAAGGGAAAAATCACCTTCGATGGTCACGACATCACTTCCGAGCGCCCGTACCAGCGCGTCCGGCATCACCTCAGCCTGGTCCCCGAGGGACGCCTGCTATGGCCGCGGATGACCGTGGAAGAAAACCTGCTCATGGGCGCGTTTTCCCGGAACTTGCGGCCCAAGGCTCATCAGAATCTCGAACGAATTTACGGCTTATTTCCGCGGCTGAAGGAGCGCCACAAACAACTGGCCGGCACTTTGTCCGGCGGCGAGCAGCAGATGTGCGCCATCGGCCGCGGCTTGATGGCCGAGCCGATACTGTTGATGCTAGACGAACCCTCGCTGGGGCTCGCTCCTATCATGGTTGATCAAGTCTTCGAATTGATTGCCAGAATCGCCGGTGAAGGCGTCACTATCTTACTCGCGGCACAAAACGCCAGCTATGCGCTCCAGATTTCCAATCACACGTATGTAATGGAATGGGGAAAGCTCATGCTCGAAGGGCCGAGCGAAACCTTGCGTGAGAGCGACCACGTTCGTCGCGCATATCTCGGTGCTACTGATTGACCCTGGTAGCCGGCTAATGCCCATTTCGCCCGCCGCTGAAACTCGCGGCAAAACACCGGCCGCTTACGTCACATATTCTTCACCGAACACTGATCTTCTGATCGTGGATCGGAAACATCTCCGTAACATCTCGCTGTTACGATCTTGCATATGCTGTTGAAATCACACGCAGAGCGCATTTTGCCTAACGGCAGCCGGAAACTTCATTATAATTTGAGGATTATGCCCCGCTTCTTTAGCAACCTGCTGCGAGCGCTCCGCGAACGCCGCGGCACCGACATGTCTTTCATGTGCCGCCACCTGCTTTCCGAGCGCGGCGAAGCGTCGCAGACTGCCCTTGCACAGGAAATCATCACGGCCTATACGGCCATGAACGAGAAGCAGCGCCTCGAGTTTTTCGACATGCTATCGCATGACTTCGCTCCCGACGAAGCTGCCATCGTGCGTGCAGCAGCGAATTATAAAAATGCGCCAGGACCATCCACCTTGGCGACGTTGTACGCTGCCGTCGAATCTCCTCGCCAGGAGTTGTTCCGCCGCATCAACACCGCGCCACACGGCACCGAAACTCTCGTCGGCCTCCGAGAACATGTCCTGAACGCGAATAGCGGCAGTTTCGCGGCCCTGGACCTCGACCTGAAGCATCTATTCAGGTCCTGGTTCAACCGCGGCTTCTTGCGCCTCGAGCGCATTAGCTGGCACACCTCCGCGTTGATTTTAGAAAAACTGATCAGCTATGAATCCGTACATGAGATCAACGGCTGGGGAGACCTTCACCGCCGTCTCGAGGCAGACCGGCGCTGCTTCGCTTTTTTTCATCCCGCACTGGTGGAAGAGCCCATCATATTTGTTGAAGTGGCGCTATCGAAGGGCCTCACAGGTGATCTTGAACCGCTGCTCGGTATCCAAACCCCCGTTCTTCGGCCGGAGACCGCGGATGCGGCCATTTTCTATTCAATTAACAATTGCTTGCGGGGATTGCGTGGTGTTCCCTTCGGCAATTTCCTGATCAAGCAGGTTGTGACCGAATTGGCCGCCGAGCTTCCCAACATTAAAATATATGGCACTTTATCGCCGCTGCCTAACTTTTCGCAGGCCTTGCAGGATCGGAAAAATGAGGAGGGCTTCACGCACCACCGCTTGTCGCGTTTGCTGGCCGGCCATGCCCGAAATCTCGTTGCCGCCGGAGGACGTCGCGACCCCGTAGAAGCCCTATTCCGATTGCTGGAACAGCCTTTGGCGCATCGAGAGGTTCTGGCGCAGCCTTTGGAACTCCTCGCTCTCGCTTACCTCACGCAAGCGCGTCAAAACGGGAAGCTCTACGATCCTGTCGCCACCTTCCACCTGTCCAACGGTGCGCGCCTGGAGAGAATCAACACTTTTGGAAATCTTCGCCCATACGGCTTGCACGCTTCCTTTGGCGTCACTGTCAACTATCGCTATCTACCCGACGAACTCGAGGAAAATCACGAGCGATTTGTCAGAGGAGAAATTGAGGTCGCTGACGCTCTCGTCTCCGAATACAAAACGGTAGCGCAGGCATGGCAGGTGTCAGCAGGTACTCGTATTCCGTTTTCAACCCGAGCAAAAAAGACTGTAGCAAATCCCCGCTAGCCCCCGCGGTAGACTCGGCCCGCTAAAAGATCTAAATGTAGCGCCGCAGCCCGCCCGGCCGGGGCGGGGCCTCCAGCGCAGCAGCAGTTCTTCAACCCAGCTTCAGGTTTCCCTATGCGATACCTTTCACCGGCGTCCCTGTCGCCTCGGCAACCGCAGCAGTTTGCTCCGATTTCCGTACGACCTTCGCTGCCAGAGGCTTCAGCCACAACAAGGCCATAAACGCCGCAATCAAATCGCAGATGATCATGGCCCAGAACACCTTCGACCACGACCCGGTTTTCGCAAACAGCCATGCCGCACCCGGCCCGGCAAACCCTGCGGCTACTCCCTTGGCCGTGTACACGATGCCGTAGTTCGTTGTCGCCCATTTGTTTCCGTAAAGGTCGCCGGTAATCGATGGGAACAACGAGAAGATATTGCCCCAGGCGAAGAAGCAAAGTCCCGACAACACGACGAACCAAACAGGCCGGTTGATCAGTTGGAGCAAAGCGTACACCGCGATCGCTTCCAGCACGAACGCGATGAAGATCGCGTTCTCGCGGCCGATGTTGTCAGAGACCCACCCCCAGAACGGGCGTGTTAACCCGTTCAGGAGCCGGTCAACCGTGATGGCCAGCACCAGTGCGGTCATGCCGAAGGCCACAACCACCTTGTCCACGTGGTACGACGCCGCCATGGGGTTCAGTTGCGCAGTAACCACCAATCCCCCGAACGCCAACATCGTCATCATCACGTAGATGACATAGAAAGATGGCTGGCGCAGCATCTCCCACGGCGTCATGTCCACCGCCGAAGTATTCACTTTTAGTTTGATCTTCGCTTCTTTCTCTTTCCAGTTTGGCGGCGTCCATCCAACCGGCGGCCTGGCTAAAAAGAGCGAAGCAGCTAGCACAACGACTCCTTGGATAATCCCCCACACAATAAACGTGTGTTGGTAGCCGGAAACTTTGAGCATGGCGGCGATTGGTGCGATCGTCGTGGCCGTGCCGATACCAAAAGCTCCCGCGGTTAGTCCGACGCAAAGACCGCGGTGATCCGGAAACCACTTCAGCGCGTTGCCGATTGCGCCGCCGTACACGATTCCGGCGCCGATACCGCCGACCCCGTACCAAAAATAAAGGCCGTTGATCGACTCTGCGTAGCCCGACCCGACCCAGCCCAATGCAACCAAAATCGAGCCGAACCCCAGCATGAATCGAGGCCCGATTTTATCCACCAGATATCCTTCGAACGGTACGAGCCAGGTCTCCAGTGCCACGAACAACGTGAACGTCCACTGAACTGCTACAAGCGAGACGCCCAAATGAGCTTGTATCGGTTTGGTGAAAAGCGTCCACGCATACTGCAGGTTCGCGATTGCCATCATCGCGACGATACCCGCTATTAATTGAATCCATCGATTTGGAATACGCGAAGGGTGAATCAGTGATGCTGGAGAGACTGAGGGACTTGGAGTCGCTGCCATAGGCATACCTCCCTGACTGCGTGATTGAACTTGACGTTAACGACGAACTCTCAGCTCAACTCTTCCCGAAGAAATTCTGACACCTCTTGCGTGTAGCCCTAACTCGGAACCTCTTGGTTCATTGCGAACTTTGATATACTGGTCCGCTAATCGAACCAATTGCGGACGGAATCTAACAGGCTGGCCTTTTCGTGTCAAGGGGCTTGCTAGTACCCGCAAAGAGATCTCGTTATCTACGACCTTTCCGGCGTCCGGCAGATCTTAGTTTAGTTATAACAAAGAGCGAGACCCATGCCCCTAGACGAAACCATCCGAACACAAATCGAAACGTATGTGACTCACCTCAACGGTCTTATCCGCCGCGGTCGCGAGGCTCGCGAGACGCTGGCGAAAGATCCTTCCGATCCAGCCGCGATGGCGGCCACCCGCTCCTGGCAGGAAGACTGCGGCGTCACCATTAATCAATTGTCCGGTGGCAGCAAATCCCATTGGCTGGCTCGCTCCTTCAGCGGCGCATTTCTGATGCGATCGGCGGACGGCCGTGCCGCCCAAGGTGCGCCGCCGACCGAGATCGTCAATCGATTGATCGACGTTCTCCAGCAAGCCATTGCCACTCTTTCTGGAATGGAAGTTGGCGCGGACGCTTCTGAATTTTCGCCTACATCCGCGCTAGCACAAGCGCCGGCTCCTCGCCGGTTCGAGTTCGTTCACAACTCCGATATCCGTCCCGTACTCGAGCAAGCCTACACCGATAGCCGTCAAGCTCTTGAGCAAGCGCATTACGATCTAGCGCTGCGAACTTCCTGCGGAATCCTGGAAGCCATCGTCACCGACGCTTTGGAATTCGAAGGTCCGGCTGCTTTGGCCGCCAAAGGTGCGCCTGCCGGGAAAATTGCGGATTGGTCATTCCCGACGCGCCTCGCCGTCGCAGAGAAGGTCGGCCTCATCCGCAGTGGCTGCGCACGATTGCCCGCAGTCGCGCGAACATATCGAGACCACGCCGACGCTAGCGGAGCGAGTACCCCAAATGCGAGCGTCTCAGAGCGCGATGCGCGTGTAACCGGTCAGGTCCTTCACGTCGTCATGCGAGATCTGTATCCCACCCGGTAGAACCGCGCTGAATTTTTGATTTGAGGCCGCGTAAATCGGAGGGTCAATCTTCCAAATCTTGTCGAAAAACCGGTTGCGATGGATTCAAACTTCCATCGATGACCGCGACCAGCAGGTTCCCAAACGCGTTCCTAGCTTCTTCCAACGAGCCGTAGCCGCGCTCCCGCTGTAGCGCCCCGCTTTCTGAATAGATCAGCGTGAAATAACGCCCCGAGGAATACTGAAGTTCGAGCGATTTGTTCGGCATGTCGGGATCGCCTTCCTGTCCCAACACATCCATCAGCGCCACCGTCCACTGTGTGCCTTTCGGGTCGGTGACCACCTCGCGCTCGATATATTGCCACTCATCCATGCTCCACAATGGCATATTTATTCCAGCAGTTGACCGAGCGCTCTCGCTACCTGCGATCCGGTAAACGGTTTGGGAACTAGCACGACTTTCTTGGCTTTACGCGAACGGAGGCTCGCATCAGCCTCCTCCGGTGTGTCGCTGATGATAACGACGGGAAGCTCGGCGTGATCGGAGTGTTGACGCACGGCGTCGAAGAGCGCTTCGCTCATGTCGAAAGAGGAGCAGTCCAGCACAACAGCTTCCGCTCGCCGCTCCTTCACCATTTCGTTCACGGTGACCGTATATCCGGACGCGAACACTTCGTAGCCCGCGTCCCGCAACGCAAACGACAAGAGCTCGGCAATCTCCGGCGTGTCGTCGATCAGTACTATCCGGCGCGAAGCCACTCTACTTCTTGCCGACGTTTCCGGTGCCGGGCAGCCGCTTCTTTTTGCCTTCGCAGGGCTCGAGGTCCATCACCCAGATTCGGCCGCCGGCCGTGTAGTACGCACGGCGGTCGTTCTCGATCCTCGCGCCCCATGCTTCTAGCGTGCGCATCGCGAAGGTGACTCCCTCGAAGTTATTCCGCGCGTGGTTCAGCACTTCATTGGTGTGCCAGTTGTCGGTGAGGATAGCGTCGCCGCCATGCACGCGCAGTACGGTGTAGTAGCGGTCAAACGCCGCTTCCGGCCGCACATCGCGCGTCGATCCGCGCTTTTTACCTTCACTGACGATGTAGCTTTCCTGCGCCTCCGGGGCGGGAGGCGGTACCGCTGCCTTAGTGTTCATATGGTTTGCGCCACTGTCTCGGCCTCCGCTGCAGCCGACATATTTACCAGGTTCTTCGCATCCGCAGCCTGAATCAAAGCCTCCGGCAGCTCGACGCCCATCATGCGCCATTGCTCGTTGGCAAACTTCTGCAACTTCGCGATGTGTTCTGCATGCAAGTGGCCGAAGCGTCCTTGCAGTTTCAAATATTCCGACACCGGCCGCATGGTCTGCGGACGGAAGCTGTAATCGTAAGCGCGCTTCTCGGGGTTCCATTCCCACATCGGATAGAGCCCGCATTCCACCACCAGCCTGCCTAGATCAATCGACCGCGGCGTCTCATACACAAAGCCCTTCTGGCACGGTGTGTAGACCATCAGGTATGAAGCGCCCTTGTTGTTCAGTCCCTTGCGAACTTTGTTCATTAGGTCGATCGGGTATCCCACGCTCGCTGTCGCCACGTAGCAGTGCGGATGCCCCGCTGCCATCATGCGCGCCAGGTCCTTGGGGAACAGCTTCTTCCCTTCCGGAACTTCCGGCCCTGGAGGTGAGAATGTCGTCATGCCGCCATACGGCGTCCGCGAAGACGCCTGTATGCCGGTGTTCGCGTACTGCTCGTTGTCGTAGCAGATAATCAGGCAGTCGTGATTGCGGTAAAGCGCGCCTGAAATTGACGCCAGGCCGATGTCCGACGCGCTGCCGTCGCCGGCTTCGCAGATAATGTTTGGAAATGCTCCCTTCCACTTACCCTTTCGGATCATGGCTTCATAAGCCGCGGCCACGCCTGCGGTGAAACTGCCTGCGCTGCCAATCTGCGTGTGAGCCCACGGTACATTGTAAGGCGTACACAAATACGAGCTGTTCGCAACGTACATGCAGCCCGTTGGCCCCACCAGGATCGTGTTGTCGCCTGCCGCTTTGCTGGTCATGCGGTACTGTATCGAAGGCCCGCAGCCCGCGCACGTGCGGTGCCCGGGAACGAAGGGCTCGGTCGATGGCAATTCAGGATTAAAGAATCGCGCCCCTTGATTTGGGCTGCCGAGAATTGGCAGTAACTGACGCTGAACTTCGATTGTTGGCATCTCATTTCCTCCAATGTCGTTGTGTGGCCCTTCCCTACCGCTGACAATACCTATCTAGTGTTCGAATCCAACCCAATGCGTGCGCTTCTCGATCTTACCCTTCTTCTGCGCTTCCAACATTTTCTCGGTCATCCAGTAAAATTCTTTCAGCACGATAGCCTCGCCGCCCATTCCCGCCATGAACGACACCACCAGCGGCTTCTTCTCGCTTTCGTACAGGGCGGCGCAAACCTCGCCTTGGCATCCAGCGTCGCGGGATTGATGTTGAAAGCCGCGCCGGTATGCACCACGTTGCCCACTACCATTCCAACCAGCAGAGCCAGCGTCGATACGATCTCGAAATATAAAAGCGCTTTGCCGCCCACGCGCCCGACCTTCTTCATGTCCTCCATTCTGGCGATGCCCGTGACCACCGTGCAAAAAATCACCAGCGTGATAATCATGCTGATCAGCCGGATGAACGCGTCGCCCAACGGTTTCATCGCCACCGCGGTATGCGGCCGGAAGTAGCCGAGCACGATCGCAATCCCAATGCCCAGCAAAACTTGTCCCCACAAACTCCGATAAAAGGGGGTTTTGCTCGATGATCCGCTTGCCTTTGCGGATGCCGAAGAAGGCGGTGTAGGACTGGAGGTTCCCATGGTCTATTCCCCTTCAGCCGGAGAGCTGTCCCAAATCAAAGTTTAGGCCGTGGTACGGTACTGGCTAACTGGCCGCGGAGTCTACCACAATCGCGCCGCCAAGACTCTAGCAACAGCCCGTCGGCAGTGAGGTCAGTTCCAGGTAACCGCATTCATCAGGCTTGGAGTTGAATGCCGGCCGCAGTCTATGATTTGCCGTTTTGACAAACCTTTCGAATCGATTCGCATCTGGCCTTCCATACGACCGCTATGTTCAGACTGGTTCGCACGAGCAGCAACAACGCTGGACTCAGGTATACGAGGCCGCTCGCCACACCGACACCCACAGAGAGCTTGTGGCTGGCTTTGCAGGGCAAATGAAGATTCTGATCTAAAGCGGTATTTGGTGAATTGCGGTTTATAGACCGTCCAAAAATAACAGGATTAGTTCGCTCATCGCGTCTGATTCCCCTACATATCCTTGCGGCCTGCTGTATAATCCCGCACCGAATCCCTTCGGCACGATGTGGACGGCACGCAACCCGCACGCTCACGAAGGACATCAGGAGGAGAGACCAATGCCCAGCCGGTTCGTTGTGAAACTTCTAGTGACTCTGACCATCCTTCTCTGCGCCGCAAGCGCCAAAGCGCAGCAAATGCCAAATCCGTACGGCGCGCCAATCTCCCTGGACAACGCGAAAAAGGCTGCCGCGGCCGCCGTTGCGGAAGCGAAGAAAAATAATTGGACCATGGCTTTTGCCGTCGTCGATCCCAACGGCACGCTGGTTTACTACGAGAAGCTCGACAACACCCAGATCGGAAGCGCGGCCGTAGCGATCAGCAAAGCCCGCTCTTCGGCGCTCTTCAAGCGGCCAACAAAGACGTTTGAGGATGCGGTGGCCAAAGGCGGCGATGGAATGAGGACTTTGGGTCTCGAAGGCGCGGTTCCGCTCGAGGGCGGTGTCCCCATTGTGATGGACGGCAAGATTGTTGGCGCCATTGGGGTTTCCGGCGGCACCAGCGCGCAGGACCTCCAGTGCGCCCAACTTGGCGCCGACGCGCTGGCGAAGTAGTGCGTGCGACCTCTGTTAGTAATGCGGGGCCACGCGAATAATCGTTTCGCCGCTGGCGATGATTCGTATCAATCTGGCCGGTCGCCAGGCAACAAATTCAGAACCGAAGAACAGTTGACAGTTTGATGCGATTGCTAGAGGATTCCCCACCAGCGAGCAATCTGGCCGGGCTATCCTCTCGAATCAGGTTCGACGCCAATCTCTTGGAGGTGAAAAGCTATGACAAACTTCTACGTTCATCGTCTGCTCCAACGCTCTGCGGCCCTGCTGAGTTTTCTAGTGATTGGTGTCACTGTTCTGCTTCTGCCTTCACCGACCTGGGGACAGGGCAGCGACGAAATCAAAATCGGCGTGATCATGCCGATCACGGGTCGCGAAGCCAAACCCGGCCAGTACCAGCGCGAGGGCATTGAGCTCGCCATGAAGCAGATTAATGACGGAGGCGGCATCTTCGTCAAGTCGCGCGGAAAGAAGTTGCCCATCAAGGAAGTCTTCTACGATGACGGCTCGGACCAATCGCGCTCCGCCGGTATGGCCGAACGCGCGATGAGTTCCGACGGCGTGGTGGCCGTGATCGGCGGATATTCGACGGCGTTGGGCGAGGCCGAATCCGTGATGCCTGACCGTTATCAAACGCCTTGGATCACCCCGGGCGCCGGCGCTACCAGCACTTTCAGCCGCGGCTACGAGTTCGTGTTCGGAACTCTCAGCCCAATCGATCTCCTGGGCTACACTACCGCGCAGTATCTCGGAACTCTGGTAGATAAGGGAAAACTCACCAAGGGCCTGAAGATCGCCGAGGCGCTCGAGAATACCGATCACGGCGTTGAGTATGGCCGGGGCATCGATAATTGGAACAA
>Ga0207008_10275_pt1 | contig 12603 bp, 13 predicted proteins | sample Alteio_BWMinCont_83_FD_153489 | JGI IMG/M metagenome (GOLD analysis project Ga0207008, IMG submission 153489) | Enriched cells from forest soil in Barre Woods Harvard Forest LTER site, Petersham, Massachusetts, United States -... | ecosystem: Environmental > Terrestrial > Soil > Temperate forest >... | reverse complement strand
CCGTAAATAGAATATTTTCAGTGCTAAAGAAATCAACAGGACTCCAATCGTTCAGATGAAAACTATTGTATTTGCTTATTCATTATCTACTTGTAAAGCACCGGGTAAATATATAGCTCTCTCCGGGAGTCAAGCTACGATAGATAAAAATCTTGAACAGATAGAACTGACTACTCTTTATAATCGTTTTGGTGAGCAATGGTTTGATCAATTTTCTGAATGGCTGGGACAATTAAATTGCTATCATGCTGACTTGCTTTGGTGGGCGCATACAGCAACAGCTAAAAATTTATTGTCTTCGTCACTCGGTCAACATTATTTTCAAGTACGAGCTATCTGCGAGATCTCAAAACAAGAAGAGGGTGATCGCTTATATGTGCTGGGAGCTACCGTTGGACAAATGACGTCTATTGCATCACTTTTGCCTAAAGATAAGTTTCAGGTGACAGGTAGGGCATGGCAATTAAGGCACCTGAATAAATTAGCAAATAATATCAAAGCGCTTATAAAAATATGTTTTCAAATTGGAACTGTCGTTGAAGGTTTTTTTAGCTATCGTTTTTCAAAACCAACTACTTCTCCTAAGCTTTGTTTGTTCACCTATATGGATGGTGTACGCCGCGAAGGGATAGATAATTATTTTGGTAAATTACCAGAACTGCTGCGCGAGAATGATAAATCTTTTTCTATTTTTTACCTTGCCTATGTTTATAGGCCTTATAGGCGCAGGTTAAAACAATTATTAAAAGAAGGTGGCGAGACTCCGTATATTGCATTATATGGATTTCTGCGAATAAAAGATTATGTGTGGGTTATTCATCATAGCTTGCGAGAATGGTGGTTTAATGCAGGTCCCAAAAAAAAACTATATCAAATGGCCAACGACTATATTGCCATACTACGCGAAGTATTTGTAAATGAGATAGCTGGGTATTTTCATCATTTATTAGTGTATAAAGCGACATGTCGTTTTATGGAAAAATACTCCCCAAAAGTGATTGCTTATCCCTATGAAAATAAATCCTTAGAAAAAATGATTTTGTTAGGCCTTAATAGATCAAAGCATAGCTCTCAACATCGTGTGAAAATAGTAGGATACCAACATACATCTGTCACACCGAGACACTCAACCTTGTTTTTTAGACCAGGAGAAGCCGCGTATACTCCGCTACCTGATAAAATTATTACGGTTGGAAAAATAACAAAAGATTATTTGGAAAAATTTGGAAACTATCCATCTGGGATATTGACTATTGGGGGAGCGTTACGTCAGATATGGAGTGAACGATTGCCGCAGCAAAATACCAAGAATTTGCGAGTTTTACTTGCATTATCCTCTAGTAAAGATGAATTAATACAATCTATAAAATTTTTCAAGGAAGTGATGAAATATATACCTAACTTAGAGTTAGGAATCCGACCTCATATCAATTTTCCCTTCTCATTATTACCAGACGCATTGACTATATGGATGCGCGGAAACGTTTTGGATTTATCTAATACACTATTACAGGATAATTTAAATTGGTGTAATCTAACTGCTTATGTTTCATCAACGGTAGCATTAGAAAGTTTAATGCGAGGGAAACCAGCCGTGAATTTTTCTATTGGAGATATAGTCTCTCCAGACCCATTAATAGGTGAAGTGCCTTTTCACTGGGCTGTTAGCACTCCTATAGAAATGGCTGATGTACTGATGGAAATACATCAAATGTCTATGAGTTATTACGAGCAAGGCAGTTTAAAAGCAGTGACTTATGTTAGTAACTATCTTTTACCTATTAACGATTTATCTTTAAAAGATTTTATTTTGACATGAGACATACCCATACAATGAATGAAAATATTCTTTTAATTAAAAAAAGTAGTTTAGAAAAATTGTTATTTATCTATATTCCTGTCGTATTGCTTTTTTTTCAGTACCAGATTAGTTGGATTTATGCAGAGTCTGATCCAACAATACAGATCACTTACTATTGTATAATATTTATTTTTACATTGGCATTTGTTCTACAGAAAGCTAATAGTAAATTTGTATGGAAATTATTATTAATAGGGTTGATGATAGGTAGTATAGTTATTGATAATCCAGTACACATAGCGATGTCGGCATGGTTTCTTATATACGGTTACTGTTTAGTTATGGTCTCAAATGAGTCATTTAATAAGATATTGAAATTTTTATTTTTATTAAATGCAGTGGTGATGATATGCCAACTTTTGGGAGTCAATTCTATTTTTTATGCGTATCAAAATTATTCGAATAATACCACAAATTTTATTTCTTTCTTAGATAACGAAACAACAGGTTATGTGAGAGCTCATCAAGCACGTATGAGTGGAATATTTCCAAGTACTATTAGTCTATCCGTATTTCAATTTTTGATATTTGGACAATTGGTTGCTTCAAAAGCATATGGTAGTAAATTCGGACATTTCTTTGTAGGCTTAATATTTTCTATGGCTGGCAGTACGGTAAGTGTTATGCTATTTATATCTTCCATAATATTTGTTTTTCAAAAATATCGCCTTGTTTATTTCCAAGTTGGATTTTTACTAGGTGTTTTTATTTTATTTTATTTTTTTAATAGTATTTTTGAGTTTAATTATACGCTAGAAACTAAATTATCTAGGATAGACTCAAGATTTTTCTCAGATGCAGGGAATAGTCTCTTTACCAGTAATTTTTTGGGGGTTGTTATCATTGTTTGTTCTATGTTGGCTTGGGTAATGCGAAAATTCTTGAAGCAATTATGGGACGGAGAAAATATTTTCAAATTACTTCTTTTTTTGTTGATGATTGTTTCGCCACTGCTTATTCATCCACTTCAAGATGACATCCACTATTGGCTTAATGTTGGGGTAAGTTTAGCGCAGTATATGGTTTCATATATCGGTTCAAAAAATTTCTCAAAGGTTGCTGCGATCAACCGGAAACAAGTGAGTTATAGTTAGTGGAGAAACGGTTTTGCCTACTTACCCAATGACAGTAGTAATTGCTACATTAGGAGGACCTTCTTTAATAGGTACTATTGAGGCCTTACTGCGGGGGTCTATTATTCCTGATGAAATACTCATTTGTCTTCCCGCTACTGAAGGTAAAAAAATTGAGAATATCGTTTTTCCCAATGTCAAAATACTATTAACTCATTGTAGAGGGCAGGTAGCACAACGAGCACTAGGATTTAGCAATGCCTCACATTCGATTGTTATGCAGCTCGATGATGATTTACTTGTGGATGTACATTGTATCCATCATCTTTTAAAAACACTTGAAGCGTATGGCCCAAACATTTCTGTTGCACCTGCTCTAATGAATACTGCAACAGGAAAGTCTATTTACAAAAAGAGAAATAAATCCACACTATTCCAGAAAATTTGTTACTGGATTATGAATGGTTCTGATGGTTATCAGCCAGGTAAGATTTGCAAATCTGGCCTTGCTATTGGTGTTGACCCAGAGAATACCAACGGGACCTTATTTGATGTTGAATGGCTTGCTGGTGGATGTGCACTGCATTATAAAAAAAATCTTCTATTAACAAATTTTTACCCATTTGAAGGTAAAGCATTTTGTGAGGATCTTTTACACTCATGTTACTTTATGCAATTCAAGATAAAATTGATGATAGATTCTAGTGCTCAATGTTGGTTAGAGCCTGCTTCATTAAATTATGGGCCTTTCGAATTCTTGAAACAATTGTATTTTGATTTTAGAGCAAGAAAATATATCATGTTGCTTTTTTCACGGTTTTCTTTTCGAATCTATATTTATTATTTTGCACGCTATTTTTATTTCTTATATCAAAAGATATACTCAAAATGAGAAATAAAAATGTGTTAGTGACCGGCGCAAATGGTTTTGTTGGTTCTGCTTTGTTGGAAAAGCTAATAGAAGAAGGAAAATGCGATAAAATAACTGCCTTGCATAGAAGTGAACTTAGCAATGAGATAAGACAACGATTTGGTGCCTCTGTACAGTGGTTAAAAGCTGATATCACTCTTAGTGACCTAAGCACAGCTGTAAGTAATGTAGATACTATTTTTCATCTAGCAGCTTATTTTTCAATGAGTGAATCTCAAGTTGAATGTGATCTTATGCACCATATTAATGTAAGAGGGACGACACGTTTAGCTAAAGCTTGTAAACAGGCCGGTGTTAGCCATTTTATTTATGTTAGCAGCATTGCTGCTTGTGAATCAGGGTTAGTTTCGACCATCAATGAATCTAATGGTTTTCCCACTAGCGCGTATGGGAAAAGTAAAAAAAATGCGGAAGAAATAGTGCAAAGAATGGCTGGAAATGGCTTTGAAGTTACTGTACTACGTCCTACGGCATTATTTGGAGAAAATCACTTAGGTAGCGTTTATGAAATTATTAAAATAATCAATAAAGGATGGTTTCTATTAATTGGCAATGGCATGAATCACACAAACTTTTATTATATTCAAGATTTTATTAACATTCTTTTGGCTGTAAAAAACGACGTTAGAAGTTATGGTCAAGTATTTATTGCGGCTGATAATCCTCATCCGCTAAGAGATCTCATTTTTGGGATTTCACTATCATTAGACAAAAAATGTCGTATTCTGCAAGTGCCTTTATTTCTAGGATATGTAATAGCCATAAGTTATGATGTTGTTACAAGGTTGTTTGGAAAACCTATGCCTTTTTCAAAAAGAAGATATTTGGCTATGACACGTGATATAACGTATTCCAATCTAAAATTATCGAAAACATTGAATGTTTCTTCTACTTATAAAGTTTTTGAGGGGCTTGAGAGAACCATTAAATGGTATCAGAAAATGGGTTATCTCTAATGGATTTAACTGATGACTAAACGTCTTGAGAATATACGTATTGCAAGGGTTTCTACAATACCTTTTTTTGTTGTAACTCAGTTAATCACTCAGCTTGAAACAATTAGTTGTGCAGGTGCATCCGTAACAGTTATTACAAGTGATGATGAGCTAGGAAAAGCTATAGCGCAACTGGATTATTGTGAGTTTGAGCCTATTTATATTCCACGACAAATAAGCATTTTTGCTGATATGGTAGCTTTGTATAAGCTATGGAGACTCTTTCGTAATCGAAATTTTGATATTGTACATTCCACTACGCCTAAAGCAGGATTACTTTGTGCTATAGCGTCTCGGTTAGCTAGGACACCTATTCGTTTACATACTTTTACTGGCCAGGCTTGGCTTACTCTAAAGATGCCTAAAAAAGCGATTATAAAGTTTTGTGATCACTTGATAGGATTATTGAATACACAATGTTATGCAGATAGTTTTAGCCAGAGAGAATTTCTAATCAAAAATAAGATTGTTTCAAAGAAAAAAATTACTGTTTTAGGAAGCGGTTCACTTGCCGGTGTAGATATTGCTCGTTTTACTCAGGATAATTTTTCAATAGAGAAAAAAAATCAGATCCGGTGCTCATTAAAATTAAGCAGGGAAACTGTCGTTATACTTTTTGTTGGTAGAGTGACAAAAGATAAAGGCTTGTATGAGTTATTAGAAGCTGTGCATCATTTATTATCTGATGGTTATGATATTTCTTTATTGATAGTAGGACCTTTCGAACAGCAGTTTGAGCAGGAGATACGGCCTTATGCACAACAATTATGTGGGAATAAGGTCATGTTTACGGGTTTTTGTACTAATCCAGAATATATGATGTCAGTAGCAGATATCTTGTGTATTCCAAGCTATAGAGAAGGTTTTGGCACAGTCGTTATTGAGGCTGCTGCAATGGGAATACCTGTTGTTGGAACAAATATTTATGGGCTGTCTGATGCTATAGTGGATGGAGAAACGGGTTTATTAATAGAAAAACAAAATGTTTTTCAACTTATAGAAGCTTTACAAAAGTTAATAAAAAATAAGCAGCTAAGAAAGCAATTGGGAGAGAAAGCTAAAAAACGTGCAATTAATGAATTTGATAGTAACAAGTTTGGAGAGTTTCTGATTTTAGAGTATGAGCGTCTATTAAAACAACGATATCAGCACCTCAAAGCCGAGTGCCCTTCACAAAAGATGACACCAGCTAATTGATTTATTTGATTTTATGGGTGTCTAGACAGAACACTTACCTAACATACTAATAAACTATTGAATTATATAAATTAATTTTTCATATATCGTGTAGCTTTTATGCTATTAATGTGCTATATTTATAGCATAGAGGAGAGGATTTATATGATCACATTAAATATACGTAAGCAGGGTGGCGCTGCGGTTATTACCATACCCTCCGATGTTTTAAAGCTTTTGAATATCGAGGTGGGTGATACATTAACCCTAGATGTTAGCGGTAAAAAACTTGTAATTCGTCCTATTAAAGAGTCTCCTAAACGTTACTCTTTAGCTGAGCTATTGCAAGGTATCACCGTAAAAGATATCAAGGTTGTAAATGAGGAAACTAAATGGTTTCGCGATGGAGAAACTGTAGGCCGTGAAATAGTATGACGAAACATCGTGTTCCTCAAAAAGGAGATGTCTATATAATAAATCCTAATCCACAAGCAGGGCGTGAAATGAGAGACCCACATCGATTTATAGTAATTAGCCCGAAGGAAATTAATAAACTAGGTACCGCAATAACAGTGCCCATTACTAGAGGGGGTAATTATTCTAGACTAAAGGGCCTAACTGTATCTATTAGCGGATACGACACAACTGGTGTAGCTGTGTGCAATCAGGTTCGTTCCTTTGATATAGAAGAACGAGTTAAAATTGGTACAGCAAAATACATTGAGAATTTAGGCGGCCACATCATTGATGAGATAGTCCTCAAAGTTATAAGTGTAATCGATCCAGCACCCTAAAAATGAGGCCTACACCACAGGATTTGTTTAAGGGGGTTCTATGCCCAACCCCCGCCAAAGTTCCCAGTGTGCATAATTTGGATAATCATCAAAGAGAGCCCAGTTCAAAGCAGTTTTTATTTTTCTTGCATCTACCCAATTAGTTTGTATAATAACTCATTAAATTTTCAAACGGCCTAGTTTTGAATTGCATGAGAAGTAATCAACGACTACAAATTCTTACTGATCAAGAAATTGCGGCTATATATGCTCGCCCACTGTTCAAAAATACAGAGCGAACACACTATTTTTCATTGTCTGAAGCGGAATTGAATGCAGTAAAATTAAAATTGTTTAATGGGAAGGAAACATCTTCGAAGCTGTACTTTGTCCTGCAACTTGGATATTTCAAGACCAAGCATTTGTTTTTTCGATGTCAATACAATGAGGTAGAGAATGATGTTAAATTTATTTTAAATACCTACATGCCAAATGATTTTATTCCAAAAAATATTCCCACAAAAAAACTGAGATTAAAAATACAAATTAAGATATTAAATTTACTGAATTTCCGAGACAACCAAAAAGAAACTAATAATTTAATTTTTGAAAAAGCGAGTAGCGCTGTTAAAAAAACAAATAATCCCGTTGATGTTCTCCATGAAGTGCTAAATTTTCTAGAAAATAATAAAGTAGTTTTACCTCCCTACTCAAGATTGCAAGATGTGGTTGGTTTGTCATTAAAACATGAAAAGACCAGAATTATAAATATAATAAAAAATAATCTCACGAGAAAGTCAGAGAAATCACTTCGAGAATTGTTAAAAACAGATGATGTTTTTTATAAAATTACTGAATTAAAATTTGATGCAAAATCATTTCAAACAAAAGAAATGCAATCAGAGCTAAGCAAGTTATATCTATGCAAAACTATCTATCAATTTTCAAAAATATTATTGCCGAAAATGGATATTTCAAGAAAGAACATAGTCCATTACTCTGGCCTAGCCAAGCTTTATACCGTCTATAGATTAAAACGACTACCTAAAGAATTGGCCTATTTTTATTTGATCTGTTACGTCCACGGACGTTATGAAAAAATAGTCAATAATCTGATACAAGGGTTTTGTTATTATGTCGATAAATATAATTCTGAGGCAAAAAAATATGCTGAAGATAATGTGTCAGATCCAAGTGTGATATTTAATAAATATAAAAAACAGGCTGGTGAATTGATACGCAGATATACCGATGATGACGAGATGAAGCATCATGGCCGTTTAATTCAGAAAAAAGCATATGAGGTGATGGCGAAGGAAGAGATGATCAACTTTAGTCAATCCTTGCTGGAAGAGGATGATGGTAGCACTGAAACAGAATTGGTTTGGAAATTTCACAAAAATAATTATCAATGCATCTTGATAAACTTGAGGCCATTGTTTAGAGCAATTGATTTTGAAATAAATCTAAAACTAGAAAATCTGATGACAGCCATCACTTGCCTGCGAAATACTTTCAGTAAAGATAAAAAATTAAGTGATATGAATATTAATCATATTCCTATCGACCACATATTTCCAAAGAAAACATTGAAATATTTTTTTGAGCTAGGTAAATCAAAAAAGAAAAAATCTATTAATACATATCAATATGAGTTTTACATTTATAATGCAATCAGATCAAACCTTAAAAAAGGGAAAGTATTTGTTAATGGTTCTGTTGATTATAAGAGTTTCGATGAAGATATTAACATTTCTCCTGATTGGATAAAAAATAAAGAAAAAATACTAAGCGAATTAAATAATAAAGTGCTATCAACTAACATAGGCGACACGCTGTCCTATCTTAAAAATCAACTTGAGCCACTCATTATTCAGGTCAACGAAAGAGCAATGAATGGTGAAAATAAACATATAAAAATCACGAACCACCGCGATGGAACAACTTCCTGGACGCTTCCCTATCCGAAGAAAAACGATGAATACGACAACCCGTTTTATGATAGTGTAGAAACGATAACTATCTCAGAAGTATTTGATTTCGTTGAACAGAGATGCGGATTTGTAAAAGCATTCAAACATATTAAGCCGCATTATTCAAAAAATAAATTAGATTATCTTGGCATTAAAGCAACCATATTAGCCAATGGGACAACTCAAGGAATTTACCAATTTTCCAAACGGTCCAATTTGAAATATCAACGATCACAAACGGTAGAAAAAGATCATGTCCGATTAGAAACATTGCGAAATACAGCAGGAATAATCATCGATTACCTTGTTTCTCTCCCTATATTTGATGCTTATAATTTAAATAACAAGCAACACTGCAGTATTGACGGCAAGAAAAAGAAAACTAAAAGGCGAATTCTGAAATCACGATACTCTACAAAATATTTCGGATTAGATATTGGTGTTGTGATTATAACAATGAATTTAAATAATCTTCCTTTCGTAACAAATATTATTGGAGCAAATGAACACGAGGGCCATTATACCTACTCCATGCTAATGGAAAACCTTACTTCCATTGATCCAGACATTATTTCAACAGATACTGCTGGAACAAATAATGTGAATGATCTTTTATATTACGTCATTGGCAAAACCCATGCTGCTTGTTATCGTTCAATCGCAGATAAAGCTGAAACAATTTCGGGATTTAAATCGATAAATGAATACGATGAAATGCTTATTAAACCAGGAAAACAAGTCAAGCAAGATTTAATTAAAGAAAAATGGCCAGACATTCTACCTATATTAGTTTCACTGCTATCGCACGAAATAAAACAACATACTGTCGTATCTAAATTAAGTTCACATGATTATAAAAATGACGTTAAAGATGCTTTGTGGGAATTGAACAACATTTTAAAAAGCATTCACATTCTCAAATATATTGATGATCCAAATTACAGGTGTAATATCCGCACAGCGTTAAATCGAGGAGAGGGTTATCATCAATTGCTTGATAAAATCACTGATATTGGAAGTGGTGATTTTAGGGGAATGTCTGAGCTCGAAGTTGAAATATGGAATGAGTGCACTCGACTGATTGCATTAATCATCATTGCTTACAATATGTGTATTTTATCAGAGTTATATCAGATTAAAGTAAAACAGGGCGATAAGGCCGCGATTGAATTTTTAAAACATCTATCTCCTATTGCATCGCAACACATCAATATTGGTGGTTTATATGAGTTTAGTGAGGACATAGCAACAATTAACATTCATGCGGTGGTCGATGCATTAAATAAAATTCTTGATGCTACAGTGAAGGAATAGCAAGAAATGCCAACTATATTAAAAATTAAAGGTCATCGTTTTTTCTTTTTTAGTTTAGAGGGAAATGAACCTGCACATATACATATTGAACACGGCGATAACGTAGCCAAATTTTGGCTGAACCCAATTAACCTGGCTAGCTCGTATGGTTTTAGAAGTCATGAATTAGCTAAAATCAGAACGCTTGTTGTTGAACATAATACATTATTTTTGGAGAAATGGCATGAGTACTTTGGCAGTTAAATTTGATGATCATGCAATTGATGTTAGTTTTACTCAAACGTCATTGCACTTTGTTTTAGCTGATGGTCGAGAAATTTCAGCGCCCTTGGAATGGTTTCCAAGATTGCGTGATGCAAATGAAGCAGACCGGAAAAATTGGCGTTTTATAGGCAATGGCATTGGAGTGCATTGGCCTACTGTAGATGAGGATATTTCCATCAGGGCCTTAATGGGCGGAAATGAGTGAACAAACTTAAGGGAGCAAGCGTCTATTTTTAGCTGTCTAACAAACGGTCGTATTGTAGACACGAGGGGCCGTTACATGAGAACCGCACTAGGTGTCTAAATTGATGTAAAAGTAATTATATAAAATTCAATGTTATGTATCTTAATTAACTTAATGAGTTTCAGTACATTTATATTGGAATGGAGGAGCGACCTCAATGAAAGTAGGTTATGCGCGTGTATCGACAGAAGACCAATATCTTCATATGCAGGAGGACGCTTTAAAAAGCGCTGGCTGCGAAGAAATTTATACTGACATTGCCAGTGGTGTTAAGGCAGATCGCCCAGGATTAGAAAAAGCATTGGGCTATGTTCGTGAGGGCGACACACTTGTTGTGTGGAAGTTGGATAGGCTTGGCCGTTCTATACAGCATTTAATTCAAACCATCACAGCACTTCAAGAGCGGAAGATAAGTTTTAAATGTTTACAAGAAAGTATTGATACTTCTACTAGTGGCGGCAAGCTTATTTTCCATATATTTAGTGCGTTAGCTGAATTCGAGCGCGATTTAATTAGTGAAAGAACGGGCGCAGGATTAAAGGCAGCACGTGCCCGCGGACGTCTTGGTGGCAGGCCAACGTTGCTTGATAACCGACAAATTAATCGCATGATTGAAATGTACGATGAGCAAAAAAATACGGTCTCTGAAATCTGCAAGATTTATGATATTAGCCGACCATCATTTTACAATTATCTTAGAAGGAATAAGAAAGCGATTGCTAGCGGATGAAACTAAATCGTGGATTGTTAATATTATGCACACTGGGAACTTTGGCGGGGGTTGGGCATAGAACCCCAATATGAATAATCACGAGAAAGCTTGGGTAATACAACGGTGCATTGATGCTTGGACAAATCATTATGAAAACTGGCCTGGCTATTGCGAAAATCCAATGTCGCATGATGAAATGATGCAAGCATTAAAAGAATGCGATGACAAATGGCTAGAGTATGAATTTCGTGGGCACAATACTAATAACCAAACCATTAAGGATAAGAAAGACGCATACCCTAAGCCAAATTATAACTCTACTAATATAGTGTCCTTCCCATCCTAGTCATAATAATTAAAACGTTTGTTTGCGATACACTTGGCACAGCATCCCGATCTCTTATATGGCCTTTAATTGGAAGCATTTTCGGGGGATATTCGTAGAAAGCAAAATAAGACTATTACCAAACTAAGGTGGGAATCAGCATGTTAAATCCTAATAGACATCGATTGTATAGAGAGCATAAATATGTTTGCTTCTTCTTTAATGCTGTGCTGAAACAAGTTGCTTGCATGGATTTTGGCAACACTACTGACATTGTGAATGCCAAGAATGAATTGAACAATTTAAAGCAGCTTCTACATGGACATGCTATGCATGAAGAACAGAAAATGCATCGGCTATTAAAACTGAATCGGTCAGACATATACCAAATAGCTGAAGCACAGCATGAAGAACATGACGCTTTTTTTGATCTCATTGCGATGAAATTTAATGCACTCGAAGACGTTAGTACACTTGCAGAGAAAAATTTCATAGGTTATGAAATCTATTTAGATGTTAGAAAGTTTTACGCAGATAATTTAGAACATTTTGATTATGAAGAACGCGTTATTATGCCTGAATTGCAAAGACTATTAAGTGACACAGAATTAAAAGAGATCGACCACGCAAGTTACCATGAAATGTCACCAGAACAAATTTCCCATATGGTAAGCATTCTATTTCCACACATGAATCGCGACGATCGAAATGTATTTTTAGCAGATATTAAAGATTGCGTGCCGGATAAATTTACCATTGCTTGGCCGCAAATTGCCTCACTTATCGATCCACTGGAAACAATCTAATTGTTGAATTCAGAATCACAAAAGAGAGTGAAAATGAGTAAATATATTTTAAAAGTCGGTGAAGAGGGTGCTGAAAGATTGGATTTAATTAACCAGGTATTTGCGCCATACAGCCAATATTTCCTCACCGATATTGGCTTGAAGTTAGGTATTCAT
>Ga0207008_10274_pt1 | contig 12652 bp, 10 predicted proteins | sample Alteio_BWMinCont_83_FD_153489 | JGI IMG/M metagenome (GOLD analysis project Ga0207008, IMG submission 153489) | Enriched cells from forest soil in Barre Woods Harvard Forest LTER site, Petersham, Massachusetts, United States -... | ecosystem: Environmental > Terrestrial > Soil > Temperate forest >... | reverse complement strand
TTTCATACCAATCCTTGCTCCCGTCTTAGGATCTATTTCTGGACCACGTATATCCTGTATCCTTTCGCTGGCATCAATCCCCAAATCTTTAAATTTCATAAGTTGTCCGCCAATCAGGTATTTGTGTGAAACTTGAAAAGATTCAAGTTCATTATAAAGATCATTATATAGAGTTGTATCTGACCACAATACTCGATACCCTTCTTCAATATTAGCTGGGTCGGGCAAAATTTTACCATTGACAAATATTGATCTTTCTATAATTTGAATTGAATCTCCAGGGGCGGCAACACATCTCTTGATATAATAATCCTTTCGGTCTACTGGTCTGCCAAGATTTTCAGCAGGGAAATTAAATACTACCAGGTCATTGTTATGTATTTTTTGAAATCCCGGAAACCTGAAATATGGGAGTTGCAACCATGTTACATAAGATGGCCCGCCAAAATATGGCATCATGTTATGGGTAAATGGAAAACCAATTGGGGTCATCGGAATTCTAGGCCCATATGATAGTTTCGAGACCATAACGTAGTCATCAACCATTAATGTTTCTTCACTTGATGGAGTCGGAATAGTAAAGAATTCAAACACAAAAGACCTAATAAATACAATGATCAATACCACACTTAAAAAAGTACCAATCCAATCCAAAGCAGGTGACCGATTATTATTAATTTTTGCATATTCAGATCCATAAAAATTTTCATTTGTTGAGAATCCTAAGTAAGGGATATAAATAAATGAAAATAGAACGCCTAAAACATGCTGACCGAATTTTAACCTCCCAAAACATTTCAGAAGTTCAACGGCAACCACGACACCAAAAAAATAATTTAGTCCAGGGATAAATAAGAATATTATCCACCAGGCAGGTTTGCCAACTATCTTTAGCAGAGTAATTTCCCCATAGATTGGAATAAAAGCCTTCCAAGTATTTTCCGACGCCTTTTGATAAATTCTAAAGAGAAGTACACCTCTTACGAAATAAATACCAACCAGAAAAATTAGAAATAGCATATTGTTTCCTAATTGTCATTCATAGCCAATCCTGGCAATTTATGTTTTTATATAGTCTTAAACATCCTGTTCCAGCGAACCAGTTTATACCATGGAACATCATGGTCCAGTGATAACCAGATAATGAGCGGTTTACCTACGACATGATCTTCAGGAACAAATCCCCAGTAGCGACTGTCTTCAGAATTGTCGCGGTTATCGCCCATCATGAAATAATAGTCCATTTTCATGACGTATTCTTTAATCGGCTGCCCGTCAAGCATTACCTGGTTGCCAACCAACGTCAGAGAAGGGTTGTCTTCATAATCCCTTATGGCCTTTTGATAAACATAATAATTCCTTACCGTCATCGGGATATGATCACCTTTTTTGGGTAAATATAAAGGGCCGTAATTGTCTTTGCTCCATTGCATTCCAGGAAAATCAGGGAATAACTTGTTGGGATCAGAATTGCTTCCCATAGGATCTGTCATGATTTTTACATCCTTAATCCCTGACCATGTTCTTAATTCTGTGGCTGTTTTGGAAGTCATCAAAATCTTTAGTGCATTCGGTGTTCTTACAGTATTGGTCATCGGATCAATATCTCTTCCCCTGATGTCTTGTATCGCCTGGCTGGCATCTATTCCTATGGTCTTGAATTCCGCAAGTTGACCATTTTTCGGCATTTTCAGGGTGCGCTCATATTCATCCAATTCGTTTAACAGATCATCAAACTTTTCTTTATCAGACCAAATTACGAGGTATTGTTCTTGTGCTGTTATAGGTTTTGGCAATTCTTTACCGTTTATTAGTGTCCTGCGGTCTACAATTCTCAATGTATCACCCGGTATGGCAATGCAGCGCTTGATATAATTGTCTTTTTTATCAACTGGTCTTCCCAGGTTTTCTGCGGGATAATTAAAAACCACAATATCTCCATTTTTGATTTTCTGGAAACCCGGAAGCCTATAATAAGGTATATGCGGCCACTCTATATACGATTGTCCGCCTATGATTGGCATCACATTATGAGCCAATGGAAATGCAAGTGGGGTCATCGGTATGCGAGCGCCATAATTAATTTTGGAAACAAAAAGATAATCATCCACCATCAGTGTTTCTTCTAATGAAGGAGTCGGTATAGTGTATGCCTCGATATAAAAAGAGCGGATTACTGTAGCAGCTATAAGGGCAAAGATGATCGCATCCGTCCATTCGCGGCCAACAGTACGTTTAAAAGCTGTGCGACCATATTCTGCACCAAAAAACTTTTCGTTTTCAGAAAAACCTAAATATGGAAAATAGATAAAGCCAACGAGTACGGCACAGGCCTGTTCCCATAGTTTGAATTTGCCGAAACATTTGGCCAGTTCTACCAATACCACAAAAGCGAAAAGAAGATTGAGTCCGGGGAAAAAAATAAAAATCACCCACCAGATGGGCCTTTCTATGATTTTGAGAATGGTAATCTCATTATAAACAGGAATGAAAGCTTCCCAGCCTTTTTTGCCGGCTTTTTGAAATGCCTTGAAAAAAGCAAGGCCATTGACGATATAAAACAGAACCAGGTAAATTAGAAAATGCATTAAGTTTTTATGTTTAGTTTAAAATCCAAATATGTCACTGGCAGTATAAACGCCTTTTTTATCTTTGATGAACTCGCTGGCAATAACTGCACCAAAAGCAAAACCCTTGCGATTGAAGGCTTCATGAGAGATCTGAATCTCATCAATTTCAGAAGTATATTTCACTTTATGTATTCCCGGGACCCCGTCTTTGCGGTCGAATACAATTTTTAATAGTTCATTATCTATTGCTTTTGGCAGGTTGATGTCCTGTTTTTGCCACCCTTTTTTCCTATCAATATTCTCAATAATTCCATCAGCAAGCGTTATGGCCGTTCCGCTGGGAGAATCAAGCTTCTGTGTATGGTGTACTTCTTCTACTTCCACATTATAATCAGGATAAGAATTCATCCATTTTGCAAGGATTTTGTTCATGGCAAAAAGCATATTCACACCCACACTATAGTTGCTGGCATAAACAAGGCTTCCATCTTTTTCGTCGGCCAGCTGTTTCACGGAATCGAGTTGTTCATACCAACCCGTAGTACCCACTACAACGGGTACTCCTGCCTCAAGGCAAAGACTGATATTTGCAATGGCAGATGCAGGAGCGGTAAATTCAATGGCAACATCCCCGGTTTTCAGGTCGCCGGGTTTGATGGTATCACGATTTTCCACATCAATTTTCATGACGATCTCATGTCCTCTTGAAAGGGCTACTTCTTCTATGATATGGCCCATTTTGCCATATCCAAACAATATAATTTTCAAGCTACCTGATATTAAATTTAAGCCCGCAAGTTACAACAGGCTGGTTTCCTAACATAGACAAATTTATAGGCTCTATCCGCATCGACAAATCATTGCTGATATCAAATTCCCTGAGATGTGTGAACACATAGGCATCCAGGATATTCGCTACATACCATACGGAAGCAATAATGATGGTTAGATCCCTGTTTCGGCGGTAATATTCACGGTTAGCAACAATATCATTGGGGTCTAAAATTTTGTTTACTCCCTTGTAGGGATTTCGTGGATCATAAACATCGTAATGATGGTTGTTGGTATCCAGTATGGTAGCAAACCTCAATCTGGCGGCATTTCTATAATTAATATAATTGGTATCGTTCCACCAGATAATATAGCCCATAACAGCGAATCCTGCGTATATAATCGGCACATGCCACCACGTATCATGATGCGTTGCTTGTCCCCAACCTGGTATAATTGCAGATTTTAGGGCAGCTTTATCAGGTTCAGAAAGATGTTTGTGTTTTGGAGCGGCGGTATCCGTTTTAGAAGAATCTCTGGCAGATGCTGTGGCTACAGAATCTTTTTTTGGATTTTTAAACTGGGCGTTTGCAATAGGTGACGAAACCAATATTAAAAACAAAACTGCGCCACAGATTATTATCTTTCTTACATATAGGTTAAAATTCAAACGCCTTTTTATTTTCCTCGTGAACATAATAATGTTTCGGACTATATATTTCAAGCCCGCAAGTTACAAACGCTAGGTTTCTCAACATAGGGATATTTACCTGATAATTTTTCTAAGTAAAAAAAACAGAAATAAATCCATGAATAATTTCCTCTCTCACAATCCTTCATATTTTGTTAACATATTAACTTAATTCTTAGCATTTTTGCTATGAAATAAAATTGAAGTCATGTTCAATAAAATCCTGGTCGCCAACCGTGGTGAAATCGCCATAAGAATTTTTCGTGCAGCAACGGAGCTAAACATCAGAACTGTTGCTATTTATACATACGAAGACCGGTATTCACTGCATCGGTATAAAGCAGATGAATCATACCAGATCGGATCAGAATCTGAACCGCTGAAGCCTTATCTCGATATGAACGAGATCATCAATGTCGCCCTGCGCGAACATGTTGACGCCATTCATCCGGGCTACGGCCTATTGAGTGAAAACGATGATTTTGCCGAGAAATGCCGTGATGCCGGATTGGTCTTTATTGGTCCTACGCCTGAAGCCATGCGCATGCTTGGGGATAAGATCCGTGCAAAAAAGGTAGCCAAAAAAGTAAATGTTCCCTGTATTGAAGATAGCAAAGTTTCTCTTACAACCACTGATATTGCGGTTAAGGAAGCTGATGCAATTGGCTACCCTGTCATTATAAAAGCAGCAGCCGGCGGCGGCGGAAGGGGAATGCGGGTGGTTCATGACGCTGATTCGCTTAAAAAATTAATCGGGGAGGCCAAAGTGGAAGCCAAGGTTGCTTTTGGCAATGAAGAAGTCTTTCTCGAAAAATACATTCAGTCTCCAAAGCATGTCGAAGTACAGATATTGGGAGATAATTATGGCAACCTGGTTCATTTGTTTGAAAGAGATTGTTCGGTACAGCGTCGTTTTCAGAAAGTTGTGGAGGTAGCCCCTGCAGTTGATCTGAAGCAGGAAACGAAAGACAAACTGTATGAATATGCATTGACTATCTGCAAAGAGGTGAATATGAACAATGCCTGTACGGTAGAGTTCCTCATTGACCAGCAAGGCGCCATTTATTTTATTGAAGTAAATCCCAGGATCCAGGTAGAACATACCGTTACAGAAGCCGTTACCGGATTTGATATTGTCAAATGCCAGATCCTTATAGCACAGGGTTCCAGGCTCGATTCTGAAGAAATAAAAATTAAATCACAGGCAGACATAACATGCCAGGGTGTTGCTATTCAGTGCCGTATCACAACCGAAGATGCTGCGAATGGGTTTAAACCGGACTTTGGGACCATCATCGCTTATCGTAATGCCGGTGGACCGGGTATCAGGCTTGATGAAGGAAACGCCTATCCCAGCGCTGTGATCTCTCCTTTTTTTGATTCGCTGCTGGTAAAAATTACCTCTCTCGGGCGTAGTATGGATGAATCTGCAGAGCGACTGATTCGCGTTCTGAAAGAATTCAGGATCAGGGGCGTAAAAACGAATGTCAATTTTCTTGAAAATGTATTATCAAATCCTGTTTTCCTTAAGGGCAAAGCCACTGTAGATTTCATCGATAATCATCCTAATCTCTTCAATTTTGAGAAAAGATTTGACAGGGGTACCAGCGCTTTAAAATATCTTGGCGAGATCATTGTGAATGGCAACCCTGATGTGAAGAAAGAAATCGAGGATAAAAAATTCAGGAATCCTGTAGTGCCTGATTTTGATCCCTATGCTGCCTTCCCGGAAGGATCAAAAGACCGGTTAAACCAGATGGGACGTGAGAAATTCGTTTCATGGATCAAAGATCAGAAACCAGTACTTATTACAGATTGTACCATGCGTGACGCCCACCAGAGCCTTCTGGCCACAAGGGTCAGGACTATTGACCTCCTCAGGGCTGCAGAAGCTTATGCCAAGCGCAATCCAAACGTATTTTCTCTTGAATTGTGGGGAGGTGCTACTTTTGATGTGGCCCTGCGATTCCTTAAAGAAAGTCCCTGGTTGCGACTAAAGCTGCTTCGTGAAAGGATACCGAATATCCTTTTCCAGATGCTTATTAGGGGAGCCAATGCGGTAGGATACAAAGCCTATCCTGATAACCTGATCGAAAAATTTATTGAGGAATCCTGGAAAAGCGGCATTGACATATTCCGGATTTTTGACTCGCTCAACTGGATTGAGGGCATGCGGGTGAGCATAAAAGCTGTAAATGAACGTACTGAAGCCTTATCTGAAGCCTGTATCTGTTATACCGGTGATTTTCTGGACCCGGAAAGGAATAAAAAATTTAACCTGAATTATTACCTTGATCTTGCACGAAACCTGGAAGATGCGGGTACACATATCCTGGGGATCAAAGACATGTCAGGCCTGTTGAAACCCTACCAGGCTGAAATACTGGTTTCAGAATTGAAAAAAGTGATTGATATCCCTATTCATCTGCATACACATGATACAGCAGGCATTCAATCTGCAACCTACCTGAAAGCAATAGATGCGGGGGTTGATATTGTAGATGTTGCATTGGCATCCATGTCAGGACTTACTTCACAGCCCAATTTCAATTCCATGGCAGCGATATTAAAAGGCCAGGAACGTGATCCGCGGATGGATATCCATGCCTTAAATGAATTTTCCAACTACTGGGAAATCATCCGGGAGTATTATTATCCCTTTGAATCAGAACTCAAAGCCGGTACAGCCGAAGTATATGACCATGAAATACCGGGTGGACAATATTCAAACCTGCTCCCACAGGCGCGTTCTCTCGGACTGGATGACAAATTTGAAACCATTAAAGAAAACTATGTAGTGGTGAATGAGATGTTTGGTGATATCGTTAAGGTGACGCCTTCATCAAAAGTCGTGGGTGATATGGCCCTGTTTATGACAGCTAATGGATATACCCGCGATGATATCATGCAGAAGGGTAATGAAATCTCGTTCCCAGATTCAGTTATTGAGTTATTCAGGGGAGATCTCGGTCAAAACCCGGGAGGATTTCCACCCGAACTTTCCAAAATGATCCTCAAAAATCAGCAACCCTTTACTGACAGGCCAAACGCCCACCTGGCACCGGTGGATTTTGAAACAGAATTTGCAGAATTTCAGAAAAAATTTGATGGCGCTCATGATTTCCAGGACTTCCTGTCATATAAATTTTACCCCAAAGTTTTTGAAGAATATGCCGCGCATCTTAAAGAGTATGGTGATGTGCATTACCTGCCTACACCTGCATTTTTTTATAAGTTAAAGCATAATGAGGAGATTATTATAGAACTGGCGCCCGGTAAAAATATTCTTGTGTACCTGATGCATGAAATAGACGAAATAGAAGGAACAAGAACGGTTTATTTCAGGTTGAATGGTCAAACCCGACCGGTAGTGGTAAAAGATAAAAACTACAAGTTCCTGAAACCCCAGCGAAAAAAAGCAAGTCAGGAAAATGAAATAGGCTCACCATTGCAAGGCAGGATATCCAAAATACTTGTAAAAGAAGGTGATAAGGTGAAGAAAAACACACAGCTCTTTGCCATAGAAGCCATGAAAATGGAAAACACTGTACTGGCACTCAAAGATTGTGTCATCAAACAAATATATCTCAAAGACGGAGATCTTCTTGAGCAGGATGATTTGGTGATGGAGGTAGATGAATGAATGTGATGGGCTTAAACCTATAACTCATGAAAAAACAAGACAGTAAACGAAGTACAATTATTGCTTTGATCTTAATCTTTGCTATTATTATATCATCTTTAGGTATAATGGTGATTTATGATTTAAACAATGACAGAGAAGGAAAATTTAAAAAAAATCATGAGGCTTTTGAAACTGTCGGTAAATTTATAAAATATGAAACGGGTACAAAATCTCCCGATGCCGTTTTGGAATATTATGTTAATGGCAAAGAGCACACAATGGAAGGTCGGCCACTAATGACAATGGAGATCGGTGATGAATTCATTGTCCTTTATGACAAAAACGATCCTGATGAATCGATTTTTTTAGAAGACCGCCCTGTTATTCCCGATAAGGATACGAATCAGGTCAATGGTTATGTGACTTATATTAAAAATTGGAAATTTGATACCGAGATTGATTTTAAATACTCAGTTGGTGCCAACGAATACAAAAGGGTGCAATTTTTTCCACTAGATAAAACAAACGAATTATTGAAGTTAAAAAAGTTGTACGATAGTAAGAATACGGTTGTGGTAATTTTTCCCAATTATAACCCTAGACGAGGCTTCATTGATCTCAGGAAAATTGATGCGAACTAAAAAATCACAATGTAGTACAACTGAGAAAAGGTTGCTTTCCTATTCCTTAACAATTTTCTCACATGCGGTATTGATGCCGCTATGGATTTTCAACATATAAATACCAGCCCTTAAATTACTTAAGTCAAGTCTGCCATTTTCAGAACCAATAACCTGTCTTTCAATCGTTTTGCCCACTATATCAGCTAACTCAATAAGATCTATTTTTTCAGAACCATTAACTACCAGGAAGTTTTTTGCAGGATTTGGGAAAATATTGAATTTAAGATTTAAACCATAAGCAGGATCTATTCCCGATCTGTGCGTAAAATCGTTTTCGCTACGCGGCCGGAGTACATAATCATAAAAATAAGGTAAAGTATGATCCTGTTGGTCTTCAATGCCGGTAATATCATAATAGCCTGGTTCTAAAGTTGTCGTACTATGATAAAAAGAAGAATTAAGCAATTCCACCGCGAAAGAATCCTTACCTCTGAAAGCATAAAATTTATAAGCAAATTCCAGTTCACCCCCATTGTCCCGTTGAATAAAATTATAATGAATTTTATTAAAGGTTATCGTATCTGGTACATAACAATAAGGCATTGTCACGAGCTCAGATTCATCATTTTCATTGAGGTCATTCACAATCCTGGGAGAAACCGGATGAACCCCACTGGACAAAAGATGCGCTTCATAGCCCGCCAAATAGGTCAACCCTCCGCTTTGCTCAATAATCCCCTGTACTTCTACACTATCTCCAACACCGGTAGAAATCGAATTCTCGCCGCCTGATATTATAATAGAGCCGGTGGAATCCTGTATGGCAAAATCAATAAATGAATATCCGTTCGTATTCATGTTAGCGGAGGTAGCAACTCCTTTTAAAATACATGGTGCATTTACAGAATCAGCAACGCCGGTTATGAGATCGAATTTCTTCATATCCCGAATTTTATATGATTTAATATACGGCATCTGCAGGTCATTTGAATCCCTGACAATTAGTGAATAGCCCCCAATATAAGGCTGGAATTCCTTATTCTGAAATTCAATACCCGTTACGTTAAACCAGCTTGTGGGCGGTACGTTTCGATAAGTCCCTTTCGCAAGGTATATTTTAAATGTATCTATACCACTTGAATCTACAGCTTGTAAGATGGGGTATACATTATATGCAGACCCATCGCGCCATTGGTAAATATTTATCAATCTAACATGATTAATTTTCAACAGATGGGCCTCGAGTGGTTCGGACAATGCTTTTACTGTTTTGGGAACCAAAGTAATATTCTGATGCGAAAAAAAACTGATCGAATCCGTTTCAATAATATCAGCACCAAATTGCTGGATTAATATGCCCTTGACAAAAACACTATCTCCGGGGACAGGATATGATGAATTGACAGGAAGACTTGAAGAAAAGACAAAAACAGAACCGGTAGTATCCATTACCGAGAAAATACCATAGAAAAAATAATAAAAAGACGGGCTTGTTGCAAGTCCTTTCATATAAAACACGTGGTTAGTCCCTGCAGAATCGGCAACGCCTGTCACAGGATCCTGCACTCTTATTTGTCTTATCGTTGATAGCTTTGGCTGCTGAGCAAAAAGAAAATAAGGAGAGCTTGAAATGATAAAGAAAATGAGGAGTTTAAATATTAATTTCATTTATCCTTTGAATTCTTTTGATAAGGCAAGTTATTAAATTTTTATTAGCTGGCATTATTATTATAATCCGTAAATATTTATTGCGAAAGTAAAATTGAAGAAAGTACACTGGAATCAATTGTTGCACTTTTGGTTACAGGATTCCCCCTTTCCAAAGAGCCTGTCCCGACTTCTTCGGGAGGGCAGGGGGATTCAAGTTATTTATATACTAAACCCTTTCTTCTTCAAAATCTTTAATAAAAGCCACAATCGTTCGGATAACATTATCCATATTCCGCTTAACATCAATATCATGAAACCGGATAAATTTTAAATCCAATTTTTCGAGAGCATTTTGACGTTTCATATCAGATAAATAAGCCTCCGAATGATTATGCGACGAACCGTCAATTTCAATGACCAGCTTTAATGCCTGGCAATAAAAATCAACAATATAATGATCTAATGGTTTTTGCCTGTTAAACAGATATCCATTTAATGCCCTGTTTTTGATTTTATTCCATAACAGGATTTCTGAAAGCGTAGAGTTGTTTCTCAAATACCTTGAAAACTCTTTTAAATCCTTGTCATATGGATGGTAGTACATCCGACTAATTTAATAAAAATCAGAAATAAATCTCATTGCCTTCCTTTTTTTTAAACAACAAGTTTGATTTCGCCTAATCCCCCTGCCCCCTTTAACAAAAGGGGGAATCCGTATACGATCATTTTCACATTTCATCAACATCGGATAATGAACGTAGCAAAGCACTTAAAAAACAGACAATGATGAATGGAGCGATTCCCCCTTTTGTTTTAAAAGGGGGCAGGGGGATTTAATTCAGATATAACACAACAAAGAATTGGAATCCATGTCGTTATCCCCTTCAAAAAGATCTGAATTAAAAAAAATTATTACTTCGGCATAGAATGTAATACAGATCACATATCCCCGTCCGACAATTTTATCCGGGCTGGCTTATGAACAATAATTCAGGATTGCAAATATCTAAGAGCGATCGAAATTTTATTTCATATTATTTATGCAGTTTCTCGTTCCTTCGTATCATCGAACCAACCAGCATATTTAGGATCAATATGAGTTGCAATGCTATAGTCAACAATTGCCCTTTGATAGTATTGAAGTTCATATTTAGCTATGCCTCTATGTCTATAGGCTTCTGCTAAATCAGGATTTAGCCTAATTACTTTATTATAATCGGCAATTGCTCCACGATAATCTTTTAATTTAATTTTTTCAAGACCTTTGGTGTAATAAAATTCCGAATGGTTATGAACAATCCCTTCAGCAATATTAAAATCCTCTTTAGCCCCTAAATAATCTTTTAAATTCGCTCTAGTAGTTCCTCTATTATAATAGGCTTCCCTGTTTTTGGGGTCAATTTCTATAGCTTTACTGAAATCTAGTATAGCGGTCTTGTATTTGTGCAATTCAGATTTAGCAATGCCTCGAAAGTAATATGAATCATCAAAAGCTGGAAAAATTTCTATTGCTTTATTGAAATCCTCTATTGCCCCTTGGTAATCTTTTACCTTAATTTTAATCAATCCCCTATCAAAATAACACCCTTCAAAAGAAATGTCTTTTTCTATCGCGCTACTTAAATCATCTATAGAACCGTAGTAATCAAATAATTCATATTTTGCAAGGGCTCTATTGTTCATTGCATATGCATTATAATGATTGAACTCTATTGCCTTAGAAAAATCTTTTATTGCACCATGATAATCTTTTAGATTATATTTAACTATACCAGCCCATATATGATCCAGATCTGTAAATTTATAGTTTTCACCTGCAAAAGAATTTAACTCAATTGGGGTTTGTTTTGCGATACCTGCCCATATTTTATCTCTATCTGTGAATCGATAATTCAGATCTGTAAAAAAGACCAACTGCATTATATTTATATATGAAAAATATGATACTATTCTAAATTTTAATATTTGTCGAATGGAAACAGCTTTAATATGCTAATATTTGTAGAAAGTTCACCATTAGGGATAAAAAACTTTTTCTTAAAATTTTCTTTATCTTGATTCACTTTATGACAGGCGTTAACATAAAATTTATCAATCATCTTTTGCTTGTTAGATTCAAATTCATTATGCTCTATGCCTGAATGCCTCCAACTATCAAAATTTTTTCCAACTTCATTGTCTAACCATTTTATCAAATCGCTTAATTCATGTTCCATTACTCTGTTTTTTTAATTTTACCCCCGCTATTCGTAATCTCCAAGCTTCCAGCCTCTGGCCGGCCCTTAATTCTTCTCCAGCATGCTCGCTAGCTTAGATAACTCTTCTTCGTTTTTGAAAGGAATGATGAGTTCGCCGTTGCCCTTGTTTCTTTGGCGGATCTTAATAGCCCTTTCAATCAAACCTGAAAAACGCTTTTCCCATTCTTTAACGGATTCTGGAATGGCTACGGGTTCTGTTTTTTTACGCGTGGTGACCTGTGATGAGGTTCTGGCTTTTACCAACTGCTCTATCTGCCTTACATTCAGGTCATGGTCTATGACTTCATAAAGCATCTCCAACTGCAGATTGCTGTCATTAATATTGATCAAAGCCCTTGCATGGCCCATGGTGATCTGGGCATCGCGCAATGCTATTTGTATTTCTTCAGGCAGTTTCAATAAGCGCAGGTAATTGGTCACCGTAGAGCGGTTCTTTCCTACCCTGTCGGCCAGTTCTTCCTGGT
>Ga0207008_10130_pt2 | contig 12668 bp, 11 predicted proteins | sample Alteio_BWMinCont_83_FD_153489 | JGI IMG/M metagenome (GOLD analysis project Ga0207008, IMG submission 153489) | Enriched cells from forest soil in Barre Woods Harvard Forest LTER site, Petersham, Massachusetts, United States -... | ecosystem: Environmental > Terrestrial > Soil > Temperate forest >... | reverse complement strand
CGTATAAGCAGTTAAAGACTTTTTGTACATAGCCCATGGCGTTAACGCAAAATCAATTACTTTGTCTGCCACTTGTTTAAGTTCAGGAGAATCTCTAAAAGTTTGAGCAAGTCTTGCTTCAAAAAAGGATTCTGCCTTGAGATGATTCCAAGGATGGGCGGGGTAGCGTGTCAAAGCCTCCTGAAATTCGCAATGAACGTCTTGTAAGGGGGGGTCTTTCGGTATAGCACCTGCAACAATGAGCATTTTTTGATACGTGCCAACATCATAGAGCTGCATTTCATCATCGCTAGTGGTAGCATATTTAAGGTCATACAGATAAGAACCAAAGCGTGGCATGCCTCCTGCTATTATGGCTTTATCCTTAGCAAAATAGTCTTGTTGAGATTTAGTAAGGCGGATAAAGAGCGTTGCAGATGTCTCTTTATTTTCATCAAACGTACCATCTTCACCATAACAGTCGCGGATATTTTGAAGCGCCATATCTGTTACAGAATTATAATCTTCAACCGTTTCGACGGGAACAAACTTTTTAAGAGCCGGATCAATAATGTAATGAGCTTTATGGCGAGGATTATAGAGAAAGGGAGCAGTAACATGCGTTGGAAAATGCGCTTTCTTCATATGATAAGGTGCGCCTTTTAATTGCAAACGTTCCATGTCATCTTCTAATGTATCAGCAAATGATGTTTTATGTTCAGTATAATAGCCTCCTTCTTCTACACCATTTTCATGCATATATTTATAAAATTGACGATAAGCTCCCCCGTCTTTATTTAATAATTTTTGTTCAAGAAGAGCAACGTCTCTCATGTTTTCAAAAGTTCTCATCAACCATTCAAGTTGAGAGAAAGGATATCTCGGTTGTCCTTCTGTAAGAAGCCGCAGGTTATATACTGAAACGTAAGGACATGATTCATTGACTTGTGTTGCAAACAAATATCCATGAACGCCAGAAGGCGCTTCAGAAGCAACGATTTCCAGAACAGACATTCCATGGCTCATTGACGTACTTAAAAAAATACTTAAAATTCCAAGAGAAACAGTATGTTTTAATGTACGCATATCATCATCCTATAATAAAATTCATTACATACATTATGTAATATTAACCCGATAAAAAATCAAGATCAAAAATACATTTTACAGTCCCGATCCCCACCAGTATATACTGACAAAAAGAAAAAGCCACACCACATCCACAAAATGCCAGTACCATGCGGCGGCCTCAAAGCCTACATGACGGTCAGGCGTAAATTGCCCGAGGCGTGCGCGCACCCAGCACACCGTCAGAAAAAGCGTTCCCACAATCACATGGGCGCCATGAAAGCCCGTTGCCATGTAAAACGTTGAGGCATAAATCCCTTCCTTAAACCCAAAGGTCGCATGCGCATATTCGTAAACCTGAATCCCTGTAAAACAAAGCCCCAACACCACTGTTGCGGCAATGCCTTTCAAAACAGCATCGCGGTGCTTCTCCAAAAGCGAATGGTGTGCCCACGTGATGGTCGTGCCCGACAAAAGGAGGATGAGCGTATTAAAGTACGGGTAATCAAAAGGGTCGAGCGGGTGAATCCCTTTGGGGGGCCATATCCCGCCCGTGGGTTCTGTGGGGAAGAGGCTCGCATTAAAGTACGCCCAAAAGAAGGCCACGAAAAACATCACCTCGGAGGTAATAAACAGGGCCATCCCTGTTCTGAGGCCGAATTGCACGGGAAGCGTGTAGCTGATCTTGTCTTCCGATTCCTTGATCACATCCCGCCACCATCCCGCCATCGTGAACAGGACAAGCGCAGCTCCCATCAAAAGCACATAAAAGCCGTGCCCGTGCATCAAGAGGATCAGGCCCAGCGCTGACACGAACCCCGCAATCGCCCCCACAAAAGGCCAAGGGCTGGGGTCTACGAGATGGAAGGGGTGATTCTTTTTGTGGCTCTGAACCATATTATATAGGCTCTTTCAAGTGATCCCCGCATGTCAAGAGGACAAAGCTTTGCGAGTGAAAAAAATGCAACTGACCAAAAATAACAAAAATAAAACCTTGCCCTTGGGCGAAGACCCGAGGGTTGACGGCATAAAAATTTGGTGGTATACATCATAAATATAAAATGACAGTTTTGTGCCTGTACGCACAACATTCCGAGTTTACATTTATGATGTATCACACCATCTTTGCGATGTCAACCGTTTTAATTGGTCAGTTAACGCCGTTCTCAACTTTTAAAATGCGTTAAATATATAGTGCTTAGTCATTTTTAAAAATTAGAGTTGAAAATATTAAAATTTCTGATAATTTCTTATGGGATTTAAAAACATAAGAGATAATAATGAATAAAAAATATATCGTGCGCCTTTCAGTAGAAGAGCGCAGCATACTCGAAGAAGTAATTAAAAAACTCAAGGGCACTTCACAACAGGTTCGTCGAGCACAAATTTTATTGAAGGCAGATGCCGATGGCCCGAATTGGACAGACCAAAGGATTGCTGAGGCTTTTTCTTGTCGTAGGCAAACAGTTGAGAACATTCGTGAGAATTTAGTAACGAATGGTTTTGAAATAGCACTTAATAGGAAAAAACGAGAGACACCTCCTCGCAAAAAGTTGCTTGATGGAGAACAGGAAGCCAAACTGATTGCGATGCGCCTGGGCTCACCACCCGATGGATTTGCGAATTGGTCCCTAAGGCTTCTTGCCGAGAAAGTCGTAGAACTCGAACTTATTGATTCAATAAGCTACGAAACTGTTCGCCAGACTTTAAAAAAAATGGCATGACCAACCGCAAGATTCAGTATTGGGTGATCCCACCCGAGTCTGATAGTGAGTTTGTTGCATCTATGGAAGATGTATTAGACATCTATGCTCTCCCTTATAATGAATCTATTCCGGTTGTGTGTATGGATGAGCAACCTGTTCAGCTGTTAAATGAAAAGAGACGATCGATTCCTGCCACTCAAAGACATGCAAAAAGAGTGGATTACGAATACGAGCGAGCGGGAACGGCTTGCCTCTTTATGTTTACGGAGCCCTTGTCCGGATGGAGAAAGGTAAGTGCTCGCCCACAGCGCACGAAAGTTGATTGGGCCTTTGAAATGGAAGAGCTGCTGCGGACAAAATATGGTGATGCAGAAAAAATCATCTTAGTTTCTGATAATCTCAATACCCACACACGGGGTGCATTTTATGAGGCCTTTCCTGCTGAAAAAGCTCGAGAAATTGTAAAGCGTATCGAGTTTCATCACACGCCAAAGCACGGAAGTTGGTTAAATATATCAGAAAATGAGCTCAGTTCGATGACGCGTCAATGCTTGAAAAATCGACGTATCGGGGACATTGAGACGTTGCGCAAACAAACGGAGGCCTGGGCAGCCAGCACGAATACAAAACAACGCGGGGTTGACTGGCAATTTACGATCGGCGATGCCAGGCGTAAACTTAAGTCAGTTTATCCTCAAATTAAAGAATGACAGAGCAATAGTGCTCTTATAGCAATTATACCCATCCTATGATCCTCGCTTTCGCGAGGACGAGCTTTGCACCCCTCATCCGCCGCGAAGCGGCGGGTGAGGGTAAATAACAACCCCGGCAGAAGCTAAGATTTTATGGTCATCGGCCGTGAGTCGGGCGTGGGCTTCCGTGGAGAGGGCGCGCCAATGCGGATGATGGACAAACATATGGACTTCCAACACAAGTCCCATTGCCATTGGGTCCAGCACAATCTCCTCCTAATCCATATTCACAATAGCCGTACGCTCCACTACCACCAGAAGGACAGTAACTATTGACGAATCCATCGCCGCAGTATGCTGCACAATTTCCCGCGCTTAAGGGGACGGTGCCAGGGAAATCAGCATTGTTATACCAAGTAGGGCCTGCGAGGGCAGGTTCGCACATACATCCACATGTTTGTGCGTGTCCTTCATTTATATTTGCCATCAATATGCCGATAATAAGTAGTTGTTTTTTCATGATAATTTACCTTTATGTTTTATGTTAAAATGATAGAGATATGTGAGCAATATCTTCGAGTTACTCACCTCTACTCATTGACTATACATCGTATTCGTTATTATTTGGTTAATACCCCCAACCGAGACTAGCGAAATGCAGGCGTAGCCCCTCGCTCACGTGCATATCGGAAGCGAAAAAGTTTGTCCGCGCGAAGGCAGGGATCGAAGAAGAAATGGTAAGTTTATTGTTTCTACCCTGAATACTATATATGCTCTCCGTTAACAATATGTTAAATGAGAGGAATCAATTATCATTAGACAGGAAAGGAGTATCTCATGCTCGATATAAAATGGATTCGTGAAAATCCAGAAGAATTTGATATAGCCCTCAAAAACCGGGGGCTGGAAGCGCTATCGGCGCACATCACAGCGCTTGACGATGCACGTCGCCAGGCCATCCAAGTGGTGCAAGATTTGCAGAACAAGCGCAACGCCCTCGCCAAACAGATCGGCGAGTGCAAACGCCGTGGCGACGACGCAGGGGGCCTGATGGAAGAGGCGGGCCACCTACGTGACGCCCTCCCCCAAGAAGAAACAGCCCTGAAAGGCCACGAGGACGCCCTCCAGCAAGCGCTCGCGGTTTTGCCCAACATCCCCGCGCCCGACGTTCCCCTTGGCTCAAGCGAAGACGACAATGTCCAAGTGCGCCTTTGGGGTGAAAAACCGTCTTTCCCTTTTCAACCCAAGCAACACTTTGACATTGGCGAAGCCCTGGGGCTCATGAACTTCGAAGAAGCCGCAAGGATGTCTGGCGCTCGGTTTGTTGTGTTGAAGGGTGCCCTTGCCCGCCTAGAGCGCGCACTCGCGGCATTCATGCTCGATGTTCACACCAGCGAGTACGGATACACGGAAGTATCGCCCCCCTACCTTGTGCGGGCGCAGGCCATGTATGGCGCGGGTCAGCTCCCTAAATTTGCGCACGAGGCCTTTTGTACCACGAACGATTATTGGCTCATACCCACGGCCGAAGTCCCGTTGACCAACCTCGTGGCGGGCGACATCTTGGACCCCGCCCAGCTGCCGTTTCGGTTTGTGGCGTATACGCCTTGTTTTCGCTCAGAGGCTGGGTCCGCTGGGAAGGACACGCGCGGCATGATTCGCCTGCACCAATTTCAAAAGGTCGAGCTTGTGAGCATCACAACACCTGATGCATCTGAGGCCGAACACCAGCGCATGGTGGGGGCGGCGCAATCGATCCTCGAGCGGCTGGCCATCCCGTATCGCACGATGATATTGTGTACAGGCGATCTCGGGACGTGCGCGCGGCGGACGTACGATATCGAGGTGTGGCTCCCAGGGCAAAACGCGTACCGTGAAATTTCCAGCTGTTCTCATTTTGGGGACTATCAGGCGCGGCGGATGAATACGCGCTTTCGTGAAAGCGAGGGGGATAAAAAAACCCAATTTATTCATACCCTCAACGGATCAGGGCTTGCGGTTGGGCGCACACTTGTTGCAGTATTGGAAAATTATCAACAAGAGGATGGATCTGTTCTCATTCCTGATGTATTAAGATCTTATATGGGTGGCGAAACCCATTTAAAAAGGTAAAGGTGACGATGATGAACCGACGAATATTGTTTGTATTTTTGTTTTTAGGATGTTTTTGGGGTGTGCAAGAAATCGTTTTTGCAAGCCCTGATGATCGCACGGCGCTTGTGAACAAAGTGATCACGGGGCCTGATGACACGGTGTATGGCATTGCCTATAACCATGGCATTCCGACGCGCGCGCTGATTGCGGCGAATAATCTCAAGGCTCCCTACACGCTTCAGGAAGGGCAAGAACTTATCATTCCAAATCCCAATGAACACATGGTAGGCGAAAGAGAAACGGTCAAAACCATCGCTGATGATTATGGACTGAATGTCGACGTCCTCGCTCAAGAGAACGATCTTGTCCAGACCGCTGCGCTGAAACCGGGCACGCGACTGGTGTTGCCGTCACGCGATACGGAACCGATGGCGACGGCTTTAAAACAGCCAGCGCCAGAAGAGGTCATATCGACGTCAAGCTTGGCGCCTCTGCCGCTCATTAAATCGGTGGATGCTGCAGCTGGTGCAGTAACAACCGTGGGTGCGGTTGCTGCGTCTGCGTCTGCGGCTCCCCTTGGGATGGCCCCTCTCCCCCATGATGTTGTGGAAGAACTCGCGCGGGAAAAAGGAAACACCGTTCTCCCTGCAGTTCCAGAGACAAAAGAGAACACAAAAGAGAATCTCGTTGGCAATTTAGCCACAGGGGGCGCGCCGGCACCTCTTCCCGTGTCTCCTCCAAAAGAAGAAAAGCCAAAAAAAGAAACAGCAAAGAAAGAGGAGGTAAAAAAAGAAAAAGAGGAAGTAAAAAAAGAAGCCTCTCAAGCGCCCCTTTTTGTGTGGCCTGTGAAAGGTAAAATTACCAGCAAATTTAAGCCGGGTGGAAAAAACGATGGTATAAACATTAAAGTCGCGACAGGCACAGCCGTGAAAGCCGCTGCAGGGGGCGTTGTCATGTATGCAGGGAGCGAACTGAAGGGCTTTGGCAATCTTCTCCTCATCAAGCATGAAGAGGGGTGGATAACGGCTTATGCCCACAACGCTGGTTTGCTCGTCAAAAAAGGAGATACCGTGGGCCAAGGCCAAGAAATTGCCACATCTGGGAAGTCAGGTGATGCATCTGAGCCACAACTCCATTTTGAAATCAGAAAAGGTAAACAACCCATTGATCCTTTGACCCTGCTTGAGCCATAATGGAATAAATTATCAATCTAACAAAAGAGCACTTAATGACGTTATCATTTATATCCCCAGCGAATGCACAATCGATTCCTACTTCGATAGCAGGCTTTGATTTCATGTCCATTCTTCCTCTCGTTCTTATTTTCGTTGTGTTCTACTTTTTTCTTATTCGTCCACAGCAGAAAAAAACGCAACAGCATCGAAACCTTTTGTCGGCTTTGAGGCGGGGCGATCGAATCGTCACGAGTGGGGGTCTCATTGGCATTGTCACTAAGGTCGTCAGCGATCAAGAGCTCCAAGTTGAAATTGCAGAGGGCGTGCGCGTACGCGTTGTACGTGCCATGGTTGCAGATCTGCTCTCAAAAACAGAACCGGTCTCTGAGCCAGAAGAAACAAAGGAGGCGCATCCTCATAAACAAGCGGGTGTCGCACACAAAACGGCACGCAAGGTCGCGCATAAACAGCCCGCTCCCAAACCACCTGCGAAACGATCCGGACGCCCAAAGAAGGGTGATTAGGGTGACGGTCTCCAGTACTCAGCAGCTTGCCTCAAAGATGATACCGTCGGTTTATTGCGCACCCCCCGTATTACCCCCTACTGTCATCCCCGCGAAAGCGGGGACCCAGGAGCCAAAAGCTTGGTATTGGTCTCGTCTAAATTGGCATCCTGCGCTGTGTTTGGAAAAAGTATACTCACAGCATTTCGAGGAGCCGGGTAGGCGCCCGAGCGGTGAGCCCGATGAGCGTAGTGACCTACGTGATCAAGGGCGAATCCCGATGGCGAGCCTGCCCCCGCGAAAGCAGGGGACCCCGGATCCCCGCCTACGCGGGGACAAGACTCGAAAGGTGAAGAGTATAAATCTGTTGAAACATCTCATCTGTGGCCCCTGGGTCCCCGCTTTCGCGGGGATGACAGTGGGGGGACGGTACGGGGTTGATAACCCCAACCGTCTTTGCGAGGAGCGCAGCGACAAAGCAATCCAGAAAAAACAATGCTATTTCAATATGTTTCCACATATACAAAGGGTAAAAAATGACTTTCTAAGAAGTGCAGGTCTAATACCATGATTCATATACCCCTATGGAAAACGCTTCTTATTATAGGTGTTTGCTTTTTTGGGATTTTATTTGCAAGTCCCAACGTGTTCACGCGCAAGCAACTGGACAGTTTCCCGAGCTGGTTCCCTAAGAACCAAATCGTCTTGGGCCTCGACCTACAAGGGGGCGCCCACCTTCTTCTCGAGGTTGATTTTAAGGCGGTCGTGAAGGAGCAAATGCACAGCCTCATGGACGCGACGCGGGGCACTCTGCGGAAAGAACACATTGGATATACAGGACTTGTGGCAAAGCCCGATAGCGTCACGCTAATGCTACGCAACCCCACCGATGCAGCAAAGGCAACGGCGTTGCTGAAACAAGCAGATCATGATCTTGAACTTACCTCAACGCCGGACGGACACATCACACTGCACTTGAATGAAAGTGCACTCCAGGCACGAAAAAAATCCGCTCTTGCCCAATCAATTGAAATCGTGCGCCGGCGCGTTGACGAAACAGGCATTGCAGAACCGTTCATTCAACAACAAGGAGAAGACCGTATCCTTGTACAGCTCCCGGGGCTTGATGACCCAACGCGCATTAAAAACCTCCTCGGGAAAACCGCAAAGCTTCAATTCCGCTTTGTGGATACATCGGTGGCAGCTGAACCGGGGCGGCAAACCCCAGGTGTTGAAGTATTGCCCTCACAAGATGAAGGGGGGGATGAGCCGACATACTATGCCGTAAAAAAACAGGTGATTGTCAGTGGCGAAAATCTTGTGAATGCCCAGCCCAGTTTTGATTCACAATTTAATCGCCCTGTCGTTGAGTTTCAATTTGATTCGCTCGGCTCTAAAAAATTTGGGGACGCTACAAAAAGTAATGTGGGGAAACTTTTTGCCATCGTCCTCGACAACAAGGTCATTAGCGCACCTCGGATCAATGAGCCCATCTTAGGCGGTAAGGGTCTCATTTCTGGATCCTTTACAACACAAGAAGCGCAAGATCTTGCGTTGCTCATGCGGGCGGGCGCCCTCCCCGCTCCTCTCAAAGTCATTGAGGAGCGCACGGTCGGACCAGGCCTTGGGGCGGACTCAATCCTCGCGGGAGAACGCGCCACCATCGTCGGTATTCTTCTCGTGATCGTCTTTATGTTCATCGCGTATTCCTTTTTTGGCGCCATTGCAAATATTGCAGTGATCTTTAATCTCATCCTTCTTTTTGCGGCTCTTTCCCTCACACAAGCCACGCTGACGCTCCCTGGAATTGCGGGTATTGCCTTGACAGTGGGAATGGCCGTTGATGCGAACGTCTTAATTAACGAGCGCATCAAGGAAGAATTGCGTGCGGGGCGGAAAATGTTGAGCGCCATCGAGGCTGGCTATAACCGCGCCATGACAACGATTATCGACTCGAATCTAACAACCCTGATTGGCGTGGGGCTTTTGTATCATTTCGGTGCAGGGCCCACGCGTGGCTTTGCGGTGACAACGGCCATCGGCATCATCATTTCGATGTTCACAGCGATTACGGTGACAAAACAAATTATTGCGTGGTGGGTGCGTTTCAGGCGCCCTAAACGCCTTCCGATTTAACCTCAGTTCGGCGTAAGGAACAGACAGAAAAAGGACATGTTAAGTATGTAAGCTATTGGAAATAATCCGAAATCTCTCCCCCAGCCGTCCTTGCGAGGAGCGTGAGCTCCGAAGCAATCCAGAGGCAAGCGCTGGAATAGTGGCCTTCTGGATTGCTTCGCTACGCTCGCAAAGACGGCTGAGGAGATTCGTTATAGTTAACTTTCAATGGGTTATCTGTTCACATAGCTTTTTTTCTGGCTTTTCTTACGCCGAACTGAGGTTATTTAAGTTTGTCCCCGCGCAGGCGGGGATCGAAGAAGAAAAGTAGTTTATATTTATAAAACCCTAAAGGAGAGCCCCCATGGGATTACAAATTATTCCCTATAATACAACCTATGATATTATTGCAAAGAAAAATATTATTTTTTCTATTTTAATAACTATCGCATTACTTTGTCTTGGGTCTATTTTTCTTCAAGGGTTTAACTATGGTATTGATTTTAAAGGGGGACTTTTACTTGAAATTCGCACACATGAGGTCGCGAATCTTTCTCAGCTGCGGTCCGACCTAAGCGGCATCGTGCAGGGAGAAGTGACCCTGCAAGAATTTGGGAGCTCCAATGACGTTCTCATTCGAGTGGAACGTCAACCCGGCGGGGACGAAGATCAGCTGGCCGCTCTCGGGAAGGTCAAAGAAAAGCTCGGACAAAATGTCGATTACCGCCGTGTTGAAACCGTGGGCCCAAAGGTTAGCGCCGACCTCATTCGTAACGGGATTTATGCAATCATCTGGTCCTTGGTTGCGATGCTCATTTATATTTGGTTTCGTTTTGAATGGCAGTTTGGCGTGTGCTCTCTCATGACACTTGCCCATGATGCGTTGATTGTGCTGGGTCTCTTCTCGATTTTTCAACTTGAGTTTAATGAAAATGCAATCATTGCGGTTCTTATCACGGTGACCTATTCCATCAACGATACGGTCGTGATCTATGACCGTATTCGCGAAAATTTGCGTAAATTTAAGAAAATGCCTCTCGGTGCCCTGATAAACCTCAGCATCAATGAAACGCTTTCGAGGACGATTCTGACCTCCACGACAACGCTTTTAGCGCTTTGCGGTCTTTACTTCTTTGGCGGCCCTGTGATTGCAGCCTTCAGTCTTCCGATCATTGCAGGCATTACGGCGGGAACGATTTCGTCCATTACAGTCTCGGCGCCGCTTTTGATGCACGTTCGCCTGCGCCCAGAGATAGACTCCCAACCGTAAAGTTCATTCTGGGGCTCCGCTCTATCCAGGGCGATTGAATTCAAGTGCAAACAAAAAAACAAGAAGAAGGTTAATAATATATTAATAATATATACTCTATCATTAGTTATTTTTATTTTGAGTCAACAAAAAAGATTAAACTTGATACAGGATTCAGCGGTCTTACCCATCTTAACCACTACAATTTTCATCCCAACACTGTTGCTGACAGCTTGGGTCATTTGAGCTACTACATGCACCCATGCAGTTCTCGTAAGGACCTGGATTCGTGCAATTCTTATCGACTTCAGCGTTTGCTACGATCACGTTTATACCCGTCAAAAAAATGACGGCCTGGAAAAATTTTTTACGCATACGGATGTTCCTTTCTATTTTATGTAAGCATGTAACTCTACCACATCCTTCGTTAAAATTCCGTTACCGAAGCCCCAAAGAGCTCCCTCACCCCTCAATCGCTGCTCTCTGCAAGGCCGTGATTTTCTCAACCCCGAGCCGCGCCAGGCGCATCATTTCAAAGAGCGCCACTTCGTCAAACGGTTTGTCTTCAGCCGTTGTTTGAATCTCGATGATTGACCCCTCGTCCGTCAGCACAAAGTTGCCGTCCGCCTGCGCCGTGCTGTCCTCGGCATAATCTAAATCCAACACCGGCATACCCCCCACAATCCCGCAAGAAACGGCCGCAACATGGTGCGTTAAAGGAATGACCGCGATCTTTCCCTTCGCAACAAGCCCCTGCAGCGCCTGATGCAGCGCCACATATGCCCCCGAAATGGCCGCCGTCCGCGTTCCGCCGTCCGCCTGCAGCACATCGCAATCGATAATGATCTGTCGCTCCCCGATCGCCTTGAGGTCCACCACAGACCGCAGAGCCCGCCCAATCAGGCGCTGGATCTCTTGGGTCCGCCCGTTCTGTTTACCCCTTGCCGCCTCGCGATCGGTCCGTGAATGCGTCGCGCGCGGCAGCATCCCATACTCCGCCGTCACCCACCCCGTGCCTTTGTTACGCAGAAATGGAGGCACCCTTTCATCAACAGAAGCCGTGCACAACACGTGGGTATTCCCAAACTTGACAAGGCACGAGCCTTCTGCAAATTTGGCAAAGCCTTTTTCAAAGGTGACGTCGCGCAGTTGATCGGGGTTTCGGCCTGAGGGTCTCATAAAAAGTCTCCTGGAGTGATTGACGTGGAGTGAAGTTCTTACTACATATTGGGTATGATGGATAGAGCGAAAGCGCAATGACGAAACTCGAAGAATTGGACAAACGCTCCCGAGAGGTTTTTCACCATCTCGTTGAATCATACGTGGCAACGGGGGAGCCGGTTGGCTCAAAGGCCCTGTCGAGTCGTCTCGGCATTTCCCTCTCCCCCGCCACCATTCGCAGCGTGATGGCCGACCTTGAAGCCGCAGGCCTGCTCTATGCGCCACATACCTCCGCCGGCCGCCTCCCCACGGAAGCGGGGTTGCGCCTTTTTGTCCACGGCATTTTAGAAATTGGCCTCGGCGACCTCAGCCCCCAAGAACAAAACGAACTCACACACCGCTGTCAGGGAGCGGGCAAAAGTGTTGCGGGCGTACTCGAGGATGCAACGCAAGCCCTGTGCGGCCTCAGCCGGTGTGCGGGCATCGTCCTTGCCCCAAAGTCAGAAGCCATCTTAAAACACATCGAGTTCGTGAACTTAAGCGCCGGCCGCGTTCTTGTGGTCCTGATCACCGAAGATGGGCTTGTTGAAAACCGCATCATCGAGGTGCCACTCGGCATTCCCCCGTCAAGCTTGACAGAAGCCGGCAACTATCTCAATAGCCGCTTTGTGGGGAAAACCCTCACCGAGGCGAAGACGGGCATCTTGGGGGAGCGCGACGTCAACAAAACGCAGCTGGATCTTCTCGCAACCAAGGTGGTTGAGGAGGGCCTTGCGATGTGGGCCGGCAAGGGCACCGCAACGTCACTCATTATTCGCGGACAAGCCAACCTCCTCCAAGACGTGCGGCATGGGGAGGAACTCAATCATGTGCGCTCTCTCTTTGAAGCCTTGGATACGCAAAAGGAACTTCTGGAGCTGCTGGAT
>Ga0207008_10266_pt1 | contig 12703 bp, 9 predicted proteins | sample Alteio_BWMinCont_83_FD_153489 | JGI IMG/M metagenome (GOLD analysis project Ga0207008, IMG submission 153489) | Enriched cells from forest soil in Barre Woods Harvard Forest LTER site, Petersham, Massachusetts, United States -... | ecosystem: Environmental > Terrestrial > Soil > Temperate forest >... | reverse complement strand
CAGCGCCGGCGAATCTTCGCCCAGCCGCCGCTCCAGCCATGCTCGAAACGCGCTCTGATAAATTCGCTCCGTTCCGAACCTTCAACAATTTGTTAATACGGCGTTTGAAACAGAAATGAACGGGGACGTCGCGGAGGGGCACGCGGAATGGGCTCCGCTGGAGCGGGATCGGGATGAAATTCCGGGGCAGCCCAGCGTGATCGTACTGCCGGTTCCGCGGCCGTACAGGAAACGGCTGGCGAAGGAAGCTGTGGCTCAAAGTCTGCCTGAGGCGATCGCCGCTTTCGTGGCGTGGCTGCTGAAGGAGAGCGGCTGGGGATACCGCGAGCGCGACGTGGCAGTATTGTTCCGGAAGCGCAATTACAATCGCGTGGACCTGACGCGGGAGCTGGTGCGCGGCCTGGAGGCGCGCGCGGTTCCACACTTGCTGGCCGGGTCGAAATCGTTTCACCGGCGCGAAGAGGTGGAGACGCTGCGGTCGGCGCTGACGGCGGTGGAATGGCCGGACGATGAGCTGAGCGTTTTCGCGGCCCTGAAGGGATCGCTGTTTGCGATTCCGGACGAGGCTCTGCTGCTGTACCGGCACCAGCATGGGCGGCTGTCTCCGTTTGCGAAACGTGAGGTGGCGCCATCGACGGACATCGAGCGGGCGCTGGATCTGCTGGCGGGCTTGCATCGAAAACGGAACCAGCGGCCGTTTGCAACGACTGTGAACATCCTGCTGGACGCGGTGCGGGCGCACGCGGGGTTCGTGTTGCGTCCGGGCGGGCAGCAGATTCTGGCGAATGTCGCGCGCGTGGCGGATATGGCGCGAACGTTTGAGATGAGCGGCGGCATTTCCTTCCGCAGCTTCGTCGAGGAACTGGCGACGCAATCGGAGCGAGAAGATGCAGCGGAGGCACCGGTGCTGGAAGAAGATTCCGATGGCGTGCGGATCATGACAGTGCACAGCGCGAAGGGGCTGGAGTTTCCAGTGGTGATTTTGGCGGATCTGACGACGGGGCTGTCGCGGAACGCTCCGGAACGTCATGTGGATGGCGAACGGAAGCTTTGTGCGGTTGAGCTGCTGGGGTGCGCGCCGCAGGAACTGCTCGACTGCGCTGCGGAGGAAGCGCGGCGGGAACGGGCCGAGGGAATTCGCGTGGCGTATGTGGCGGCCACGCGCGCCCGGGATTTGCTGGTGATTCCCGCGGTGGGCGACGAAGCGTTTCCCACGGATAGTTGGCTGAGTCCGCTGTATAAGGCGATTTATCCGGCTCGGGCGCAGTGGCGAAAATCGCGGCCCGCGCCGGGATGCCCGGTATTCGGAGCGGCGAGCGTGGTGGAGCGGTCCTCGGAATACGATCAGGCGGAAGAGTATTCGGTGCGGCCGGGATTGATTCAACCTGAGACGGGATCGCATGAGGTGGTGTGGTGGGATCCTTTCAAGCTCAATTTGAGCGGGGAGCCGGCACAGACTCCGGATCAGATTTTGGCGACGAGGCTTCATGACGATGGCGGAGTGAGTCTCGCCGCGTATCGAGCGTGGCAGCAGGAACGCGAGGCGCTGTTGCAACGGGGAGCTCGGCCTGAGGTGGAAGTGTTTTTGGCGAGCCAGGCTGCGGAGGCTCCGGCGGGGGCGGCGATCGCGGTCGAGTATCTTTCCGCAGCGGCTGCGCCGCGCGCGGTTAGCGGGAAACGGTTTGGCACGCTGGTGCATGGGGTGCTCCGCGACGTCGCGCTGGATGCGGATTCGGCGGCGGTGCGAAGGCTCGCCGAGATGAATGCCCGGGTGCTGGGAGCGCCTGCGGAAGAGGCTGGGGCCGCGCATGCCGCAGTGGTGGCGGTGCTGGCGCATGCGGTGCTGGAACGCGCTCGAGGCGCGGAGCGGCGCCATCGAGAGTATCCGCTCACGCTGGCGATGCCGGATCGGCGGGTGATGGAGGGCGTCATTGATTTGGCGTTCGTCGAGGACGGCGGCTGGGTGGTGGTGGATTTCAAGACTGACGCGGATTCAGCGGAGCGGCGGGCGCAGTATGAGCGGCAGCTCCAGTGGTACGCGCACGCGCTGGCGGAGTTGACGGGGATGCGGGCGCGAGGGATTTTGCTGGGGGTTTAGTACAGCAGGAATGCTTTGCGGCGGGCGGCGAAGACGTCCAGATCAGACTGCATTTGGATCTCGATGGTGCTGGGGTCGGTGCCGGCTTTCATCGTATCCATCACTTTGCGATTTCCGATCGAGAGGCGGCAAGCTTCCAGATTTATTTTGCCCGGATAGAGGCGCTGGAGCGCGAACGCCAGCTCCAGGCCCAGGCGGGTGGCGCTGAATGTTTCGCGATTCAGGATCACGAAGCGGACGCCTTCGATGGTCTTGCCCTTGAAGACGGAGTCGGCCGGCTGGAAGCGCGTGGGATAGACGCGCACGCCGGGGATCGAGCGCATATTGAGCGCTTGCGCGAGCTCGGGGCCGCGAATCCAATCGGCGCCGATTTGTTCGAAGGGGGAATCGGTGCCACGGCCCACGGAGAAACTTGGCGAGGACTCCAGCATCGCCACGCCGGGGTAGAGCGTCGCGGCGTTCAAGCCTCGCATGTTAGGCGAGGGGTCGATCCAGGTGAGATCGGTGGAATCGAACCAATCGCCGCGGTCCCAGTTTTTCATTTTGATCACGTGGAGGTCCGCGCCGAGCTTTTTTTCCGCGTTGGCCATGGTGGCGAGCTCGCCGAAGGTGAGGCCGTGGCGGATGGGCAGCGCGTAACAACCGGCGGCGGGAGACTCGAGACTCGCGTCGCGCATGGGTCCTTCGAGGTGAACGCCGGTGATCGGGTTGGGGCGGTCCAAAACATAAAAGGGCAGCTGCGATTTAGCGGCTTGATCCATGGCGAACAGCATCTGGCAGCCGTAGGTATAGAAGCGCGCGCCTACGTCCTGGATATCGAAAACCAGAGTGTCGACGGAGCGCAGCATTTCCGGGGTCATGCGGAATCCGCTGTTGCGGTACAGGCTGTAGACGGGGATGCCGGTGGCGGCGTCTTTGGAATCCTGAATGTCGGGGACGTCTTTATCGCCGGCGATGCCGTGCTCGGGGCCGAACAGCGCGGTTACGTTCACGCCCGCGGCGCGCATGGCATCGACGTTTCTGAGGCCGTCGCGATCGAGGCCGGTCTGGTTGGTGATCACGCCGACGCGCTTGCCTTGAAGCGGAGCGAACTGCTGTTCTTCCAGAACGTCCAGGCCGGTGAGCACCCGGTGATTGGGGGCGATCATGCGGCGCGCGCCCGCGGTTTCGAGCGATTCGTTGTAACCTACGAGATTGTAACCAAGCACGTTCACCTTCGCGGTGACTCCGAGGGACGCGGCGGCGATGGTTCCGATGCTGCGGCGCAAGGGCGAGAGATTCTTTCCGCTTTTCGGATGGACGTAGTTGGTCAGCAGAATCACGTAGGTCTTGCTGGCGGGATCGATCCACAGAGACGTGCCGGTGTAGCCGAGGTGGCCGTAGGAGCCGATGGGAAAGAGCTCGCCGCGAGCTGAGGAGTAGGAGGTATCAATATCCCATCCGAGGCTGCGAAGCGCGGGCTGGTCGGGGGGCGAGGAAGGCTCGGTGAATTTCTGGATGGTGAGCGGGGAGAAGATACGCACGCCGGCGCGCTCGCCGAGGCCGAGCCACATTTCCGCGTAGCGCGCGAGGTCGGCGGCGGTGGAGAAGACTCCGGCGTGGCCGGCTACGCCGCCCATGTAACGCGTGGTCGGATCATGCACTACGCCGCGCAGAGGCTGGCCGGTGGCGGCGTCGATCTCGGTGGGCGCGATGCGCGGGCGCAAGGACGCGGGGGGACGATACATGGTCTCGGTCATGCCGAGCGGCTGGAATACTTGCGCGCGGACGAATTCATCGAGGGGCTGGCCGCTGACACGGCGCACGATTTCTCCCAGCAATTCGAAATTGATATCGCTATATACGAAGCGCTGGCCGGGCGGGTAGGTGGGCTTGTCCGCGAGCGCTTTGCGGATGCCGGTTTCGTAACCATTCCAGGCGGGCTCAAGATCGAGGTCCGGGCGCAGGCCGGAGAAATGCGTGAGCAGATCGCGCACGGTGATGTCGCTCTTGCCGCCTTGGAATTCGGGCAGGTACACGGTGACGGGATCGATCAAGCGGATCTTTCCCTGCTCGAACAGCTTCATAATGGCGGGCGTGGTCGCGACCACTTTGCTGAGCGACGCCAGATCGAAGATGGTGTCGAGCGTCATTGCTTCGCGCGCGGGAACGAGCGCGCGCTGGCCGTAGGCTCTGCGATGGACGATTTTTCCGTCGTGGCCGACGATGAGCACGCCTCCCGGGATCAGTCCGTCTTTGACGGCCTGTTCCATTTGCGCGTCGAGCGCGGCGGAACCGGAGAACGTTTCCTGCGCCAGGGCGAGCGATCCGATACCCAGCAACAGCAGCAGCTTCATGCCAGTTTCTTGGCGATTCCTTCGAGCAGCACGGCCAAGTCGACATCCTTCTGGGTGATGCCGCCGGCGTCGTGCGTGGTCAGGTCCACGGTGACCTTGTTATAGACGTTGGCCCACTCCGGATGGTGTTGCATTTTTTCAATGAGCGGCGCGGCGGTCGCCATGAATCCGAAGGCGTGGGCGAAGTCGGGGAATTTGTACTCGCGGTGGAGCTTGGCGTTGGCTACTTTCCAACCGGGGAGTTTCGACACGGCTGAAGAGATTTTCGCGTCGGTGAGTTTTTTCATGGGACCTCTGAGGTCCATCTTCGCATGAGACCGCTCCGTTACGGTCGCGGTTATACTTCCAGGCCGACTGCGCGCATCAGGGCTAGCGCGTTGCTGCGCGTGACCACTCCCGTACGCAGACGGTAATCGAAGTGGATCTGGCCGGCCTCCAGGTCATCCTGGAAATGCACGTTCGCAGCGAGGCCCGCAAACGAGGGTACGATTTCCGCGAGAGCGAGGTCGTGCGTGGTCACCATTCCGATGGCGCCGCGATCGACCAATCCGCGGATCAAGCCTTCCGCGCCGATGCGGCGGTCATGCGAGTTGGTGCCGCTGAGCAATTCGTCCAGCAAAAACAGCGTAGGCTTACCGGCGCGCGCCAGGTCGACGATCTCGCGCAAGCGGCTGATTTCGGCGTAGAAGCGCGAGCGATGGTCGGCGAGAGAATCCGTGGTGCGCATGGATGCGCCGATGGCCAGGCGGGAGACTCGCAGCGCGGCGGCGGTGACCGGCGCTCCGGCCCAGGCCAGAACCGCGCTCAATCCTACGGCGCGCAGCAGAGTGCTCTTGCCGGACATGTTAGAGCCACTCACAATCCACAATCGTGTAGCGCCGCCGAGCGCCACGTCATTCGCGACGGCTTCGGCCGACGGAATCAGCGGATGGGCAAGGGCGGTGGCCGATAAAACAGGATCGTGATCCTCTGTCAGCTCTGGAAATACGGCGTCCGGTCGCTCGCAGGCGAAGGAGGCGAGCGAACACAACGCCTCAAACTCACTCACGGCGGCCACCCACTTGCCGATATGCGGACCGCACCGCTCGCGCCACGCCTCAATCGCCATGGCGAACTGTTTAGTCCACAGCAAAGGGCTGACCAGGATCCCCAGAAATTGATTGCGCGCGGAATCGAGATGCGTCATCAGCTTACTGAGCCGCTGGATGCTGCGGGAGGCCGCCTCGCCTTCCACTTCGAGCGAAGTCTTCAGCGCCACCAGCGCGGGCGCGGTGAATTGCTCCCGCTCCAGGCGCTCCAGCACCAGCGCGAGTAATTGCAACTCGCGCGCGGGGGTGCCGGCGGATTCGAGCACAACTCCCAGCGGCGCGCTCACCGCCATGCCGAAGGCGATTTCCGCCAGGACCACCGCCAGAAACGGGATCACGCCGGTGGTCATGGTGATCACCAGACCGGCGGTTCCCAAAGCGGCGGCGGCCAGCAGCAGAGCCACGATGCGCGCGCCGGGAAAGAATCGCACCGGCGGCCGGCCGCCCCAATCTTGCAGAGTTTTGTGATCCACCGCGGCGCGAACGTCGTCGCCGAGCAGCGCGATATCCTGCCGCAAGTCGATGCGCGCGCGGAGCTCCGCGACGGCGGCTTGCCGCGCCAGCACTTCGTCACGCACGCCGGGCTGGAGCAGCCACCCGGCCAGAACATTCTCGCCTCCCGCCGTGCGCGCGGTGCACAGCAGCTCGAACAGCGAGCCTCTTCCGAACAAATCCAGATCCTCGGCAAACAGGTGCTGGGGATTGCGAAAACGCTCGCCTTGATTGCCGCTGCCGATCCATCGGTTCTCCACCCTTGCCAGGCCGCGCTCATAATAGGCGACTCCGCGAATCGCCGCCGTGAGAGTCCGCTCGATGCGGTCCTGTCTCACGGCGAGGAACAGGAACAGCGCCACTGGCGCGAGCAGCCACCATGCGGAAATCCACGACGCGCCCAGCGACACCGCAGCGATCGCGAGCGCCGCGAGCCCGGTGCCCAGCCGAGCGTTTCCCAACTGGCGGAACTGCCGCTGGCCCTGCTCGCGCGTCTGCTCAAAGCGAGCCAGACGGGAGCGGTACTCTTCGCGAGGATTTTCTGTGTGCGGTTCTAGGGAAGGCACGCCTGATTTTAACCCGGTATGCTGGGAACTTAACCCAAGGAGCTCGACTCCAATGTTAGCCCGCCTCCGCTCCACTCTCGATTTCATGCCCTCGCCCGTGGAGGATCGCCCGGGCCTGGTAATTCGCGATCCGTTTCATTTCTCCGATGCGACGCTGATCATTCCTCCTCCGCTGGTTCCGTGTCTCGAGTTCTTCGACGGCGAGCAAAGCGAGCTGGATCTGCGCGCGTTCCTGGTGCGGATTTCGGGAGAGCTGGATGTGAGCGGCCTGGTGCAGCATCTTGTAGAGACGCTCAGCAGCGCCGGTTTTCTGGAAGATGAAAACTTCGCGCGGCTTCGAGAGCAGACTGAGCGCGCCTTTGCCGAGGCTCCCGTGCGCGAGCCCGTGCACGCCGGCGCGGCCTATCCCGCGGAGGCCGCGGAGCTTTCGGCAACGCTCGCCGGATACATGGACCAGCCCGCGCCGTCCGCGACACCTTCTATCGCAAGGGATCCGGTGCTGGCAATCGCCGCGCCGCACGTCAGCCCTTTCGGCGGCGTGGAAGCGTACCGCGCCGCTTACTCGGCGCTCTCTCCGGCGGACGCTGAACGCACGTTTGTAATTCTCGGCACATCGCACTACGGCGAACCCGACCGGCTGGGCTTGACCCGTAAGCGGTTCGTGACGCCCTTCGGCGAAGCGCGAACGGATACGGGCCTGGTGGATCGCCTGGCGGCCGCGGCCGGAGGCGGCGCCTTCATGGAAGATTACTGCCACGCGGTGGAGCACTCCATCGAATTTCAAGTGATCTTCCTGCAACATCTGTTCGGCCCTCATATCCGCATCCTGCCGGTGCTGTGCGGATCTTACGCCCGCAGCCTGTACCTGGGCGGCATGCCGGAAGACAACGAACACGTGCGGCGCGCGCTGGGCGCTTTGGGAGATCTTGCGGCCAAGGAAGGCGATCGTCTGTTGTGGCTGCTGGGCGTGGATATGGCGCACATGGGGCGGCGCTACGGCGATGCGATAGACGCGCACGCCGGCCAGAACGAAATGGCCGAGGTCACGCTCCGCGACCGGCAGCGCATTGAGCGCATGGAACACGGCGACGCGCAGGGGTTCTGGAGTCTGGTGCAGGAGAACCACGACGACTTAAAGTGGTGCGGATCGGCGCCCATCTATTCCTTTCTAAGGGCCCTGCCGCAAGCGCGCGCCAGCCTGCTGCACTATCAACAGTGGAATATTGACGAGCGCAGCGTGGTCAGCTTCGCCGGCGTCAGATTCCGTTCAAGCTGATCGCCGGGCTGCCGATAAGGGTCATCGAAGGCAGTCTGCACCTTGCACGCTGCGCCTACGAATGATCTCAATCCGTCAATCCGTGAACGATCTGGAGCGCCTGGCTGACCTCCAGAAAATGACCCTATCCTCCTACCAGTTCGCGATCCGAGCGGCCGCGGAATACGTAGTGGAGCTGGATTCGTCTCAGGCGGGCGAATTTCGAAAACATCTGTTCGCCATGCAGCGCACGCTGGAACAAGCCGGCCGGCCCGAGGAGTTCGAGGCCGTCCAAGCCAGCTTTCGCGGGGAGTTGAGAGATTACCGCGACAAGGCTAACGAATGGCTCGAAAAGACTCGAGGCGACTTGCTCGCGGCAGCCGAAGCCATGCAGGTGTTGGCCGAAGCGGTAGGCACCAACGGGACCGATCACGCAAAGGTACTGAAGGACGACCTTGGAAAATTACTGACCATTGCGGAGTCCCCCGATCTGGGCCAGATTCGCACGGTGATCCGCACCACCGCGCGAAGCATTACGGAGAGCTATGACTGTCTCCAGCGTGACACTCAGCTGGTGGTCGCGCAGCTGCACGATGAACTCCGGTCCTTGCACCGCGAAATGGATAGTGAGCGCAAGGCGCTGTACACGGACCACGCGTCGGGCGCCTGGACCCGGGAGAAACTCTCCGCGCGCATGGGAGAGATGCTCAACCGCGGCGACGGGTTCTGCGTGGTGATTCTGTGGATCACTAACTTGAAGCGGGTGCGAAGCACCTGTTCGACACTGGTCATCGACGGCGCGCTGAAGGCGATGGTGAAGCGGCTCAAAGGCCTGGCGGGCACGGATGCGACGGTGGGCCGATGGGGCGATGAGGAATTCGCGGTGCTTCTGGAGCTGGTTCCGGCAACGGCGCTCAGCTTGTCCACGGAGATTGCGCACGCGCTCTCCTCCCGTTATTCGGTGCAGGAGAATGGAGTCGCGCAATACCTCACGCTGCGGATCGCCACGGCGATGGCGGATCATGCGGCGGGCAGCGATCCGGAGAGATTTCGTGAGAAACTCCGATCTCTGAGCTGCGTGATGCAGGGGACTTAACTGAACTTGGCAGGCCGCGGACCTGCCCCACTACACTGGTATTGATGAATTGGACTGCCGCGGGCGCCGCCGCCATGGCTCTCGCCGTGATGCTGGGCGCATTTGGCGCGCACGGATTGCAAGGCCGCCTGGACGCCTATTCCATGGGCGTCTATGAGAAGGCGGTGTTCTATCATTTCGTCCACGCGCTGGGATTGCTGCTGGTTTCCGGATTGCGCGCGGCGGGCGTAATCACCCGATCCGCCACCCAGTGGACCTGCGCGCTACTGGCGGCGGGAATCCTGATTTTCTCGGGCAGCTTATACGCGCTCGCGCTCACGGGGAACCGCATGCTGGGAGCGATCACGCCCATCGGAGGCCTATCGTTCATCGCGGCCTGGATGGTGCTGGCGGTCAGCGCCTTGCGATCACGTCCGCCTGCGCCTTGAAGTACGCCACGGTTTCGCGCAGGCCGTCTTCGAGCGAAACCTTCGGCTCCCATCCCAGAACTCGCTTGGCTTTCGAAATATCCGGACGGCGTTTTCGCGGATCGTCCGAGGGCAGCGGTTGCAGGATGATCGGAAGCTTCGAACCGAGCATTTGCTGGATGCGCGCCGCGAATTCCAGGATGGTGAGCTCAGACGGGTTGCCGAGGTTCACGGGGTCGCGTTCCTCGGAGGCGGCCAGCCGCACCAGACCTTCCACCATGTCGGACACGTAACAAAAACTGCGTGTCTGCGAACCATCGCCGAACACGGTCAGCGGTTTTCCTTGCAGGGCCTGATCCAGAAACGCGGGCACCACGCGCCCGTCGTCGAGCGCCATCCGCGGGCCGTAGGTGTTGAAGATGCGCGCGATGTTGCTGCGCAGGCCATAAGTGCGGTGGTACGCCATGGTCATCGCTTCGGCGTAGCGCTTGCTTTCGTCGTAGCAGGAGCGCAAACCGACCGGATTCACGTTGCCCCAATACGTTTCCGCTTGCGGATGCTCCAGCGGATCGCCGTAACATTCCGACGTCGAGGTCAGCAGGAAGCGGGCGCCATCGCGCAGCGCGATCTCCAGCATGTTGCGGGTGCCGGTGGAGCCGCTCTCCAGCGTCTCGACAGGACGCGCCAGATAATGCTTGGGGCTCGCCAGCGAGGCGAGATGCCAGACACCGTCGAAACGTCCGGCCGTTTTCAGCGGGACGGTCACGTCGCACTCCTCGAAGTGGAAGCGCGGATGCCGGTCCAGATGCCCGATGTTTCCAGGCGAGCCGGTGATGAAATTGTCCAGGGCCACGACGTCGTGACCGGCGGCCAGCAGATGGTCGCAGAGATGAGAGCCGATGAACCCGGCGGCTCCGGAAATGAGATGGCGCAAGGAAGTTCCCCTTAAAAACATTTTAGCGGCAGATGTCGGCGTGCTACAGTGCTGTTGTTACCATGCGCTTCTCCGCAGCCGAGATGCTGATGCTGGCGGCCTTGCTGGCTTGCTCCGGAGTGCTTTTTTGGCTCCGCTTTCACCGCGTCATCCGGCGCATCCGCGAAGCGAAACCAGATGCCGCGTTTCATCTTTTTCCTCTCGCGCCGCGGATCCGGGATTTTGTTTCCGAGGTGCTGTTGCAGGCGAGGGTCATCCGCCAGCGTCCTCTGCCGGGACTCGCGCATGCCCTGGTGTTCTGGGGTTTCTGTGCGTTCGCGCTGGTGACGGCCAATCATCTGGCTGCGGCATTCGGATTCTCGTTCCTTGCGCCGCGCGGCATCTACGCCGATGCGGCGGCGCTCTTCGCAATCGCAGTAGGCGTGTCCATTACAGGTTTGTTTGTCCGTAGGTTCGTGGTGCGGCCCAAGGCGTTGGGCGAGCTTTCGCCGGAGTCGGGCGTCATCGCCTTGCTGATCTTCGTGCTGATGGCGACTTACCTTGCCGCGTGGTGGATGGAACCTTCGAGCGCCGCGGCCAAGCCTCTGTGGTGGACTCATACCCTGGCGCTGCTGATCTTCCTGCCGCTGATCCCGCATACCAAGCACCTGCATCTGATCCTGAGTCCGCTCACTGTTTTCCTTTCGCGCGGCGGCTTTTCGAACATTCCTCCTTTGGCCGGTGACGACGATTTCGGCCTCGACACCGGAAAAGATTTGACGCGCATCGTCGCCCTGCAAGCGTACTCTTGCGTCGAGTGCGGGCGCTGCACCGAGCATTGCCCCGCCGCCAACACCGGCAAAGTGCTCGACCCGAAGAAAATCGCGCTGGGCATGCGCGAGTACTTGAACGAATTCGGCGCCGCCAGCGAAGAGCCGCTGCTCGGGAAATATCTTTCGCAAGAGGCCGCTTTCCAATGCACCACCTGCGGAGCCTGCGAATTCCAGTGCCCCGTGGGCGTGGAGCACCTGCCCATGATCGTCGGCCTGCGGCGCGGCGCGGTGAACACCGGTAGGTGGGAGGATCAGTATGGAACCAAGCTGTTCCTGGCGCTCGAGCGCCAAGGCAACGCGCTCGGTTTCGCGGGCGTCGAGCGCACCAAGTTCATCGAGAAGCAGCAGCTTCCGTTCTTCGACGGCACGCAGGATTATTGTTTGTGGCTGGGCTGCATGGGCGCGTACGATCCGCGCGGCCGCGAAATCATCGCTGCCTTCGCGCAGGTGATGACGCATTTGGGCGCGTCCTTCGGAGTCCTCAGCAAGGAGCGCTGCACCGGCGATCCCGCGCGCCGCCTGGGAAACGATTTGCTGTTCCAGCAGCTCGCGGAAGAGAATTTGAAGTCGCTGGCGGAAGCAAAAGTCACGCGCATCGTTTCTATCTGCCCGCATTGTGTCCGCACCATCTCGACGGATTGGAAAGAGCACGGCGACGCCCCTCCGATCGAGCATCACACCGAATTTATGGCTCGCCATCGCGACCGTTTCCCCGCGGTGACTAGCTCACGGAGAATCGTGTACCACGATCCCTGCTACCTGGGCCGCTATCGTGACGTTTACGATCCGCCGCGCGAAACGCTCGCCGCCGCGGGCCAGCTCATCGATCCTCCGCGCGCCCGCGAGCGCAGCTTCTGCTGCGGAGCCGGCGGCGGACTCGCCTTCCTCGGCGAAGAAACGGGCACCCGCGTGAGCCACAATCGCGCCAAGGAACTCGCCGACACCGGAGCCGACGTCGTTGCCGCCGCCTGTCCCTTCTGCAATACGATGTTCCGCGATGCCCTGCCCGCCGTGTCCTCCGCGCCGCCCCAACTCCTCGACATCGCCCAAATCGTAGCAGCGTCCTTAAGTGGGGCAGGTCCCCGACCTGCCAGCGCTTATCCTAAGGAATGATGCGAACCGCCGCCATCTTCATCTTGTCCGCCGCGGCTGCCTTCGCCGCCAAGCCCGCTCCCAAACCCAAAGCTCCGCCGCTCACCCCCGAGCAGCGCGCCGCGCAAACTCTGGTCAAGCGCATGAGCTTGACGGATCAGGTGGCGCAGTTGGTGATCGTGGTCTGCGACGGCGAGGCCTACAGCACCAAGTCGCCCGACTATCAGCGCTACCGCCACCTGGTGGCCGACCTCCACATCGGCGGACTGATCGTGAACAACGCGACTCAATACGGCTTGGTGCGCTACGCCGAGCCGCACGCCATGGTGGTCTTCCTGAATCAGATGCAGCGCCTCGCCAAGACGCCGCTGATCGTCGCCGGCGATTTCGAACGCTCCTCTTCCATGCGAGTCAACGGCGGCGCGCGATTTCCTTACTCCATGGCGTTCGGCGCGGCGGGCGATCCCGATAACGCCCGCTTCGAAGGCGCGACCGCGGCCCGCGAGGCCCGAGCCTTAGGCGTGCAG
>Ga0207008_10271_pt1 | contig 12734 bp, 15 predicted proteins | sample Alteio_BWMinCont_83_FD_153489 | JGI IMG/M metagenome (GOLD analysis project Ga0207008, IMG submission 153489) | Enriched cells from forest soil in Barre Woods Harvard Forest LTER site, Petersham, Massachusetts, United States -... | ecosystem: Environmental > Terrestrial > Soil > Temperate forest >... | reverse complement strand
CGTAAATATAGATGCCTGACTGGGGTTCTCCGAACGGACTCGGTGCCTCCGTCACAGGAGGTGCATATGAGGAAAATCGTTCCCTGCGCTCTGCTGGTCCTCTTCCTCTCGTTTGGGTCAGCAGAAGGTTTGGCACAGGAGAAGTTCTACATCACGGTAGAGGGAAACAAGCTGAACAACGGGGTTGTGCTCGTGGACATCTTGAAAGCTGGCAAGACGTACGTACTGCAATGCAACCAAGGGGCACCCGGATGTGCTGCCTTGAACAACGGTAAATACCAGATGGTTGAACTTCCTGAGGACTTCGGCATGTACGAGTGCAAAGATCGAGATATCGAGGTGCCAGCGCACTCGGACGGCGCCTGGGGCACACCGGTTGAGATGAGGCGGAGATCGCAGGAGAAGTTGTGCGGCAGAGAGGCGCTCGACAACCTGCATGGTTCCGGCGCAAAGCGGACATTGCCACAGCGAGTGAATGGGCAGCATCGGCGAGGCGATGCGCGCTGCTGGCGGATGGGATTGCTGGAGCAACCGAGAACAGAGCGGAAGAAGTTCTGCTCGCCTCCGGTTAGCAAGAAATCCGAAGTTGCGGATGCGCATAAAACCGCGCGGCAGAAGGTGCAGCAGGAAGCGACGCAGGAACTCATCGACGGGTAGAGTCATGAGCCGCTTCTTGTTGCCGTGAGCGGAGTCGCGCCAGCGAAAGGTAACGTTGCCCTCGGAGAGAGCAACCAGCCTGCTGTTGGAAATGGCAACGCGATGAGTGTAAGCGCCCAGATATCGCAGCACATGTTCTGGCCCTCCGAAGGGCCGCTTGGAGTAGACGACCCAATCGTGACGGAATAGTAGCCGCAGCCACGAGGCGAAGGCACGCGGTTCCGCGAGCGGTAAGAGATGTCCATGGAACTGGAATGTGCCTGTCTGAAAGGCGGTCTTGAGTCCGGAGACAAACTTGCCGCGGAAGATACGGCTGAGCACTTTAACGGGAAGAAAGAAGGAGCGGCGAGAGGAGATCCAGCAGGAGCGGTCAGGAGCGAGACCGCCGGCGGCCACCACGCAGTGGACATGGGGATGATGTTGCAGTCGCTGGTCCCAAGTATGGAGCACGCTGAAGAAACCGATCTGTGCACCGAGGTGACGGGGATCGCGAGCGACCTCCAGCAAGGTCTGAGCGCTGGCGTGAAACAGTAGGTTGTAGATCAGCCGTTTATTCTGCAAGGCGAGCGGAGCCAGTTCCCGCGGCAGCGTGAAGACGACGTGCACGTAGCTGGTGGACAGCAACTCGCGTTCCCGCGCCTGGAGCCAGTGCAAGCGGGCGTTGCCCTGACACTTGGGGCAGTGCCGATTACGGCACGAGTTGTAAGAGATGACGGAATGTCCACAGTCCGAGCACTGATCGCGATGTCCACCCAGCGCGGCGGTTCGGCAGCGTGTGATGGCGAGCAACACCTTTTCGTGTTGGCCGTTGATCCACTTGCGACTGCGTTCAATGAAGGACTGTCCTGCACAGCGAACGATGTCGGCCACCTCCAGAGGTGGCCGGTTCATGCGTTCTGCGTCTGTTCTCCTTCTCCGCGGATCGGGAGTGCATCCAGCGGACTGCCGGTAGCGCTGAGATGCCGTCGGGAGAGATGGAGATAGATCGTGGTTTCCTCCAGGTCGCGATGCCCCAACAGCATCTGGATGGTTCGCAAGTCGGCACCGCCTTCGAGCAGATGAGTGGCAAAGCAATGGCGCAGGGTGTGGGGATGGATGCGCTTGTGCTCAAGACCGGCGCGTTCGGCGGCCTGCTGACAGGCGGTCCAGAGGACCTTGGTGGTAATAGGATAGTTTGCCGTATGCCATCGGTTGCCGGGGAACAGCCAGTCGGTGGGTTTGCGTTTCAGCCCGCGCCAGTAGACGCGCAGCGCATCGAGCAACTTGGGGCTCAGCATGACATCACGGTCCTTGCGTCCCTTACCGCCCCGGATATGAATGACCATCCGTTGGCTGTCAATATCGCTGATCCTGAGGTGGGCCACTTCTGCGCGACGTGCGCCCGTGGCATAGAGGGTCATCAACAGAATGCGATGAAAGGGAAACTCTGCCGCGTCGATCAAACGCGCCACTTCGTCCTGGCTCAGCACATGCGGTAAGTGCAGAACCTTCTTCGGATACGGGGTCTCGGCTACGCTCCAGCCTCGCTTCAACACCTGGACATAGAAGAAGCGTAAAGCGGCTAACCGCTGCGTCACCGTGTTCGGGGCCAACTTCCAGCGCGTGAATAACGCGGCCTGATACTGGCGAATATGCTCGGGGCCAAGCTGATCGGGTGAACGATGGAAGTGCCGACTGAAATGCTCGACTGTATGAATGTAAGCGTGGATGGTGGACTCGGCGTAGTTGCGGCGCCGTAACTCCTCAAGCATGATCTGACGTAGATGGGTCACAGAGAGTTCCTCCTCTGCGACAACAAACTAGCTCAGATCACCTCACCGTTGGCTTAGCAACACGCGAATGCGTCTGCCGCAACGCGGCTTCGTTCAAGTCGGCTTCCGGAATGTAACAACAGCATCTGCTGTACAACGTCTCCCCGGATGGCACTGTGACCTTGCTTGGCGAAGTAAGCCGTCCGACGTTGAGGTCAGACGCCGAAAGGGCGGTGAGGGAAATTGAAGGTGTCGTGCGAGTGGACAACCAGATCAAAGTGTTGCCCGTATCCCCCAACGATGACCGTATTCGGCGAGCGACGTATCGCAAGATCTTCGGACACGACGTGCTCTGGCAGTATCAGTTTCGTGCCGTTCCTCCGATTCACATCCTTGTGGAGAATGGCCACGTGACACTGGAAGGCGTCGTGGCGCGCCCAATGGAGAAGCAGGTCGCGGGAATGCAAGCGAATAGCGTGTCCGGTGTGTTCTCCGTGGAAAACAATCTGCGAGTGGAAAACGACTAGAGCGGCTGGTTCCGGAGGAAGTCGAGTTCGCGAAGACTGCGTTACAGGGAGGGTGAGATGAAAGCACTGGAAGTGAAACAACAGATCGCACTCAAGAACATTCTGTTTGCAACTGATTTTGAAGCTTCGGCCAGCCGGGCTTTGCCATTTGCAGTTGCGTTGGCAAACCGGTATGAAGCAAAGCTCTACGCGGCTCACGTCATACCGCTGGAGGCGTACGCCCTTGCTTCTCCCGAATTGATAGATCGTGTCTTGAAGGAGGCTGGAGACTTCGCGGGATACACCCTGAATCAGATCGTAGCCTCGCTCCGATTTCGCGGTCTGCGTTGTGACGTGCTGTTGGGAGAGGGAAACGTAGCTGACGTGCTCGAAGGGTGGGTGCAGACATACTCCGCCGACCTGGTTGTGGTCGGTACGATCAGCCGCGCAGGCTGGGGCAAAGTAGCCCTCGGTTCGGTCGCTGAGGAAGTGATCCGAGAAGCGACGTGCCCGGTGCTCACTGTCGGACCACACGTCACAACACTGGCTTCCGACGGAGTTCACAGCATGATTTGCGCAACGGATTTCTCCTCTGTTTCTCTGCGGGCTCTCGAATTCGCCGTGTCTCTGGCACACGAGTATAAAGCGCATCTCACCCTTGTACACGTCATCGAAGGAAGTCTCAGGGACTCGCCACGTCTTGCCATTCAAGAAGACGAAAATCGCCTGCGCGACATGATCCCTCCCGAACCCGAACTGCTTTACCGGCCAGAGGTGGTCGTAGAAACGAGCAGTGGCAGATCGAATTCTGAACCTCGCGGCTGATTTGTTTGCTGACTTCATCGTCATGGGTGTCCGAGGAGCGGGGGCCTTCGCGCAGACTGCAAGCCGTTTTGGCTCGATTGCACACAGGGTGGTAGCTCTTGCTCCATGTCCGGTGGTGACCGTCGGTAACGTACAGAAAGCTGAGGACGACTAGTTGAACGAGGTGCCTTTATGGATTCGGCAACGATTCTGGTGTTGTTCCTATGTGCCGGCGTTGTGGCTCTTCTGATGTGGTTTGAAATGAACTCTCGCCGAAACGAAGCTAGTAAGACGGCGCAGTCCGTGGGTGCGGAGACGTTAAAGAAGAAAAGCCAGACCGCGGTTGAACCGAAGTGCGACAAAAGGAAGGCTGCATAGCCTCAATCAAAGCGACAGCGTAAAGGAGTTCGTCATGACAGATCGTTGCATCATCGTCACCGATGGCGACGTGGACAGGCTCAGGCGTTTGGTCCGGGCTCTCAAGTATTCTCTCTTTCGAGATCAAAGGCAGCTCGAACTTCTCGACGAGGCACTGGAGAGCGCCGGGGTCAGGCGTCCGGATCGAGTGCCCAAAGATGTAGTCAGGATGAATTCCCGCGTCCGCGTTCTCGATTTTGATACGCGACGGAAGGAGCTGTACACGTTGGTTTTTCCTGAGGAGGCAAACATCTCGCTGGGCTATGTTTCCGTTCTCGCGCCGCTGGGGATTGCGCTGCTCGGTCGCAGAAAAGGAGACGTCATAGAGGCGAAAGTTCCCGGAGGGATCAGAAGGTTGAGGCTCGAACATGTACGGTCTGGGTCTGAAATCGCAAGGAAGCGAGTCCCGCCAGATCGATCAACTCGAAGAGAACTTCGCTTCGGTCAATCAACTCCAGGCGGCACTCTCGCGGCCTAGCCTCTATGCCCCTTCGAATAGGAACTCCCGCCAAGACATCTCTCTCGACTGCGAGAGAGACCTACATCGCGGGTATATCGGTGATCGCAATTGCTACACACCTGATTCTCCGCTATTCGACTCACCTGCCACCGTCGATTTATCTGGGCCCGCTGTTCCTTGCGCTGGTAGTCGGAGGAATTCCAATCCTCTTGAGCCTGGGCAAGAAACTCTGGCAGCGAGAGTTCGGTTCGGACTTGCTGGCTGGAATTTCTATCGTGGCGTCCGTTGCAATGGGTGAGTACCTTGTGGGGTCAATCATAGTCTTAATGCTTTCAGGCGGGACAGCGTTAGAACAGTTCGCCACGCGCAAAGCATCCTCCGTTCTGGACGCCTTGGCGAAGCGTGAGCCGCAGGTTGCGCACCGCCAACGTGGAACATCAGTTGAGGACATCAAACTTGAACAGGTCCAGGTAACCGATTACGTCATCGTGTTGCCTCACGAGATATGTCCGGTCGACGGAGTCGTCGTGGAAGGGCATGGGGTAGGAACCCTTGTCTGAAGGACTCATGCGCAGAATAAAGAAAGATGACAGGTGCACAGAGCTCTTGCGGCGATTGCCTTCGGATGAACTCAGAAGGCGATCCCACGAGATATATCGCAACCTCAATGATTGGCTGCGGAACAAGACAGAATCGGAGATCGAAGAGCGCTACATCGGGCTGGGCATAAAGAGAGCGAAGCAGGGCGTACCCTACTCTGATCTTTTCTGGGCTGTAAGCGCGACCAAAGAGATCACGTCAAGAAACTTCAGAACTGCTGACGCAGAGCAGATTTTGGAGAGCGTGAATGACAAGAATGCCTTGAGTTCGACAACCCTGGCACACATCAAGGCGTTTATGTCTGGGGTTTTCCGGTACGCAAAACGACGCGGCGTTCTCAATTCGGAAAATCCTGTTTCGGACGTTGTGCTTCCTCAAGCGAAAACACCGACCGATACTCACGCTCATTCCCTGGAAGAAATCCATCAGATGCTAAAGGTGCTCCCGGAACCGGCAGCAACTCTGGTAGCTGCGGCTGCTTTTACCGGCGCACGCAAGGGCGAGGTTCGGGGATTTCTTTGGGAGAACTATGACGGAGAAGAGCTTTACATCTCGCAGTCGTTTTGGAGGGGACACGCGGCCGAACCTAAAACGCGCAGTAGCAAAGCCCAAATCCCGGTTATCTCACAGCTCGCAGAGAAGCTGAACTATATCATGCCCTCTCGGGAAGTCCGACAAAGGACCTGATGTTTCTCAGTCAGGTCGGTACGCCAATCAACCTGGATGCCATGGCACGCGACGTGATTGCGCCAGCTCTGGCTAAGAGAGATTTGCGCTGGTGTGGATGGCATGCGTTCCGGCGTGGACTTGCGACAAACCTGCATCGGCTTGGAGTACAGGACAAGACGATTCAGCGAATCCTGTGACACTCGAACGTTGGCGTGACACAGAAGTGCTACATCAAAACGGTGGATTCGGATGCGGCTGCGGCGATGCAGACTTTCGAGCAGTCTCTCAAGAATGCACCCAATATGCATCTCGGGACGTCCCAGAAACCAAATTGAAGGTAGAGGCACCGAAACAGAAAATGTTGCAACTGCTTATTTCGACGGGATTTAGAACATCTGGCGGAGAGGGAGGGATTCGAACCCTCGGTACAGGTGTTAGCCCGTACAACGGTTTAGCAAACCGCCGCATTCGGCCACTCTGCCACCTCTCCGACGAGGCGAAGCTGCAAGAAATTGCCGCTCAAGTACCTCCGGTAGTCTACCACTTAAGCAAACATCGGGCCATCACGGTAATGGCCTCTCCCGGCGAGGCGCAATCAGGGATTAGCCCCTTCATCTTAAGGTAGGCGCGGTATGTTCCCGTGGAATGATTCTTACTAAAATTACCTCAACAGCTCTGAACTGACCCCGCGGTTGCCCGGTTTCTCCCCGCTCGTTGTGACCCAACCGTATCGAAAATAGTCAAGGTGTGCCCACGTGAGCCTATTCGCTGCTGTCCGGGATGATTGTGGAGTCCACTACTACGTACGTTTACCGCCGCTGACGCTCGGGTTAACCCTAGCTTGCTCCTGTGCGTGCGGGACCAGCGGCACTCAGAATGCCACAGTGACGAATCCGCCTACATCTCAACCGTCCTATCCTTCGACTCCGCCGGTTTCCATCACTTGGGCGCCGGGCAATAGTTCCTTTCCAGCTCCTCCCGCTTGCACGCCGCCAACGTCAACCTGCACTCCGCCGGATCCAACGGGATCGAATGACTTTCCTTTAACAATCTCCAGTCCGACGGATGGAGGGAGCGTCACTTCTCCCGCAAACGTAGTTGCAACCGCATCTCCGAAGAACCCCATCTTCTTTATGCGGCTTTATGTAGACCAGCTTGCGGTGTACTTCACCTTTACTAATTCGATCGACACCCAAATCTTCGTTGCGCCAGGGAAGCACACTCTCGAAGTAACGGCCGAAGACAATGAAGGATACATATCGGCGACCATCCTCAAAATTACAGTGACCTCACAATCGCCGACCACGACCATTAGCGCGATTCAGGGCATGCAAGGATGGCAGTCCTGTGGGGCCTTATTTCCTCCGGGCTCCGGACGCGACGGCCAAATCTGTGCGGCAGGATACGGTACACCGCAGTCCACACTTACTCAAAATGTTTCCAGCCCTTCGATGGACGGCAAATCGGCTCAGTTCAGCATGGGCGGACCATGGTCGAACTGCACGAGTCCTCCGGCATATTGCAACATGTTGTACTTCAACCCTGTCGCTGGCGGAAACAACGTGAGCCACTTTACTTACGACTTGTATTTCTATGTCGACAATCCAAGCGCTCCGCAAGCTCTCGAGTTCGACATCAATCAGACGTTTGGAGGGAACCGTTGGGTTTGGGGCTCGGAATGTAATTTCAATGGCTCCAAGAAGTGGGACATCTGGGACGACGTTAACGGTTGGACTCCCACGGTTTTCGACTGCAAGCCATTCCCGGCCAACACCTGGATTCATCTTGTGTGGAATGTCGAGAGAGTTGGAAATCAGGTGCACTACATCAGCCTGACCGTGGGCGATCAAACGTATAACGTCGACACATATTTTAAGAATCAAGTGGACTGGACTCTGGAGGAGATCGATGTCGCATTTCAGATGGACGGCAATTATAGGGAGGCGCCCTATAACGTATGGCTCGACAAGGTGAATCTCACGGCGAACTGAATGTCCCAATCCAGAAAATACGTAAAACACGCAGTGCCCACGTTCGACCGCATTTCTGACCGCTCGCAGATGTTGGTCTCCCAAAATACCCGAAGCCACAAGGGGGATGCGAAACATGGAAGGCCACTCCAAAGCCCAGAGCGCCGGGTGGATTCTTGGTGCCACAATATTGGTGTTGATCACGGGTGCACTCGCCGGCTGCCAAGGTCTGCCTAAGAATGTCGCAGATTGCCCCAGTATGCCGACGCCCCCGGCCAATACGTCGATTGTTCCTCCCGCGACCGAACCTCTGCCCGCCGCCTTTTGCGGATTCCCGCTCTCCATAAGCAGCCCAGCGAAGGGCGCGAACGTCAAGTCACCTGTTCCCATACTGGCTACAGCCACGCCGCCGGATCCAATCTATACAGTGCGTCTTTACGTAGACGGCTTTGCGGTGCTCTATACGCCTGACACGATAATCAATCAGCTGATCTGGATGCCGAATGGAAAGCATGCAGTGGAGATTGTTGCCGAGGACACTGCCGGGTATATCGCTACAACATCGATGCAGGTGAATGTAATCGGCCAGGAACCCGGGGCCTTGAACAAACAGAATGACTCCGATTGGGTGTCGTGCTCAGCTCTTATCGCCGGATCGACCTGCGCAGCAGGTCTTGGAGTTGCCGCGTCGAACCTGACGCTGCATCAGTCCACACCGTCCTTGGACGGGTCAGCAGCAGAATTCACCCTGGGCGGCGGCGATAGCATAAGCCACTTTACGTACGACCTCTATTTCTACGTGAACAACGGAAATGCTCCGCAGTCCCTGGAGTTCGTTGTGAATCAAGCATTCGGTGGAACGAGGTGGACGTGGGGCACGCAGTGCGATGTCGATCAAACTCACGAGTGGAACATTTGGGATCCCTTGCACGAAATCTGGGTGCCCATTCCCGTCCCCTGCCACCATTTCCCCTCGAACACGTGGATTCATCTTGTATGGAGGCTGGAACGGGTCGGGAATCAAGTGCATTACATCAGCGTTAGTGTTGCCGATCGGTCCTACCCGGTTGATGTCTACTACACCGCTCAACCCAATTGGTATCAGGAAGAGATCGATATTGCCTTCCAGATGGATGGCAACTACAAAAAGGAATCGTACGACGTTGGCTTGATGAAGTAAATCTGCTGGCCAACTAGCAAACCGAAGACGCCTGCGCTACTACAGTAAACAAGGGGTTCTCTCTACAGCAGTTGTTCGATTTGATCCGTGGCGCTCGAAAAATACGCTCGACTCAGGAGGTTCAGTATGCCGGAAAAGCGGACTCTGGAACGTGCGCGCGAAGACGCGCGAGAGGGAAAATCGCCAAGCACTCAAGCCGGGGAATTCGTGCGCGAAGAAATGGACCACATACGCGAAGGGAAACACGGAGCGGCGTCAACGAAACAGGCGATCGCCATCGGCCTGTCTAAGGCTCGCCGAGCGGGTGTGAAACTTCCTGCCCCGCGTGGCAGAAACGTGTCTGCGATAACAAGAGAGAAAGCGATCCGTGACTCACAACGCGGGATGGCGCCTCGTCGCGAGGCATCTGCCAATCGGTCCCGTGCAACCATTCAAGCTCTGAAGAAAAAGGGCCGCTCCGCGGCTTCAAAATCGGCATTGTCAAAACAAACCCGCTCAGTGGCACGGAAACGCGGCCCCACCGCGCGTCATCAGGCCGCGATGAAAGCTAGCCGCACCCGAAGAGCAGCTTGAGACTCGTTCAATTAATGGATTTGGTCTGTTTTAGAAATTTATGATCCGAAAATTAAAGAGTGGACAATATCGGCTTTACTCGCGCAAGAAGAACGCCAAGACCGGTAAGCGTAAGAACCTAGGAACGTTCACAACAAGACGTGCGGCGGCGGCGCATGAACGCGCCGTCCAGTACTTCAAACATCACTGAAGTTTGCGGACTCAATTCAGCCGCGAATGAGTTCAATCAAGATTGTTTGTACCTTTTCGCTCATTCTGCCGCTCATCCCTCCTCTCTCTTTACAGCGTCTAACTGTCTCCGGTCCCGAGTATTCTTATAGCTATATAAGTGTGATCTGAGTTAACTATGAGCCTCGCGTTTCCGGGACCCGGTATTAGCACTACTCATTGCGATAATCCTGTGAATACCGCATTTTCTCTTTGACACTCGGGTAAAGCCTGTATAGATTGAAAGCCTCCGCTCAAGAAAATCCGCTCACATCCCAGACAAACCTTCTGGGATCGCCTGACGCTTTATCACGTCCGAGGGTATTTCGCCTGATCGCTGCATCCCTCTGAGCTGTACAGCTTTACCGATCCTCGACCATATTCCAACCGGAGAGATAGCCCAAATGAATAAGCACGCCCTACTGTCCACGGCCATCTTCGTCTTCTTTTCCATCGCGGCCACAGCATTCGCGGGGGTAACGATATCCAGTCCGTCTAATAACAGCACGGTGGGTACAAATATCAATGTCGTAGCTACAGCGAGCACGTCGTGCTCGAAAGGTATTGGTTCAATGGGGATTTACCCCTCGCCAAATTGGTTGGTTTACACCTCGAATGGTCCCAACCTGAACACTACGATCACTCTGAATCCCGGGGCCTACAACCTTGTTGTTGTAGCGTGGGACAACTGCGGTGGATCCTCGAGCGCTGGCGTAAAAATCACGGTTCAACAGGGCACCGGCGTACACGTGACATCGCCGGCAAACGGCAGCACGGTGGGTACGAGCGTGAACTTTGTAGCCACAGCCACCACAAATTGCTCAAAAGGTGTTTCTTCGATGGGCATCTACACTGCGCCGTCTCAACTGGTCTATACAACGCCAGGGGCCAGTCTCAATACCACCATCAATCTGACTCCCGGCACTTACCACACTACGGTTGAAGAATGGGATGGATGCGGTGGCGCCGCTAGTACTCCGATCACGATTACGGTCGCCGGAAGCGGAAACACGTTCTACAACATTCATAGCGATGGTGGATGGACCGGCTACGCTCAGCAGCCTCCAAACTATGGAGATTGCAACACGTGTACACCCGCTGGTCCTGGAACCACATGGGCGATGTATCAAGGGATTAAGTCGCCCACATTGTCTGGCAACTCCACTCAATTCAACATGGGCGGAACGATGGACTATTCCGACGTTCTCTGGAACAACCACCTGATCGGAGACCTTTCTTCGCAAGGAATGCCCGACAAGAACCACACACTGGTGCCCACACTTCACAATTTCACCTACGACGTCTATTTCTGGGGCAGCAACCTGGGTGCGTCGCAGGCGCTCGAGTTCGACATCAATCAGTTCTTCAACGGTCAGGGCTTTACCTGGGGACACGAGTGCCGGATCGGCGGCGGCAACGAATGGGACGTCTGGGACAACGCTCATGCGAAATGGGTGCCAACCGGAATTCCTTGCTATCCGAATAACAATTCCTGGAATCATGTGACGATCCAGGTACAGCGCACGTCGAACAATCAGTTGCTCTATCAATCGATTACGCTGAACGGACAGACGCACACGCTGAATTGGACCTATGGCCCCTTCTCAGCGCCGGGGTGGTATGGCATCACAGTCAACTACCAGATGGATGGCAACCACGCGCAGTCGCCGTACACCGTCTACGTGGATAAGCTCGACTTCACGTATCAGTGAGAAGACGGCCGAGCCACAATAACCTCAATCTGAAGAACCAGGAATGGGCCGTTCGAGAATTCGAACGGCCCGTTCTCATTTGAGCAGGAATCCTCCGCTTGATTGAAAATAAAGGCTTTAGCAAAATGACGACTCTGCTCGAGTCTCAGGCATCTCCCCCTCCCGGTCATGCAACTAACAAATTAGTTGACCTTTTGGAGTGCTGTACGTCTTTAACCTGGGAGGAGTTCAGTGGCACGGAATAAGTCAGTTACGTTGACGGAGGCCGAACTGCGCATCATGAACGTGCTCTGGGATAAGGGTTCCGGCACCGTACATGAGGTATTGCAGGCCCTGCCAGCTGATCCACCTCTGGCCTACAACTCAATCCTGACCATCATCCGCATTCTTGAGACTAAAGGTTACGTGAAGCACGTGAAGGACAGGCGAGCGCACGTATATATGGCGGAAATAGGCCGCAAAGATGCCACGCGGTTCGAAGTCCGGCACCTCGTCAGTCGTTTTTTTGGAAACTCTCACGAGCAATTAGTCCTGAATATCCTCGAAGAAGAAAGTATCGATGCAGAGGAGTTGGCGCGAATGCGCAAACTTCTGGAGGGGAGCAAGTAAGCATCGATGATTCACGCATTTCAATATTTGGCTGAGGTCCTCGCGCTTCGGGCTGTGCAATCGCTGGCCGAAGGATCTCTGGTTGTCCTCCTCTCGGCCTCGGTGCTGCGTATTTCTCGTCAGAGCGCTGGCACCAGATTTGCGGTATGGTTTTCTTCGCTCATAGCGATCGCCGTCTTGCCGATTATCAACGGTCCGCTCTGGGGAAAGGGTGCGTCTGCGACGGAGCACGCCGCGATTACCCTCCCGGGCTCGTGGGCTACCTATATCTTTATCTTGTGGCTCGCCGTAGCAGGCGGGTTTCTTTTCGGTGTTGCCAGAGCTATCTTCCACCTGCGCAACCTGCGCCAGAGTTGCACTCCCATCGATGCTTCGTCGATCGATCCGTTGTTGCAAGCGACGCTCCAACGGCACGGGCGTTCCCGAGATGTAGTCCTGTGTACCTCTGGCACCGTGCGTGTTCCAACGGCCATAGGGCTATTCAAACCCGCAATTCTGATCCCCAATTGGGTGATGCAGGAACTCTCGGTGGCAGAGATCAATCAGATTCTGGTTCATGAGCTTGCGCATCTGCGGCGCTGGGACGACTGGACGAATCTTGTGCAGCAAATCGTCAAAG
>Ga0207008_10269_pt1 | contig 12773 bp, 11 predicted proteins | sample Alteio_BWMinCont_83_FD_153489 | JGI IMG/M metagenome (GOLD analysis project Ga0207008, IMG submission 153489) | Enriched cells from forest soil in Barre Woods Harvard Forest LTER site, Petersham, Massachusetts, United States -... | ecosystem: Environmental > Terrestrial > Soil > Temperate forest >... | reverse complement strand
CTCGCATCACCGCCGCCCATTTTCGCTGCAACAGTCAATTCACGAATGATTTTTGTATATAACTTACCGCGTTTCGCATCGACTTTGGCTTTATGCCGCTTAATGTTGGCCCACTTACTATGTCCTGCCATGGTTATTTTTCCTTTGTTTTCGCTATTCGAATGCCCAATTCAATTAATTGCGCAGGTTCAACTGGCGCTGGCGCATCCATGAGAGGACAACTTGCCGTTTGCGTTTTGGGAAATGCAATGACATCGCGAATGGATGAAGCACCTGTCATTAACATAACTAATCTATCGATACCAAAGGCAATTCCACCATGAGGCGGACAACCCATACGCATGGCCGTTAATAGATGTCCGAATTTTTCTTCCGCTTCTTCGTTATTGATATTCAACACACTAAACACCGCTTTTTGCATGTCAGATGAATGTATGCGCAGTGATCCGCCGCCAATTTCACTACCGTTTAACACCATGTCATATGCACGCGCTAACATAGAGTGAGGATCTTTTAATAATTCATCTACGCTATCCGTTTTCGGAGAAGTAAACGGATGATGACAAGCTGATAATCTTCCCTCACCTTTTTCAAACATAGGAAAATCCACTACCCATAAAATTTTCCACGTATTTTCAACCATGCCACGGTCTTGTCCCACTTTAAGACGCAGCGCACCCAGAGAATCGTTCACGACATTGGTTTTATCCGCGCCAAAAAAGATGATATCGCCAACTTTAGCTTGAGTTCGTTCTAAAATATTATTCACGACTGCATCAGGTAAAAATTTTAAAATAGGTGATTGCAAACCTTCTTTGCCTTCCGCATTAATTTTAATATACGCAAGTCCGCGCGCACCAAACACAGCAATGTGATTGGTATAATCGTCAATTTCTTTACGGCTTATGGTTGCACCGCCAGGAACGCATAAGGCAGCAACACGACCTTGAGGATCTTTAGCCGGTTCAGCAAACACTTTAAATTCCACGTCTTTCATTAAATCGCTGACATCCACTAATTCCAGTGGAATGCGTAAATCCGGTTTATCTGAACCATAACGCGACATGGCTTCAGCATAAGGCATGCGTTGAAACGGAGTTGGAATATCAACATTCAAAATGGTTTTAAACAAACCGCTAATCATCTCTTCCATGATAGTTTGAATTTCAATGTCAGATAAAAAAGACGTTTCTATATCTAACTGCGTGAATTCCGGTTGCCTGTCTGCACGCAAATCTTCATCTCTAAAACATTTTACGATTTGATAATATTTATCTATTCCCGCCATCATGAGTAATTGTTTAAATTGCTGAGGCGATTGCGGCAAAGCAAAAAAACTACCGGGTTTAGTGCGGCTGGGCACGAGATAATCGCGTGCACCTTCTGGTGTTGCACGCGTTAAAAATGGTGTTTCCACATCGATAAAGCCTTGCTTTTCTAAATAATGACGCAAATGATGCAAAATTTTCGCCCGCGTTTTTAAGCGCATTAACATTTCAGGACGACGAATATCCAAGTAACGATAACGCAAACGCGTTTCTTCACCCACTTCATGGTATTCATCATCGATAGGGAAAGGTAACGGTTCGGAACGATTTAAAATATTCAGTTCTGATGCAGCAACTTCAATTTCACCCGTGGTTAAATTCGTATTGATAGTCCCTTCGGGACGTCTTCTGACTTTGCCATGAACTTGAACCACAAATTCACTGCGTAAGGATTCTGCTCTAGCAAATGCCGCTTGCTGTTCCGGCGCAACCACCACTTGCACAACGCCTTCTCTATCTCGCAAATCGATAAAGATGACACCGCCGTGATCACGGCGTCTATGCACCCATCCGGCTATTTTCACTTCTTGATTTAATAAATCCGCGGTTATTTGGCCGCAATAATGGCTACGCATTCACAATACCTTTTATATGGAAATAAAATAGAAATAATTATTTTTTAGGTAACGCCCCATTTCCCGGCTGCACGACGCCTAAAGAAATGACGAATTTTAACGCTTGATCGACAGTGATATCTAGTTCTTTTACGCGACTTTTGGGTGCCATCATTAAAAAACCCGAAGTAGGATTGGGCGTTGTGGGGATGAAATAACTCACCATGGGTTCTCCGCCCGCTTTGCCTTCAATGTCTTTAGCGACTTCCCCCGTCTGAAAAGCCACACTCCATACGCCGGGACAAGGGTATTCCACCAATAACACTTTACGAAAAGATTGACCGCCAGGGGTAAATACGGTTTCTGTGACTTGCTTCACACCCGTATAAATCGAGCGCACCAAGGGAATACGCGCCATGATACTGTCCCCAAAAGCCACCAAACGTCTGCCTATGAAATTGGCGACTATCATGCCCGTACCCAAGATGACGACCAAGGTAAGGACGACGCCTATGCCTGGAATATGGAATCCGATTAAGACATCGGGCTGCAATTTGGGCGGTAATAGCAGTAAAGATTTGCTTAAAATATCAAATAAAAATTTAATCACTAAGAGAGTGACAAGAAGCGGCAACCACACCAATAAGCCTGAAATAAAATATTTACGTATGGAATGCATCATGTTGATTCTGTGCCTCCTTTTGAGGTGGTTTTGTCGTCTGTGGTCTTGGTTTCTTTAGTCTCAGTTGTTGTTTTCGGTTTATCAGCACTTGTTGTATCAGCTTGATTTTTAGCTTTTCCTTTCGCGCTGTAATCGGTGACATACCAACCACTGCCTTTTAATTGGAAACCCGATGCAGATACCAGTTTCGTTAAGCCGGGTTTATGGCAGTTTGGGCAATCTTTCAATGGGTCTTCTGTCATCTTTTGAAAGGCTTCTAGTTGATGATGACATAGCGTGCATTGATATTCATAAATTGGCATAATCACCCCTGCATAGATTTATTTTAGTGCTTATTTTAGAGCTCGAGGCCTACAAATTGCCAGAAAAATCCATACTCATTACCGGCTGTTCCAGCGGCATAGGCCTAGCTGCGGCTAGCTCATTGAAACAAAAAGGTTATCGCGTCTTTGCGAGCGCAAGGCAAGCTGAAGATGTGGAAAAATTAAGCCAACTTGGCTTAGAAACCATTAAACTCGATGTTACTGACACATCGTCCATGCAGCAAGCTTTAACTCACATTTTAGAAAAAACTGGCGGTACACTTTACGCACTTTTCAATAATGCCGGCTATTTACAAGCCGGAGCCATTGAAGATTTATCCCGCGATCAACACAGGGCCCAATTTGAAACCAATGTCTTTGGTCCAATGGAATTAATCCGTTTAATTTTACCCATTATGCGCAAACAAGGTTATGGCCGTATCATTCAAAATAGTTCTATTTTGGGGATTATCACCCTACCCTTTTATGGCGCGTATAATGCATCCAAATTTGCGTTAGAAGGTTATACCAACACCCTAAGGCAAGAATTACGCGGCACGAATATTCATGTTTCAAACATTAATCCCGGGGCTATATTAAGCGATTTACGCGATAATGCCTTTCAACTTTATCAAACTTCTGGCATACATAAAGAATCTAGTCCGTTTAAACATTTCTATCAAAAAATGGAAAAACATTATTTTGTTCGCAAAGATAAACGATCATATGGACAAAGCCCGGAAGCCGTGGTCACTTACTTAATCCATGCATTGGAAAGTTCAAGACCGCGTGCGCATTATTACGTAGGTTTTTCCGCAAAAATCATGGCTTTCCTGAGGAGACTATTACCAGATTGCGCGTTAGACTGGATAGCCAGTAAAGTGAATTAAGAGGAACATATGTCATCTATTCTCATTCTGTATTACAGCCGTCATGGTGCGGTTAAACAAATGGCCCAATACATTGCGCGCGGTGTTGAGTCTGTGGGTGACAGTGAAGCGAAAATTCGTACCGTTCCTTCTGTTTCGCCCAATACAGAAGCCACTGAACCTGCTGTCCCCGATTCTGGTGCGCCCTATGCCACATTAGAAGATTTAAAAACCTGCGCTGGACTTGCCTTGGGCAGCCCAACGCGATTCGGCAACATGGCAGCGCCCATGAAATATTTTTTGGATACGGCAAGCAGTCTATGGTTATCAGGCCAGCTGGTGAATAAACCCGCTACGGTATTTAGTTCTACGTCTTCACTGCACGGTGGACAAGAAACTACATTAATCAGCATGATGTTGCCGCTTTTTCATTTAGGCTTTATTTTAATGGGTGTGCCTTATACGGAAGCCGATTTAAATACGACTCAGACTGGCGGCACACCTTATGGCGCAACACATGTGGCAGGTACAGCGAACAAAAATCCAATTACAGAGGAAGAACAGAGAATTTGTTTTGCTCAAGGAAAAAGGTTGGCTGAAATTGTGATGAAGTTACAAAGGTAAGTGCGTAGGTTGGGTTGGGTTGGGCTTGCGGTGATCTTGTCATGCCAGCGAAGGCTGGCATCCAGAATGAGATAAAAAGCCTGGATGCCAGCCTTCGCTGGCATGACAAGATCACCGCAAGCTCAGCCCAACCTACACGCTAATAATTTAATTAATGCAAGGAAGCAAAATATGAAAAAATCTATCTACGGTTTTCATCTCATTGAAATACTCATGACTATCGCGATTATTGGTATTACCGCAAGTTTAAGCTTTCCGCTTTATACACAATACTTAGTGCAAGCAAGACGCGTAGAAGCAAAAAATACCTTATCTCAACTTGCACTCGCCATGGAGCAATATCATATAGAACACAATAGCTATGAAGATGCGACACTCGTCAATTTAAATTTTCCTGAAATGATAGCAAAAGAGAATTATCAATTAAGCATACAAAATGCCACTGGTCAGGATTATTTACTTAGCGCCATCCCTTTAGGAAAACAATTAGAAAAAGATAGAGAATGCCAAACCTTGTCCCTCAATGCTAAGAATGAAAAAATGATTACGGGTCATGGGAGCATTGCAGAATGTTGGTCGTAAAACCAAATAGTTTACTCAATGAAAAAAATCGCCTAATTTTATCAAGCTTATTAATGATGTTTGTTGAAATGATGTTGATACGCTGGGCAAGTTCCAATGTCTATCAAATCTTTTTTTTTACGAATTTTGTTTTGATTGCAAGCTTTCTTGGCATAGGCATAGGATTTTTACGCGTTAACCAATCTACATCTAAGTTTTATCTTTCTCCTATTTTATTAATGTTGATAGTGACATTTTGTTATTTATACAGTTTTGATTATTCCGTCAAAATTAATCAGGATACAGGAAATTTAAATTATTATGTTTCTTGGTTTAAAGATCGCGCATATCCCATTTTTTTTACTCTTCCTCTTTTATTTGTTGCCATAGTCACTACCATGGCGTCCCTGTCTGATGCCGTTGCTTTATCATTCCAACAATTTTCTGCTTTATCTGCTTACCGTTTAGAAGTATTAGGAACGTTATCTGGTATTATTATTTTCAGTTTTTTATCTTTCCTGCAATTATCACCTTTGGTTTGGGGCATGGTCATAGTCAGTATTTATCTTTTATTATTCTGGGATACATGGCGGCTTAGCATTACCTTTACCATGCTTGCACAAATTACCAGTTTAATCCTCATGCTCACTGTTTTCTCTATTGAAACAAACACAAATAATCATATTTGGTCTACGTATTATAAAATTAATGTCAAAAATTTTGCGCCTGATAGTTATGTTGTTAATGTGAATGGGCTTGCCCAACAAATCATTGAACCCTTAGCACAAAGAATAAAAATCAAACCCTTTTATATCAAACCATATGAACATATGCCTGTGAATCAATCGCTAGATAATGTACTGGTGATTGGCGCAGGAACTGGCGGTGATGTTGCCATTGCATTAGCCAAAGGTGCAAAACATGTGGATGCGGTGGAAATTGATCCTGCTCTTTATCAACTAGGAAAAAAATTAAATGTGAATAAACCGTATGATGATGAGCGAGTATCTGTTTACATTAATGATGGACGAGCTTTTCTGCAACAAACCAAAAATCAGTATGATCTCATCATTTATGCTTTAACAGATTCGCTAGCTTTAATTCCTGGTCTTTCTTCTGTGCGTTTAGAAAATTATCTTTATACAATGGAAGGGTTATCGGCTGCTGCAAATCATTTAAAACCAAACGGTATATTTACGATTTATAATTACTACGGTGCTCGTTGGTTTGGTTATCGATTAGCAAACACACTTAATTTAATTTATCAACATTCACCTTGTATAGACAGCTATGGCATGAATGATGATTGGGCCACCGTACTCACCATTAGTAAAAATCAAAATTCACTGTCTTGCCCAACACGCTGGCTGCCACAAAACCAAGCCTATGAAAATCCCGCAACCGACAATCACCCTTTTATTTATTTACAAGAAAATACTTTACCGCTTTTTTATGTATTTTCTTTAGGATTAATCGCTTGTTTGGCTTATTTTTCCTTGCGATCTATGGGTGGAAACTTAATCGCGATACGTCAGCACTTTGATTTATTTTTAATGGGAACTGCTTTTTTATTATTGGAAACCAAAAGTGTGGTGAGTTACGCATTATTATTTGGTACCACATGGTTGGTAAATAGTTTAGTTTTCATAGGCATTTTATTCAGTGTTTATGTTGCGATAGAAATCGTTGCGAGAACGAAACAATTTAATTTATTTATTTTATATGGATTATTATTATTATCGTTAATGATTGCTTGGATAATACCCATGAGTGCCTTATTAAGTTATGCGCCAATCATTCGATTTATTCTTGCAACACTCATTACCTTTACCCCCATCTTAATTGCAAATTTAATTTTTGCCGAAAGATTTTCCGACATCGCAATGTCAACTCAAGCATTAGGTGCAAATTTAATTGGTGCAGTTGTGGGTGGTTTACTGGAATACAGTGCATTGGCCATAGGTTACGAACATTTTGCTTTGATAATTTTAGTGATTTATACCCTGGCGTTTAGTTGGTTAATTTTCATAAAACAAAAAGTTTTAACCTTAACATTTGAAAAATAATATGACTGCCATTGTTACTCAGCGTGTAGCCTGGTTGGAGCGCAGCGACAACCAGGATCCGTGCTGTTGGTTCCTGGTTGTCGCTGCGCTCCAACCAGGCTACACGCTCAGGATGACAAGACCTTATCATTTAACAAAAAAATCCGCGCTAACCCCAAATTTGTTTTTTAAGCCTAAAATTTGATTTTTAGATAATGACCGTTCACCATTTAGAAATTTAGATACATTCGCTTGTCCGCCAAAGATATCAGCCAAATCACTTTGATTTAGGTTATGTGATTTCATCAAATATTTTACCATATCAATCTCATTAATATTATGGCCTATGGTTGGATGATGTTCATTATCATATTGCTCTAGATTATCACCGATTATTTGCATAGCTATCGCTAATGGATGCTTCTCATTATCACGGACTTCATCAATTAATTTATCAAGAATTTTTTCAAGGTTAGAATATTCTTTTTCATTACTCGACTTTTTAAATACCGAAATAGGCAAATGAAATTTATGATCAGTTTTCGGATCTACATAATCGATTGCTAACGATACATTCATAATTCACCTCGTTTTAATTTAGCCTGGTTATAGGGTTTACTATACTCCGCATGTGTCCATATCGTTCTAATATAACAGCACTGTGTGTTGTTATGTCATATTGACATATATTATGTGCCAAAAGAATAAATTCAACGTAAATAAAAAATGTTTTTTATTAAATATCAATAGCTTAATTTAATAATAAAAAATTTGGACTATTAACAATTATAATAAATACAGTAGCCATAAAACATTGGGGGAGATATGTTAAATACGACAAAAATTGACATATTACCAATTGTGCAAAATGAATTAACATCAAGCCGGGTAAATACGATTGCTTACATCCAGTGGTTCAAAGAACAAAGTGGAGAAGTCGATTTTCAAAATACTAATAGCGCAAATACAAAGAAGTTTTTTCAGCAAGAAGAAGCAGCCTTTTTAGAAAAAATTAGCTGCCTAATTTCGATGATTCATTTTTTAGAAAGAGTAGCTTTAAAAATAGAGCAAGAAAGAAAAAATTTTTTTAAGGAATTAGACAATAAACATGAAATGGAAATAAAACAGTTTTATGCTGAGCTCCAGAAAATATCTTCCCAAGAAAACATAACGTTAAATGCGGATAACAATAAAAATCAAGAGATGGAAGCATTATCAAAAATGCGTAATGATTTAATTGAGAAACGTATAGAATGTGAAACTAAATATATGGAAGCCCAGAATAAATTTAAGAATATTAAAACCGATTGGAATAATGAGCAAACTAAACAAATCAAGGAAAGAATTTCTGATTATAAAAACAAATCAGAAGATTTTAAGAAGCGCAAACTAGAAAATCCTGAATCTGAATTTAGCAAAAATGTAGATAACCATAATCAAAAATTTAAAGCATATAAAGAACTATACAAAAATTATCATGCTGACATTAATGAAATTCGCGATGCACAACAAAAACTTAGTGAAGCAATGAAAAGAATTGATTATTTAAGAGAAAAACTAGAAGCGAAAAGCGCATCGGCGACAACACCAGAAGAAATTGCAAGCTTACAAACTCAACTTGATGCTCAACAAGAACTTCTCGAAAAGGATAAAGCTGCGCTTGCCAGCATGCAAGCTAACGTAGATGCTAAATTAGAAAAATTGGGTAATATGAAAAAAGAGTTTGATCAAACTTCTGATGAATTTAAGGAAGAAAAATTTATCGCTAAAGATCTTAATGATAATGAAATTAAGCCGGAGATTTTAGAAACTATCATGCTTGAGATTAAACCCAATTTAGATGCGATTTTTCAACCTCAAGTAGTTGACTACATAACGGACATTATTCAACAGACGACTAGCGACTTAAAGGCTGAGCTCGTTAAAAGTGAAGAAAAACATGATAAAAAAATAGAGGAGCTAACTGCAGATATTAGCCGACTACAATCAGGTGAAAGTGCTAACAAAGAAGATCCGGAAAAAATTAAGGAAATCATAAAGGAAAAAGAATCTGAAATTGAACTTACAAAGAAAGCTGCAGAAAATGAGAAGGAGAAGCTACAGAATAAAGAAAATGAAAATTCTGAACCACAAATTATTAAAGTAATAGCACTGCAAAGAAATGTTCTTTCGCAATTAATAGGCTTAAACAAGATAAAACAAGTCACTTCTAATGAATCTAAACCTATTACCGCATCTGAGACAGTAGCGCTTCATCAAAACGATGCGCTTAAAAATATGATTTCACCCGTGTCTACAGAGAAGACACTCAGCACAGAAAATACGATAGCAAGCATGTTTGGCGCTAAAAAACAAGAAAATGAATGTATGAAGGAATTAATACTAGCAAATGAAAAGATAAGAATTTTAGAAGAAAAGTTAAGTCATATAGATGCTAAGACAAACAAGACAGAAATAAAGAGTGATTCACTGCCTAGCCCCAATAAACCCGGCTAACAACGTTGTATCTTATTTATTTTTATCAACTTTTTTCTCAATTTCGTCTTCACTACTGTCAAATAATTTGTAACAAATAATTTTTCGTGCAGTCGGTTTATATTTTTTGCAGCCAGTGCAACTATGTTAGTAACCACTGTTGCTTTGGGAGCTATATCTTATATGCAACCACCTAGTAAATAGGCTCTACTCTGATACTAACAAGTTAACACATGGTTATTTCCATCTTTAATTTCACCATTTTCATCGGGAAATAGGCTATGTGTGAGACCTGTTTTACTCACACTAATTGCCCATTGCACTTTAGTTTGATGACAATGCCAAAATGTTCCATTATCACTGCTGTAACCATCAGATAAAAATAATAAATAATTACGATAATATGGAAATGAACGAAAATATAAATGTCCGTGATTAAATGATTCAAGCACACGAATGATTTCATTCTTATCATGCACAATTCCATCTTTTTCTTTATTTTGAAAAAGCAGTAATCCATCTTCCCAATTGCCATTACAACCAAGGTGATCACGAGTTTTACAAATAACGATAGGTGTATGTTGAGAATAAGCTTGTAGTTTTGCAGATGAAATGAGGTTTAATAATTGATTTCTCATTAGGGAATCTTTTGCAGAATCTAGCATAATTTTTATTTGCGGTAGTGAAAATGCAAATATTATGCCTATGATAGAAAGCGTAACTAGCACTTCTATGAGTGTGTAAGCAGTATGGGATTTCATGATGCGAACCTAGATGAGAGTGTAGGGTGGATTAGTGTGCGTTTTTTGCACCGTAATCCACCAAATAAAATAATTATATTGGTGGATTACGACGCAAAGCGTCTAATCCACCCTACGCTTATTCTTTTAAACCATACAACTAAATTTCTAAGTAAGCGTGTAGCCCGGATGAAATGTTTTTTATTTCATCCGGGGTAAAGTAGAACCAACCTCGGATGAAATAAAAAACATTTCATCCAGGCTACACACTACACTTTTATTCTTTTGGCCGCATATGAGGAAACAATATAACATCTCGTATAGAAGGCGAATCAGTAAACAACATCACCACTCTATCAATTCCAATTCCTTCACCAGCAGTCGGCGGCAATCCATGTTCCAAAGCTGTGATGTAATCCGCATCATAAGGCATAGCTTCTTCATCGCCCGCAGTTTTTTCTTTCATTTGATTATGAAAACGTTCGGCTTGATCATCAGGATCATTCAATTCTGAAAATCCATTAGCAATTTCTCTGCCAGCAATAAACAATTCAAATCTATCGGTGATAAAAGGATTATCATCATTACGTCTTGCCAAAGGTGAAACTTCTGCAGGATATTCCGTAATAAATGTCGGTTGTTTTAATTCATGTTCAACGGTTTTATCAAAAATTTCGACTTGAATTTTTCCTAAGCCATCGCTAGCTTTGCATTGAATATCTAATTTTGCTGCGGTATTTTTTGCAGCTTCAACCGTATCGATATCAGATAATTTTAATTTAGGATTATATTTTAAAATTGAATTGACTAAAGAAATGCGTTCAAACGGTTTGCTAAAATCAAAAGAAATGTTTTGATATGAAAATGTGTTTGATCCAAACACTTCTAATGCCAAACGTTGGAATAATTCTTCGGTCAAATTCATTAAATCATGATAATCCGCATAGGCTTGATAAAATTCTATCATGGTAAATTCTGGATTATGCTGAGTCGATAATCCTTCATTACGAAAATTTCTATTGATTTCGAATACGCGTTCAAATCCACCCACAACTAAACGCTTTAAATATAATTCAGGAGCAACACGTAAAAACAAAGGCAAATCCAAAGCATGATGATGAGTCACAAAGGGTTTTGCCGCAGCACCACCGGCTAACACATGCATCATGGGTGTTTCAACTTCAAGAAAGCGTCTTTCTTGTAAAAAATTGCGTATGCAATTAGTGATTTGTGAACGCACCAAAAAAGTGCGTCGTGTTTCATCATTAGCAATTAAATCTAAATAACGTTGACGATATCGCGTTTCTTGATCGGTTAAACCGTGAAATTTATCTGGCAGTGGACGCACGGCTTTCGTTAATAATATTAAACGATTCACTCTAACGGATAATTCACCGGTTTTCGTTTTAAATAAACGACCTTCTACACCAATAATATCGCCCAAATCCCATTGCAAAAACGTTTCATAAACTTCAGGCGTGACTTCATCTTGGCGAATATACAATTGAATGCGACCAGTCATATCGAGTATGTGAGTAAAACTCGTTTTACCCATTAAACGCCGCGTCATAATACGACCCGCAACTTTAATTGAAACCGGATGCGCTTCTAATTCTGGTTCAGTTTTATCTTGATATTGATTTAATAAATCAGCCGCAAATGCATCACGCCTAAAAGCAGTCGGGTAAGCACGACCTTGTTTACGCCATTCCGCTAATTTAACGCGGCGCTGTTCAATTAAATCATTGGTATCGATTACATCGTGCTCTTTATTTTCAGTCATAGTTTATACCTACATTATTTAACTATTCAGTCAACTGTCATCCTGAGCGCAAGCGAAGGATCTTTATAATTCTAAGAGATCCTTCGCTAACGCTCAGGATGACAACGCTTTATTTATAATCCCGCTAGTAAACTTGCTTCTATAAATTTATTTAAATCACCATCTAACACAGCTTGCGTATTTCCAACCTCAACACCTGTGCGTAAATCTTTAATTCTCGACATGTCTAAGACATAAGAACGAATTTGACTGCCCCAAGTAATATCTTTTTTATTTGCTTCTAATGCCGCTTGTTTATCGCGCTGTTTTTGAATTTCCATTTCATAAAGTTTAGCGCGTAATTGCTTCATGGCCGAAGCACGATTTTTATGTTGAGATCTATCGGATTGACATTGCACAACAATATTTGTCGGCATATGTGTAATTCTAATCGCTGAATCCGTTCTATTAACATGCTGACCACCGGCACCACTGGCCCGGTATGTGTCTATGCGTAAATCAGCCGGATTAATTTCAATTTGAACGTTATCATCAATTTCAGGTGATACAAAAACAGAAGCAAATGAAGTATGACGTTTATGATTAGAATCAAACGGTGATTTACGCACTAACCTATGTACGCCGCTTTCAGTGCGCAACCAACCATAAGCATAAGAGCCTTCAAACATGATGGTCGCACTTTTAATGCCAGCCACATCACCGGGTGAAACTTCAATTAATTCAGTTTTAAATCCTTGACGTTCTCCCCAACGCAAATACATGCGCAGTAATATATTAGCCCAATCTTGAGCTTCGGTGCCACCTGAGCCT
>Ga0207008_10268_pt1 | contig 12792 bp, 14 predicted proteins | sample Alteio_BWMinCont_83_FD_153489 | JGI IMG/M metagenome (GOLD analysis project Ga0207008, IMG submission 153489) | Enriched cells from forest soil in Barre Woods Harvard Forest LTER site, Petersham, Massachusetts, United States -... | ecosystem: Environmental > Terrestrial > Soil > Temperate forest >... | reverse complement strand
CGAATCCGTGTTCGGAATATATGTTCCTGGACGATTCGGCGTGCAACCTGGCATCGCTGAACCTGATGAGGTTCGTGGGGCCGGACGGGACGTTCAACGTGGAGGCGTATCGCCACGCGGTGGACACGGTGACGCTGGCGCAGGAGATCATCGTCGACAACGCGGCGTATCCGACGGAGAAGATCGCCAAGAATTCGCACGATTTCCGGCCGCTGGGGCTGGGCTATGCGAATCTGGGCGCGCTGCTGATGTCGATGGGCATTCCGTACGATTCCGATGCCGGACGGCACTGGGCGGCGGGGTTGACGGCGGTGATGTGCGGGCAGGCGTACTTGACCAGCGCTCGGATTGCGGACGAAGCGACGGGTCCGTGCGCGGGCTACGCGGTGAATGAGGAGCCGTTCCTGAGCGTGATCCGGATGCATCGCGACGCGACGCTGGATATCGACAGCAAGCAGATTCCGCCGGCGCTGTTCGAGAACGCCAAGCGGTGCTGGGAAGAGGCGCTGCAACTGGGGCGCGCGGCGGGGTACCGCAACGCGCAGACTACGGTGATCGCGCCGACGGGAACCATCGGCTTCATGATGGATTGCGACACCACCGGGATCGAGCCGGATCTGGCGCTGGTGAAATACAAGAAGCTGGTGGGCGGCGGCGTGATCAAGATCGTGAACAACACGGTGCCGAGCGCGCTGATCAAGCTGGGCTATACGCCGGAGCAGGTGAACACGATCGTGGATCATATCGACTCCACCGGGACGATTGAGGGCGCTCCGGGGCTGAAGGACGAGCATCTGCCGGTGTTCGATTGCAGTTTCCGGCCGCAGAACGGCGTGCGCAGCATCCACTATATGGGGCATGTGCGGATGATGGCGGCAGTGCAGCCGTTTATTTCCGGCGCGATTTCAAAGACCATCAACATGCCGGAAGAATCAACTGCCGAAGACATCATGCACGCCTATACCGAAAGCTGGCGGCTGGGGTTGAAGGCAGTGGCGATTTACCGGGATAATTCGAAGCGGGTGCAGCCGATGAGCTCGGGAACTTCGAAGGGGGCGAAGCCGGCGAACACGTCATCGCCATCGACGCCGGTGGTGGTGCAGGAAAAGGTGGTGGAGAAGATCGTCTACCAGCCGATTCGGCGCAAGCTGCCGGAAGAACGCAACGCGCTGACGCACAAGTTTTCGATCGGCGGGCATGAGGGCTACCTGACGGTTGGCCTGTATGAAGACGGGACTCCGGGCGAGTTGTTCGTCACCATGGCGAAGGAAGGCTCGACTATTTCGGGGCTGATGGATAGCTTCGCGACGGCGGTCAGCTACGCGCTGCAATATGGCGTGCCTCTGAAGTTTTTCGTCGACAAGTTCAGCCATGTGCGCTTTGAGCCGAGCGGGTGGACGGGCAATCCTACGGTGCCGTATGCGAAGTCCATCATGGATTATATTTTCCGGTGGCTGGGCGCGAAGTTCCTGGGCGCCGAGTATGCGGCGGGGGAGGCGGGCGAGGCACTGAAGCTGCGGGCGACGGAACCGGATCCGCAGCGGGAGTTGTTCGCGCCGGCGGTGAGCGATGCTCCGACGTGCTCGGAATGCGGGGGGCTGATGACGCGGAATGGGTCGTGCTTTAAGTGCGAGAATTGCGGAGGTACAAGTGGGTGCAGTTGAGTATTCCGTGTGGATGGTGATTTCTCAACCCATGCATAGCCTGCATAACATCATCTAGGCCTATCCGTATGCCGCGTTACGAATCCTGGCGATTCTTAGTGTTTGAGCCGGGTCGGGGTGGAGCAACATTATTTCGTTTCTGTCGGGCGGGAGCCTAGCATACCTGTTCTAGCACACAGAAGGGGTGCATCAAGGGTGCGTGGCAGAACTCCGTCCCGATGGTTGTTTCTGCGACGTTTGCTTAGGAGAGAATGATGCTGGCGCTAGATCCTGACCTCTGTCGAGTCGAGCTTGGAACGATCCTCACCGCATTGGGCGAAAGCAATCCGAACTGGCGCGCTCTAAATTCTCACACCTCGGAGCTTGCTGCGCAGATCGAGTTGCGCTACCTTTTCAAATCGTACCGGCCGAGTGAACGCCTCCAGGCGAATCCGCTCGATCCACTTCTTCGAAGCCTAGGTCAACTGAAGTCCGCTGTTCAGAAGAGAGACAAGCGGGAAGCTATGCCCTGCGCAGAGCTAGCAAGGCAAATCTTGGACCGAATTCGGGAGGTCACGGTTTGATAAACCGCATCCAAGGTCCGCTCGACCAAGCTCCGCGCGACCACACAGGTTCCCACCTCGGCTGAAGAATACAAGTCGAGTCCTTCCCGACTGTCGGCGGCGGGAAAGGTCCATTCTGGGCGGCCTTGGACGGCGCCAGCGGTGCCGGCTTGAGAAGTCCCATCGGCGAGGTCTTGGACGCCTCGTCCGCACGATGGAATCAAATGATTAGCGACCAAGGCAGAAACGCGCTAGCGCAACAAGCCCTGATTGCAGCCCTCCAGACTGGGCGAACCATGGCGGTTACCGGTGCTACGAACGGCGGAGCAATAATAGACCACGAAGCGCCGCGTGAGCGGTGGTTGGTGGCGGTCCAGAAGTAGACCACCGCGGGGCAGTTTCCCGAAAACAAAACAGTGGAGTTGTGTTTTGTGAAACACCTGGGAGGTGTACAAGGTGGAAGTGTATGCGCGCATAACCCAAAGATAGCCCCGGCCGGTTGCGCCGGCTGCATACCTGAGTTTGTTCTGAATCTCTATCGCCTTACCTGCCGTTGGATGCAGAGGCCAATCGCGTTCGACACCCCCCAGAATCGCATGCAGCTTATACGTTCGAGCCCGAAGACGCAGATCCTCTCCATCCTTTATTAGACAGTCTGAGCCAGCACTCGCAATCTCGCTAACGCGCGCACCCGTGCAAAGGCCACCAAGCAAATATTGAGCGCCTCAATTATCCCGGCGATTTGGTTGTCCCGGCGTTCGCAGGCGGCCAAATTCGGGACATTTGCGTATGCATGCCGTTAGTTCTCTGCTTGATCTCGAATCGCAGGCGTACAATCTTGTCTCCGTTGGAATCTCGCCAGTCCACGGAGGAGAGGAACGCCTGTCGTTCGGCTACGACGGGTGGATGCCCATTCGGCATGCCCTTCGACACAGCGAGTTCCGTGATCGTCTTCAGCGCTCGCCAACAATCGATAACCTGGACGGAGAGATTCTGGTTAAGCCACATCCCCACGCCATATGACTTCGGTGACAAAGCATGGTCGAACGGCTGAAAAGTTCTTTCGGGCAGTTTGACCGATCGCCGGAGTATCTGACCGTGTAATGATCGCTCGTGATCGCCGGGTTCTTCCGCGCCATCCTCCTTGAAAAGTCTGGGGTAGTCGGGAATGACATTTCGCCGACCATAATCCAGCAAGCGGCGAATCACTTCCTGATAGTCACGCATATTTCGTACGCTCACTGCATCCATTGCCGAAAGCAAGTCGGATAGGCTCAGATGGCTCCAAATCGTTCCGGCTGGTGACCGCCGATTCTCCATGACCCACCGTTAGCTTTGCTCCAGACTTGCCACTGTGATCGCGCACGAACGAGACTAAGGCTCTACCATTCGGTAGATCTCAATACCCTCCGAAAGCCCGATAGTTTCCGGCGGGCCTTCCAGGTACTCTTGCTGTGGGAGATATTCAATGAGGAAGTTGTTCTTGCTCTTACTTGCCGCGGCGCTCGCATCGCTAGACGCGGCAGAGCGCTGGCGCGTGATTCGCATCTCCGGAGAAATCGCGCCCGAAGACCCAAACGCCTTTGGCTCGCGGAACCGGATGGCGGGGGTGCGGACATGCTTCTAGATCCGATATTCAAAGCCTGGATGAAGATTAATCGGAAGCAAATTGGTGTGCAGGAGCGCGAAGCACCGCTTCGAAACGAACTGTATACGCGCCTCCTGCTCTTCGCGGTTACGGCGCTCGCCCTTCAGTTCGGTCTTCTCTGGTGGGAAGGCATACGAGGGTGGGGAAACCGGCACGGGGCGTTCGGATATGCGTTCCTAACGGCGTTTCCCGCAGTGTACCTTCTGGCCGGTTTCCTCTCGCGGAAGCGGTTTCCTCCTTTCGCATTCGTAGGCCTATTCGCTGCCATAGCCCTCGCCGTGACCCTTCCGATGGCCGCCGCGCCCCTTGGAACCTTCCAATATCCTCAGTTCGGTGGAGCGCTGGTATTGACAATCCTCATTTCCGGACTCCTGGTGGGCAAGACGTACGTGAGAGTCTGGACGCTCGCTTGCGTTGCTGCCCAGTTCTCGGATGTGACTCACAATTGGCGAGTAAATGCTCTTTGGGGCGTGGTGCACATAACCGCAGGTTGGTTGGTGACTCTGTTTTCGTGGCACGTGGAGCGACTCAATCTGGCCAGCCGCGCGTCGGAGGAACAGCAGCGCAACGCCATTGTGGCTGAGCGCACACGCTTCGCACGGGATATCCATGATACGCTGGCGCAAGGTTTCACCGGTATCATGATGCAGTTGAACGCGGCGGAACAGCGCTTGCAAAGGGACTCCACGGAGGCGCGGGTACATATCGAGAAAGCCCGTGAGCTTGCAGGTCAGAGCCTGGAAGAAGCGCGGCGCTCCGTCTCCGCTCTGCGTGCCGGCGCACTTTCGAACGGTACCTTGCTCGACGCGATGGAACAGATCGGCCGCAAGCTCACCTCGGATTCCGGCGTTCAGCTCGATACGAAACTAGAGGGTCAACCTTACGCGCTACCCGAGCAGTGTGAAGTCAATCTTCTCCGCATCGCTCAGGAGGCGCTGACCAACGCGGTTCGACACTCCGGCACGACACGCATCGGGGTCCATCTAGCGTATCGGACTGGCTCGGTGGTGCTCGAAATCGGCGACAGCGGTCGCGGTATGAGCGGAACTGAGCCGTCCGGTTTTGGAGTGGACGGCATGCGGGAGCGGGCCCACCAGATCGGCGGCGAGATCAAGATCCTGAGCGATCCTGGACGCGGTACCCGGATTGTGGTCACTGTTCCGAATGCCTGAACCGATACGCGTTCTCATCGCCGAAGATCATGCCGTGGTCCGCGATGGCCTGGCCGCGGTGCTGGAGTTCGAAACCGATATGACGGTGGCCGGCCACGCGAAGAACGGACGGGAGGCGGTTGCGCGATTCCGCGCACTCAAACCGGACATCGTTCTAATGGACCTGGCCATGCCAGAGCTCGACGGCGCGGGGGCGATCCTGGCGATCCGTCGCGAATTTCCGGCCGCGCGAATCCTGGTGCTGACCACCTATGACGGCGACGAGAACGTTTATCATGCTCTGGAAAACGGCGCCCGAGGCTATTTGCTGAAAGACTGCTCCGCGGCCGAATTACTCGCTGCGATTCGCAAGGTGCATTCCGGCGGCACGCACGTATCCGAGCGCGCCGCGGCGCGTCTCGCCGACCGCGCCATGGGCGGAGGACAATTATCTCCCCGCGAAATCGAGGTCCTGAACCTCATCGCGGGAGGCAAGAGCAATAAGGAAATCGGGGCGGCGCTGTTCATCAGCGAGGGCACAGTCAAAACCCACGTGCTGAGCATTCACGAAAAACTGGGTGTTGGGGATCGAACAGAAGCCGTGGTCACCGCCATCAAACGCGGGATTCTTCGCGTTTAGACCACTCTTCCACCACGTCGGCTTCGCGTGGAACTGCCCCAGATACGGCGCCGAGGAAACGTTTAGACTTGAGTCCGCGATAGGAGCCGATAATGATGCTATGAAAGCGCTGCAGCGGGGTTTCGCGTAAACTGCGAAACGCTGGAAGGAGGTCTGCAGCAATATGGAACAGTTTATCGGATGCGACGCGCATAAGAAGTTTTCGGTGTTCGTCGCGGTGAACGGAAAAGTTCAGGCCGGAGAGGCGATGATCGCGAGTCGCGGATCAAAACCCCGTTGGTCAGGGCGGACTTGATTTCACAGCTCAAGCTTGCCGCGGTAGAGCATGTCCTTCAGCGTGAACTTGCACTTCACTTCCAGCGGGCCCAGCTTCGTGCTGAAGGTTACCTCTTTATCTTCCACCTGCAATGCGAGAAGGCGTGAAAAATAGAACAGCGTTCCTCCGGGCGACAGGTCGTTTTTCGGAGCGGGTTCCACTCGAGTCAGCTTAATTTGATCGCCTTTATGTTCGAGTTTCGTATTATCGATCAGAGCCGAGTCTGTCTCCCCACTCGGCACGTCTCCGAACACGTTCAGGATGTATTCCGCGGGCGTTTCTCCTGGTGTTCCACTGTGCAGCGCAGTCCGGACAGGCAGCGCCGATTCCCAGCGAACGCTGCCTCTCCACTTCACCAGTTCCACGGTATTCGGGGGCGTGGGGCTCTGCGTGCCGCCACCTCTTCCGCCACGGCGTCCGCCACCTCCGGCTGCGCGGCCGGAACTCAAAGGGCCTCTCACGCCCGTGTCGGTGATGGAGGCTTCTTTGGCCCACGGCGATTTAGTCAGCAGTTGGCGAATCTCGACGTCTGTCCAATCGGACGGCATTCGCTGATTCCAAAATTCCCGGGCGGCAAATGCCTCCATGGAAAATGCCAACCCGGTCAAAAGCACCTGGCGTCGTGTGAGCACGTTCTGTATCGACGCTCGCGGGCCCGCCCACGTTACACTCCGGGAGTCGCCGACGGCGCTTCTTCGTTCGTGGGATCGCCTTCCGGCTAACATAACCCTAACTCGACGAGCCTCGCCAGGCCCCATCCCGCCGGCTCCGATCGAGGCGATGGTTTCGTAGGCTTCACACGCCCAGCGCATCTTGCAGTACTGACGGATCACCCAATGTGATATGCTGGCCGCGCTTCTGTGGCCAGCTACTGAAATAGGGGGCAGGATGAAGATTCGGATGATTCTCGCGATGGCGGCGGCTGCCTGCGGCGTGGCAATTTTGGTTGCGCAGCAACGTCCGGCGGGACCATACACGCAGGACCAGGCCGCAGCGGGACGCACAATTTACGAGACCAATTGCGCCTCCTGTCATGCGGGCGATCTTAGTGGGCGGGAAGGGCCGCAATTGGCGGGCGCCAATTTCCTGGCTCAGTGGGGTGACCGGACCGCCGGCGAATTGATCAACTTCGCGCAATCGACGATGCCCCCGGGCGGAGCCGCTCTCCCGGGCGATTCGTATCTTAATGTGACGGCGTTTATTCTGGATGCCAATAGCGCACGGGCCGGGAACCAGGCGCTTACGGCGGCATCGAACATGACCATTCGCAGCGTCGCATCGGGTCAACGTGCCGCGTATTTGCAGACGGGCGGGGGTCCCGCGGCCGTCGAAGGCACAAAGCAAGGTAAGCAAGCGAAACAAGAAAAGCAGATGCCCCGCGGAATCACCGTCGCAGGCGAAGTGAAAAACTATGTCCCGGTGAGCGATGCCATGTTGCGCAATCCCGATCCAGCGGATTGGCTGATGATCCGGCGCGATTACAAGGCCAGTTCCTTTAGCACGCTGAATCAGATCACGTCGCAGAACGTGAACGACGTGCGGCTGGTGTGGAGTTGGGCCATGCAGGACGGAAGCACCCTGGGCAACGATCCGGCGCCCATCGTCCACAACGGCGTGTTGTACGTGAACAACGCCGGTCAGGTGTTGCAGGCGCTGGACGCCAAGACCGGCGAGCTGATTTGGGAGAATCGCTACGGTACCAACGCGGGCGCGCCGGCGATGCGCGGCATCACCATCTACGGCGACAACGTTTTCGTGACCAGTAACGAAGCCCACCTGATCGCGTTCGACGCGCGCACGGGCAAGATCGTCTGGGATACGACCATCGGCGACCGTTCCAAGTCGCAGCACTCCACCACTAGCGGACCGCTTGCCGTCAAAGGCAAGTTGATCCAAGGCCTGAGCGGTTGCCAGACGTATGGCGCGGAAAAATGCTTTATCAGCGCATACGATGCCAAGACCGGCGCGGAAGTGTGGCGCTTCAAAACGGTTGCCCTGACGGGAGAGCCGGGAGGCGATACTTGGGGAGGTCTCCCCGACGCCTCTCGGGTAGGCGCGGAATCCTGGATCACTGGCAGCTACGATCCCGACCTGAACCTCACCTACTGGGGAACGGCCCAAGCGAAGCCCTGGATGCGGGTGAGCCGGGGATCGGGCAACGGCGCGACTCTGTATGCCAACTCGACGCTGGCGCTGAACGCCGATACCGGAAAACTAGCCTGGTATTATGATCACGCGCCGGGCGAGACGCTGGATTTGGACGAAGTCTTCGAGCGCGTGCTGGTGGACGGCCAAGGGCAGAATTATGTGTTCAGCGCCGGGAAAACCGGCATTCTGTGGAAACTGGACCGCAAGACGGGAAAGTATCTGGGTCACAAAGAAATGGTGTTCCAGAATGTGTACGATTCCATCAACCCCACCACGGGCGAGCCGCACTACCGCAACGATATCGTGGAACAGCGGATCGGCGAAGGGGTGCTGGGATGTCCTTCGACAGAGGGCGGCAAGAATTGGCCCGCGATGTCGTACTATCAGCCCGGCAACCGGCTGATCGTGCCGCTAAGCCAGAGCTGCCTGGAGTTCTCAGCGCAGGTGGTGGACAAAACGGAAGGCGCCGGGGCCGGCGGCGGCGCGCGGGCGCGCTATTTTGAGATGCCGGGATCGAACGGAAACGTCGGCAAGCTGGCGGCCTACGATGTGCGCACACTGCGCGAGGTCTGGAAATACGAGCAGCGTGCACCCTTTCTGACGGGAGTGCTGTCGACCGCGGGCGGCGTGGCGTTCGCGGGCGATGTGGATCGAATGTTCCGCGCTTTCGACGCAAATACTGGACGGATTTTGTGGGAGACGCGGCTTCCGACCGCCGTGCAGGGCTTCCCTCTGACGTTCAGCGTGGGGGGCAAACAGTATCTCGCGGTGACCACCAGCAATGGGGGAGGCAGCCCCCGGAACGTGCCCAGGATAGTGGCTGCGGACGTACGTGGTCCCGACATTGGTAACGCGTTGTACGTGTTCGCGCTGCCGGATAGAAGATAGCAACTCTGCTGCACGCCCGCGGGAGGCGGCGCAGCCGCCGTATCGGCGAATGTGGTGGCCGCAGCGATTTCATACGGGGTCAGCGATATTCATAGCTGGATCGGACACAGTTTTGGTGGACGCGGGCATAAACGTTATTCGCGAGTTCACGCCCGAAATCAAACGGTGGCTCCATCTGGGACCCTGAGCACCGGGTCCTTAGTGGATCGAGTAGTCCCCGGTGGTTGATGAGAATCCCGTACATCGTAACGCTGAGCCTGTCACTGATTGTCCTCCTCCCATGGTCTGGTGCAGTGTTGGTTGCTTTCATCCGAGGCAAGTGCCCCAAATGTCCGCTATGCAACTCCGGCAGAATTCATCGATCCCGGCGTCGAGGGTTCGAATGGACACTCCCCAAGTTCAGCCGCGGCGTCGAGTACATGGATGACAGCTATCGCCTGCTCGACTTGACCGTCTGCGGGCGGCAGGAGCGGTTTGAGGGCTCGTCGGCCGACTGGCTGCAACCGCCCAAAGGCACGGACACGATGCGTGCCGATGGGCGTCCCCTTGCCCAGTGGCCCCGCCTGAAGGCAGGATATTCGGACGACTTGGGAACAAGCACTCGCTGAACCGCGCCTGCCGATAGCTCGACGCCCTGTGCGGAGCCGGACTCCAGACCGATATTCGAGCGTTATGCAGCGCAGCCTTGGCATTCTGACGCGCCCTGCTAACGATCCAAAATTCCCGGTACCCGGAAGGCAGCGCGCTAGCTTGAACTCTTCGCGAGCTCTTTTCGAATTTTGGCGATGTCTTCATGGGAGGGCGGCCAGTTTGCGTCGCAGGTATTACAGTGGAACACTAGCGCGCCTGATTTCAGCTCGGCTTCGAATTCTTCACTATTGAAGGTAACCGTCTGCTCGTGATCGTTCGGACATACGATTTCAAAATCCATGCGGTCGTTCATGGGCCTCCTGCTGGTTCGGACGATCCGCCGCTGCGTTCGCTCGACCAGCCCTGTCAGTTCTTGATGGTAGCGCGCGCCTGCATCTCCCCGTGCTCTGGAAGCGCCCAACGGTTGCGGGACAATTCGTCGAAATCCGCAAACCGTCAAGCTCCAGTCTCATCACCCGGCCCTAATGAAGAAGACGCCGATAATGAACGAAATCAGGTCCTTTGGCCCCAACTCGCACAGGGTCTCCTCGGCCAGTTTCTGGTTTGCCGGATGAATGAGAGCGCCTTCGCCTTCATAGTGCAGGCTCGACCTTGCCCCACCTTTGGCCGACCGGTTCATCTTCGGGGTAGCCCCATCGATTACGGCCCGGTACTGCTCCTCATGCCCTTCGGATTCCACCTCGCGATGGACACCCTGCCCTCCGGAGAACCGCAGGTTGGTGGCTTCAGGTCCGCCTTGGCTCGTGTCCGGCTTTCGCTTGCGTGCCCGTAGGCTTCTCCATACCTTCCACCCTTCTCCGGCTCGCGAGGAATTACCCCCGCGTTCGGATATGGCGCTCCTCATTCGAGCGCCCGAGGGACTTCAACCCTCCTGAGCAACGCGCTGCTCAGCGCACACTACGGCACAGTCTGACTGCTCCTGAACGTTCGGGTCGCCGTTCGGTTTATGGCCTTCGCGGACCGGTCTTGCTGTTCAAGCCAAGACGTCCAAGAGCGCTCTCGGTTCTCGTGCATGTTGTTTCTCAGCGTGCGCGGGTTCACCTACCATGTCGCCCGTCGCACATTCGCCAGCATCACCGACCGGTCAGCCAAGTTTAGCGCAGCCGAGAGGCGTCTATTCTTTGGGCATGGGAACCGCACAATAACAGATCACTACACCCACGCGATGTGGGACCACATGGTGGAGGCCGCGACCGATTACCTGAGCCAGTTTGGCTGGGGCGGCCACACCAGTGAATCACCCGCCTCAGGCCAGTGGGTCACCCCTCAGCAAGGCCAGTGGGCCTCCCCAAAGAGCCTACAATGACCGCTCAGCATCATGCTGAGCATCATGAAGCCGCTCCAAATCAAATACGATGATGCATCGAAGGCCCGTCGTTACGTGTTACCGTGAAATATGCGCCCGTAGCTCAGCTGGATAGAGCGGCTGGCTTCGAACCAGTAGGCCGGGGGTTCGAGTCCCTCCGGGCGCACCACCAACTCCAAACGTCCTAGTACATCGTCCCGTTAGTTCCTTATAGAATCGACTTTCTTCCGGTTGGTTCTTCGGCGGCGAGGCTTTTTGGGGTGAAGAGCCTGGTAGTCCTTGGTGGTCTCGATGATGCGTTGGAGGTGCTCGGGTCCCTTGGTCCAAGTGAAGGGATTACATGTCTGGTTGTAACCGGCAAGGAAGCGGTGAAGGAGTTCCTTGAGATCCTGCTTGGAATGCTGGACGCTGTGGGCTAAGCCCTGTTTGGTGAGGATGCTGAAGAAACATTCGATGAGATTCACCCAGGAGGCATGCGTGGGTGTGTAGTGAAAGCAGACTTGCGGATGGCGGCCGAGCCATCGCCGAGCCGCCTGGTTCTTGTGGATGTTGAGATTGTCGACGACCACATGCAGGGCGCGATCTGGGTAGGCTCCCACGACCTCGTTCATGAATCGGAGAAAGTTCACGGAGGTGCGCCGGTTGCGGACGTGAGCGACCACTTTGCCGGTGGCAATCTCCAAGGCGGCGATCATCGTTTGGGTGCCATGCCGGACATACTCGTTGGTCCAACTCCGCGGTTTGCGGGCGCGCAGGGGGAGCAGCGGCTGCGTTCGATCCAGCGCTTGAATCCCTGGCTTTTCATCGACACACAGCACCAGCGCGTTCTCCGGCGGCTTCAAATACAGCCCCACGATGTCCAGCAGTTTCGGCTCGAACTCCGGGTCGGGACTGAAAGTGAACGTCCGGATGCGGTGCGGCTGCAACTCCGACGCATTCAGAATCGCGTGAACCGTGCTGTGCGGCAGTCCCACCTTGCGTGCCAGCGTTCGCACCGTCCAGCGTCCTTGCGATTCCGGCTGTTGACAGGCCAGCGTTTGCACTTTCTGCCACACCGCGGCATCGTGTTTCGGTGGCCGCCCAGAGCGCGGGGCATCCCGAAGTCCGTCCAAACCTAACGCCGCAAATGACCGCCGCCACTTCCCCACCGTGACCTGAGGAATCTCTAGATCTGCAGCAATCTGCTGGTTGGCATGGCCCGCGGCCGCCGCCAAAACAATCCGGCTCCGCAGCACCAGCGCCTGCGCTGTGGACGGCGCTTGCACCCAGCCACTCAACGCCGCCCTGGTTTTCGGATCGAGGCTAATGGCCGGCGCGGTTCGCGGCATGCCCCAGCGTACCAGAAGTTCCCTATATTACAAAGAACTATCTGGACGATGCACTAGTCGCATCCGCCGCAAAAACTTCAACACCCGTCTCCGCCTGCAACGTCCGCAAGCGCTCTTCCCGCCGAGCCGACGCCATCACCCGCGCGCCTTCTTTGGCGAACAATCCCGCCGTAACCCGCCCGATCCCGCTGGATGCGCCGATCACCACCACGACCTTATCTTTAAGCGATTCCATTTAAGCCGCCGTAAGTCCGCCATCAATCGTCGGGCACGATCCTGTAACAAACTCCGCTTCGTTGGAGCACAAATACAGCACCATATATGCGATCTCTCGAGGCTTGCCCATCCTCCCCACCAATTGCCGCGCATGCAACTCCGCGCGAGTCCTCTCGATCTCATGCGTGTGGAATTTCTGCAAATACGCATCCACAAACGGAGTATCCACCGTCCCCGGGCAAACGCAATTCACGCGTACCCGCCCAGCGTAGTCGACCGCCATCTGCCGCGACA
>Ga0207008_10263_pt1 | contig 13007 bp, 9 predicted proteins | sample Alteio_BWMinCont_83_FD_153489 | JGI IMG/M metagenome (GOLD analysis project Ga0207008, IMG submission 153489) | Enriched cells from forest soil in Barre Woods Harvard Forest LTER site, Petersham, Massachusetts, United States -... | ecosystem: Environmental > Terrestrial > Soil > Temperate forest >... | reverse complement strand
GCCAGGGGGAATCGAACCCCCGACCTCTACAATGCCATTGTAGAGGAATAGACACATCTCTAGATCTTTTGAGATCTATTTTAATCTACAATGCATTGTATTTCAATAAAATATATCCATATTATGTTCTCTCTACGTTTTTTTCTATCTCTCTGAATCTTTCTCTGTTAAACCATATACAAACCATTTTTTGAAACTGAATGGATCTATAGGAGGAGGTTGATTATGGCAATAAAAATTACGAAACGCCTTTTGGATGCAGCTGAGCTTAAAGATAGGGCCTATGAGATTTGGGATACGGAGGTCAAAGGATTTCATGCTATTGTTCTTCCTTCTGGACAGAAAACATTTTACTTTAGGTATTACGACAATAGCCGAAAGAATCAACGAATAAAGATAGCCGTTTTTGGAAATGTAACCTGTGATATAGCTCGTGAAATTGCCAAAAGTTTTTCTGGCGACCTAGCGAAGGGAATTGACCCTAAAAGAGAAAAAGAAAAACTAAAGGAGATAGATAAAGATAAGGTAACCTATGTTCATTTTTTTGAAAAGTTTACAAAGAACTATAGGCTAATTCATCATAAGCCTAGTACTCTTAAAGTGGATGGATACATCATCAAGCTTCATATCATGCCATTTTTTGGAGGTAAGAATATTGAGGAAATTACCACCAATGATATTTTGGATTTCAAGGAATCTTTGAAACATGTTCCGATCACATGCAATAAATGTTTTGCTGTTATTCATCGATCATTTGAACTTGCAGAGCTCTGGGGATATCGGCAAAAAAATAGCAACCCCTGTCGTGGTGTAAAAAAGTATCCTGAACGTAAACGAGAGAGATTTTTAAGCAAGGAAGAGTTAAGAAGATTAGAGGCTGTTTTAGAAACAGAAGAAATTTTGCAATTGAAATCTCCATATGTGTTGGCCGCGATCAAGATGCTTATGTATACCGGTTGCCGTATGAGTGAAATTTTAACACTTAAATGGGAGGACGCCCATTTAGTTGAAAATTACATTCACCTTAAAGATAGCAAGACGGGAGAAAGGGTTGTCCCTTTAAATGAGCCAGGCAGAAAAATTTTAGAAAAATTAGAAAGGCGGGAGGAAAACCCCTATGTGTTTTGCAGCCAAAAGCACAAAGATGGCCATTTGGTGAATATCGCAAAAGCCTGGCAAAAAATACGCAAGAAAGCAGATCTTCCTGATGTTCGCATACATGATTTGAGACACAGTTTTGCTTCGTTCGCAATCAAACAAGGCTTAGATCTTTATCAAGTGGCTAAGCTCTTAGGTCATAAAAATATTCGCACGACAACGCGCTACGCCCATTTAGCCAGAGAGGATTTAATTAAAGCCTCCAATGTTGTTGGACAAGTATTTGTGACAGCGTAGTCCAACAAGCGCGTTGCTTTTTCCGGTGTTCATAATCTTGCAAATCGTCTCCAGACGAGATAAGAAAGGCCTCCAAAATGCCGGATTTTTGGAGCAATCCGCCGGCTTGAATTTTCGTGCGAGTTTGGTGTTTACGCTCTGCATGATGATCCATTTTCATTTTAGACTGCTCTCGATTCAGGGTGTTTTGGAGGCGGTTGATCTGGCATTTTAGGTTCTGGAGTTTTTTTGGGAGAGGTGACTTTCCTTGGCTTTGCTCGACGACAAAATCGTTCTCCGGCGGTGTGCCAACTCGAAATGACGGGATCCTTTGTGGTTATTTTCTCCTTTAAGAAAAGCAGTCCACCGGTAAGGATGGTATCATCAAGACTCGCCAATTCAAGTACCGCAATAAGGTTTGCAATTTCCTGCTGGCGCTGTTTTAGATGATGTTGACATTGGTTTTGAAGGGTCGAGATTTTCGACTCAACCTGACGTAATTTTAGAGAGGCACTCATGAGCGTTGCTCCGTGTGTTAGATGTTTTGTGCCTCTTGATAAAAGATAATACCAGACATTGGGGGTGTCCTGCAAGCAAAATGTGCAGGGCCGCAGGCAGTGTTTGTGCGGTTTGAGGGGTGATTTCCTGAAAGCAAAATTCCTTGTTTAGGCTGTCATCGAAAGATGCGCACTTATGCGCGATTGCGCTTGTGCTTTTCGGCCACGGGCGTATACTGGTTCAAGGTCAAGAGGCAGACCGTTCGATTCTTTGGCAAAGCCGGAGGGTCGTTTGTTTCGTAGAGACTTTGCATCACCACCATTCTCCGCAAGGAGAGAGGGTCTGGCCCTGCCATTTGGAGCAATCCGAGAGCGAGGCTAAAACTTAAAATCCCGGGTTTAATAGATCCCCGTTTGCGCGGGGACAAGGATTGACGCCTAACTTTGAGGCGCATCAGTCATGGCGATTTATTCGTTGAACTTGGGATTTATTTCACGCAGTGAGGGCCGCTCTGCGGTGGGCTTTAGCGCCTACATTTCTGCGAGTCGACAGCAGGATCTGCGCACGGGTGTGTCCTACAACTACGACTGCAAAAACGACGTCATTGTCAGCCGCGTGTTGGCGCCGGAGGGTGCGCCTGAGTGGGCGAAACATTCTTCCTCCCTGTGGAATACGGTAGAGCACTTCGAAGATCATATCGCAGTTTTACGGTTTCGAGGTAATTCCGGCAACTCTGAAAGAGATCAAAAGAGTCTTGTCGCCAAAGAACAGTTTCTCAATTCCACCCAAACTGCGCAAACAATTATGGGCGCCATTCCTATTGAGTTCACGCAAGCGCAGGCAGAAGCCTGCGTCGAAGAATTTCTCAAAGAGCGCTTTGTTTCACGCGGCTTGGTGATCGAATACGCTATCCACTGGGATGCTGGTAACCCACATTTCCATGGACTTATTGCCCGCCGGCCCCTTGTTGAAGGAGAACTGTCACAACGAAAAGACCGTGACATCGTCACGAAAGCGGAGCTCCTTGTTACCCGAAAACAATGGGAAGTGGTCGCCAATAAACACCTCGCCTTAGCGGGTCATGAGGTGCGTATTGACAGCCGCTCTTACGCGGACCAGGGTCTTTCTTTACTCCCCACTCATCACGAAGGATGGTACGCGCAACGCCTTGCAGAGCGAGGAGAATATTCCAGAATCGTTGCCGACAATGACGAAATTCGACAAAAAAACATCGAAATATTATGTAACAAACCGGAGGATCTCGTGCAGGAAGTTGCCCTCAAACGCACCATTTTTACGCGCAAACATTTGGAGGAAGAAATCATCCGCCGGGTCGGCGGCGATGAAAAGTTGTTCAGTATTTTAAAGGCTAAAGTGGATGGGCTTGAGATTCCGTCCGAGCTTATTCTGCGCCAAGCCAATGATAATAGGAGCAGTGACACCTTTGAGGGTGGGCTTCAAAAACTGGCTAGTCAATTCACGGACCAGCTGCTCAGCAAGGATGACATTGCTCATCGCGTAGGAGAAAATCTGAATCGTGATGCGGTCTTTACGTCGGCTTCTTACAAAAAACAAGAAGACCAAATCAGGACCTATGGAGACGTTCTTCAGGCAAGAGAAAGCAAAACTGTTGCGAGTGATTTGGTCGCAAAAGCCATTCAAAACCGTGAGACAGAACTTGGTTTTGCGCTCTCTGAAGAACAGCGTTTAGCCATCGCTCACCTCTGTTCAGGTTCAGATGTTCGTGTTTTAAATGGCAAGGCTGGCACCGGCAAAACCACATTATTGACGGCCGTCGCTGAAGCTTATGAAGAATCAGGCTACCGCGTCTTAGGCACATCCTTTCAAGGAAAAGCGGTTGAGATCATGGAGCAAGAAATCGGTATTTCCTGCAAGACGCTGGATAGTTTTAAGGTCGCTTGGGAGAAGCATCAGACCTATTGTGATCTGCTTGACGCGGGTAAACTCTGGGGACGGCCTTATGAATATGCGGTAGATAAAGTGAAGGAGTTGGAGAAGTATCGCTTCACGGAAAAGGACGTGGTTATTGTCGATGAGGCCAATATGATTGGCAACCATTTGTGGGAACCTTTCCTCAAAGAAGCCACAGAACGCGGCGCGAAAGTCCTCATCGTCCAAGACCCTGCCCAAATCAAATCCCGAGAGCCGGGTGATACGGGGCGGCTCTTCGCGGAGCGCTATGGCTTTTGCGAAACGACAGAAGTGGTGCGTCAGCGCATTCCTTGGCAACGAGATTGCTCCAAGGCGCTCAATGAACATCGAGTTTTGGATGGCCTGACCCCTTATGATGCCAAGGGCCATATGGCATGGTTTGAAAACGGCGACCAGACCATCAAAAATCTCACGCAAGCCTATATAAAGGATCTGTCTGAAAATCCGGGGCAAAGTCGCATTGCTTTGGCTTATCGGAATACGGACGTGTATGGCCTGAACAAAAGCATTCGTGAGGCTTTAAAAGATCAGGGCCATTTGGGCGAATCATTTAGAGTCAAAGGAGAAGAATATGCCATTGGCGATCGCATTCGCTTTACGCAAAATGACCACCACGGCAGGTATGTTAAGAATATTGACGCGTCTTCTCAAATCGTGGGCGTCAAAAACGGTACCTTTGGGACCATTGAATCCTATGATGAAACGCGTTCCCAATTAACTGTCTGTTTGGACGGAGACCGACGTGTGCAGTTTAACACGAACGACTACAATCATCTCACCCACGGATATGCCTTGGGGATTCATAAGTCAGAGGGGTCAACCTTTGATAGGTCCTTTGTTTCCATTGATCCTTTGATGGACCCCTCAACATTGTTGGTTGCCATGACGCGCCATCGACAAGACGCTCAAGTCTTTATCAACCGGGATCAATTCATTGACTTTAAAGCCGTCATTGATCAGCTGAGTAGCCCTTCGTTAAGCCAAACGATTCAAGATTACCAGGTCGCCGAAAACCAAAGACCTTACTTTGAGCGCGTTCAACAGTACCGCGACCTTACTCGTGAAATCGCCACCTTGCGGGAAGAAATGGAGGGTGAGCTGGATCCGGAAGCACCGCTCTACAAGCATCCAATGTATGCGGTCTATCAAACCTGCTTTGACGAAAAGAAGCACATCGCGGGCGAAATTCTGAAAGACTGGCAACCCCACGGGCCTTACGTACGACTCGCTGGTATTCGGAAAGATATTTTAGAGGTTGAGGCTGGACAAAGGCCACGACTCCTTTCGGACCTCGAGCACCGCGCCTCTGTTCAGGTGCAAGGGTATATGGACGTTGTTCGCGAAACCAGGAGCCTTTGGAAAACCATTTCTGAAACCCATCCAGGAGCCTTGGCTGCGTCGCATTCTCTTTATGAAGATTATCAGGCCAAAAAGGGCGAGAGAGATTCCATTGCATCAGTCATGCAAGAAACGCCGCAATTGTATCGTCCTTTCTTTCGGGTCACAAAGGATGAGGCGTTGGGGCACACAGCAGATTACTGGGGTGAGCCGGTTGAGAGAGAAACCCGTGTGTATTTTACGTCCGTCAAATTTTATGCTGCAGCCCACCAGAAATCTCAAACACAAGCCCTTTTCTACGAGAGGCTAAGCCCCGAGGAAAAGAGGTGTTTTGATGAGGTCAAAGAATACGCTAGCGCCCGCAATGAGGCCGCCGCCCTCTACAGCCACCTTCGCAAACGGACAGATTCTGTTGCGATAACCCCTGTTGTTACGCTTGAGGATTTTCATGCAAGCCAAGCAAAACGGGATATCCTGGCGCTCAAGCTTGTGGAATCCCCCGAAAAACATCACGAATTCTTCGACATGCTCACCGTCAAGGAAGACAAGCTGCTCGAGCACGCCGTTGCAGGGGAATTACGTACGAAGGTCCAAAAATATGTTGATGAGCAGGATGTTGCCAAACGGGCCACTCATGCCCAAGAGCTGAAGCGGATTCTCACCACTTCAAACGATTATCGGATCTTCAATGAGACGACCAAGGACGTGGATGGTGTGGATATCAATCGACTGAGCTTTGATATTGCCTTCCATGACAAGGTGAAGAGAGGAGAGCTTTTCAGCGCTCTCCATCCGGACCACGTTTATAAGCCGATTCAGAGCTATCTTAATGCCTCACGGGAATCCGCAAAACTCTGGAAAACAGTACAACTTAAGGGGCAAAACGTTGATATTCAAAAGGATTGGACCGCAGCTCAGCAAGCCCGTAATGACAATGCGAGGTCGCTCATGGACCATCAAACAGCCTTTGCTGTCTTAGGAGGGATGGGCTCCAGCTTACAAGGCGTTTGTTTGTATCTTGTAACGTTGCTGCATGCGCTCCAATTTTCTTCGTTTCATCATAAATCTGGTCACGAATTTGCATGAAGCGTTGGAGATCATATTCCATTTCGTGGTCTTTAATGTCATTTTGTTCTATTTGAGTATTCATCTGTTTTGTTCCTTGTATTAATTATGGGTTGACGGTTCGTTTAAAAATGCTCCTAATTGACCTTGGGAGAGAACCTCCCAAGGTCTGTAGAGACTGTGCGTCACCGAGGCTCAAGAGGCACTTAAATCCTCGGTTTTTGACCTGTTCCCCCGCATGGGGGATAATGATTGACGCGTTTTATGCAGGTCAAAACTTTATATTTCTGCGTTCAATCAATTTCCTTAGGCGGTCGGAACCAGGGTTTGTCCTGGTCCTGTGCTTTTCCCAAACTGATCTGAGAAGTACTGCTTCGTAGATTATTTGCTTCAAAGCGTTCAATCTCCTCAAGTTTGTAAAGAATTTTCTTCTTTCCCATTTTGTGATAGGGCGGACCGTTACCATTCCAGCGCCACTGGCTTAGTGTGCTGGGCGTAAGCTCCCACCGTGACGCCAAAGCGGTTGGCGTTAAAAAAATTTTGGGGTTTGATTTATCCATTTGGCTCCTAATTGCTAAAGAGATATTCATACAATTCCTGTATATAATACCACATAGAAATCATTTGTCAAATCTTTTTTAAAATGAGACACATTTTATAAATAAGCCATATATATCTTTTATGTATATGAGTATGAATAGCGTGAGGTTATCACTGGCTATACAATTTTATATTGACATATATGAAACTATCCCATATTATATCTGAACCTACAAACGCGAATGAAATGGAGAAAATGATGAATCCTCTTGCCAAACAAATTGACGCCCGCATGAAAGCCCTCAGTCTTTCGATTATGGATCTTGAAAACAAATCTGGCGTGAAGCCTCACGGGGTACGAAACATCATCACCGGAAAATCCAAGAACCCAAGTGCCGTGAATCTCCAAGCCATTTCGGATGTGTTGGGCTGTAGTGTCAAAGATCTCTTGAACCCTCCAGCAGTGTTACAAAGCGAGGAAGAGCAACCATCCCTCGAGACACTTCTTCAGAGGAAGCATGTGTCTTCAACTCTCATGGAAGAGTGCGCCCAGTTCATTGAAATCGAGCTCCGAAAGACCCGCAAAACAATAACCACAGCCCAGTTCCTCACCTGCGTGAGGGAGGTGTATCTTCACTCCCTTCAGGATAAGGCTGTCAACAAAGATTTTGCAGAATGGTTTGTAGCGTTGATGGGGGAATAGCCGAAGAATAAGGCTACTTAAATAAAGGCACGACGTTTTCTCCATGGTCTTGATCAGGATCCATTGGAAAGGATACCTTGGTATAAAGCTTTCCTTCTGGCGTTTTTGAAGATTCATATTTCACATTATTAATAATGCATAGTTGGCGAAGCGTATCATTTTCGACAAAAAATGCCGGAAGCTCGACGACTTCTTTTGTTGACAACAGGGGTGCAGGCTGGTGAGCCCACACTTCGAGATGTATCCCTTCATTTTCCTCTGAAATCACAACTGAAACCTCCCCCCGTTTCATCGTAAAGAGGGGATAGCCGATAACGCTAAAGAATATGACTTTTGCAAAAAGAGGATCCCCAATAAAGGTTAGACCTTTGGGGCATAGGATATTCAATTTGATTTCAGGCGTGTGTAATTTAGATGCAAAATAGGCTTTGATTTCCTCAAGGATACTTTCGATCAAAACAAAGTCCCGTTGATCACTTGAACACACACCGATTGATAGATTTTGAGCAATGCCTGCTGTGTTTTTGATGAGGATGCTCTTTTGATCCGTACTTAATGGTGCGTCTTTATAAGACTGTCCGAGGCGATTCATGACGGTGGAAATGATGCCCCCATGCTCTTTAAAACGGTCAAGCATCTGCCTTTGGAGGTTGCAATCTGTTTTTAAGTGACTCGAATGATTACTCAATTCGATTTTTGCTTCCTTCCTCATTAAAATACAAACGAAGAGAAACATCAACGCGCCCATGAAGACCGTAGACCCCATAATCAAAAAAGACGATTGATGAGAAGCGAGATATTCCACATAGGAAAGAGGCGCTTTAAAAGAAAAATATGTAGGATTTAGTATTTGTGCAGCTTTATAATCATCAATGTAATAATTATATTGTAGATCTAAAACACAATAATAAACAGCAAAAGGGGCCACCATAAAACAGAAGAGTCGAACAAAAATCCCTCGCCAATGATTTTTTGACTGTATTGCTGCTGTGTTCATATGGTAAAGGGCCCCCTTTGTTATTTTATTGAGGGATAATATACAGTAAAAAGAGGATGTTGGGAAGAGAAATTGGGTACAATAAGAGATCGACAAAAAAGGTATCATTGGTGATGCAATTAGAGATTGCTCCAAAGCATATTCTTCATTACTCTGAAAAAAGTCTCACTGAACGAGCAAACCGAAACCCTTATTGAAAACCGCAAAATAAAAGCCTCCCCTAAAAAAAGGAGATAAAAATGAATCATTCAATTAGCGTAACGACAGCAAAAGTTGCAATTTTATTCGCGATACATCTTTTGACATCGACTACGGGATTCGCGATGCTGCCTTCTTCTGTCAGGCATGAAAGGAATGAGGATGGTACGCAAAGCAATGGACGATATCTTCCGCGGAGGCTCGAAGAAGAACCGCTAGCGGAACCTGAGCCTGCATCCCCTCTCTCTGCTCAGACAGACAGAGTCCTTGAAGGTTCATCTCCTTCTCGAGAAATTGTACAATCTCAACAACCTGTTATTTACCAGCATATGGTTCTCGGAGGGGAGCATAATCAAGAGGAAAGAAGATCCATTTTAACGCTCTTAAGATATCACACAGAAGACGACGGAGCAGAAATTCAAGATGAGATGTTTTCAAGAACGGTTGATCATCTTTTTCGACGTACCGGAGAGTGGCGATACGATGATGCCGTTCTCGTATCTTATCCGCTGGTTCAAGCTTATATTGATGTAGAAGGAGAGCGAGAAGACATAGGTCCGCCTCAACCAGATAGAACAGAACCTCTCGCTCACGAAGGGGATCCCCAAGAAGCTGAGTTCGTTAGCCAGGTACATGAGGAAGGGCGAACTCTAAAAACATTTCGAATACCCATCCTTTGGACAAGAGGTGATGGATCAACTTACACAACGACCGTAGGTGAGGAACAGTCTTATCCTCACCAGTTTCGAATTACAAGCTGGCATCATGATGTGGGCAGACATATATCTTATCCATTTACAGAATGCTTTATTGAAGTGGAAGGAGGCCAACAAGAAAGAGTTAGGGCTCCAGAGTTAACAACCGATGGGCAATCCCATCAGTTGATTGATCAATCAACTGAGTTTCTCGGACAAGAAAACAGAAATGATCGAGTTATTAAAAACTTTCGAAGGACTACTTGTTGGGAAAAACCTGATGGGCATAGGTACACAGAAATAGAAAATGATACAGAAAGTTATCGTCTTCAATATCGGGTCACTGGATGGCGTCATGATGACATCAGCCATGCTTCCTATCCTTTTAAAGAAGGTTTCATCGATATAGAAGGAGGTCAGCAAGAAATAATTATTCCAGCTCAGCTAAGAGAAAATGCACTGTTTGCTCGTCCACATCAGCCAACCATTCAGGCCGAAGAGTGTCTCGGACAAGAAAACAGAAATGAATATACGTTTAAAACAATTCGAACGCACACACAATGGACGAGACATGACGGGACATCCTATTCAACGGACACTCGTCAGGAGAGAGCATATCCTCATCAGCCTCGACGCATACGATGGGAGCACGATGACGCTGCCCACACCTCATCCCCTGTGAACGAATATTTTATTGATGTGGGAGGTCAGCTCGAAACAGTCATTCAAGCTCAGGTAGAAACGGCAGGAGCTCGAGGCCATCAACAAGAGGTTCAGCCTATTGAAACGATTCAAGAAACGAGAGAATCTGAGACGATTAGAACATTTCGAGTGCCTACACTATGGACGAGAGCAGATGGGACAAGTTACACAACAGATAGAATTGTCGTAAAAACTTATCCTCACCAACGTCGACACATACGATGGGAACATGATGATGTTACTCACTCTTCTTGCCATTTTTTAGAATACTTCATTGAGGCAGGAGGCCAAACCGAAATCGTTAGGATGCTTGAAGAGCGAAGCGATTACCAAGAAGATATTCAACTTCCCTATCCATACTCTCAGGAAACAAGAGACAGGAACGTTTACACGATCTCTCGGACAAAAACGGTTTGGACAAGGGGAAATGGCTCCACTTATGAAGAATATGAAGATACTCTAGATATAGCGCCTATTCCAACGCCACCCGAGCCAGCGCCGATAGGGGATCCTGGGGAGGAGTCTGGCGAGAGTCCGGTATATCAAAACGGAAAATTCAGTACGACCGGTCCCCTTATATATAACAATTATCGTCATCTTCTCAATGATTCGCACAAGGATAAGCATGACCACAAGGTTCCCGAAATAAAAGCAAAAAAAATTCAACCACATCTCAAAATTTTTGTTTCACAGCAGACAAGTATCCCTCAAAAAAATATTGGTAAAGTCTCCGTCGTAACTGGAGGGAAAAAAGTCCGCCTAGGGCATGACTTATGGATTCGCGGTGATTTTCACTTTAGCTATAAAACTCGCAAATAGGATACTTAGGAATGAAATTCATTTGTTTTAATTCGACATTGTTTCTTAAACGACAACTTCGATTCATAATTCATTCTTTTTTAGTGTTTCAATATTTCTTTGGAACGATTATCTCGACTCTTCCAGCCCATGCCATGCCCACCTGGGAGCGGCCTTTTTATGAACAAGCGGAGGGGGCGCGGTTTTCTTCCGAGCGAGGGCCAGCCTCATTACGCCTGGAGGTCGTTAAAAAGCCTCCAATGATCGTCAATGATGGCCAGGAGAATCGGTATGGTTCTCCTCTTACACTCTATATGCATCATCTGAATCATGAGACGTGGACGCACTCTCTTTTGCTCAATGTTCCTGACATCGATTTTTCAACAGATTCAGCACCTCATTTTGTGAGCCATGATGACGACACTCAATTTGATTTTTCTGTGGATATAGAGGGAAATATTCAATTCAATTATTTCCAGAGTTTGCTCGGCATTGATGTTATTACCCCGGGGGCACTTACGTCTCATGCGTTTAAGACGGAAGGTCACACGCGTCTCTTTACGAAAGAATTTTTCAATAAAGGAGATTTTTCGTCCCAATCTGTCCTTGTTAAATCCTCTGGCGCCATCGTCAATGAAAAGGATGCCCATATTTCTGCGTCAAAAAGTCTTTCAATTGGTGAAGAAGGTCCAGCTGCAGCAAGGATTCAGAATAAAGGCCATATTGATTCTCCTGAGATGACTCTTCAAAGTGCGACCTCTATTGAAAATGAGGAAGACGGCCATATAACGGGGCTCAACGTTACTTTAAAAGCGCGCGAGCGGGTGACGAATCAAAAGAACGCGCTTATTGTTGGGACTGACTCTTTAACCATCGAATCGCCAGAACTTGCAGCAACGGCGAGTTCACTTTTAACGTCTGACCCGCACTTTAGGGTTCAGAGGATAACCCTCAAGGATGAGGCCATTTTAAAAGTTGAAAATGATTTTTTCTTCGAGGGACGCGTTTTTGAAGCAAAAAATAAAAGTCGATTGGTTGTGGGGGGTGATACGACGCTCACATTGGATGTGTTTTCCAATGAGGGAAGCTCTGTGCAAACGGAGGGCGCTTCCACAATTAAATTTAGAAAGCAGTTTGATAATACTGCAGGGAGCATTATCTCTGATTGTGATTTATCCATTCATAAAATTCCTGGAAATACAGATAGTTTTCCAATAAAATTCCTTAATACAGAAGGTATCATTCGTTCGCGTGGTCTCATCGATGTTTTTGCAGGGAACTTAGAAATAGATAACACCAAAGGAACAATCGAAGGTGCGACAACAAGTATAACGACAGAAAAATCTTTCATAAACATTGAGGGCTCCGTTGATGGTGCTACCCATACGATTAACGCTATGAACATTCAGAATCAAAAAGGTTCGATAACAGGCGACACGAAAGTCTCTATTACTTTAAAAGCACCCGCTTTATACGCATATCCTCCTTTGGCTGGGGATCCGAAATTTTACATCAATGCAAAGACAAAACGTTTCTTTCAACAAACTCGTTTTGACCAAGGAAAGCTTGATAATGAAAATGGCATCATTGAAACATCGAACCTTGATATTGATGCAGATGGACTCGTTCTCAATAATTTTGGGGTTATGAGGGGTCAGAAGCGCTTAGCCATCAACAAAGCCCTCGCTTTGGTCAATAATAACGGGACGATCCAAGCTGGCTCTGAAATCTGGGACGGGGAGAGAGCCTCCCTTCACATTCTTGTCGAAGGCATTGTTGTTAATAAGGGTGAAGACGCTTCTATCACAACAACCGGGGACGGACTCGTTAAAAGTTTATATCATGGTATCCTCAATAAAGACGAGGCCACGATCGCATCATTATCTCCGACAGATTCTTTAACCCTCGAAACACACGCGGACGTTAACAATGACAAAAGCTTTATCGAATCGGCTCAAGGCATCATTTTAAAGTCACAGACACGCTTTTTAAATCAGAATGGCCAAATCAGCGCCCCTTTTGGTATTGTGTCTTTTGAGGGGGCTGGGTTTTACAATGCTGGCGAAAAGGCTCTCATCGAAGCACAAAATGTCAATATTACTGCGCGGGGAGCTCTCTACAATCAGTACGGTGGAAAAATTACTGC
>Ga0207008_10262_pt1 | contig 13018 bp, 7 predicted proteins | sample Alteio_BWMinCont_83_FD_153489 | JGI IMG/M metagenome (GOLD analysis project Ga0207008, IMG submission 153489) | Enriched cells from forest soil in Barre Woods Harvard Forest LTER site, Petersham, Massachusetts, United States -... | ecosystem: Environmental > Terrestrial > Soil > Temperate forest >... | reverse complement strand
GTTCGTAGGTAGGGGTGCGCCCGGTCGTCGAGATCTTTGGGGTGAGAAGGGAAGGATTTGTAGGATGCAGCAGCGAGAGGTGCGCTTTGTTGGGCGACGGGATCGTCGGTATTCTCAGAGTCAGAGTCAGCGTCAGGATCTATAGAAGGAGCCGACGGCCGCGGCGAAAGCCCCAGCTCCACCAAAGAGTGCAGTTCTCCCGGCTCTCTTGATTCGGGATCGACCAGAGCACTGGAAGCCCCCGACGGCACACCGGAAGATGCTCTTCTCGAAATTGGACTCCGCCGCGTAGGAGACTCCCCCCTCAAGAGAGGTTTTTGTACATCATCAGATGCATCGCTCGTTTCGTCATCGCTGCTTTCGCCTATAGCGTTAATTGATCCTGGTCCAACGGAGCCCGTCCTCTGAAGGAAACGGCGCTCTCTTTCATGCCCTCCCTCTGTGGATGTTCTGTGCATGGCAAAGGCCATATCCATGGACAGAAGTGAAAAAATGAGGAGCGATGCGGTGATTTTTTTGAACATATATTTATTTCCTAAACTCATTCTGATGAGAGATATGTGCGTGTTATAGTGCCTTGACGTCGCCATGACAAGTTTTTTAGTATCTACATTCATAATGCTTCTTCAAGGGGAGGGGGGTGCAACAAAATTTAATCAAGGTTTTTACCGAAAAGAACTGAGCCCCTGCAAAACGGCGGGAATTTCATCCAGTAAATCTTCCGCAATAAGCCCGAGTCCTTTGCGATTTGCGGCTTCTCCATGAATCCAAACGGCTGCTGCTGCCGCTTGAAATGCGTACAGACCTTGGGCCAATAGCCCAACCATAAGACCTGCAAGCACGTCCCCTGTTCCTGCAGTGGCAAGGGTTGCTGGGGCATTTGCATTGATGATAAGCTTTCCTTCAGGAGAGGCAATGATGGTATCATATCCTTTCAAAACAATAACGGCGCCCGTTTCAGTTGCAGCTTTTTGAGCTTTTTCGGCTTTGTTTTTTAAAAAAGCAAGGTGGGGAAAGAGACGAATAAACTCCCCTTCGTGCGGCGTTAAAATGGCATCAGAGTGCAAATGATTTGTGAGTTCTTGTGTGTTTCCTTCAAAGCTTGAAAGAGCGCCTCCATCTAAAACGCAGGGCTTCTTTGTCTTAAGCAAAAGAAGGGCCTGATCTCGGGTTGATTCTTTAGAAAATGCACCTACTCCCCATAGCAAGGCTTTATACCGACCGTCACCTATCACGTCCAAAAATTCCTGTGCAGAGACCAGGGGAGTAATCACATCCCCCCAGGCAAGGCCAGCAAAAATAGGGTACTCTTCACTTTTGCAGAGGAGCCTCACAAGCCCTGCACCGATACGCCTTGCGCCAAGAGAGGCAAGCCTTATAGCCCCTGGCATGCAGCCATTGCCGATGATCAAGCAAGCACCTCGTGTGTATTTGTGATCCATTGGCTGAGGGTCTTTCAGAGCGCTCTTCCACAATGCAGGGGTATTCACGCAGTAGGTCGTTTGAGGAAGATAGGTGTCAGGCATCCCAATATCCTTTATAAAGAGACGCCCTGTATACACACGACCAGGGAGGAGATAGTGGCCAGGGCGTGCCCTGAAAAAAGTGACCGTATATGTTGCGCGAACAGCGTCCCCACAACAGGCACCAGAATTCGTATCAATCCCTGTCGGTATATCAATAGAAACAATGGGCTTTGCAGCAGCATTCATGCGCTCGACAAGTCTGAGAATATCTCCCTCCAACGGGCGAGAAAGGCCCGTACCCACAAGCGCGTCCACAATTAATTCTGCTTCATCAAAAGCTTTCTGAAGATCTTTAACGATTGGCATATGTTCAAGTGTGATGATATTTACAGGCCACCCTTTTTCTTGCAAGTGTCGGGCAACGATTTTCCCATCTCCTCCATTCTTGCCAGGGCCACATAAAACCAGCGTGCGAGAGGGAGAGAACTTTTCCAGAATGACTTCAGTAACCGCCTTTCCAGCTCGTTCCATCAGTATGTCTTCTGAAATCCCTTCTGCTTTCATATACGTTTCTTCAATTGCGCGCATTTCTTCTTCTGTTAAAAGCTCATCCCTCACTTTTCTCTCCTAAAAAATTGCGAACTTATAGATAAGTGATTATAGAATAAGGGAAACTCAATGACAACAGCCAGCGCTTAAAGAACCAGCACGTAAGGTGAGGGCACTGAGAGTCTCAAAAAGCCGAAGCACCGAAGCCAAAGCTCTTTGAAACCCTCGTGCCACAATTCCATGGGCTGGACTCGAAATTACAAGCGTCCGCAAATTTCTTCGAGACGATCACTGCTATCTTGGATAGCCGACAAAAAACTCTCCAGTTGCTCGAGAATAACAAGCAAATGGCGATCTCCTGTTCTATAGCCCCGCTCGCGCGCGCGATCGAGATAGATCTGCATATATTGAGCTATAATTTTCAGTTGTTGAGTTTCAATGGATACGATCTTGAAAAAATCAGATGACGTGTGTAATCTGCCTGTAGCCATGGCGATGTTCCTTCTGTTGTAAGGACGTTTCTGTGGTAAGTCATCTATGGGCGCGGAAACGCTCATAGGTGACGCTAGAGAAGAGTTTAGCACATCTCTGCCTGACGTCAAACAATTTTTTTGATGATTTAAAAAGTTGATGCGAGAAGTACCAACAACAGGTTACTCAGCAGAATTTTCTTGAAGACGATGTTTAATTTCTTTAATTTCTCGTTTTAATTCAGCTTCTAATTCAGCTTCTGTCGGCAAGTGAAATTGATAGGTGCTTGCAAAGATCTGCTTTGCTTTTTCTCCAAGCGTATATTTGACCATTGCATTACTCTTGTCCGTGCATAAGACCAAACCAATCGTTGGATTGTCATTTTCTTCCTTAATTTCTTGGTCAAAATAGTTCACGTAAAGTTGAATTTGCCCAAGATCGCTATGACTCAACTTTTTTGTCTTTATATCGATAATGACGTAACATTTTAAAATCACATGATAAAAAACTAAATCTGCATAAAAATGATCGTTGTCTAAGGTTAATCGTTTTTGTCTTGCAATAAAAGCAAACCCTTTCCCCAACTCTAAAAGAAATTTCTGTAAGTTATTGATTAGAGCTTCTTCCACCTTAGACTCGACCAATCTGTGTGATTCCGGGAGCCCAAGGAACTCTAAAATCAAGGGTTCTTTTATCACATCTTCTGGGTGATTTATTTCTTGGCCTTTATAGGCAAGTTCCATTAACCCCTTTTTATCTTTGCTTTTTGCGAGACGATCAAATAATAAACTTCCTATTTGCCGCCCGAGCTCTCGAGTCGACCAATTGTTCTTTGACGCTTCAATCTCATAAAATGCACGTGCATCTAATCTTTTGACGCGCATCAGTTCCCGATAATGGCTCCACCCAAGTTGTAGCGTAAATTCCGGCACCTGAGATTCGCTACACAGTGTGTAGTGAATCGGGTAGTTTGGTATATTAGGCTGAAATTCTAAATAAAACTGTCGCATGTTACGAACGTTTGTTTCAGAAAAACCCTTTCCATATCGTTCTATAAGTTTTTGAGACAGTACTTGTATTAAGGCCTCTCCATATTTAGCGCGTATATTTCCCTGTTGTTCGGCCTCTACAATGTCTCTGCCAATTTTCCAATAAGCTTTCAGCATCTCAGTGTCTACGGTGCGCTGAACATTCTGGCGTGCAGTATCTATATGCTCAGAAACACGAACATAGAGAGAGTCTATGTGCGTGTGGCTAAGCAACTCAGAAGAAGATGGGGTCTGCGTAGGAATTTTTTTGTTCATGTTTGATTCTTTTTATACGTCAAAACGTGCCTTGATATATTCAAACAACAGCCCCTTTCAATTCTTTCCCTGGTTTAAACTTTGCTACCTTGGTCGCCGCGATTTTAAGAGATTCACCCGTTCTTGGGTTGCGGCCTTCGCGCGCTTCTCGTTTGGCAATTGTGAAAGAGCCAAATCCGATGAGGCGCACTTCTTCGCCTGTAGAAAGCGTTTTGGTCATTGTTTCAAAAACGGCCTCAACAGCTTTGGTTGCTTCCGTATTTTTCAATCCTGTTTCCTTCGCAACAGAGGTGATCAGTTCTCCTTTATTCATACCTTTTCCTTTTTTGTTTGTGAAAATTAATAGTTCTGCTCAAAGGCAGCCACGCCATTAAGCTATCCAATAACTTTATTTAACGCAACTCTCAAGATTCGCATGTGCCATCAAGATTTTTTGTTCTGTTTGCTTCTTTCAAAGCCTGCAACCCTTGCCTTGACCACAAGGGCAAAAAAGTATCGGGGTCCATCGCCATTTTATTCAACATCAAAAACCCTTTATAGAGTGCGGCTATTTGAAATTTTACATTTGGATCTCGTTGAAGATCAGCTCCGATAGAGATTTCAAAGGTGTCGAGAAGGCCCGCCTTGTCTACGAGGCTCCCAATTTGGATCAAACTTTTCGTGCGGGCACGCCTGAATTCTTGAGACGAGCCTTCGAGGCTATCCATTTTAACCTTCCTCATGCGTTCGAGTTTCGATGTGTGCTGGGTCACGCGTTTGAGTTTTGCGTTGAGCGCGTTGCATCGAAGCGGGACGAAAGGAATGAGCACGATTTTCCCACTCTTTTTTCTTAGGCTCAGGGGCCGTTGTCCAGTCAGAGAGAACAGTAAGGGCGATGTCAGGCGCAAAGCCATCTTGGAAAATCTTTTCGGCTTCTTTCATGAACAACACCGCTTGCTGGACTTGGATCCTGGCTTTTTGTTTTTTGAGACGGTCGATCTTGTGATCGATGTTCAGAACTTTTGTATTTTTTTCCATCAGTCGGAATCCTTCTTTATTTTATTGATGCTTTAAGATAGCAGGTCTGTTATTATAAATCAATAAAAATTTTCTAAAATTTTACGTATATAATCGTATAACTTCAAATAAATTGAAACATGGAAAATAACATTTTAAGCATCATAAAAATGTCTTGGGAGGCTTTTTTAAAAGCTTACCAAGCGCGCTTATATGTTGACTGTCGTCAACTGCGCTTTGGTGCAAGCACCGTAGACCGAATTGGGAAAAGCTGAGGTAACCCATGGCGTTATACCACTTCAGTGCAAAAGTCCTTTCAAGAAGTAGTCGAAATACGGTTCAGGCGGTTTCTTATCGTGCGGGCTGTAAGTTGGTCGATGAAGAAAAGGACAAGACGTTTATTACTCAAAATAAAGACGTGCAACATGTGGAGCTGCTGCTTCCAAAAGATGCACCAGAGTGGGCGCTAGAGATTCAAAAACTGATGATTATGGATCGCCAAAAAGGGGTCCAGGCTTTGGTCAATATCGTTGAAGCAGCGGAAACAAGAAAAGACTCTCAAGTGTGGCGCGAATATGAATTTGCGCTTCATCGTGAACTCACAAAGGACCAGAACATGGCATTAGCACGAGAGTTTGTGCAAGATCAGCTTTGTGCGCGTGGCATGGCGGCACAATTGAATTTTCATCTTGATGTCGATAAAGAAACGAAAGAAGAAAAGTTTCACTGTCATGTGATTGTAACGATGCGCCATTTGATTGAGGTGGGGATGGGGGAAAAAGAACTCGACTGGAATAAAAAGGAGCTTCTGTGCGATCTTCGTCGACAGTGGCAAGACTACTCGAACTTTCACCTGAAGCTCAACGGTCATGATGTGCGGATCGACCACCGGAGCAATAAGGATCGCGGGATCGAGATGGAGCCTCAACCGAAGCGGGGTAAGGGAATCATTGAGCAAGAGAAGAGGTACGATGGGACGGCCGATTCTCCTGTAACCGATAAGGCACGCGACTATCGCGATGTTCAGCTTCGGAACCTTTACCGAATCGTACGCAACCCCGAAGTCGTTTTGGACATTGCCACAAAACACCACGCGACTTTTATGTGGGCCGATGTGCAGAAAATCCTCCATCGCTACGTGGACGAAATCGACCTTTTCCAAAGACTCGAGGTGCGGCTTCAAAACTCCAAGGAGCTGCTTTTATTGCGCGCTGAAGGCAAGGAAAAAGCCATTTACACGACGCGCGATATGCTCAAAGTAGAGCGCTCACTTGTGCAAACGGCTGAGGCGCTGGATAAGTCCAAGACCCATGGGGTCGAAGAGCGCGGCATTGTGAAGGGGATCACTGCGGCGAACGAAACCCTCAAAGAGCACGGCGGCCTTTCCATGGACCAAACCAGAGCCATTTACCATCTGACCGATGTGGGCCAGCTCAAGTGTGTGGTAGGTATTGCAGGCGCCGGAAAAACGACCGCTCTCAAGGTGTGCCAGGACATTTGGAAAGACGCTGGATACGCCGTGTATGGTCTGGCGCCCACAGGGAAAGCGGCGCAAAACCTTGAGCGCGAGGGCATCCCCTCCAACACCCTTCATAAATTCCTCAAGGATTTTAACGAGGGACGGTGTCAGTACAATGCCAACAGCATCCTTGTCCTCGATGAAGCAGGCATGGTCGATATGGAGCGCTTTAGCCTGTTGCTCGGCGCTGTTAAACAGCTTGGCGTCAAGTTGGTTGTCGTTGGAGATGGCGCGCAGCTGCAGCCGGTTGAGGCCGGTCCTGCATTTCGCTTGGTCACAGAGAGGCTCGGCAAAGCGGAGCTTCATACGGTCATCCGTCAAAAGGAAGACTGGCAGAAGCACGCAACGGTCCTCTTTGGGAAGCAAGAAACACAAGCTGCGATTGAGCGTTATGCCGATCGAGGTTATGTCCATATTGTTGAGGAAAAAATCCCATCTTTCAACGAGCTCTTCGAAAAGGATGATAAGCACGGGATCGTAAAACTCTATGAAGTGGCGCGGCGCTCATCCTCCCTTGTGTACCGTGAGATGGCGACTGAGGTGGGCGGATCCTATGCTTTGATCAGAGAACATCAAGATTTTAAGCGTTATCTTGAGTGGAAAGACATTGAAAAACAAACGGCGAGACACATTCTCGATAATGGCAATGATTTTAAGGAGTTATTAGAAATCCGTGGTTTAGATCCCCTAAAAATGAGCCTGTTGTTTACAGATAAAAAACAGGAGAAATCCATGAGGTACGAGGAAGCAAAATTCCTTTTACAAAACACGAGCCTTGAATCGCTGATAGGAGTTGAGAGAGTGCGGGGTCAAGGTGTTGACGTGCGTCAAGATGCGAAGCAAGAACTCATTAAAGCTTGGCACAATAGCTTTAATGAAGAGCCTGACAAAGCATCGCTTATGATGGCCTTTAGCAACCGTGACACCAAAAACCTCAACGCATCAGCACGGACTCTTTTGAAGGAATTCGGGCATATCGAGCGAAATGAATTTACCTACACTATCAAACGCGAGGAAGAAGACGATTTTGGAAGAAAACGCACCTTCAAGGAAAACAAAGAATTCTCTGTTGGCGACCGCATTGTATTTACACGTAATAATCGCAGTCTTGGCGTGCACAACGGCAGCATGGGGATCATCAAAGAGCTCACAAAACAAACCGTTCAGGTCAAAATGGAAGACGGCAAGAACGTTTCCTTCGCCCCCAATCTCAACCCCTTCTTTGATCAAGGGTGGGCGATTACGATCCATAAGTCTCAAGGAACAACGGTCGATCAGACTTACGTTTTGGCGTCCTATGAGATGACGCAGAACTTGGCTTATGTTTCCATGACGCGTCATCGGGACGATGTCCATGTGTTCGGCAGTTCGTTGGATTTCTGGCGACCAGAGAAACTGCCAGAGGTTTTGTCCAAATCAGGCGAAAAACTTTCTGCAGCTGATTATTTGGATGCCAACTCTCTGAGCAAACTCATGGCGGAAGACGATCACATCATCACCAAAATCTTTACGCGGATGTCGAACGAATTAGAGGCCATGGGCGCCGTTTCAAAAGTGGCCTTCCGAAAAGTGGCGGATCACTTTCTCGGCATCAGTCGTGAGACAGAAATCCGCTGGGATGCGGATCATTTTGCCGGGCAAAGCATCCGCGAGGAAGTGCGGGCTGAAGCGTTGTTTCATCCAAAGGGAGCTCAAAAAGAGGCTCCAGATGTCTCTCAAAATAAACCCCATTTTCTCGAGGCTAAAGTTGTGGAAGAAGCCATCATACAAAATATGGCGTCATTTGCAGATGACATTTTTGCCTCCATTGGCGAGAGCCACAATCCCGCTTCTTCTTCCGCAACGGAGCGTCGTTACGGAAAGAATGGTCATATTTCCGTCAACCTCAAAACCGGCGCCTGGATTGATTATAGGGACAGCTCACTCTCCGGAGGGCCGCTTCATTTGCTGACAAAAATAAAGGGGATGTCGTTTAAGGAAGCTCTTGAATACGGAGCCTCAAAGGCAGGCATAAGCCCTGAAATGCGAGAACTGCCCGCTTCTCAACTTGCTTCACAAGAAGTTCAGAAAGAGAGAGATCTGGCAAAAATTCAAGAAGACAAAGCGCGCATCGAAAAAGCACAAGCCCTTTGGCAAAAGGGCGTATCCATCGAAGGAACGCTTGCGGAGCGTTACTTGCGTGAACACCGAAAAATAGAGGGCGATCTGCCCAAGGACCTTCGCTATTTGCCTTGCTTTAAAGATAAGGCTCTCGGTGATACGTTTCCGTGTCTCATGGTAGGCGCTCGTTCACCGACAGGAGAAATTACGGGCCTTCAGCTCACATTTCTTGATCCAGATACGGCCGGAAAAGCCGATCTTTCCGTTGCCAAAAAATCTTACGGGGTTTTGAAAGGCTCAGCCGTGACCATTAGTGATGGGGACTGTGCGTCGAATATTCTCTTTATCGCGGAAGGCGTCGAAACGGCACTCAGCCTCAAGGAAGCAGGTCTACAAGGTACCATCAAAGCTACCTTGGGTCTTTCGAACATGCGCCACCTCGCCCCAGAAAATACCTCAACGCACCTTGTCATTTGTGCGGACCATGATGCACCTGATTCCCCAGCGGCTAAAAGTTTGGACAAATCCGTGTTTGACCTTCAAGCCAAAGGCTATACGGTCACCGTCGTTAAGCCTGAAAAGCTCGGAGATGATTTTAACGACGTCCTCAAAACCCACGGGCCGCAAAAGATAAAAGAAATCGTAGAGAAAGTTCTACCTCAAAACAATCAGCTTGGAACAAGCGCGTGGCTTGAAAATTATAAAGAAAAATATGGTATGAACAAGGAGCGGTCCCCCTTCGGAGAGCTCGTACAGAAATGCGAACAGAGACTTTATGATGTTCTGAACAATAAAAACATGACCCTCACCCGAGAGCGGACAGAACGGATACCGCTTCAAGCGGAGCGTATGGCGACTTATATCATGCACAGGCATGGTTTGGATGGTTCTATGCCAACTGAAATGGAGATGAAAAACATTTCTCTGCGGGCGAAATACGAGCTGAGCCGCCTCCCTGAGCTTCAAAGGAACGTCATGAATGAAGGAGAAAAGAACGTATTCCGAGCGTTCAGAATTGCTGACAGGCTCGCGACCATCGAGGGACGTCTTACTTTTGAAGCCAGGCAGCAAGGGAAACCTCAACCGTTCAATCTGCCCTTTATAGCGCGAAGAGAGCTTGCTCAACACACCGAGCAACGCCCTGATATCGCTCGTCAGCTCAACGAAAAATACGGCATCTCCGGAAGAACTGCGATCCAGTGCGCGGACGACTTTCTGCGGTACAAAGAAACGCACGGCAAACCTCCCTCGGCGGGACAAATCACCAAAATGATCGAAATCTCCCGGGAGGTTGAGCACAAGGATTACAGCCGCCTTACAAGCAAGCGTGACGCCTCCGAGATCGAATTTCTCCGTCGTAGAGAAGGAGACTTGCTCTTTAAACATGGCGGCAGTCCTTCACGCGATGTCTCTGACGCGCTGATGCAGGCTCAAGAGCAAGCAAAGAAGTCATTAGAGACCGCGCGCCTTCAGCAGCTGGAAAAAGAGCGCCAGCATGTGAACCACCGAGAACTGAGTTTATAGCGATTGTTTTCATTGTTTACAGAAATTTAAATTTTTCGTTTACAAAATCCGCTGAAACCGCTTGACAGAAAGAACTTCATATTCTTTATTCAAAGAAATTATGTGCCGTCGACGATGTGGCTTTTATTTATTGAGTTAACGGTAGTGGAGAATCTTATGAAGATGTTTAAAAAAGCTGTAGCCTTTCTTTTAATTTCCTCAATTGCAATCAGCGATATAGCCTCAGCTGCCATGAAATCTCAGTCGGGTTCGGGATCTCAGTCGGAATCAGAAAGTTCCTCTTCGAGAGTTGTGCCGCGACAGATAAGAGCTGCGTCATATGGCGATGGGCTCACATCACGTGCGCCCTTGTCCCCTGTAAGATCGCCCGTTGTTTTGCCCGCGTCTCTTGTGGATACAGCTCCGAGCGGCGAAGGTGGTGCACCAGCGCTTGTCCATGAGATGGATAGATCTGTTGAAGGGGATGGTGACCGGCCCGCGTCAGACACATCACGCGAAACAACCCCGCCGACCGAAAGTCCACCTGTCTCGAGCCATAGCCCTCGCAGCGATGGATCGTTTGGCGCAACCGACGTCCAAATCCAGGACGGTGCGTCGAACGCCTCTTCTCATGCGAGTTCGCCTGGAACAAGAACACCTCCAGGCCCCTCAAAACCAGCCGTAGGGCTTGCCACAGAGCCGGGAGCAGATCCTTCTGGTTTGCCTTCCGGACTTCTACCTCTCAAATCGCCAATCCATACAAGACAGAACATTACTCCCCTCACCGAAAATGCCACTCCTTTAGGCGCGGGCGTTGGCACTGGCACCCGCGAACCAGTGACGCCAACCAGAAACCCTCCAAGTCCACTAGGAAACATTCAAGGTCACGACGTGGTGGATTATACACCGCCAGAGCCAGCCGCAGCAGGCTCTATTGGCGACAGACAGACCTGCAGCTGGTTTTTCGGATGCTGGAACGGGCTGACACGTTGCGCCAAAGGCTTTTGGAGCCGCGCGCGTTGCTGCAAGAAAAGCGGACATACTGCCACTCATGACGAGAACGAACACCAACCGCTGTTGGGACATGCGCATGCACAGGGGCACGATGAGGAAGCCGGCACCAGGGGAATTGCAGAACTTCCTTTTATCCCCGCGTTTCAGGACCCAGAAAATGTCACTGCTTTAGAGGCTCAAAAATCGCTTCTTATCTTTCTGAAAGCTCTTGCCAAATTAACGCCCAAGGAAAGAAAAGAGTTTCAAAAAACAACGCATTCCAAAATTCCGCAAGAAGTCCTTGAACGCCTTGATCAGTTTTTTGAGGAGCTCACTCCTGAAGAAAAAGAGACCCTCCAGGCCTTTCGAGGTGACCCTAAAGGTGCCGCCCCGCATGCCACTCACGGAGCAGTGGTTCACGGAAAAGCTGTCCATGCGTCGCATGGTCCAGCAGACCCTGCTCAAAGAGATCTATTAGATCACCTGAGTCGATTTTTGCAGGGGCTTAACACGACAGATCACGGCCTTTTTCAAACGTTCCAACAAGACCTTTCACACCCCTTCGTAAAATTTCTCAACAATCTTGAACCCGAAGAGAAAAAAAACCTCCACACGGTCCAAAGGGAAATTATTGATGGTAAAGATACCTGGCTCCAACGTTGTGCAAAGGGGGTAGGGCTCCTCTTCACAGGGGCTGAAGCAGCTGTTGCAGTCACAATATTCCTTGGGGGACTTGTGTATGTAGCAGACCGTTTTCATTGGGAATTTTTAGATGAGCTATTTTTAGCTCCTAAAGCTCAGGTTATCCAGGCGTCTCTCATTTTAATAACCCTTTCAAAATCTTTTCTTAATATGGATCTTTTTAAGCAAGCGGCAACGTACCTTACATCCAAAGATATAGAAAAGACGCGTATTGCAGCAGTTTTTCTAGCCTGTCTTGTCCCTATCCTTCTTGAACCGTATTATGTGGCGGCCCCCATGTTACATAACATAGCTGAAGATGCTGGATATCCTTCTTATCAAAAGTACTTTGAAAATTTCATATGGATCTTTTGCCCTGTTATGTTTGTAGTTTCTTCAGCAAGCAACATTGCTGCAGGATGGAAAGTGTGGGATACGCTCTTTGAATGGAAAGAAAGCCTTACCCATTGGAAAGAGACATCCTCTTCACGATTTGCACATCTCTGGCAAAAGGTCCCCAATCCTTTTGAGAAATGTTGTCGCGCGAAATCCTCCTCTCATTCTCATGCACCTGATCCATCCCTTCTCGAAGATCTTGAAACCTTTGAGAATCTGCTGCAAACAATTCCACGGTTGCCTGATACAGATATTCGCGTTTCTCTTCACCATATTGATGCAGCAAAAGATGAACTTCAAAGAACCATTCCGCTTTTATCTGATCAAAGGAAGGCAGCTGAAACCTTTTTAATTGCCGACTATTTACTTTCCCTGGGTGAAACCATAGGGCCAAAAAAAGAAATCACGAGGGGATATAAATATGAAGATATCGTTGTGAATACAATTGTTACACTTGGTTCACCCGCTCGTTTGTTGCTTTTGCAACGCGTTCTTCAAACGTTCTTTGGAATTGCCGCTCCACAAGAAATAAGCCAAAAGCTAGCATGGAGCTTCGCCACCCTGGGCTTTTTACCCCAGTCTCTTCTTGAGCGAGAGGATATCAAGACGTGTCTCAAACAGGTTGTACGGAATGAAAATCTCGGACACACAAGCTTCCCCTATGTGAGAGGTGTCTTAAAAAGTACCGCCGTACTGACAAGCACTGTCATGCTTGTCTTAATAGGTGCAGCTTGCTTTGAAGTCGTTGATAGTCATAATTTTTCTGACTGGGCTATGCTTGCGGGTGCCCCTATTATTGTTGCTGAAGCAACTACGCTTATCGGCACTTTTCACGACAATTATACGCGACGGATGGGAACAGCATTTGCTAAATTCTATACGGCGATTGGAAAAAAATGTTGCGGACGAGAACCGCGCGTTGATTGTGAGCGAGATCGACTCTACCGACTTGTTGAGGAAATGAGAAATGTCTATCCATCTCTCCATCCCATTCACCAAGAATTTAAAAAGATTAAAAAAGGAGGACTCCACCCATTGCA
>Ga0207008_10260_pt1 | contig 13391 bp, 12 predicted proteins | sample Alteio_BWMinCont_83_FD_153489 | JGI IMG/M metagenome (GOLD analysis project Ga0207008, IMG submission 153489) | Enriched cells from forest soil in Barre Woods Harvard Forest LTER site, Petersham, Massachusetts, United States -... | ecosystem: Environmental > Terrestrial > Soil > Temperate forest >... | reverse complement strand
TCACCTGTTACAGCATTTTGTAACAGTTCAAATGTTATGTTATAGGTGTAAGTAAATTGAAAATTCTCATCATGATTCAGCATCGTTTTTATATACATATATAGTGAGATGCCAAAGTGGGTGGGTACTTTGAAAAAATAATTTTTAACTGATATTAAATCAATATGTTACAAGCGAATATTTTTTTGAAAATGTTTTACTTTTTTGAAAAGGGGAGGAGAAGTTCAACAATCTTCGGCTCTTCGGTTTGGGTTTTAACGGACTGAAAAATAAGAAATGATATTTTGGGATGTTGGGAGACAAACCAGGAAAGAGAGGAAAAATGATTTGAAAAGAATATAGGTTTTACGGATTATATACCCTCCTACTAAAAAGGTCGGGCTCACATATTTTGATTTGCAGGTTGGATTATTGTAAATTATGTTCAACCTCAAATTCATCTATTATGGGCATCATATTTTCAGCAAAGAGTTTATATTTTATTTTAAATTTCTTTGGTGTAACTCGACTAAAGATTAGACGACATATAGTCATCAACGCTCCTGCATGAATTACTATGTCACTAGTTATGTTGAATCTTAGAGTATATTCACCTTCAACATTATATCCAAAATGTAAATTTCTAAAATTTGAATTTCCTGTGGAATCATACACTGTAGGCAATAAATTAGGTTCAAAACCAATCAATATTTGGGCATATTTAGCCATTCCTTTTCCTCTATTTTCTAAAGACAGGAATAATGTTAAGTCACTAGCATATGGGGGATTATTATTTTCACTTTTCGTTACACTTAACCAAAGATCCGGCGCAAGTGTTCTAATAAATAAACTCTTAATATCAGAGGTAGATAAAGGTACAAAGCTATCTCCCTGACGTTTGTAGAAGCTATTTGAATTTATAACTTGATGTTCCCTTGAACTTTGTGGGAAAATTGAAATTACAAATCCTAGATTGGATTCGTTGTTGTCAGCATTGTAAACAATTTTATGTTTAATTCCATCAAGCATTGGTTCAGTAGCAAGTTTGTCAAAACTCATAAGAGAGTTTAGGAATTGTTTTACATTGGGGATTGGTACAAGATTTTTAGCTTGGTCGATTCCAGAATTATCTTTACGTGCATCTATTCCCCAAACGATAACTCCTCCTTCTTGATGGGCAAAGCCTGAAGCAGCTTTTGCAAAATTCTTTCTATCATCCTCTAAGAGTACTCCCTTTTCTGATTTTGTTGTTTTGAAATCTAAAAAAATATTTTCCTGAACTCCTATAAGATTTAGTATATCATTATAAGTATTTAAACTATCAAATATCTGTATAGCATTATTCATATCTTCTTGTATTATTATGCAATATGGTAAATATATTGCTAAATACCACAGCTCGATCATCTTAATCACCTTTGGATTATTCCACCATCCTCACCCCATTTCATAACAAAATAACATAACAACAGAAGTGTTATAAGAATCTGTAACAGGTGGAATGTTATGTTATAGGATTGCTGATCGTATTAAGACGCCGCAAGTGAAAAAGAATTAAGTATTTACCCGCTTAAACCACATTCTTATCCCGATATTAATGACACAGGCATTGAATGAAAAATCTACCTGAGGCTGTGCTGTTGGCACATTTGGATTCTGATTTAGATTAAATGGATAAGAAGGTACAAAATTGAAATTTTTATCGCTGATGTTTTCATTAGTTAAGTTACTGACATTGTTATAATTATCTTTAATAATCTGGCCTTTTACAGGAATATCATACACATTATTAAAGCAAGCCTCAACAAACAAATCATATCTGTATGAAAGCCAAAAGGCCGCCCCCACCGTTGCGCTATACCCGGTCTGCAATCCTCCATAAAACCGCTCAGTGGTCTGCCTGTCATAATAGTTGCCATTCAAATATGCACGGGGATTTTCGGAATTGAAATAAACATTTCCTGAGCCCAGAATCATACCCAGTCTTGCATAAGGCAATAGTTTATGAATATGGGTGGAAATTACAAGCGATGGGTTTACCTGGAACATATTGCCATATGCGGATTTTAAATTGTAATAATCATTAAAAAGGTTTGTGGATAGGGTACCCCCATCCTCTGCTTTAATGCCCGGACTCGAAACATAATTGGCGCCCAGGTCAAACCCTATAGTTTGATTAAACATATAGGCAACCCCTGCTCCGTAATTCAACCCCGTACCATAAGAAACGTTAATAGCATTGGTAGTCGTACCTGTTTTGTAATCTAAATCGCCATTGGTAGCAATGCCATATCCTGCATTCAATCTAAATAACATATGTTGCGAAACATAATCATCCACCGCGTTTACGGGCATATGACCGATATTCAGCCTGATACCGGCATTAATGACAAATGCATTAAATGGTTGTTTTATTTCCGGGGCTATATAGGGCTGGTTTTGATTATTTGTATTGGCACCAGGGTTGAAAGATTTTTTATAGACAGTTTCTTTTTGAATTTCGGCGAGATATGGCATTTGATTAACTCCCGCAAATGTTTCCGCTACGATAGTGCCTTGTTGAGGAACAAAGCCAATATCATTGAACGAAGCTTCTGTAAATACAACCCATTTCTTATTCCTCAAAGGTACAGAGCAACCCAAAGCGCCCTGCATGCCCGAGGCCATGCCGCCATGTAATCTAAGTAGCTGATTATAATCGCTTTGATTAATATATACTTCCGGTACTCCAATAATTAATCCTGTCCTGATATAAGGCCTGAAGATGCCTGCTTTTGATGAGAATACCAATGCAGGAACAGTTTGCCACATATTACCATTAAACCTGACATTAAAATCTGGTATATCATTTTTAAATCCATACTCGTACCCAAATCCAAGTTCAGCGCCTAAATTAGTATTGTATTGATAATCAATGGACGCCCCGCTGTAGAAACCGCTGCCAGATTTGCCAGAATACAGGGACGGGCTTCTGCCATTATAAAAGTTTTGATATGGGCCGTTGGTTCCAATGCCATAACCTGTAGTGACTTTGACGTAATACTTTGATAATGAATAATCAAGGTCTTTATCCTGTGCAAACAAATTGCCCTGGATATCAGCGAACAAGAAAACAAAAAAGATGAGCCGGATTTTTTTCATTCCATTCATTTCTATGTTGTAACAGCATGTAAACGAATGAATTTGAAATAAATTTTAAATACATAAGACTTTATATCGCTTCATAACAAAATAACATAACAACAGAACTGTTATAAGATTCTGTAACAGGGGGGAATGTTATGTTATAGGACATTCATTTCCGCTTTTGAAAATTATTTTTAGATTTGTCCGTGGTCGGCGTCCCCGCCGATCACGAATAGGTTAATGTGAAAGGTATGTCGGCGGGGACGCCGACATAGGACAGAGTAGCTCATAATTCTGTGTAGCCCACCCCATAACAACAGAACTGTTATAAGATTCTGTAACAGTTGGGATGTTATGTTATAGATATCGGAAAGCGGGATTCGTGAATCAGAAAATATATCAAGAATATAGCAGCTGTTTTCATTATTATTGATAAATTTAACGGATGAAGAAGATTCTGTTTGCTTTATTTGTGATTGCTATGGTGCAGAATTCCTGCAAAAAACAGGAATCCAATAAACTATCTCCAACTCAAGATCATGATTCTGTTGAGGTTTCAAGCTTCAAGTGGCCAATCGGAAATACTCAATATAGTTATGATGCCTGGCGTATGGCTTATGAATACGATACGTTGATCAAAAGCCCGTACAAGGATAGTCTTTCTATTGAAAAAGCATTGGCAGATACCATTTCAAATGCCCTGGCTGCTATATATAATTCACATTTTCCGCAGCGGGATACCATCGTAAACGTTTATCAAATTCATAACTATTGCGATCTGATTTTAAGGGATATCGCCATTGCCGTGAATGATATCAGCCATGGCTGGGTAGCTAAATGCTGGAATAACCAGTATCCTACCGGGTTTGCCTTGCTAGATAGTTTTCACAATAGGTTTGGACTGAGTACTGAGAATGTTTATATGTATCCCTGGGATTCGGTTATTGCACTACAAGTCCCTTTGCCTCTAAATTGCTTAAAGCTTTGCCAGATGCTCACAAACAGACCGCAAATTAAATATGCCGAACTTAATTACTGCGCTGGAGGTGATGGAGATTATATTAGATTTTACCGCGAAAACGACTATTATAAAATTATTTTTGATCATGGTTATGACGATTGTCCGTCAGGCTGTATCAGCCATGAGTTCTGGCAATTCAACGTGTACAAGGATGCAAAGGTGAGGTTTGTGAAAAAGTGGTAAGAGGGATTTGCCTGGCACTTATATAATTGTGACACATTCAGTCTGGTTCCAGCTATTCAATCCTCCATCTTTACTACACGCTATAACAAAATAACATAACAACAGAACTGTTATAAGATTCTGTAACAGTTGGAATGTTATGTTATAGGACATTCATTTTCGCTTTTGAAAATTATTTTTAGATTTGCAACACACCAATAAAAACTAATATTTCATGACCCGATTGAGACCTTATGATGTGCCACACAAAGCTTTAAGAAATGTTCTGTCACAGGTTTCGCTTCTGGCAGGCAAAACAGATTATAACAATCCTGCGGAAACAGAAACCCTTTACAATGCCAGCAAAGAGGTGTTTGCCATGCTCGATGGTCATGCCCACGATGAAGAAACAGTCACGTTGGCTGATCTCGAAATGCGGTTGCCGGGGAGTTCTGCGCATGACAAGGAAGACCATGTAGAAATCCACGAAGCGCAGCATCATTTATCAGACCTGATCACTGATATTTACAATGCTTCCAAATCAGGTAAAGACCAGAAAGCGGCGGGGGCAGAATATTATCTTGCCTTTACCGAGTTTCATAGCAAATACCTGGACCATATTTCAAAAGAAGAACGCATTACCCAACCCCTTCTATGGGAACATTTTACCGATGAAGAATTGATGGGTCACCGCGGCCGGATCATGAGCCAACTGGAGCCGACAATGTTACTTACGTGGTTTAGATATTCTGTGCCTGCACAGAGCCATCCTGAAAGGGTGGAAATATTATCGGGCTTTAAGAAAATGGCCCCGGAACCTTTCTTTAACCAAAGCATGGGTGTATTGAAGGAGGTTCTTACAAGCCAGGAATACAGTAATCTGGAGCTAGCTTTGAATTAGGGAAGGGGTAGGTTATCAGAACAGCAGAAGTGTTATAGAATTTTGTAATGGCAAAATAGGAGAGCGAAGAGCGGGAGCGGAGTGCGGAGAAAGTAAGTGGATCAATCTTTCAAGGGAAATATTTATAGATCTCTTTGCGGTCCATAAAGCACAATAGAACAACGATATTGCGTTCTATCTTTAAACCTAATCTAAACTGCCCGACTCTGATCCGGTAATAACTACCAGGGGCAACCATTTTTTTTAGATTTGGAATATCAACAATTGTTTTGGAAACTTCCAGTTCATTAATAAGATCAGACAATTTCTTTGCAAGTTTTTTGTCCTTTATCTTCCTGATATCTTTTTCAAATGATTTTGTGACCTCAACTTTCACTTGCCGGCTATAACTTTAGTCAGATGTCCTTTTACCTTGTTAAGATCACCTTTGCCTGATTTTTCAGCTTCTTTGATTGCAACCATAAAAGCCATATCCTCCATATCATCAGATGATAAGGTAGAGGCATTTTTGCGAAGCTTCTTAAGAAGATCAAGGAAAAATTCAGTTTCCTTTTTATCTTTAGAGGGGATAATGATATATTCCATATTAACTATATTGATGAACAAAGATAATGCAATAAAAAGTTCGTGCCAGTCTATGATTGTTATAAAAATCTGTAACAGGTAGGATGTTATGTTATATGTTATAGGAGAGATCATCAGAAGTTCCACTTTTCTGATCAATATCGAAATAATATTAATTAAGGAATCAATTATATCTTTGCAAGGTTATCTGAATGTAAGAAATACAAGATGAATATACCTGGGATAAAAATAGAAAAAGACAATGCAGGGAGAACCAGCAAGGTCATTTTTGATGCAAAAAAGCACCGCCGTTTGCTTGAAGATATTCTTGATGCTTTGGAAGCAAAGGAACGTTTGAAAAATCCTGTTCTTATTCCCTGGGAGGATGTGAAAGCCAAACTTGATAAAAAGCACAATACGAAGAATAAGTAAGTGGCTTTTAAAGTTGTCATAGAAAGAAGGGCATCCAAAGAACTGGGGAACCTTCCACCAAAAGCATATCAATCCATAAGTCGGGCCATAGATGCCATTTCAATTAATCCGAGATTAAGAGGTTATATTAAACTCGAAGGAGAGGATGATCTATATCGTTATAGAGTAGGAGATTATAGGATTATTTACCAGATTTCAGATCAAACTGTTACGATCGTTATAATTAAGATAAGTCACCGCAAGGATGTGTATCGAAAATAGCTCATTGCGACCAGAAGTTACACTTTTTTAAAAAGTGGGACTTCTAAGGTTAATCTAAATTGCCGCTTCTTTGATCTTATTATAAAGCGCATCGCTCACCTTGTATATGGGCAGGCGAAGAATACTTTTGCAGATCCCTTTAATTTCCAGCAAGGCTTTGATGCCGGCAGGGCTGCCTTCAGCATAGATCAACTGGATGAGATTGAATAATTTATAATGTAATTCCCGGGCTGTTTCATAATCACCTCTCAGGGTGGCACGGGTCATGTCAGAAAATTCTTTGGGATAGGCATTGGCCAGAACGGAAATCACGCCATCCATACCCATGCTCATAAAGGGTAGCGTCAAGGCATCATCACCTGATATCACAAGAAAATCATCCGGTTTGTCTTTGATGATGCGCATGCACTGTTCCATATTGCCTGAAGCTTCTTTGATGCCGATAATATTGGGATGCGCAGAGAGCCTGATGGTGGTTTCGGCAGAGATATTGGAACTGGTTCTGCCAGGAACATTATATAAGATCACCGGTACGGGACAAGCATCAGCAATAGCTGTATAATGGTGATACAGACCTTCCTGCGAAGGTTTATTATAATAGGGACTTACAGATAAAATCGCACTAATGCCATCAAAATCAGTATGTTTTATCGTTTCAATCACTTCATGGGTATTGTTTCCGCCGATACCCAGAACAAAAGGAACCCTTCCATCGATGGTTTCTTTGGCAATCCGGATCACTTCCAGCTTGTCCTCCTTCGATAGGGTTACCGATTCACCGGTGGTACCAAGCATGACGAGGTATTCTACCCCGCCGAAAATGAGATTGTTAAGAATTATTTCAAGCGCTTTTTCGTCAATGTTCTCGTTGTTATCAAATGGAGTGACGACCGCAACGCCTGTACCGATAAAATTCTGGTTTTTCATCTTTAAATAGAATTAAAAGGGTCGCAATTTAAGAAGTTCTGCTAAGGAATGGAACATTTTCTAAGGGTTTAAGTCCCGTTAGGGACGATATATTGGTAAAAAATGAGATTCAATGCATTTTTGAATGCCGTAGGTATGAAATATCTCTATTTCGACAAGAGAAATATGTCATCCCGATGGGATTCTGGAAACTCTTGCTTGGTTTTCCCTACCAATATGGCATCCCTAACGGGATTATGTCCAACGTGAAATCTACCCCACCTGATTTCTAAGGCTTGTAAGCAGATCCTTAATTTTTTCAAGGGATTGGATGGCCTCAAACTTTATTTCTTTCTGGTTTTCTTTCTGTTTCAGGATCCTGTTTACGGCTTCAAGCGTATGTCCTTCTACTTTGGCCAAATGATGGATATATTTGAGCTTTTCAATGTCTTCCTTAGTAAAATACCGTGTACCGCTCATGTTTTTCTTAGGGCGGAATGAATGGATTTCCTTTTCCCAAAAACGGATCAATGAAGGGTTTTCACCAAGCATTTTGGCCACATCGCCCATTTTGTAATATAACTTTTCGCTGGGTTTTTTCATTTGGCCTCATCCTGTTTCCTTCTCCGGAAGGAGAAGGTAAGTGGTAAATGTTTTATTAGTCGAAAGATTTGCCTGCCTTATTGGCCAGTTTTACCAGTTTTTCATAGTCTGAAGGTTTCAGATCATTATGAAAATAGTTGATCGGGTTTATTTTTTTACCGTTTTTGATCACTTCGTAGTGGCAATGTGGTGCCGTAGATAATCCCGTACTGCCTACCAAACCGATGATGGTCCCTCTTTTTACTTTTTGTCCCGGTTTGGCGATGATTTTGCTCATGTGGCCGTACAAGGTTTCGTATCCAAATCCATGATTGATAAGGACATATTCGCCATATCCACGGTCATTGTATTCTACTTCTTCCACCACACCATCACCGGTAGCATATATCTTGGTTCCTCTTGGCGCTGCAAAATCTATCCCCGTATGCATCCTGAAGGTATGATAGATAGGGTGGATGCGCATCCCGAAACCTGAAGCAATTTCCTGTAGGTCACGGTCAGATACGGGTTGGATAGCAGGCAGAGACGACAGCATTTTAGTTTTTTGCAAGGCCATTTTCAATATTGAACTGAATGACTGGTTCAATACAGATAGCTTTGCGGCTAGCATATCTAGTTTTTTATTCGACTGGATAATTTCACCCGAAACATTGTATCCTTCTATATCGCTGTATTTGTCTGTACCACCTGTACCCGGCTCATCGGCAGAATTGGGCAGCGGAGAAACTTCGAAAATGACGCTATAGACTTCGTTATCCTTTTTTTCGAGGTCGGCCAGTGAACTGTTTACCTTATCAAATTTCCGGTTAAGGTTATTCAATTGCTGTTTGTAAAACATAACTTCCTGCTTCAGGTTGTTCTCGTCAGGAGTTTTGGAGGTATATATTTTAATGGATATGATCAAAAGGACGATAAGGGTGAAGGACGCAATGAGCCCAGCTATCCTGAAGAACCGCTCAGACTTGTGGTTCTTCGAGTGGACATACGTAAGTGTCTCAGGATTAAAATAATATTTAATATTCTTCTTCAAGATAAATTTTTAAGACCCCGGAATTCCCCTTCCTAAAATTCTGAAATAGGCCGCAAGGTATCTCAATTTTTTTTACCCTGCAAGTTTTTTTGACGGTTTTTAAACAATTTCAGTGCCATAATTGTCTTAGCCTCCATTTTCAATATAGCCGGATCGTATTTAAAGATATTTTAAGTTTAGGTTAAGAAAGAAAAGTCAAACCGCAAAGTGCGCTAAGGTATCGCAAAGTACACAAAGCCTTTCTCTGTGTTCTTTGTCAAGCCATTATATCTATGCGGTAAGGAGGTTGGGAAAAGGCAATCTGCAAAGCACTCTAAGGTATTGCAAAGAGCGCAAAGCTTTTCACTGTATCCTCTATACCTTTGTATCTCTGCGGTAATATGGCTTAGAAAAGGCAAACCGTAAATGGAGAGGGACATTATCTTATTAGTGACAATGGCCATTATGTTCTATTTGCTAGAAAGAAATGAGCAATAAAACCAATACGGAGTTGTTCCACGGGATTATTCCGCTGCGCTACATGCTACTTTGTGGTGCGGATTCCCGAAGAAGTCGGGACAGGCACGCTGAAGCAAGCTCAAGCCGTCTGTAATGACACTCTTAAGGACGTCCAGATGTTTCTATTTACTAACGCCTAATGCCTAACCCCTGATTCCTATTTTCCAAACATCTGCGATACAACTACTTCTTTACTTTCTTTGCTGTATTTGTAGAATCCTTCACTGCTTTTTACGCCGAGGTATCCTGCAGTCACCATGTTCTTTAATAGCGGACAAGGCGCATATTTGGAGTTGCCGAAGCCATCATAAAGTACATTCATAATGAAAAGGCAAACATCCAGCCCTATAAAATCGGCCAGTTGCAATGGACCCATCGGATGGGCCATACCGAGTTTCATAACCGTATCTATTTCTTCAACACCTGCCACGCCTTCATGCAAACTGATAATGGCTTCATTGATCATGGGCATGAGTATACGGTTGGCAACAAAGCCGGGATAATCATTAACCTCAACCGGAACTTTGCTTAAGGTTTTAGCGATTTCAAAAATGGTTTTCGTAGTTTCATCTGAAGTGGCATAGCCGCGTATGACTTCGATTAGCTTCATCACAGGAACAGGGTTCATGAAATGCATACCGATAACATGGCCTGGTCTTTTGGTAGCAGAGGCGATTTTTGTGATGGATATAGAAGAAGTATTGGAAGCAAGGATGGCATCAGGTTTGCACAAAGTGTCCAGTTTGCCGAAAAGTTCGAGTTTGATGGCGCTGTTTTCAGTTGCGGCTTCAATGATAAGGTCAGCGTCTTTTACAGCCGTTTCAAGATTGTCTGAAGCAGTGATATTGCCGATACAGGCGGCTTTCTGTTCTTCAGTTATGGCCCCTTTCTGTACCTGTCGATCCAGGTTCTTTTCTATGACAGTCATGGCTTTATCTAATGCCGCCTTGCTGATGTCATTTAACTGAACTTTGAAATTGTTTAACGCAAATACATGAGCAATTCCATTACCCATTGTTCCCGAACCGATGACAGTTATGTTTTTCATTTAAAATTTTTGGCGCAAATATAGAGACAACACATATCAAATAACATGACATTTGCCGTATGATTCAAACTATTCTTTATCCCGAGGGAGGAATTGAAAAACTGGAACTGGATAAATTAATCCGGATCGTTGAAAATAACTGTACCAGCAGTCTGGGCTTACGCTTCGCAAAAAAAATGCAGGTAACTGATAATTATAACTTTATCATGATGGCCTTGTTGCAGGTTAAAGAATTCAAAACTTTAATTGAACTGGATGAAAGCTTCCCAACCGATAGCTACCATGACTTAAGCGAACAACTTTTATATCTTGAAATAGAAAATTCCGTCCTCTCTGAAGAGCAGTTTTTTATTTTAATGCAGTTTTTGAAGACGATTAAAAGCATTCATCAGTATTTTAAGAAAAGAGCCGGAACTTATGCCAATCTGGAAGGACTCCTGGAAGGCAATGATTTCAATGATATTGCCTTGAATCATATAATTCGTGTTATCAATGAAGAAGGAAAAGTAAAAAATGGTGTTTCCAAAGAACTGGATAAAATAAGAAGCGAAATTCGCCGGACCGAAAGGGCGCTTGAAAAGAAATTCGAGTCCATTTTACAGGCTGCACAAGCAGGCGGCTGGCTGGCAGCAGGTTCAGAAAGCTTAAAAAACGGGAGGCGTGTGCTCACCCTGCATGCGGAACATAAACGTAAAATAAAGGGGATCATTCATGATGAATCAGCATCCGGTAAGACAGTATTCCTGGAACCGGAGCAGACCATTGAGATCAGCAATGATCTTTTTGAGCTGAGGCAGGAAGAAAAAAGAGAAATATACAGGATACTCAAAACATTGTCGGATGCCATAAGACCGGAGACCCATGAAATCAGGTTTTATCAGAAAATAGCGGGTCTGTATGATTTATCAGGGCCAAGGCATTGCTGGCACAACAACTCAATGCCCATATGCCGGATCTCAGGAAAAGCCCGGTTTTGAGCCTTATCAATGCCAATCACCCGCTATTATTGCTCCACAATCAAATACTGAAGCGTAAGACGATTCCGCTTAATATATCATTGAATGAGGAAGAAAGGATATTGATCATCAGCGGACCCAATGCGGGTGGAAAATCAGTCGCTTTGAAATCCATTGGATTAATCCAGGTAATGCTGCAATGCGGGATGCTGGTACCCGTGAGCCCGGATTCAAAAATGGGGGTATTTAGTAAAATTTGTATTGAAGTTGGTGATCATCAATCTATTGAAAATGATTTGAGTACCTATAGTTCACATTTGTCAAACCTGAAGGAGTTTCTTAAGGTAGCCAATGCAACGACGTTGTTCCTGATAGATGAATTTGGTACCGGTACCGATCCGATGTTTGGTGGCGCTATTGCGGAAGCTGTTCTGGAAGGTTTGAACCAGAAAAAATCTTTCGGTGTGGTGACGACACATTATTCCAACCTGAAACTTTTTGCATCCAATAGTAAGGGTGTTATTAATGGTTCGATGTTGTTTGATATCGATACGATGAATCCTTTATATATCCTAAAAATCGGGGAAGCAGGCAGTTCGCATGCTTTTGAGATTGCAAAGAAAATTGGATTGCCTTCCAATATTATCAATAAAGCGAAGTCGAAGGTTGATAAATCCTATCAGAATTTTGATGCCTTATTGTCATCCATGGAAACCGATAAGCACTGGCTGGATGTAAAGCAGGAGAAGCTGGATAAGAGCCAGAAAGAGCTTGATGCTTTGACGAACTCGTATTCCAGGCTGAAGAATGATATCGAAAAGCAAAAGCAACAGATCATTACCGATGCCAAACAAAAGGCACTGGAAGGCCTGGAGAAAGTGAATAAAAAGTTTGAAAAGCTGCTCCAGGATTTCAATGTAAAGCCTGAAAAGAAAAGCATGCAAAGTGCTATCAGGAAAGAAATTGACCAGGAAAAGCAGGAGTTGAAAGCCGAGCTTAAAATAGAAAAAGAGAAAACCGAAACCATCAAAAAGCCTGTCTTGGAACTCAAAGTGGGTGCAACCGTAAAGCTGGATGATGGCAATCAAACCGGAATTGTGGAAGAGATAAGGAAAGATAAGGCGCTGGTAGCCTTCAACAATATGAAAACCCTGATAAGTATTAAAGAACTGGAAGTAATCGAACTGCCGAAAGTTAAAATTGAAAAGCGGATCAAAGGCATAGACTATGAGTCGGCTACAAAAGATTTTAATCCAAGCCTGGACCTGAGAGGCATGCGGGCAGATGAAGCGCTTGCCATTGTAGAAAGCCAACTGGATAAAGCAATGATACTGGGCATGAGCTCATTGCGCATCCTGCATGGTAAAGGCGACGGTATATTGAGAAGGGCTATTCGCGAACTCCTTAAAAAATACGATATCGTAAAAGAAGTCAAAAGCGAACACCCTGACTTTGGAGGGGAAGGGATAACGCTTGTGGAGTTGAAATAAACAAACTAAAAAATTAAAATCAGAGTTTAAGGATCATGATAAAACTGATATTATCCATATCGCTATTAATTATTGGAGTTCATTCTATCGGAAACAGCAAATCAAGTCAAAGGCAGACATATGTTGACATAGACAAGTTGCCGAAGGCTAATATTGAATATATTCCTGTTTTTCAGCATAAAACGCCTGATAGGATCAGGAAAACCGACACATTAAATTTCGATAGCAATATTTACAGCGTTTATAAATGGCTGGGTACCGCAGATGATGCATTAGGCTCCTTTGATGTTTATTGCTTTTCTTTGTTTGCAAATCATAAGCAAGTCTTTATAAAAGACAGCATTTATATAAACAGTCCGATTCAGGTTTCGAAAGACTCAACACGATATACATTCTCCCTGTTGCATTATCTTG
>Ga0207008_10258_pt1 | contig 13485 bp, 9 predicted proteins | sample Alteio_BWMinCont_83_FD_153489 | JGI IMG/M metagenome (GOLD analysis project Ga0207008, IMG submission 153489) | Enriched cells from forest soil in Barre Woods Harvard Forest LTER site, Petersham, Massachusetts, United States -... | ecosystem: Environmental > Terrestrial > Soil > Temperate forest >... | reverse complement strand
TGCGTGCTTTTGACCGGGACCTGATTCGCGGAGGGCATTATGGCCAGCGGTCATGTGAACCGCCCAAGTAGGCCGAACACATGGCTGCACCGACCCAGCTGCAAACGTGAAGAAAACCCTTGCCAACGGGGAGCCGTCCACACATGGCACTTCTGTGGCACCTGCTGTCATCGTATATGACATATTACAACGAGGCTCGGACGCATCTGTCGCTGGACATAGACGCGCCGATTCCGCGCGAAGTTCAAGGCGTCGGCCGGATCCGGCGGACTGCATCATCATCAATATGTCCGGATCTGATTTACGATAGGGACAAGTAATCGCCATCCTGTATTGCCGGGACAAACGCGCCATAGATGCCGAAGGGAAAGGCAAACGCTCCGGCGAAGCCCTGGGTGCAGTTCGCCACCAGGAATGCCGAGGCGGGAGCAGATGATGTGGCCAAGGGCCCGCGACAGTCGAAGGACACGCCGAAATCGCTATCAGCGCGTTCTTAAGCGGCGAAGGATGAAATGATACATCCGTCCTTCTCCGCGAGGAAGCGAACAGCCGCGCGACGCTGCGTCGGGCGGCTGGGGGGCCTACTTAGAAAAGTAGTACTGCTCGGTGTTGCTGGCGGCCGGGCTGGGATAGGTCCAGGACGTCCAGGCCACGGGCACATTATGCATGTTGTTCTTGACCACCGCATAGAGGTTGCCCGGCGTGCTGATGCCAAAGGCATAAAATTGATCCGCGGCGATATCGAGAATCTGCTTGAAGAGCTCCCTCTGCTTTTCAGGATCGGCTGAAGCCTTGAGCTCGCGATAGAGGTCCATCTGCTTCTTGACCTCCGCCGGAGGCTCCTCGCCGCTCTTCCCACCGCTAGCATACCAGTCACCCCACGGCACGGCGAACAGGGACTCGTTCCAGAAGGGGAAGTAGAAGGTGGGCTCGAGCATAGCTTCAGCCGAACCGCCGGCGCCCTGATACACTGTCGCGTCCTGCTGGTTCTTGTCCTTACGATCGTAGAACAGGGTGCGATCGACAGTCTGCACCTGCGCGTCAATGCCGACCTTCTGCCAATATTGGGCGACGAGTTGGGTCGCGTCGAGCCAATCGCCCAGGGCGGGGATCACCATGATGCTGAAGCTTATGCGCTTGCCGTCGGGGCCCAGGTGGAAGCCCTGATCGTCCTTCTTCGGATAGGCCTTGTCCAGATACTCGTTGGCCTTCGCCACGTCATAGTTGGTGTACTGCTTGGCCAGCCGCTCGTTGTAGTAGGCCGATTCCTTCCGCGGCGCCGCCTGCCAAGGCTCGCCCTGGCCGAGATAGGCGGAGTCGATGATTGCGTTGCGGTCGATCGCATACGAAAGACCGATGCGGAAATCCTTGTTGTTGAAGATCTCCCTTTTCACCGGATCCGGATGAGTCAGATTGAGCGAGATGAGCGCGGTGTTCATGTCCGAGTTCTTTTCTTCAATCAACCGGTAGTTGCCCTTCGGGGCGTTGTCTAGAAACACGGCGCGGTTAGGATTTGAGTTGATGTGGCGATCCTGATAGTCGATCTCGCCATTCAGGACCTTCAGCACCAGGGTCTGGACGTCGCTGTTCACATTGATCTGCAACTTGTCGATGTAGGGCAGCTGATTGCCGGCGGTGTCGACCTTGAAGTAGTAGGGATTGCGCTCGAAAGTAACCATGGTGGCCGCCGCGACATAGGGATCCTTGATCACCCAAGGCTCCATGACCGGGCGATCGGGATTCTGCCAGCGCTCATTGGCCTCGGTGTCGACGCCGCACTTCTTGATAAAGAGCTCGGACCAGCTCTTGACCCCTGCCTGTTTGACGAGGTCGTCGAGGTTCGTCTTGTTGTACTGGGGCATGAACTGCGAGCAGTAGTGCTTGGCCATCATGTCAATTTGCACACCATACACGCTGGCAAGACGCTGCAGGAACAGCCCATAGGGGCTGGCGAACTTGATCTTGAAGGTCTGGTCGTCGACCTTGGTGAACTCGCCGATTTTGCCGTCAACCGTCAGCCAGTCTGGCGGGCTGAGAAACAGGTCCTTGCTTGAGGCGATATCATTGACGAAAAAGCCGACGTCGTCGGAAGTGAAGGGCTGACCATCCGACCACTTCAGGCCCTTGCGCAGCTTAAAGGTGAATTCGGTCGCATCGGCATTGCCCGAGAATGACTCGGCCAGATTGGGGATAACCTTGCCGGTCCAGTCGCGGTCCCAGGCGACTAGCGGCTCATAGCCGGTGATGCGGAACATCCAGTTGCGGTCCGAGCCGCCCACAAAGCCGCTGCGCCAGGTGCCACCGTACTGGCCGACCTGCTCGACCGGCGTCTCTACCCGCGGATTCTCCGGCAGCCGCTGCCCTACCGGGGGCAGCTTACCGGATTTGACAAGGTCGTCGAGCATGGGCGCCTGACGGTAATCCATCGCCCAGGCGGTACCGCCGGCGAAGGTGGCAATGCCGAGGAAGGCTGCAGCCGCGGCCGCGAAGCCGGCGCTTCGAGCCTGCATGAGCCAGGTCTGCATCGTCATATCTGCCTCTCCTGTTTTCGGGCCGCGGTTCCGGTCCGCGCGGCTTTCGAACGTCAGCCGATCTTGGGCCTGACCACGATGCTGTCATAGGTTTATTTTCACTGTCAACAAATCATAAACCTGTCCGTCGAATCTGCCCATAAACTAGGGATTCCAGCCTTCAATTGCCTAGTGACCGGCGACCCAGCGGGCACCGACGATCCACCTGTTCCGGAGGCTCGCTTAGCTCCCGGCAGCGCGGCCGTAGATGAGATCCAGCACAGCGATCTATCTGCAGGATTCCGACTTCTACAGGACCCACCGAGGCAATACCGCCATGTAAGAAATGAGGCGCGCTGTCGGCGACCATATCGCCATGGACATGGGACGCAGCTCGCAGAGGATCGACTAACAGAAAGGTCTGCGTGAAGTCGTCTCCGTCCTTAAGCTCCTTGGACTCCTACTGACAGGTGTAGGGTAACTTGACTTCGTCGGAGCGAGGTCTGAAAGTCTCATCGTGGAGAGGAATGAGATTTACGAGCTTGGCCCGAGTTACCTACATAGCCCCATATCCAACGGACTTCATTTTTCCCGGCGAGGCCTTTCCGACGGGAGTCGTCCGTGAGCCTTCCTCGCTTTGCTAACCCTGTGTCCGGATGCGGTGATGTGTGCGACCCATACAGATATCGCCGGGCCAGATTGGCAGCCCTGACGTGACGCCGACGCGTCGGCGGCACGAACTCGAACATGAACCCGATAGGCTCCCAATAGTGGAGTCGCCACGCCAACCGGTAGGAAAATTCACTATCCGCTTGTGTTTGCGAATTACAGGAGTGCCATCGTGACTGAGTCCCTTGACGTCGCTACATTCACTCGAATCTCGACCTCTATTGAACCCGAGTGGCTTGCCCAAGAGACGCTGGATATGTGTCAAATTCAGAGCGTCACGATGAGCGAGCACGAAGTCTGCCGCCACTTCGCCTCTCGACTGCGCGCACTGGGACTATCGGTCGACGAGCGCGAAGTGACGCCCGGGCGATTTAACCTCTATTCTCGTATCGTCGGCGTTGGCGATGGGCCGACTTTGGCTCTGAACGGCCATATTGATACGGTGCCAATATATAACGCTTGGCCGCCGCGACGAGACGGTGACCGGATACTGGGCCGCGGGGCTACGGATATGAAGGGTGGTATGGCCGCACTACTTGGCGCGGCGCGCGCGCTGATAAATTCCGGCACTAAGCTCAAGGGCGACTTGCTATTGTCCGCTGTGGTGGGCCACGAAGAAGCCATCGCCAAGAAGGACGGCCCTCGCGCCTTCGTTGCCGACCTAAGGAGTGGCCGCATTACAGCCGACGCAATATTAATTGCGGAAGGCGCCCAGGAGCTTTGGGTAATGAGTATGGGCTCGGCCAACTTCACGATTGAACTTAACTCCGACAGCGGTGGGGCGCACACAGACAATACGCCATTCGGACGTAACCCCATTCGTTTCCTTGGTGAATTGATTGACCGAGTTCACGCAAAGCAGCGAGAACTCGACGACGGCGTAAGCCATCCATTGGCGGGTCATGAAAGAATCGATCTCGGCATCGTTCAGGCAGGGGACCTTTACAATCGCACTCCAACTCGATGCACGGTGCTGGGCACTCGCCGATGGGCTCCGGGCAAAACGGTCATTGATATCCAGCGCGAGCTAGCAGAGCTAGTGGCGCCGATTGCTGCGGCGGGACGACTAACTCCAGAAATCGTTATTGAACAAGAAAGGGAGCCGTTTGAAACTTCAGCAGAGCATCCCGCCGTGGTCGCAACTCGTCGCGCCGCCGAGCATGTTATGGGCTCGTCACCGCGTCTCGTAGGGCGACGCGTTGTGGGTGACGCAAATATCTATGCTAACGGCGCCGCTATTCCGGCCTATTATTTTGGACCAATGAACGACTCCCTCCATTCGGATCATGAGTGGGTTTCTATAAAACAAATAACCGAATGTGCACGTATCTATTTGGGTACCGCCATGGGTTTTTGCGGTGTGTCGTGATCTACCCGCCAACGTCGCCGATGATCCTTTATTGTGAATAGGCGCTGAATATTGACCCTACCGTTATGCTCGCTAAGCCTTTGATTCGGCTCAACATCGCGTCGTCGGGGGGCATGATCGGCGCCTCGTGACCCCGCAAAATTTTGAATCCGCCCGTCAGATCAAGTGCTTCCGTGTGCCGGTGAGGGCTCAATCTTCCGCGCCGTTTCACATCGTAGATCCGCCTCACCATCCCAGGGCGTAGGAAGGCCGGCGCGGATCCGCCCCGCCGGTCAGGAGCCCTCCCTTGATATCTCCCTGGATTGCGCAGACCGCGCCGGCGCGCCAGGTCCAGTCCGGCCACCAGGCAAGATCATGGCCTCGCGCACGGAGATTCTCTCCTGTGGCGGTCGGGATCCGGCTTTCGACATTCAGGCGGCCCGGAAAATAGGCATGCGGCTCAAAAGAATCCGGAAAGCTGTAGGTCGCCATCCGGGGAACCTCGACGGCGAGCTGCGGATCCATGCCGAAGACGACGATGTTGAGAAATACCTGTAGCATCGCCTGCACCTGGACGTCCCCGCCGGGCGTTCCGAAAGGGAGGACCCATTCGCCGGGCCTGATCGCAAGAGCGGGATTGGGCGTCAGCCGTGGCCGCTTGCCGGGCGCCAGGCAACTCGGATGACCCACCGTTGTCCATGCCTGGGAGCCACGCGAGGAAGGACAGAGACCGGTGCCTGGAATGACGACGGTATCAGAGGAGATATCGCTGGGCGTCGCCGAGAAGGCGTTCCCGGTTTTGTCGACGACGCAAATATAGGAGGTATCGCGGGGGATCGGCGGATTGCCCGAGGAAGGGGTGTGTGATCTGGTTTCCCCGCCGCCGGGCGCAGGCATGCCAGGAAAGGCGCGCTCCCGGCGGATAAGATTCCGGCGTTCCGCCGCATAGTCGGGCGACAGCAGCCTGTCCAGCGGCACCTCCACGAAGCGCGGATCGCCGTACCAATGCTCACGATCGGCGAAGGACAGCTTCAATGCTTCACAGATCACGTGAATATGGTCGGCGGAGTTATGGGGCAGTGATTTGAAGGCCGCCGTGTCCAGCAGGCTTAAGGCCTGAAGCAGGCTGGGGCCTTGGCACCAGGGCCCGCAAGTGAAGACGTCCACATCGCCAAAGCGCAGCCTGACGGGCGTCTCGACCTCGCTGCGGAAGGGTGACCGTCTCGAATGGCACCCACCAGATTGATCGTTGCGATTCGCTGTCCGTCCTTTTTTTGGGAATGCAAGTCAATCGTTGTCTCTCCCGAGGCGGCAACTACGCCGAATGCAAACCAAGTGACGCCGGCCTTAGGGCTCGGCCACTGACCCGAAATCTCGCCGTCGCTCACCGTGGCCTCACCGCCGATACGCCCCGTTGAACGTACTGCCCCATCGATAGTGTGATCCTGACCGATTTCGTGGTCAATGAAGCACTCGCCGAGCACGCACTTGCCGAGTGCGGGGGCGAGCTCGTAGTGGAGGCGAAAAGGCCAAGGCGCGAAACCCGTATCTGCTCGTCTACCTCAAGGCGATTGAGGCGAAGCGCGCGGCGATGCGCGAGCCCGGTTTCACGCCGAGCGCGCCCGTGGGTTGCCGATCGACGACAGCGGCTCGGCGGACCCTGAGGATGAGCGATGGCGACGGCTCTGGAGCTCGCGGAGAGAGGCAAGGTCGAGCGCGCCCTCTTCATTAAACGCGGCAAGCAGCGCAAGGTGAGGGTCGCAGCGGAGGACACCGCCCGCATCGAGGTCCCGCCGGCCTCGTCGCAGCCGCAATAAGCATACTTCTGTTGTCGTGCTGACTCGTATGCAGGGACGTCGTTTATGAGCACATCAGACGCCGAGAATGAGGGCTTCTCCGCAACCACCAAGCTCGTCACTGGCCGCCGGTGTGATCGGACCGATTTGGGAGACCGATCCGGAGGACTGGTGGCGCGAGCTGAAAGTAAATCTGCGCGGTCCGCTGTTGTGCGCACGGGCGGTGTTACCCGATGGTCGCACTACCGTCGCCGACTTGGGCGCTTGGCAGACCTATTCCGACGGCCTGCCTTGCCGATGGTTGCGCACGGCGGCAATATAAGTTCAGAGAGGCGGATCATCCGATGTCGGTTGTCTCCTGTTCGAATCTCAATCTGCGAAATTGAGCTAGCCAGTGGAGGTATCTCTGCTCGGTCCGATGCAGTCGACCTGCTGCGACCCTATCCGATGGAAAAGATCTTAGCCATTCTGGGCGGGCAACAGGATGTGCGCGGCGCCGAGGACATGTTCGCGAATGCCGATCTCGAGATCTAAAGGTGAGCGGATGAAGGCGCATATCGTTGGCGGCGGGTTTGGGGGTCTAGCGGCCGCGGCTTTGCTCATCCGGAACGCCGGCGTGCCCGGCCACGACATCACGATCTACGAGGCGGATGAACAGTTGGGCGGCGGGTTCTTTCTGGATGGCGGTCCGCAGAGCGGCTACAACTTGCCCGGCTCCGTCTTTGATAAGGAATTCCGCTGCGCTTTCGACCTGCTCGCCACGATCCCCAGCGCAGCCGATCCAAACGTTTCCGTCAAGGATCAGTTCTTTACCTTCAATAACGAGCACCCGTTCGACGACCGAACGCACATTATCGATCGCGACCTTCACGTCGTGCATGGGCCGCGTTTTGGCCTGAGCCTTTGCGATAGCCTCGCCCTCGCGCGAGTCTCGGTGACGCCCGAGGCGATGCTGGACGGACGGCGCATCGAAGAGTTCTTTTCCCCACGATTCTTCTTGACCGAATTCTGGCTGCTCTGGTCGACCATCATGGGGTCGCTCCCGCAGCATAGCGCGATCGAATTCCGGCGCTACGTGAACCGCTTCATCTACTTGTTCCCCGACCTGTCCACCATGGCGCGTGTCTTGCGCACGCCCTTCAACCAGCACGAAGCGTTCATAAACCCTTTGGTCGCTTGGCTTAGCCCGCGCGGCGTGAATTTTTTGACCGGCGCCTTCGTGCAGGACATCGGCTTCGAACCGTCGCTGGGCCGCATGACCGTCAACCGGTTCGACTACCAACTCCGGGACGGCGCGACGTCCTCGGTCGCCGTCGCCCCGGAGGATGTCGTGCTGGTGACCACCGGTTCGCAGGCCGCCGACCGTTCCGCGGGATCGATGACCGAGGCGCCGAAGCCGCTGGACACGGGACGGTCCTGGGCGTTGTGGAAGCGCTTGGCGCAAGGGCGCAAGGAATTCGGCAACCCGGACGCGTTCTTCGGAGCTCCTCGGATAGCCGAGTCGCGCTGGGTGACGTTCACGGTCACCACTACGAGCACTGAATTCATCGACCAAATGACAAAGCTGACGGGCAGCGAGCCGGGGAGCGGCGGGCTTCTGACTTTGAAGGACTCGGGCTGGGTGTTGTCGCTGTCGATCTTCCACCAGCCGGAAGTCCTCGATCAGCCTAAGGGCGCCTTTGTCTGGTGGGGCTACGGGCTCTATCCCGAACGCCCCGGCAACTATGTGACGAAGCGCATGGATCAATGCACGGGCGCGGAGATTCTGCGGGAAGTGCTGGGGCATCTTCGGTTCGAGAAAAAAGAAACGATCATGGAGTCATCGATCTGCATTCCCTGCAATCTGCCCTACGTCAACAACATCTGGCTAGCGCGCAGGCGCGGCGATCGACCCCCCGTGGTTCCAGAGGGGGCGACCAATCTTGGACTCATTGGGCAGTACGTCGAGGTCGAGCGTGACATCGCATTCACCTTCGAATACTCCACTCGCACGGCGTGGGAAGCGATCTACCGCCTGCTCAAGCGCGGCCCCGCACCGCCGCCCGTTTACCAGGGACAGTTCGATCCGAACGCTTTGTTGGCCGTCTTGAAGGTGTTTGTCTCTCAATGATCGCCAGAGGCTATTGACAGGTCCGTGGACGCCGCTGCAGAAGTCTCGCCGCTCTGGGCAAGACGGCCCTAAGACGATCGGGCAATCGACCCATCTCCGTCGTTCATAGTTAATGGAGCGCGGCCACAAAGCAGCCGTTCGTGAAGCTAAACATTTCCGATCTCGCCGGCAGCGATTGCGTTAAGAGCTTGGACGTGCAGTTCCGGCGTTGCGGATGCGAGGATTGCACCTCCGCTTTCAGGGCGTCCACCGTCCAGGCGCGTGACGCCGCCGCCAGCTTGCTCGATGATCGGTATCAGCGCGACGATGTCGAAAGGCTGCAAGGCGGGTTCGAGACACAGGTCGATATGCCCCGCCGCCAGCATCGCAACGGCATAGGTCTCGCCGCCGAAGCGGATCATCCTGACCGCGGCCGTGAGACGATCGAGTCCGTGTTTTAGCGCCCCGTCATAATGCTCTGGCGACGTCGTGTGCAGAATGGCTTGCGAAAGATCGCTGACCTTGTGGGTACGAAGAGGGTAGCGCTTTCCGGCGCTCTCTCCCCATGCACCATCCGGTGTGGCCCAGAAGCGTTCGCCGGTGAAGGGCTGGCTCATCATGCCCATCCTGGCCCTGTCCTCGACAGTGAAGCCGATCAGGGTGCTCCAGACGGGTATGCCACAGATGAAAGGGGGGTTCCGTCGACTGGATCGAGTATCCATCGACAGGATCCCGATACGGTCTCGCCATATTCTTCCCCCAGGATCGCATGATCGGGATGGGTCGCCGAGATTGCGGCGCGTAGCGCTACCTCCGCGCTCCGATCCGCCTCCGTGACCGGGTCGAATGTCCAGCCGGGCCTTTCCTTCGTCTCGATACCGAGCGGCTGTCGGTATCGCGGCAACGTCTCGGCATCCGCAATATCGGCGAGCCGATGCAGGAAATCGGGATCGGGAAGGACAGACACGATGCTTCTCCACGTGACATATCGTCGAGCTCGTCAGGAGCGCTCGCTACCGCTCGTCAAGGAGTCTTAGAATCTTACCATCACCGTGCACGATTGTAATGCACGATGATGCATGATATTGCATGATTCATGACAATCAATCTTCCCATCGAACGCCGTGACATCATCGCGGGGCGTCTCGCACAGGGCCAGTCGGTCACGGCCGGCTCGCTCGCCGAAGAGTTTTCGGTCTCACCTGACGCTATTCGCCGCGACCTTCGCGGCTTGGCGGCGGAAGGCCGCTGCCGGCGCGTCTACGGGGGCGCGCTTCCCATCTCACCGGCCTCATTGCCGATAACTGTCCGCGTCGGGGAGGCGCGCGCGCGCAAGGCCGCGTTGGCCGCAGCGGCGGTCGGATTGATCCGCCCGGGCGAGTTCGTGTTCCTCGACAATGGCAGCACCAATCTGGCCTTGGCCGAGGTACTGCCAAGCCTGGAACTGACCATAGCCACCAACTCGGTTGCCATTGCGGCCATGCTGGCGGATCGGCTCGACCTTCGGCTTCATCTGGTGGGTGGTCTGGTCGACGCGGAGATCGGGGGCAGTGTCGATGCCACTGCCGTTCTCGCCGTCCAGCAAATGAACGTCGACCGCTGTTTTCTCGGTGCCTGCTCGGCGTCGGTAGTCGAGGGGGTGTCGGCCTTCGATCCAGCGGACGCGGCGTTCAAGCGCGTCCTGCTGACGTGTAGCCGTCGGATTGTGATGATGATAACCAACGACAAGCTCGGGACGGGCGCACCGCACCGCGTGACCCCACTCGATCATATCGACAGCCTAGTGGTCGAACATGATGCTGCCACCCATTCCGAGTTCGAGGCGATCACGCGGCTCGGCGTCGACATCGTGGCGGGCAAATCCCCCGCCTGATCCACGCGTCCGCGCCCCGTATTTCGCACTCTGATCGGTACCGCATTCATGGTCTCGTCCGACCGTCCGGCGACACGGCTCGCCACGCGCCTGTCCTTCCTCGTCGCAGGCTTCGGCATTGCCTGCTGGGCGCCACTGGTGCCTTTCACCAAGCAGCGCCTCGCCGTCGATAATGGAACGCTCGGGCTGCTGCTGCTGTGCATCGGCATCGGTTCGGTCGTAGCTATGCTGCTCACCGGGCCGCTGAGTTCGCGCTACGGGAGCAAGCCTGTCATCCTGGCGGGCGGGTTCGGGCTTGCAGTCATCCTCCCTGTCCTATCCGTCGCCGCGACACCGACGACCATCGCGCTCGCTCTTCTCGCGTTCGGAGCATCGTTGGGCTCGATCGATGTCGCCATGAACGTGCATGCGGTCGAGGTCGAACGCGCGGCCGACAAGCCGCTGATGTCGGGCTTCCATGCGCTTTTCAGCATCGGCGGAGTTGCAGGCTCGACGCTGATGACCTTCCTGCTGTCGCTTCGCGTGGCTCCGCTGGGGGGAACCTTGTTCTGTTCGGCCATCATGATGGCGGCGATGGCGCTCGCATGGCCTCGCCTGATGACAGGCGCACAAGGGGAAAGAGGACTGCTGTTCGTGATGCCACGCGGCATCGTACTGCTGCTTGCGGGTCTGGCGGCCGCGAGCTTCCTCGCCGAGGGCGCGATCCTCGGCTGGAGCGCTCTCCTCATCACCGATGCCGGCCTCGTCACCGCGACCAAGGGCGGCGTCGGCTACATGTTCTTCGCGGTCGCCATGACGGCGGGGCGTCTTGTGGGCGACAGGATCACCGCGCGCATCGGGGATCGCAGCACCCTGTTCTGGGGCGGCACCCTCGCCATCGCCGGCTTCGTCCTGCTTCTGACGGCGCCGCTGGCAGCGGTTGCGATGGCGGGCTTCCTGTTGATCGGGTTGGGGGCGTCCAACATCGTGCCCGTTCTCTTCCGCACCGCCGGATCGCAAAAGACGATGCCATCGGCGCTTGCGATCGGCGCAATCACGACGACCGGCTATGCAGGCGTCCTCGTCGGACCGGCCGCCATAGGTTTCGTCTCGAAGGCCGCGGGACTGCATGCCGCCTTCTGGATGGTCGCGGCATTGTTGTGCCTGGTGCCGTTGACCGCGCGACTCGTCGCCGGTCGGCGAGATGGCTGATGCGCTAAAGGTTACCACCATCGAACTTGTCGTGGCCCGTCGACGCCTGAGATTTACCCACCAGTATTTCGTGAACCCGCTCCTGTCCACTACGCACTTAATAATGTCGTCAATTAGCATGACCTGTTGTCGATGTATTGCAATCTCGACGAGATCATCGGTCGCGATAGCTTCGCTGCCGGGGCGCCACGCGAAGCCCCGTTCTGCCAGCCGATGCCAGGCGTGTAGAGCTTGTGCTACGGGCTCGGGCACGCCATGGACGCCGGCGATCCATCGCTGAAATGTACGCGTTTCAACTCCCAATAGCGGCGCAGCCTCAACCTGCGACAATCCGAGGTCGGCGATCATCGATCGAAGTTCTTTTCCATGCATGTATGCCTCCACTCGATCAAACAGGGAGCCGCGACTTCCCCCAGAAGCTCCCGGTCAGTTTCTCGCGTGTTCCGCTCTCCCTCCAAGAAGAAGAGGCGACGGCTCCGGCGAACGGATCAGCGGCAGCGGCGGCGGGCGCCTCGCGCTTCAGCCAAGCGCCCGCCGTGGTAATGAGCTCGCCGAGCCGCCCGGCATAGGTCAGTCCGGGCAACTTACCGGGCCTTTGAGCCGTGGCCGTGGCGGTTGCTGTGCTCTTCTGCCTGGTCGGCCCGGGTCGAGGCGCCGGCCTGGGCGGCGGCCTCGCCAGCCTCGCCGGCCGCTATCCGGTGCGCGGCCTGGGAGGCGGTCTCTTTGCACGTCGCGAAAAGGCACGGGCGTTACAGGCTTGCCGAGCGACTTCGCGTTGGCGCTATAGACGAAGCGCAAGCCATCCCAACACCAGATGCCCGCATCTTGGAAGATCGCGAGCTCAGTGCCGCCGCTGGCGTACATGGCGGCCGTAGGGGTTCGGCAAAATCGTCGTAACCCCATTGACGAAGAGGCAGAGGCCGCAGTGCCCCCAGTCGCCATACCAAACATCGGTCTTGGAATCGCTGGCGAGCGCCGAGCTGCGCGACATCACCGCGAGTCATCTTTAGGCGTACTTGATTGCCCCTGAAGGTGCCGCAGTCTGCCAGCCGTCGGGCGTTCCACTGGCGCCTGCGCTGTGTGGCTGCTGCGGTGGACCCGATGACACCTCTCATGTCCCGGCGGCGAAACCTCGGTGGCTACCTTGGGGAGACTTTTACGAACATGAACGCCCAGATCTTGTTGACCCCCCTCACGAAGGAGGAACTGGTGTCCTTGGAGTGGGTTTCGGTGGGCACCCCACGCATGGAAATCCCCGCCGCTCACATCGAAAACCTGCTGGCCACCGGCTACGTCCAAGAGAGCGTCTCGGGGCTGGCTCGGACCGACCTTGGTGTGTGGCGCGTTGATCGAGAACGGGCGAAGAATCGGACCGACCTTGGTGTGTGGCGCGTTGATCGAGAACGGGCGAAGAAGAAGCTGATCTAACTCCACGGACCTCGATTGCCGTCATGCGGACACTACGCGCCCACCGACGGGGCGCTAGGGTGGCCCTCACCGCTCCTCAGGCGTCATCAACGATGTCCGCCACTGTGATCGCCGCCGTCGCGCCTGTGGCCCTGTGGCGGGCTTACGACAGGCTCACTGGAGCACCCCCGAGCACAGTGAGCCCTCCCCCGAGAAGCGGAGCTCACGTTTGCCCCGTCACGCTTGTCTAGGGGGTCAACTCATAAACATGCAAGAGTCCCCCTAAGATCGGTAAGCTGCCATCATTCGCGACAACCGGCACTTCCGAGAAGGGCCGGGTGCTGACATCTTTTCACTCGAGAGCTAAAATCGTCGGCCTCCGACTCCAAAAGGGACCTTCGGCCACTGCTGGTGTCGCTCTGATAGTCGCGGACCAGCCGTGGTGCTGAGATCCCCTTTCTGTGCCAGCAGCCCAATGAGGATTCCGGGTCACCGGACAAGTCCGTAGGTAGATGTACGAAGTAGGTAGGCGATTCTCGCGTGAAATCGCAGATTTCGGGGGATTCCTGACAAAATAGAACTTGTCTACGCGGCTCCTTAGA
>Ga0207008_10257_pt1 | contig 13505 bp, 10 predicted proteins | sample Alteio_BWMinCont_83_FD_153489 | JGI IMG/M metagenome (GOLD analysis project Ga0207008, IMG submission 153489) | Enriched cells from forest soil in Barre Woods Harvard Forest LTER site, Petersham, Massachusetts, United States -... | ecosystem: Environmental > Terrestrial > Soil > Temperate forest >... | reverse complement strand
TGATGCCTGGCAACAGGAAAAGATATCCCGCGGGATAGGCGGTGCAATTGTTGGTCTTGTGGGTATTGCTGGTGGTGCAGCTGCCCTTCGAAGCAGCGCCGGAAGAGCCCCGCGACCAGGTGCAAGTGCAAGTGCAAGACCGGCTGCTCATCTCGACCTCGCAACCCCCGCACCCAAAGCCACTTCCAGATTAGTGCCTTCGACAGAAGCCCTCGATTTGGCTTCGGGAGGTGCAAGAGAATCAATATCCCATCCAACTCTACCAGAAAATAATTATAAGTTACGATACTCTCTTGCAAGCGAACAGCAGATGAGAGAACCTGGGAGTATTACTGCAGGGAAAGGAACAAGCAAAAATTTTAGAGATGCGCCACGCATTGTTGCTCGATATGGTGGAAACGTTGAAGATTGGGTTAAAAAACGTAGCTCACAATATAAACCCATTGATGGGAATTCGTTCCGGACTCATTGGGTTGAAAACCTTAAGACAGGTGAGCGAGTTGAGTTTAAAACTAAACTTGTAGAAGAAGAGAGGAGGTAATTTTTATGAATGGTTTAACCCATGAAGAATATGTATACAATACAAGACAAGACATTGTCACTATAGCACAAAATATAATAAAAAAAAATATAAACATTATTGATGGATGTATAAAAATAAATGCACTTTGGGATGAGGCCGAGCTTCCTCATGATGATAGCTATTACCTCTTTGTGCTTATTGATTCCGATACAGATACTTTTCCAAGAGGTTATTTACGAGAAATATGTTCAGAAGAATACTTGAAAGAACAAGATGAAGAAGAAAAAAATTATTTAAAAGCTTTTGAAAAAGATATAGATGAAGAATGTCAAAAGCTTATCAAAGAATACGGATAGTGATGAGGGCGTTTGAATACAGGTAATAAACGCAACCCTCAACTGTCATTGCTCTACGCTCGCAAGCACGACTCGGGTAGACCTTTACTTGTATCAAACGCCCTGTGAAGGGTTACCCACTATACCCCTGGACTGCATGAGAGTTGTTTTTGACATTATCGTCTCTGAAAAAGAAAATGTATGCATTGCTAAGTGCTTTAGCTAGGGCATCTTTACAGGCTTTCATCAAAGATGAATATTGCGGAGGAGCATCCCATTCGCCAGCTGCTTTTTCCTCAACAATCGTTGTATATTCCCCCAAAATTGAGTTGTCAGATAAGTTTACAAGATAAATACTTAAGTGAGCATAGCCCACTGGACTACCGGTAGGAATAAAGCCGTAATATGGTCTAGAGATGCCAAAGACGTGGGGTTCTACTATAAAAGCATACTCGCTACCATTATTTTTTTTCAAAAATCTAAAATCATACGGTGCATGCTGCTCATCTTCTATGGGAGAGGATTGCAATGTTTCTTTAGATATCGGATGTTTATAAGCAGTTTCTTTGCAGGAACAAGAAGTTAAAATAGTACTATACATTTTATAATAATAATTTTCTAATACGTCTTGAGAATTTATTTTACTCAATTCTTCTTGTAAAGTCGTGGTCATAAGGTCACTTATTACAAAATCCACAATGCCCTGTTGACCACGCCGATAGAAGCCTGGCTTCTCAAAGCCAGATATCTGAGCTATCATCACCTTACTTGGCTTGGCGAAAAACGTTTGAGAAATGGGTACATTTTCTCGTGTTGAACATCCAGATATAAAAATCATGAAAACCAGACAAATAATTTTTGTATTATAAAATTTCATTTTGTCTTCCTCTTTAATTGTAAACTAAATAAAAAATTCTCTTGAATAAGAAACCCCAGTTGTTAACCAGGGCTTCTTTGTATCAGTATTTATTTCTATTTCCGTGCTCTTTTTGCAGAGTGTCTTTGTTTTTTCTGTATTTTCCGATTTTTTTTGTTTTCGGCCTTAGAAGATTTCTTTTTTGCGCGGGTTTGTTTTTTTGTCGCTCCAACCTTCTTTTTCTTTGCTGTCCGCCCCGATTTCTTAGATTTTGGCGTAGTTGTTGGTTGTCCGACTTCAGGCGGATTTACATTTGCCTTTGTAATTTTTCCAAGTTTTGAAACTTCCTGACGAAATTGAGTTTGATCCATGTCAATCTTAAGAGCGATATCATCTGGAAAAATGTAAGAGTTAAGCTTGACACCCTTAGCAAAAAACACACCTTTGCTGCCAGAGAAAATCCCTCCATTTTTTGGGATAAGTTCAATCCCGGTAGATTTGCGTGTTACTTTCGTTCCATTGTCGAGATCATAATCTCCTTCCCAAGGCTCCAGAGTAAAGTGTTGCAGCTATAAAAATAGATAAGATAAGTTTTTTCATAAGGTTAACTCCATTGTTGAACATTTCATATAATCAAATTTGATAGATTTCCGTCAAACTGATTTATATTTATTAGACAAGAAAAAACCAAAAAGCAAGAGAAAATTGCAAAAATTTTTTTTTACCTCTCGAAGAGTGTTTCCCGAGTCAGTGACACTTGAAAGCCTTTCAAAAGATGTAAAGAGATAAAGCTAGATCGCACACAGTCGGGGCAGGCGCGCTCCTCTCCCGCAAGCCTCTGGCGGGGGGCTGTCGCAGGCGCCATCGGGGGCATTGTCGCAGAAACCATCGCTGAAACGGTTGAAGGAACGGTGGACAGGCAGGCGCACCGCTGGCAACATCAGCATTATGGGGGCTGCCACAGCAGCCCTTTTCACCAGACAAGACGTCGACATCGCGGGCGCGATTACGAAAAAAGTGAGCAGCATGCTCAACCATGAGGAGAGAAAGTGAAAAAAGATGCGTGAAAATCTTTTTCGCTCAAACCATATACAAACCATTTTTGATTATTTCTCTTTGAGAAAGGAACTCCAGGGATGCGAATAAATTAAATTATATCAATAAGTTGCATCTGGTGGAGCCAGGGGGAATCGAACCCCCGACCTCTACAATGCCATTGTAGCGCTCTCCCAACTGAGCTATGACCCCTTGAAGGTAATGAGAAAGTAATGGCATAGTCGTTAAGATGCAACAGAAAAAATGACACTGAAAAATAGATCGTTAATGTACAAGACTTCGGGTCCAGAAGAAACAGCCGCCCTTGCGCGCAAGATCGCAATGCTTGTGCGTCCCGGTGACGTAATCCTTTTAAAAGGCGATCTCGGCGCTGGCAAATCCATCTTTGCGCGCGCCTTCATACAGGCCCTTTGTGGGGAAGACACAGAGGTCCCAAGCCCTACTTTTACTCTTGTTCAAACATACGAGGCGCCCCCCTTTCTTGTGTGGCACTTTGACTTATATCGGCTCACCCATGAGGCAGATGTTGATGAACTAGGGATTGACGAAGCCTACGCAGGGGGTGTTTCCCTGATCGAATGGCCGGAACGACTTGGCACAGACCATTTACCGCTCCATGCCCTCGAAATAGACTTTCAGTATGGATCCCACGGGAACGAGAACGAGCGCATCCTTCGCCTTTCTGGATGGGATGGGAGGAGATGGGAGGAGATAGGGCGTTTATTGGGGGTAGATTGTTGAGAAAGGCAACCCCAGAACAACGAAAAGGGAGGGTGCTGTATCAAGCGCCTATGTGTAAATTTTTTCTATTCTTTTGATAAGACACGTAGATTTTCAAAAAACTTTATCAAAAGCGCTGAACACATATTTTCTTCGATGCCCCCCATCACTTCGGGTCGGTAGTGGCAGGAAGATGCATTAAAAATGGTGGCGCCATGGTCCACACCGCCCCCTTTTGGGTCGTATGCGCCGAAATAAAGCCGTGTCAGGCGCGCGAAACTAATGGCTTGCGCACACATGGGACAGGGCTCGAGCGTGACATACATATCACATCCCTCTAAACGTCCCACGCCCTTTAGGGCACAAGCACGCTGGATCGCCAGCATTTCTGCGTGTGCTGTTGGGTCTCTGCGTTGCGCCATTTCATTATGCGCAGCCCCCACAATTTCCCCTGAGGATCGATCAACAATGACGGCCCCCACTGGAACTTCATTCTGCGCAAAAGCTTTTCGAGCTTCCTCAAAAGCAGAGTGCATTGGCTTTACAATATACATGAGATATCATTATCTCAAGCAACGCTTAAAAGCAACGAAAGGCGGCACCCTTATGGACGAAACAAATTCAATCCCCATGCGCGAAGAAACGGATAGCTTGGGGTCTATGTCTGTTCCTTCAAACAAATATTGGGGGGCGCAGACAGAACGGTCGCGCCAGAACTTCCGCATTGGGGAAGAGAAAATGCCGCGCCCCCTCATTCACGCGCTCGGCCTTCAAAAAAAGGCGGCGGCCCTTGTCAACATGACGTTGGGTGTGCTCGACGCAACCCTTGGGAAAGCCATCATGACGGCGGCCCAAGAGGTGTGGGAAGGAAAACTCGACGATCATTTCCCGCTCGTTGTCTGGCAAACGGGGTCAGGGACGCAAACCAATATGAATGCGAATGAAGTCATTGCGAATCGTGCGATCGAACTTTTGGGTGGAAAAAGGGGATCAAAAAATCCCGTGCATCCGAATGATCATGTCAATCTCGGGCAATCTTCGAATGATACCTTTCCAACGGTCATGCATATCGCCATTGTGCTTGAAATGCGGCGCATCCTTTTTCCCGCGCTTGAAAGATTGGCGGCAGCGTTACAGGACAAAGAACACGCCTTTAGGACGATCCAGAAGGTGGGGCGCACGCATCTGCAAGACGCCGTTCCTATGACATTGGGACAAGAATTTTCGGCATACAAGCGGCAGATTCAAAAGGGGACGGCGTGTATTCAACATACGCTGCCCCATCTTTACGAGCTGGCGCAAGGGGGGACAGCCGTGGGGACAGGATTGAATGCCCACCCGCAGTTTGCACGCGCCTTCGCACAGAAAGTAGCTGAGCTCACGCACTGCCCTTTTGTGAGTGCGGAAAATAAATTTGAAGCCTTGGCTGCAGAGGATACGCTCGTTGAAGTTTCGGGGGCGCTGAATGTTCTTGCGGTCTCCTTGATGAAAATTGGCAATGATATTCGCTTGCTCGGGTCGGGGCCGCGGTGCGGTTTGGGTGAGCTTATTCTACCGGAAAATGAGCCAGGTTCATCCATTATGCCAGGAAAAGTAAACCCAACCCAATGCGAAGCGTTAACGATGGTGGCTGCACAAGTGATGGGCAATCATGTCACCGTGACCATTGCCGGATCAAATGGTCAGCTCGAATTAAATGTTTTTAAGCCCGTGATGATTTATAATGTGCTGCAATCTATCCGGCTTTTAGCGGACGCCATGCAAAGCTTTACAGAAAAGTGTGTCGTTGGCATCAAGGCGAATGAAAGACGACTCCAAGGTTTTTTACATCAGTCGCTGATGCTCGTGACAGCTTTGACCCCTCATATTGGATACGATAAGGCAGCAGAAATCGCAAAGAAAGCCCACCATGAAAACAAAACACTTCTGCAAGCAGCGCTCGAGCTTCAGTATCTCAGCGAAGAAGAGTTTCATAACAGTGTTGCAGAATTGCAGAATACAGTGGTGCAGTGTTGCAGTGTTGCAGAAAAAAGAAAATAGAAGAGTAAAACAAAACATCTCAACTCTTAAACTTCTTAAATTCTGTAACACCGCAACACTGCAACACCGTTCACTGTTCTAAGCGGCCACTTTCTTTTGACCCTTACGATGGGTTCCAAGGCCAATGTTTTTTGCGATATTTTGGCGCTTTGTTGCATAGGCAGGGGCAACCATGGGATAACTTGCTGGCAAATTCCACCTCTCCCGATATTGTTCCGGTGTCATGTTATAAGCCGTTTTGAGGTGACGCTTCAGCATTTTCATGCGACGACCATCTTCAAGGCAAATAATGTAGTCCGGTTGAACGGAGTCTTCGATCGGAACAGCAGGCTCTGAGCGAGACGTGAGCGTGTAAGCGTGTCGCGCATTAAGCGCACAGAGACTTCGCTGAATCAGTTGAATAAAAGCTGGCATGTCTTCTGGTTTCACTTCATTGCGCGAGACGTACCCCGCAACAATATCAGCAACCATCGACATAATGCTGAGAGAGTCATTTGTATCTGTCATTTTAATTTTTCCTTTTGTTTGTTTAATAGTAGGAGAATATTGCATACTATAACGATCGGATCAATAGCAATTTTCCTTATCCAAAATTTCAGCACTGGTCGCTCCATCATGAAAGTGGATCTGAATTTTTTGATGGGGGGTCGTTTGTGTCTTCGATGTAATTAAGATCTGATCCATCCCTGTGATAAAACTAAACCCTCGCTCAAGCGTACGCGTATAAGAATAGCTTTCTAGCAACTGCCCCGTTGCCATGATGCGATAGTTTATATGCTGCATAATAGTCGCCAAGGCGGGTGCCATGCGACCCGTCACATGATCGAGGGCCACACTTTTCTGCTGCATAAAGCGTTCTTCGGCCTTAATACATCGTTCGAACACCTCATCCAGCTTTTGAAGATAATCCTCTAACCAGACACTCAAGGGAGGAAGCCCGCGACGCAACGCCTCAAGATGGCTTTCATAAAGAGAAAGAAGGTGGTGCAAGCGCGTCCCAAGCTGCGCCCCAGACTGAAGCAGCGTATGCGCCAGATGTGCGCGCACGGGCACCGCAAACTCTGCCGCGGCCGTCGGCGTTGGCGCCCGCTTGTCCGCCGCAAAATCAACCAGCGTCACGTCTGTTTCATGACCGATGGCTGAAATCACGGGGATCTCGCTCTCCGCCACAGCGCGAACCACGCTTTCTTCATTAAAGGCCCATAAATCCTCAAGGCTTCCCCCACCGCGCGCAATGATCAGGACATCCGGTTTTTTCTCCTGCGCGAGAGCATTGAAACCTCGCACGGCAGCGGCCACTTGAGCTGCGGCCCCCTCTCCTTGAACCGCCACAGGCCACAAAAGAACGGGCACAGGAAAGCGATCGGCTAGGCGATGGAGGATATCTTGAATGACAGCACCGGTGGGCGAGGTAATAATGCCAATCAGCTCGGGCAAAAAGGGGAGCGGTCGCTTGCGGCTTTCATCAAACAACCCCTCGGCGGCGAGCTTTTTTTTGCGCGCCTCGAGGAGTTTCAAAAGAGCTCCCTCGCCGGCAATCTCCATTGTCTCAACGACAATTTGATATTTTGAACGGCCGGGATATGTGGTGAGACGACCTGTGGCAATGACCTCCATTCCATCAAGAGGTGCGATGCCTAGGTTTTGGAAGCTGCCCCGCCAACACACCGCGTCCAAGAGTGTCTCTTGGTCCTTCAAGGCAAAATAGACATGGCCCGAGGTGTGACGTTTCAAGCCTGAAATTTCACCACGAACCCGCACGCGCGCAAAGCCCGCCTCGACAACTTTCTTGAGGGCAAAGGAAAGTTCGGTCACCGTGTATTCAGGGATGATTGACGCTAGGGGCAGCATGTAACTCTCGTTTTATGGAAATTGAAAGAGTATGGACTCAAAGACGAGAAAACCGCAATGAGAAATTTTTTTGGTGACTTTCAAAAAATTTTCAGAAAATCCCTTGCATTTTTAAAAAAGGTAGCATAGGATAAATGTATTATTCGGGGTGTAGCGCAGCCTGGTAGCGCGCCTGGTTTGGGACCAGGATGTCGGAGGTTCAAATCCTTTCACCCCGACCATTTCTTTTTTTTAGGGCGACAAAATTTCTTTTACCTCTCCCACAAGGGGTGCAAAGCTTGTCCTCGCCCCCGCTTGCGCGAGGGTAAACTCCAGCGGGAATCATCTGGAATGAATATACGGCCGTAAGTATTGTCCCGTATAGCTTTCGGGTACTTTTATGATGGCTTCAGGGGTGCCGGTCGCGATAATTTGTCCGCCCCCATCGCCCCCCTCGGGGCCAATATCGATGATCCAGTCTGCCGTTTTAATCACCTCGAGGTTGTGCTCGATCACCACCACCGTGTTGCCTTGTGCCACTAGGGCGTGCAAAACTTCCAACAACTTTCGAATGTCATCAAAGTGCAAACCCGTCGTCGGTTCATCTAAAATATAGAGCGTTTTTCCCGTCGCCCGCCGCGCGAGCTCTTTCGATAACTTCACACGCTGCGCCTCACCCCCTGAAAGGGTCGTTGCCCGTTGCCCCACATGAATATATCCCAGCCCCACCTGGGACAACGTCGCCAGCTTTTCGCGCACGCTCGGAATCGCTTCAAAAAAGACGAGCGCCTCGTCCACCGTCATGTCCAACACATCCGCGATCGATTTGTCCCGGTATTTAATTTCCAGCGTCTCGCGATTGTAACGCTTGCCATGGCACTGGTCGCATTCGACATACACATCGGGCAGAAAGTGCATTTCAATCTTAATGACGCCGTCGCCCCCGCATGCCTCGCACCGCCCACCCTTGACGTTGAAGGAAAAGCGCCCCGAGAAATACCCGCGCGCCCTTGCCTCCGGCAGCCCCGCAAACCAGTCGCGAATGGGCGTAAACACACCCGTGTAGGTCGCGGGATTCGACCGCGGCGTGCGCCCAATGGGGGATTGATCGATGTCCACGATTTTATCAATGCGGTCAATACCTTCAATGCGGTCATGAGGTCCGGGCAGGGTCGCATTATCATTGAGCGTATGCGCAAGGCTTTTGTACAGCGTTTCAATGATCAGAGAGGATTTGCCGCCCCCCGACACGCCCGTCACTGCAATAAAAGTGCCAAGCGGAAAATCAACGGTGACGTTTTTCAAATTGTGCGTACGTGCGCCCACAAGACGCAGCGCGTGATCCTTTTTGGGTTTGCGCCGCTGCGCGGGTGATGGTAACGGAATCTTTTGCGCGCCCACCAAGTACTGCCCCGTCACGCTCGCTGGATTATCCAAGATCTGCTGCGGGGTCCCTTGTGCAACAATAAAGCCACCCTTCACACCAGCACCCGGGCCCATGTCAATCACATAATCAGCTGTGCGGATGGCGTCCTCGTCGTGCTCCACCACAAGGACCGTATTCCCGAGATCGCGAAGCCGCGTCAGCGTCGCAAGCAGCCGGTCGTTGTCCCGTTGGTGCAATCCGATGGAGGGCTCGTCCAGCACATACAGCACACCCACGAGTCCCGAGCCAATTTGTGACGCCAAACGAATGCGTTGGCTTTCACCCCCCGACAGCGTTCCGGATGCCCGGCTAAGCGTCAGGTAAGTCAGGCCAACGCTCACCAGAAACCCGAGCCGCTCTTGAATTTCTTTAAGGATGCGCGCCGCAATATCCTTTTCCTTTTGCGTGAGCTTGTCCCCCAATGCATGAAACCAGTCTTGGGACTCGCCGATCGCCATCTCGGTCACTTGACCAATGTGGCGCCCTTGGATTTTCACGGCGAGGCTTTCGGGCTTAAGGCGGTACCCCTGGCACTGTTCGCAAGGCAGCGTACTTTGATAGCGGTTGATTTCCTCGATTGCGCCCGTGCGTTCTTTGCGCTCGCGCTGGCGGCGCGCGAGGCTCGGGATCGCGCCTTCAAAGGGCTTTGTGTGTGAGAAGCTTCGCCCCTCATCAAAGTAAGTGATGGGAACTTTTTCGGCTCCAGATCCATATAAGATGACATCCCGTGTCCGCTGCGGGAGGGCTGCGAAAGGTTGTTTCATGCTGCCGCCGTAGTGTGCAACGATGGCTGCAAGAACCTGCAGGTAATAGGACGAAAAGGGGCCGCTCGTCCAGGGGGCTATCGCCCCGTCGATTAAGGAAATGCTCGGGTTCGGCACGACGAGGTCTGGGTCAAAGACAATCTTTACCCCAAGCCCATCGCACCCGGGGCACGCCCCAAAGGGGCTGTTGAAGGAGAAAAGGCGCGGTTCAATTTCCTCGATGGTAAAACCAGAAACGGGGCAAGCAAATTTTGCTGAAAACGTCAGGCGTTCGCCAGTCTCGACGTTTTCCGCTGCGAGAAGCCCGTCAGAAAGGCGCAGCGTCGTTTCAATGGCGTCAGCAAGGCGGTGCCCGAGATCGGGGCGAATAACCAGGCGATCGACGACGACATCGATGTCGTGCTTGAGTTTTTTATTTAAAACAGGCGCTTCGTCGATCTCGTAAAGGGTGCCATCGATTTTAAGGCGCTGGAATCCTTGTTTGCGGAGGTCGGCGATTTCGCGCTTGTACTCGCCCTTTCGGCCGCGAACAATAGGGGCGAGGAGGTAGAGGCGGGTGCCTGCGGGCAGGGCCATCAGGCGATCGACCATTTCTGACACCGTTTGACTCTGGATGGGGAGACCTGTTGCGGGAGAATAAGGAATGCCAATGCGAGCAAACAAAAGGCGCAGGTAGTCGTAAATTTCTGTGACTGTACCAACGGTAGAACGCGGGTTTTTCGAGGTCGTTTTTTGTTCGATGGAGATGGCGGGCGACAGCCCATCGATGGAGTCCACGTCGGGCTTTTGCATGAGTTGCAAGAATTGGCGGGCATAGGCGGAAAGACTTTCCACATAGCGCCGCTGGCCTTCGGCATAAATCGTATCAAAGGCAAGGGAAGATTTTCCCGAGCCGCTCAACCCCGTAATAACAACAAGACGATCACGAGGGATCTTTACATCGATATTCTTAAGGTTATGTTCACGGGCCCCGCGAACATGGATAAAATGATTTGTTTCACTTGTCTTCACAAAGTAATAACTAGCATTTATGCGTGGTCATTGTCAAGGGAAATCCAGGGTAATCTAAAGTCTGACTTTAGATTACCCTGGATTTTTGGGATTGTAAAGGTCTTCGTGAAGCTGTCAAATGCTCTCTTGTGAATTGCTATTCCAAGGAATAGCAATGCAATTCTCTGTGATCGTCAGAGGGTAGTCACCTGTGTAAAGAATAAGGCCTGGGGCGATCTTAGCGTGGGGATAGGTCTCATAAAAAGCGATAATTCCTTGTGCATCTCTTTTTGTGACGGATGTTTTACATTTTATTTCAATGGGATAAAGACATCCATTGTAATCTAAAATAAGATCAACTTCTGCCCCACCATTTGTTCGCCAATGATAGAGCTTTGGGGATGGAGAGAGCGTGGTGCACAGGGTATTGATCAAACCAACACAATAACTTTCAAAGATGTGTCCTAAGTTTGGATGAGACGCCAAGGCAAGAGGGGAAGGAATACGTTGTAAGTAACAAGCAAGACCTGTATCACAAAAATATCCTTTCGGTTTTTTTGAAAGACGTTTAATCGTGCTCCCGTAATAGGGCAATACCTCCCGCCATTGATAACTTGCTGTGAGACGCGCCCTCCACCTTTTGATCGTAGGAGACGACAGACCAAGTTCTCGTCCAAATTCTGCATCATTAATTTCGTTGGCTGTCATCGCAGCGCATAGTCCTAAGAATCTGTCAAACTTATCCATATCTTCAATGTGCTCAAAAACACGGATATCGCGCTCGAGATAAGTTTGAATGTAGGATCCCAGATAGTCTGCCACAAATTCTGGCTCAATGCTCGCCAAAGCAGGGAGCCCACCCGTCCATAGTTTATCATAAATACGCGTCGAAGGATTTGCTTTGAGTGAGGATGCAAAACGATCAGGGGCGTTTAAATACCCATTCAGCCAGTGAGATGTCAAGTGGTGAGTGCGTTCAAAATAGGTTAGCCCATTAATTTCTAAGATTCCAACGCGACCTGCTAAACTTTCGGCGGCATTCTTGAGGAGGGAAAAATTTTGAGATCCCGTAAGAAAGTATTGTCCCTTTTCCGGAGATCGATCAACAAATCGCTTGATGGACGACAGAAGGGCTGGTGTATATTGAACTTCATCAAGAATAAGTGGGGGCGGAAAATTTTTAAGAAATTGGTCTGGATCCGCTTTCGCCCCGTATAAGTCACTATAGGGATCAAATGTAATGTGGGTCAGGTGGGGATATAAATGTGCAAGTAGCGAGGATTTTCCAACCTGCCGAGCACCAACAACCATCACAACCTTAAAGTTGCGCGCCATACCCTGAAGTTTTTTTTGTAAATGACGATCAAACCACATCTCTCATGCCTTTCTAAAATACCTCACAGTCTTAACATGACATATTAAAAGTGTGAGGTAAAGAGAATTGTCGGGAGAGGATATAAGTTCCATCAAAAAAAGTTTTATTTTATATCAAAGAGTTATCATTTTTTTCGACGTAAAAATTTTTCCTTAACCAGTTGAAAATAAACAATTCAGTCGGATTCTATGACTTCTCGTTTTTGCATTTTTGCAAAAAACCGGGTTTTATTGCATTTTTGCAATAAAAGTGACCAAAAACTTAGGAAAAATTTATTGACAGAAAATTTCATTATTTATAAAAACTAATGTAACGCGTTTTATCATTTATGCCGAATGATGAACCGAGAAACCTTATAATTTAATGACAGGAGGAACTATATCTATGGCAAAAGCAAAACAAAAACGATGGGAAGCCTGGGAAAATGAATGTGTTCAAAAGGCTTGTGAGCAAAAAATTAGGCTTACAATTATCGCAACAGGACTCGAAAGAAGTATCGATTCCGTCAACAAAAAAGTTCAAGGCTTGGGACTCAGGGAGGTCACATCCCTGGAGCACCCGAAAAATCTTGAAAAACAAAGAAGCGCCATCAAAATGAAGGCGCTTCTTAAAATTTATGCCCCGTTAAAAGAAACACAAACAGCAGCCTTGCCCCTCAAGGAAGCATTTTGGACAAACGCAAAACCCCTTGAGCAAAAAAGAGACTTAAAACCCGTTGGCAAACCCATTGATCTGCTGAAACGCGAAGCCATTGCTTTTTCGTATCGCCTGCCCCTTAAATACGTTCTGTCCAAAGATAGTCGTCCCAAAAAAAAGCGCAAAGAGAAAGCCTTTGGGGAACCTTTTTATGTGCCGCTGACGTATGTGGAGGAATGGGCTGTTTCCGAAGGATTCCGGCCCGTCACAGAAAACTTACAAGACCATGGGTTTTCTTTTTGGAAGGAGGGAAAACATTATTCATCGGCACAACTTCTTATTTATATCAACAGCATACGATTCGAAAGGAAGCTCCAGCCCCTGGCAATTTATCAAGAGGTGGAGGCTTAAGGGGGCTTGCAAAAAGAGCGGAGTAGACTTACATTAACATTATCTTAACATAGAGGAAAAAACACCATGAGCGTACTCGTCGGAAAAGAAGCCCCAGCCTTCAAAGCAAAATGCGTCGAAAAAAACGACTGCAAAGATATAACGTTACAGGACTATCACGGAAAGTACGTTGTGCTTTTCTTTTATCCCCTCGACTTTACGTTCGTGTGCCCAACGGAATTACACGCGTTTCAAGAGCGCCTCGATGACTTCAAAGCCAACAACTGTGTTGTGTTGGGGTGCAGTGTGGATAGTCACTTCTCGCATATGGCCTGGCTTAATACGCCAAAGGACAGGGGGGGGGATTGCAGGCGTCACGTACGGCCTCATCTCCGACCTCGGGGGCCATATTGCAAAGGCCTACGACGTCTTACATGATGATGGCGTGGCGTATCGCGGCCTTTTCCTCCTCGATCAAAAAGGAATCGTGCGCCATCAAGTCGTGAACGATCTTCCGCTGGGGCGTAACGTTGACGAAGCCCTGCGCATGCTTCTTGCCCTTCA
>Ga0207008_10255_pt1 | contig 13596 bp, 9 predicted proteins | sample Alteio_BWMinCont_83_FD_153489 | JGI IMG/M metagenome (GOLD analysis project Ga0207008, IMG submission 153489) | Enriched cells from forest soil in Barre Woods Harvard Forest LTER site, Petersham, Massachusetts, United States -... | ecosystem: Environmental > Terrestrial > Soil > Temperate forest >... | reverse complement strand
GGGGATCCACGTATTTTCGCACGAATTGTTGTATTATCCGTGAGCCAAAGCCTCTACCCACATAGTCTTCTTCACCAATAAAAATGTCAATCGTGGCAAGAGATTCCGGCATCCCTTCAAGGGGGATTTGATCCTCACGCGGAAAATCATAAGCGTTATAAAGTTGGATATAGCCAAGAGGTTGATCATCTTCGTAAATCACATAAGCTTGGAGGGGCTTTTTTATACCTCTTTCAAGCTTGTATCCCTTTACATAATCTCCGTATTTTTCTTTGATGAGCGCAGGCGTCCAATGAATATCCTGATCCCACCAAGTCTTGACGTGAGGGGCCTCAAGCCATCTCAGCAGGAGAGAAAAATGACTTTCTTGCAGAGGGGTAAACGTGATGTGTATATTCAATTTTCCCAAGACCACTCCCTTTTTGCTTTTGAGAACGAAAGGAATAAAAATGACCGCGTTAAAACCGGGCTTATATCAGCATTATAGAGGCAATCTTTATCACGTGATAGGCCTTTGTCGCCATTCTGAAACATTAGAAATATTGGTGACTTATCAAGCGCTTTATGGTGATTATGGGCTTTGGGTACGGCCTTTGGATCTCTTTTTGGAACCGGTTGAAGAGAATGGCCAATGCGTTCCTCGTTTTAAATTTATCAAAGGAATTCTTGATCAACCTCCAGCTTTACGATAATGAATATTAAAAGGAAAACCAATGAGGCCGAGTACTTTCCATCGTCGAAGTGAGCCATAACGTTCTCTTGCATTTGCATCCACAAAACGATAATTTGAGCCAGTGACTATCGAAGAAGAAAGGGAATCACAGTTGACCGCCTCTGTTACCTTGCCGCTTAAGCCCTTTTATTTCATCCGCCATGGAGAAACGGAATGGAACAAAAGCAGCATCATTATGGGAAGTACGGACATTCCTTTAAACGAGTTGGGGCTCAGACAAGCCCAGGAAGCTTCACAGACTTTGAAAAATGAAAGCTTTGATGTCATTGTCTCGAGCCCGCGAAAAAGAGCTCAGAAAACAGCTGAAATCATCGCAAAAAAAACAAATAAGCCGCTCCTATTAGAGGAAGGTCTCACCGAAATCGTCTGGGGAGAAGCCGAAGGGAAACCCATGGATCCGACGAAATCTATCTTTGATGATGGTCATCGACCAAAGGGAGCAGAAACGTTTTCGGCTTTCCAATGCCGTGTGTTGGAAACAATCTCCTCCGTAGTATTAATGGAAAAGCTCCCCCTTATCGTTTCTCATGGAGGCGTGTTTAAAGCATTAACCCACCATATGGGTTATAAAGATCTAAGCTCATCTAATTGTATCCCCTTCTTTTTTAGACCTCCGGATGATTCCAAACATCCTTGGATTATTTGTTCTTTAAAGGAAGGTGATGTGTAAGAAAAGATTAGTTCTTTTTTACAAAATCCTACAAGCAGTTATTGTTGTCCATATTTTTCTTGTCACCTTTGATCCCATTGGTCGGCCTCTTCATCTGAAAGCCACTTATGTTCTTTCTCTAAAATTTCAAATTGCAGCTTGGCACGTTTTTCATTCAAGGGGGATTTTGGTCTTTCCGCAACAGCTATAGAATGAAAGCCAATAAACGGTATTTTTGCTTCATTAGAAAAAGTTTCAACCGATTCAAGGTTTTTTTTCTTATCATCGATAAAGATTATCTTTTTTGGTAAAAGCCCCGTATAGAGAAAAAAGGCCTTTAATACTTCTCCTTTTGATACACCACAGGCAAAGAGAATCCCTGCTTTAAATAGAGAAAAACGTTTGGGATCTTCCGTTTTCAAATCGCTAAATATTTTCGGCTTTATATCGTTCCAAGAATTCTTAAAGACATATTCAAAGCTCTCGAGTTCTTCTATCCGCCAATCTTCAAGGGAAGGAATCTCTCCAAAAGGGCCCGTCATTGCATTTGTAAGCGCGATGACCTTGATTCCTCTTGCTTGCGTTTCTTGAATAAGAGGAACCATTTTAGGATCAATGAGTTCATTTTTGTACGTGATCCTTATAATGCTCCAAAGCTTTTGGGCTTCTTTCTCAGAATAACGCGTTTCAATATCTTTGTTCAGGGTTTCCAAAAACTTCTTATACTGAGGTTGCAGGATTTGATCTTTTGCTACAATAAGAACATCATCCACATCAAAAATAACCAGCGTGTCTCTATCCGCTTCTTTAATGGCAGCTTCGATCGGAACAAGGGTGGGGGCAGGGATGATTTCTGCAAAAGCAGGCTGAATGATAGCCCAACAAATGAAAGCTAAAAAAGCAGATACTTTCTTCATCATTTTTTCCTTTGCATGTTTGAATATTTTTATACCACAAAACCAGAGAAAAGTAATGGGATTTAAACAGGGGCTTGATGAAGTTTTTGACCGATTAAGTCCATCATTTCATCCTTTTTTAGCCACTTGGCTCCTCTCAGAAGAGGAGCATATAAATCTTCTTCCATGGAAATAATAACACTTTGTTCTTCTGCAGATGTTGGCGGGCGGTTCAGGAAGGAAATTCTTGGTGCGCCGTTGATCAGTGCAAGGGGCGTTTGTTCATTTCCTTCTCCCATAACCAAAACTGCAGCTGTTGCCAGAGCATCAAGAAGATTGATTTGCGTAACACGGAGAGGCTCTCCATAAAGATCGGGTTTACCAACGTACGAGTAGAGGGGAGCAAATCCACACCATCCCAACCCAATCCCTGTAACGCCACGTCGCATGGGGGTGGTGTGGCTATCGGTGATGAGAATCCCTAACTGCTCAAGGGCATATTTCTCTTTGAGAGAATTCCATAGATGTATAGCCGTAGTTTGAACATCTTGGGGATACAAAATATAGACCTTATCCCCATTTGATTCATCAATACCTGCTGAGGGAATCAAAATATTATCCTTAAGCGTTAAATAAAGATCGTAGGGATTTTCAGTTGTCTGTAGAATTGCATCAGCTTCCTTTTCAACCAATGCCTTTTTGGAAATACCTACCTTTGAAACGAGACGATTTTGACAAATGCTAATAATTTTTGATGTTATGACAACAATTGTCTGTTCTGAGGGCACCAATAGATAATGATCAAGGATTTCCTCTAAAGACTCGCCCGGCTCAATGCGATGCGTTTGAATGGCTTTAACATGCATGTCCCTTCTCCTTTAGGGTTTTTAAGATGATAAATCGTGTAGTTTTCAGTGCGGCTAAGGACTGTTTGTGGCCAATCCTCGAGTAAATTCAGATTTAAATACGTGTCCCCTTCATAGGATTGATGGATTTTTGTTAAAATGAATTCAGCGAGTAATTCTTTCTCTAAGAAAAGATGAGCAATTTCTGCTCCACCAATCATAAAGATTTTCTGATTTTTCCATTGACCGATGTGCGCTAAAAAATCTTCTATAGAATTAACAAATGTATATTCTGTATCTTTGTTTACGCAAGACTTTCTTTGCTGACGAGAGAACACAATGGAGTGACGCTCTTTAAGTATGTCGCATGGTGTCGCTTCAAAAGTCCTTCGCCCCATAACAATAACATGCCCGTGGGTTATTTTGCGGAAATGTTTAAGTTCATCTGTATAATGCCAAGGCAATCCCCCTTCCTTGCCAACCACTCCCTGTGGATCGGTTGCCATAACGCCAATAATTTTTCTATGGTTCATAAAAATTCTCTTTGTTTTTTAGATCGTCATCATCTGTTGTGGAGTTTTTCCTTTCTATTATAAGGCACTCAGAAAAGACTGCCACCGAATTCAGGATTTTATTCATGAACCTCTTCTCAAATCCCCCTCTTTTCTGTATATTATCCCCCAATGAACGCTCCACGGGGCAAGCCCCGTGGTATCATAGTCGCCTAAAGGCGAGGGCAAGCTACGCTTGTCTCATATCCTAAAAGATATGAGGAGCGCTTCATCCATGGGACAAGCCCCATGGTTTTTTCGCGCGTATAAAAGAACACGGGACCGAGCCTTTAAAGAATGGATAAGTTTGAAAAGAAAATAAAGGAAAAGCCCTTGCAAGAAAAGCCATTACAGCAAAGCAACAGTTTCTTCACGCGTTTATTCGATTTCTTTTTTTACACTCCCGAATTTTAAAATCTTACTTGTTTATCAATCACCATTTGTTATAGTAGAATCAAAGAGTCGGCGGGGGCGGCTCATGGCCCAAAATCGGGAGGCTCAAAGGTTACACCACCCCCACTAAGCAAATAAAGAAACTTCCGTTGTTTTTTTGCCATCGTTTTTTGCCAAAGCTTGCCGTAGTTTGCCGTAGTTTTCTCAATGAAGTGGATTCTTCTTAGATAAAAGCCATACCTTTGTATTCGTATGACCATGAGTGTCCAAAACCCCTTTCTTTTTAAGGGAGAGCAACTCATGACGCAACGATCGTTCAGGAATAGGGTTTTTAAGTTTTGCGAAAATATTTCGAGAAGTAAGACCCTCGTTATCTGATAAAATATCAATAATTTCTTGTTGTTTTGTTGTAAAATATTTTTCTTCTTGTGTGCTCTCCTCCTTACTAAAAACAGGAGGTTTAAGGCTTGTCGGGAATCGGAAGATGATTTTGAATTCAACTTCATCCGCAAAAAATTCAGGCTCTGGATCCTCTGCAGCAAGGCAACTGCTGATGATTTTTTGAATGCCTCGTCCCCATTTTTCAATAAGATTAGACCGGTAAAAAACATCTGCAATGACAGGGTTACGCCGCTGAGAAAATCCAGATTTAATCTTTTCAAGGGTCACACCGGCAGCAAGTCCCCCATGGTTAAAGATCTCCATACGATCATCATAAATGGCCAAACTGATGGAACCTCCATAGATGCTGTAATCGCGATGACAAAAAGCGTTGTATAAAGCTTCTCGCACGGCTTCAAAAGGAATAAGCGGCGTTTCAACACGTTCCAATTTACCCGGCTCGATTTTAGCTGCTAAAGGAAGATGGCGGCTGACAAAAGTCATGCCTTTTTCCATGAGGTCAAAGACGTTGCCATAAGAAAGATCAATGTCTAAAAACTCACTGCGATCCAAGCCTTTGAAGCGAGCCAACTGAAGTTGGCATTGGGGATAGGCGGGCATCATCTTTTTCCCAAACAGCACAATTGCTGCATTATTGAGCTGGCCCTCAGTTGTCAGCTCTAATGCCTCCAACAGCCTGGGAATGTCCTGATGCAAGGCATCTTCGGGCATTCGTCTTACTTCCACAGCTTTACGAACAATGCTTTGCAGAAGATTGGTATCCAGAATGTCCATGGAATATTCTGAGGGAGCAATCATACGTTCCCAAGAAAAATTGTTTTGCAGGCGTCCCGCAATCAGCTGATCATACCGTTGTTGAGCCATTCGTTTTGTAACTGTTTGTTCTCGTTGAAAAGGTCGACCTTCATAAGCGTAAGGTTTATGAGATCCGGGGGCTACCTGAAGAACAATGACAAAGCGGTTGTTTTCTTCGAGAGAAACGTAATTAACGGCCACTTTTGCGGGAGGTTCCAGTTTGCTGATCTCATTGGAAATTGTTTGCTGGATTTTATCCGTTACTTCTTGCCCTATTATTTTTCCTTCACTTGTTACGCCGATGAGAACAATGCCGCCTTCACTATTTAAAAAGGCACAAAGCGTTTCAAAGGCCGCATGCAACAAGCCCGTCGATTTTTTAAATTCGACATGATGGGATTCTTTCGGGGCTACCAGCTTCTGTAATTCTTCAAGGTTCATCTGTTTTCTCTGCCGGTTACTCTTCGAACATATACTTCTTTTCCGATAAGTTCGATTTTCTTTTTTTAATCCCCTAAAAAAGAAAACCCTCACAAGGAAAAACAATTCCTTATGAAGATTTTCTTTTGTTAACAGGTCTATCGCAGTCGCCGCATCTCAGCTTCTTTCGCTAAGCGTGTGAAGGCCGCGTGAAGATCTCGCGCACTTTTTGCAAGCCCCTCTATGGTCTCAATCATAATCATGAGACGGGCGAGTTGCCAGCCAAAGTCGTTGAAAAATTCAGTAGACGCAGTTAAGGTTGGTTTAGCCATGATCAAATCTCCTAGATTTGGTTAGCGGTTAGTGGCGGGTGGATCGATCAAATCCGCTCGTCACGCTTTCTATTTTACCGGGCTTTTTTTGAAAAGCAACCCTTTTTTGTAAAAAATTTATGGCAAGTTTTTCACATTTCCATCCCATAGCCGCGGTTTTTAATGCGCTGTTGTTCTTGAACCCGAAACAATCGTTCAAGCTCTTTTGCCGTATCCTTGTTCTGATTCTTGTAGCTGTGGAAAAGATCATCGTTCTTTTCCAGAGTCTTCAAGTAATCTCTCAGTTCTTTTTTTGCCTCCCTGCCAATGGATGTGCCGTCAAAGTGTTTAATGTCATAGAGTTTTTTATCGATATACGCGGAGATGAGATCCATGGACTTGTCTTTGTCGGCGCCTCTGGCACCCGCGTTTGTGTCTTGGAAAATTGTCTTGTTTCCGGCGAGAGAAGGAGAGGGGCTTTGAGGTAAAGCCTCCTTTCCCTTGCTAGGGTTGAGGTAGGGTTTGAGGTATTGCTGAACAGCTGACACGCCTTCTTTTTTAAGCACGTCGTTAAAGTCATCGCCAGGGGTGAAGGGCTGGATGAATGAGATGGCTTTGCCCTGGTTTTGGAAATGCTCTTGCGCCTTTTCAATCATCTTATGAGTTTGGGAGTGTTTTTTATGGTCATCGTTGTCGCCACAAAGGACGATTTCTTTTTCAGAACCTTGGTAGTTCGACATATTGTGGATGCCAAGTGATGCAACGATTTTTCCATCAATACCGGCGCTCTTAAGAGACAACGCCGTTTCAATTCCTTCCGCAATAAAGACACGGTCGCTTGCTTTATCTTCCTGCACGCAAACAAATGAGCCTTTGGCAACCCCATAGTGAATCTTAGCCATTTTTTGACCATCGGCCATGAGGGCTCGCTGCCCTGACCCCTCGAGCTTTGTGAGTTGAACTGAGCTGAGCCGTCCGTCGGATCCCCGGCCAAAGGCTGCAAGGCAGGAGTGCGTGAGCGTCTTCCACTCGCCTCCGTACATAAAGGTACTGTCCTTGGACAGAAACCGGATATCGGATGCAAAAGAGCTGGTGATCCCCCGGGTCTCACGCAAATAGATTTCTGCAAGAGTTCGCTCAAGGGGCTTTGACTTCATATGGAGCTCTGACACCGCATTCAACCGCGCAGCCCTATCTTTGAGCTCCTCAGGAGAAAGGGGCTGTGGTTTTTTCTCTATCTTTTGTTGAGGGGGTTTATCCTTAAGCTTATCCTGTGCTTTGAGCGGATCTATATTCAACGTACCCGCCAAATAGGAAATGGATTCTTTAAAGTCCAACTTCTTTTCCCGCTGAATAAGCTGGAGGATATTGCCGCCTTCCCCTGATTCAAAATCTTTCCACAAGCCAAGCTGAGGCCCTGCAATGGTGAGGATGAGAGACCCCTTTTTGCCAAAACGAAGGGCTGTTTTTGATGACAAATGCTTATTGGGAGTCCCCAACAAATCCATGGCTATTTCAGGGATGTGCCCACGCGCTTCTTGAAGGACAGAGGCAACGGGTACAAAGGGTCGTTCTTGAATATATTGATTCTTCTCTTTTCCTGCATGTTGAGCAACCCGCTGCTGTAAACCAAGACCCATCCCTCCTAAAACAGCAAAGGCTGCTTGATGGTCCATAAGTGTTCTCGCATTGTCGTTTCTGGCTTGCTGAGCAAGGGCCCAATCCTTTTGAACTGGGGCGCTCCCCTCGGGATTTTCTTGGCCCTTGAGCTGCACGGTTTTCCAGAGTTTTGCAGATTCCCATGAGGCATTGAGATAGCTTTGAATCGGCTTATAAATTTCATCAGGGTGGAGGGTATTAGAAAGTCCCCCGTTCTTCATCTTGTCATAGAAGGCAATATCAAAGCTCAGGCGATTGATATCCACACCATCGACATCCTTGGTCGTCTCATTGAAGATCCGGTAATCACCTGATGTGGTGAGAATTCGTTTCAACTCTTGAGCTTGAGTGGCCCGTTTGGCAACATCTTGTTCTTGAGCATACCGCTGAATTTTGGTGCGCAATTCGCCTGCAACCGCGTGCTCGAGCAGCTTGTCTTCCTTGACAGTGAGCATGCCGAAGAATTCGTGGTGTTTTCCGGGGGATTCAACAAGTTTGAGCGCCAGGATGTCTCGTTTTGCTTGGCTTGCATAAAAATCCTCAAACGTAATGGTGGGCGTTATACTGACTGAATCTTCCTGTTTGCGAAGATGACTATAGAGAGCGGCAGCCTCATTGCGGGCGGTCGCGTATTCTTTGACCTCATCAAAACAAGATTTTTGCTCGGGGCTCAGCCTCTCATAGAAAAGAGCTTGTGTTTGAGATTTCTGGTGGGCTGCAGCATAGGCTTTAACGGACGTAAAATACACACGGGTTTCTCTCTCAACCGCCTCACCCCAGTAATCTGCTGTGTGCCCCGACGCCTCATCTTTTGTCACTCGAAAGAAAGGCCGGTAAAGTTGAGGTGTTTCTTGCATGATGGAAGCAATGGAGTCTCTTTCTCCTTTTTTGGCTTGATAGTCTTCATAAAGAGAATGCGACGCCGCCAACGCCCCTGGATGAGTCTCAGAAATGGTGTGCCAAAGGCCTCTGGTTTCACGAACAACGTCCATGTACCCTTGCACTTGAACGGAGGCGCGGTGCTCGAGGTCAGAAAGAAGTCGCGGCCTTTGTCCAGCTTCGACCTCTAAAATATCCTTTCGAATGCCAGCCAGCCGTACATAAGGTCCGTGGGGGTGCCAGTCTTTCAGAATTTCGCCTGCGAGATGTTTCTTTTCGTCAAAGCAATTTTGGTAAACCGCATACATGGGGTGTTTATAGAGCGGTGCGTCTGGCGCCAGCTCACCCTCCATTTCTTCCCGCAAGGTGGCAATTTCACGGGTAAGATCGCGGTACTGTTGAACGCGCTCAAAGTAAGGTTTCTGGTCTTCGGAGACCTGGTAATCTTGAACCGTTTGGCTGAGGGAAGGACTGCTCAGCTGATCAATGACGGCTTTAAAGTCAATGAATTGCTCGCGGTTGATAAAGACCTGAGCGTCTTGACGATGACGGGTCATGGCGACCAGAAGAGTTGATGGATCCATCAAAGGATCAAGCGCCACAAACAATCTATCAAAGGTTGACCCCTCTGACTTATGAATCCCCAAAGCGTACCCGTGGGTGAGATGATTGTAGTCGTTCGTGTTAAACTGCACACGTCGGTCTCCGTCTAAGCATACGGTCAATTGGAAACGTGTTTCATCATAGGATTCAATGGTCCCAAAGGTGCCGTTTTTGACGCCCACGATTTGAGAAGACGCGTCAATATTCTTAACATACCTGCCGTGGTGGTCATTTTGCGTAAAGCGAATACGGTCGCCAATGGCGTATTTTTCTCGCTTTATTGTGAAGGATTCTTGTAAATGTCCTTGCTCTTTCAAAACGTTTCGAATGCTTTGATTCAGGGTATACACGTCCGTATTGCGATAGGCCAAAGCAATGCGACTTTGCCCCGGATTTTCAGACAGGTCCTGTACATACGCTTGCGTCAGGTGTTTAGTGGTTTGGTCTCCATTTTCGCACCACCTCATATGTCCCTTGTCATCATAAGGCGTCAGACCATCCAACACCCGATGTTCATTGAGGATCTTTGAACACTCTCGTTGCCAGTCCACTCGTTGGCGCACAACTTCTGTAGTTTCGCAAAAGCCGTAGCGCTCTGCAAAGAGCCGCCCCGTATCGCCGGGCTCCCGAGATTTAATTTGGGCAGGGTCTTGGACGATGAGGACTTTCGCGCCGCGTTCTGTGGCTTCTTTGAGGAAAGGTTCCCACAAATGGTTGCCAATCATATTGGCCTCATCGACAATAACCACGTCCTTTTCCGTGAAGCGATACTTCTCCAACTCCTTCACTTTATCTACCGCATATTCATACGGCCGTCCCCAGAGTTTACCCGCGTCAAGCAGATCACAATAGGTCTGGTGTTTCTCCCAAGCGACTTTAAAACTATCCAGCGTCTTGCACGAAATACCGATTTCTTGCTCCATGATCTCAACCGCTTTTCCTTGGAAGGATGTGCCTAAGACACGGTAGCCGGACGCTTCATACGCTTCAGCAACCGCTTTCAACAAAGTAGTTTTACCAGTCCCGGCTTTCCCGTTTAAGACACAAATATCGGGCCCTGAACACAGATGAGCAATCGCTGAACGTTGTTCTTCAGAGAGGGCAAAACCAAGTTCTGCTTCGCGGTTTTGAATGGCCTTTTCAACCAAATCATCCCCAACAACTTTGCTTTCTCTTTTATGAAGAACGTCTCCATAGCCTCTGATTTGCTCTTCTTGTTGTCTGTAAGCCGCCGACGTAAAGACCACGTCGCGATTCAGGTTTTCGCCAACCCGATGAGCAATATCATCATTGCTGAGAAGCTGGTCCGTGAATTGTGCCGCTACTTTTTGAACCTGACCTTCGAAAACATCGTACGCTCGATTGTCATTGGCTTGGCGCAAAATAAGCTCTGACGGAATCTCAAGACCATCCACTTTGGCCTTTAAAATACTGAACAACTTTTCATCGCCGCCGACGCGACGGATGATTTCCTCTTCCAAATGCTTACGCGTAAAAATAGTACGTTTGAGGGCAACTTCCTGCACAAGATTCTCCGGATTGTTACATAATATTTCGATGTTTTTTTGCCGAATTTCTTCATTGTCGGCAACAATGCGTGAGTACTCGCCGCGCTCTGCAAGGCGCTGCGCGTACCATCCTTCGTGATGCGTCGGGAGTAAAGAAAGTCCCTGGTCTGCGTAAGACCGGCTATCAATGCGAACCTCATGACCCGCTAAGGCGAGGTGTTTATTGGCGACCACTTCCCATTGCTTTCGAGTCGCAAGGAGCTCACTTTTGGACACAATGTCACGGTCTTTTCTCTCTGAAAAGGATCCGTCCACCAACGAACGGCGGGTAATAAGTCCATGGAAATGAGGATTACCTGTGTCCCAGTGAATGGCATATTCGACGACCAAACCGCGTGAAACGAACCGCTCTTTCAGAAATTCCTCAACGCAAGTTTCCGCCCGCGCTTGCGTGAACTCAATGGGAATGGCGCCCATAATTGTTTGAGCGGTTTGGGTGGAATTGAGAAACTGTTCTTTGGCGGCAAAACTTTTTTGGTCTCTTTCAGGGTCGCCAGAATTCCCTCGAAACCGCAAAGCTGCGACATGGTCTTCGAAGTGCTCTACCGTATTCCACAGCGAGGACGAGCTCTTCGCCCACTCGGGCGCACCTTCAGGCGCCAAGACGCGACTGACAATGACGTCGTTTTTGCAGTCGTAGTTGTAGGATACACCGGTGCGCAAGTCTTGCTGGTGACTCGCAGAAATGTAGGCGCTAAAACCCACCGCAGAGCGTCCCTCACTGCGTGATATAAATCCCAAGTTCAACGAATAAATCGCCATGACTGATGCGCCTCAAAGTTAGGCGTCAATCATTGTCCCCTCGTAGGGGGATTCATTTTAAACCGAGGATTTAAGTTTTAGCCTGATGCTTGGATTGCTCCAAACGCCAAAGCCAGGCTCCCTTCGTGCGGAGGAAGAGCTCAGGTGATGCAAAGTCTCTACGAAATAAACGACCCTCCAGCTTGAGCTTAGATGACCACATGCTTCATGAAAAATGGCGAGACCTTAAAAGAGCAAAAGAAGGATCTCCTCCAGATCAAGAGGGATTTCGACCTTCATTTATGCTCCCACTTTTAAAAGAAACCATTGAAGAACTTCGTCAAACTCACAGCGTTGACATGGCCAATCCTAAATCTTTTTTGGGAATGATCCTCGGAAAAACACTTCAAGATCAACCCGAATATAAATTTTCTATTGGACGAGATGATGCTGGAGTTCCTTTATTTATTGCCCATGTTATTGGGGCCCAGATTGGTCAAGTCATCAGAGGAGAGGGAACCACAAGAACAGAGGCTGAGGAGAGTGCTGCAAGAGGCGCCATTAACTTTCTTGCGCAAGAAGAGCTGTTTCCTCCGGTAAGAATCGGGGCACAGAGTTGTACAAAGTTTATGAATGAATACTGTCAAGCTCAAATGCTAGAACTTTCTTGCCAACAAAAAACATCGGAACCGCCCTGTTTTACATTTCATGTTAGGAGAGCTGGAGAAGTTATCGGAGAAGGAACCGGACCTTCAAAGGCAAAAGCTAAAGAAATAGCTGCCCGAGCAGCATGTGAGTATTTACTTGAACGGGGAGAAGGGCAACGGGAAGATGTACGCGAAGGAAAAGCTTACAAATCGCTCTTACAAGAATGGAAGGCTCAAAAGAAGATCGGTGACTATGAATTAGTGGAAAGTGACGATTCGTTTTCTCAACTATCCTTTATATTTCAGGTCAAAATTGGAGAAGATCTTACAGTGGAGGGAAAAGGACCATCGACAGAAGAATCACGAGAAAATGCCTACCGTCTCGCTTTTGAACTTCTTTTACAGAGACAAGAAGAGGCACTAAAACAACAAGAAATGCTTCGAAGTGCAGCAAAACGGGGAAAAACTCCAAGAATAGATTCCCCACGACCTCCCGGAGCTGCAAGAGACAGCTCTCCTCCATCACCTCGACCGGCAGAAGGCAGTGCGCCTAAGAAAGCTTCACCCTTTTCGTCCTCTCGACTGAGGGAAGCAGGAGCTTTATCTGGGCCTCTTGGGGATGCTGTAGATAAAGTAGACACAAGTTTTCAAAGAGTTCGTGAGGCGCCAAAAGCAGGTTCTTCGCCGGCTCTCTCACCAAAACTTGCAGTATCTAAAAGAAAGAAACAAAAATCTCCTGAAAAAAAGGCGGCCTAATGCTTCATTAGAAAGGGGCTTGAATTCTATAACTTGTTGAATAATATTGAGTAATTATACAAAAGGGTGGTCAATTCTCACCTTCCTCCCATAATGTGCCCCCCGATTTTCTCGCTCGCCTCGATAAGAGGCTGACCAACAAGATGGGCATATCGAGCAGTTGTTTGAGTTTGCTTATGCCCTAACAATGCCCCAATGATAGGAAGTGATATTCCATTGCTCACGGCAATGGAGGCAAAAGTATGTCTTAAGTCATGTAGCCGAACATCTTGCAGATTTATTTTTTCTCGAATCCGCTTCCATGGTTTTTGGAGATTTACGAGATGTGCTCCTTCTTTTTCTCCACAAATAACATAAGGATTTCCTTCTTTTGAAGGGATAAGTTTAAAAACGTCTATAGCAAGTGCGGAAAGGTATACAACTTTCTTCCCAGTCTTACTATCACGAAGACGAAGACACTGATTCTCAAAATCAACTTCTTCCCACTTGAGTGTCAGTATTTCACTGCGACGGCAGCCAGTTATTAACAACAAACGAATAGCATAAATCGCCCACATATTTTCTTTTTGTTGTGATTCTTTTTCTAAGGCTTCCATCAAGCGAATAATTTCTTCTCGGTTTAAAAACCGCTCTCGTTTTTGTTCTGGGTATTTTTTAATATGATGACAAGGGTTGGAATGATTTGGCCTATACCCCCACAATTCAGACAAGTTTAAAGCCTTAGACAAAAGAGCCAAGGCACGGTTGG
>Ga0207008_10254_pt1 | contig 13680 bp, 10 predicted proteins | sample Alteio_BWMinCont_83_FD_153489 | JGI IMG/M metagenome (GOLD analysis project Ga0207008, IMG submission 153489) | Enriched cells from forest soil in Barre Woods Harvard Forest LTER site, Petersham, Massachusetts, United States -... | ecosystem: Environmental > Terrestrial > Soil > Temperate forest >... | reverse complement strand
GCAAACAGACTGGTTGAATGTGGTTTTTGCAGGGGGCAGTGGATTTACGGTTATCTGGACTGAATCATGGCTGCTGCAGCCGGTTGCGGATATGGTTTCTGTTAAATAATATAGTGTGGAGTTAGCAGGGCTGATCCTGTTTTTTGAATTTGTAGAAAAAAACCCGGAAGGAGCTGATGACCAGCTATATGTATGACCTGTAATTGCGGATGCACCAATACTAATTGAATCTCCTCCACATATTGTTTTGGGAGTTCCGGCAGAATTAGCCGGAACCGGGTTCACGGTTATCTTTGCCGAATCAATTCTGCGGCAGGTTGTATTGGAAACCGTTTCTGTAAGATAATAGGTCGTGGTTGTTGCCGGAGATACAACAGGATTGCTCAGCGAAGAAGTAAAACCGGATGGAATTGATATCCAGGAATAAGAATGACCGACAGTAGGAGTGGTTCCCAGGGTTATATTGTTCCCTGTACAAATCGCATGGTTTCCGCCGGTATTGGCATAGGGGTAAGTGTAGACAGTATCAACGATATAGGCAGTATCATTTGACGGTACGGAATCCTTGAATCCATCCGGTAGATAAGTCCAGGCAACCAGGCTATCCGTTTGCTGTTTAAAGACAATATTACCCAGATTTACAATGGCAGAACTGTCTGGTTTCAGATTTCCTTTCCAATAATACTGTTTGAGCAATTTGCCGTTGACGGCAAAATCAATGTTCACCGAATCAAGGTCTGCATTGCCATAATTGATGAGCTGAACCTTTACAGATTCAGAATCCGTACAATTGTTATCATCATGATTCAGAATAGAATAGATGCCTGCATCATATTTAACTTTAGTACCGAATTTGGCGATGAAAACATCAGTGCCACCACCAAGACTTGTTTGATAAGCACCACTTGTTGCTATACTAGAAGTATCTCTAGTATAACCGCCTAAATATGCATTTCCGAATATATCTGTCGCAACGAAAACTCCATAAGTATAATCTGTCCCCCCGTAATAGGTTGCATAAGAAAGTTTACCATAATTATTAAACTTTGCTAAAAAGGCTGAAGAATAGTTTGGGCTGGATTTATTTTTAATTTGATAACCATCAATGGTGGCAATACCTTTAAAACTATACGTAGATCCTCCAATATAAACATTACCTTGATTATCTGAGTTAACTGAATATGCCCAATCGTCTTCAGTGCCACCATAATAAGTTCCCCATTGATAGCTACCGGAGCCGCTGAATTTAGCAAGAAATGCATCTTCATTTCCTGCATTTGAAGATTGATAAGCTCCGGAAGTAGCCAATCCATTAGGCTCACTGGTATTGAGAATTATAAATACTCCCCCAGTTAAATTGTCAACGCTAATTCCGCTGTAATAATATGGAGAATAATAATTATTATCTCCGAAATATGTACCCCAAAGGAGATTACTATTTGAGTCGAATTTTGCTAAAAATGGCCCATCATTTGGTGAATTTGTAAAAGAGGTTTGATATGCTCCTTTAGTCGCGATATTACTTTGACTGTATGTTAATCCTGATACATAAATATTACCCGATCGGTCAATATCAATTGCCGAACCTTCCTCATTCTGAGTACCTCCATAATACGTACCCCAAATAAGGGAACCATTTGTATTGAATTTAGCCAAAAAAATATCAGATCCACCTTCGACACTTGTTTGATATGCCCCTCCGGTTACCATTCCGCTATATCCAGATGTAAATCCTGATAAATAAAGATTACCTGAGTTATCACACTTTGCTGAATATCCTCCATCACTTGTATTTCCAAAATAGGTTGCCCATTTAAGACTTCCCGAATTGGTAAGTTTGGCCACAAACATATCTGATGGCTTTGTTTGCCAGGCTCCGGAAGTTGCAATGTTACCATTGATATTCTGAGCAGAGCCGACGATAAATATTCCGCCGCCATTATCAGATGCTATGGCGTTATTTCCATTATTATTGCCATTACCCCACACATATGTACCCCAGATCAATTTTCCAGAACCCGTGAATTTTGCTACAAAATAATCATCGCTATTGCCTAAGCTGGTTTGCCAGGCTCCGGAAGTTGCAATTCCCTTATAACTTCCGGTATAGCCCGTTAAATAAACATTACCAGAATCATCAGTTATAGCCCTGGTACTAATATCGTAATTCTCACCACCATAATATGTCGCCCATATAAGCGTAGGGTCGATAAGGAGATCTTTGCTTCGGTCGTATTTTCCAACCTTGAAGCCAAAGCTATTCTTATTCCTTAAAAATCTGCTTTCAATTTTCTTTCCGCATGCAAAACTTCTTAATCCAATTTCCTCAATGGTTCCTAAAGAATTTTCATATTTGATGCCTTCATTTGCAATGGGTTTTGAATTTTCTGCACCATCCCAGCGCAATTGGATATCGCTTACTTTGCCGCCGGGATGAACAAGGAATGAATATTCCATTTTTTTTCCTTTGGCAGTGAGAATCATGTCTATATTAGGGTAGATGTTTTTATAAGTAATGGTTTTATAGGTATGTATGTTAGTGATTCCATGGTCTGCATCACCACCAGTGTAGAAGTTTTCAAAATATTCCTGCCGATATGAGGCGGTAATGGTGGGAATGGGGTTGGAATTGATGAAGACAATGTCCATGCGGGAGGTGATGATTTTTCCCCCTTTTTCTCCTTCTGTTTCTCTTTCTCGATTCCTCCCCCTGCCCCCGTCCCGAGTACTCGGGAGGGATAGCATTAAACCTTCCTTGGAGGTTCCAGTTGCTTCTGAAATTTTTTCATCTTTTTCAATCTTGGTAAATACAAAACTGATTTTCCCGGATTGGAAATAAAGATAGACGTCACCCTGACGGCCATAATATCTGATATAGTTGTTAGATGCGGATTCCCCCTTTTTTAAAGGGGGCAGGGGGATTTGCCCTTTGTTTTCTTCAAAGAACAGTCCCTGATCCTTTTGCATGGTGCTCATTTTAAGAAGAGTAGGGTTGGTGCCTCGGGCAGAAAAAAATGCCAAAGAAAAACAGGCAAACAATGCAAACTTTATTGAACCTGAAAATGAATTGGATTTCATTACCTGAGTTTTGGGTAATCCAAAGATAGTATATAATGATCCTAAACCTATAAGATATATAAAACCTTACAGGTTTAAATCATCTTCCAGCAAATGACTCAAGAAGCAAAAATTTTACAAATGTTTAAAAAATAAAACATTTTCAAAAAAAAATGCCGCTGTAATTTATTGAATGAATAGGATTTGAAAAATATTTTTAGAAAAGACCCACCCACTTTGGCATTTCACTATATATGTATATAAAAACCAATTTGAAAATTTGGGAATTTGAAAATTTGAAAATGGGCTTGCGCATGAGAATCAATGATTAGCCTTTTAATTCTAAATTCCTGAAAATCCCTGTCCGTTCGACAGACGGGCTGATTCAAAAAAAAATGAAAAGATAAAACTGCAAGTAAGTTCTCGGGACAAGCGTTTTTGGGCATTTTGGCCTGATATTTCCCTGATAACTCCTGTTATTTGTCAACGAGTTACGTGTAAGATATTTAAATTCAATAAGTTAAAAAATGAAAAATAAATTTCCTGTTGTATCAGGAATAACACGTGTCCCGACTTATTCGGGAGGCCAGAGTGGTCAAAATGGCGTTTCGGTTTTAATCGGACTAAATCCCCCTGCCCCCTTAAAAGGGGGAATCCCTATTTTCAACTTTGGGTGCGGCAATGAAGAAAACCGCGTTTTTAACCATTCTGGATTGATCTTTTATTGTTATCTATTGATACTTGTCAACGAGTTACGAGTATATATTTTAAAATCAATATGTTACAAATCAAAAAAAATGAAAACATTGTTATATCAATCCAAAATAGTCAAAAAGGGGGTTTTTGGGAATTTATCAATAGGAAAACAATGGAAATGGGGTTTTCAAAGATAAACCTGCCACCGAATTCCCGGGACAGGCATTTTTGGGCATTCTGGCCTGATATTTCTCTGATAATACCTGATACTTGTCAATGAGTTAAGTGTAAAAAACTAAATATTAATAAGTTAAAAAATGAAAAATAAATTTCCTGTTATAACAGTCCCGAGTGCTCAGGATTGTTATTTCAGTTTTGTTTTACAACACGTTAGCTATAAAAAATGAATATCAATACATTAAACAGGTACAACAGTTATGATCACTCCTATAGAATTTAATTCCTTACCTTAGCCAGATTATAACCTCATTCATGCCCCTTAAAAAACAGAAAATATCTATTTTCCCGCTATTGAGTGTCAATTTCATTGGGACACTTGGGTTCAGCATCATGTTGCCATTTTTGGTTTACCTGGTTCGTGAATTTAAAGGAAATGCATTTCTATATGGTGCTCTTGGGGCCAGCTATTCCCTGTGCCAGATGATCGGCGCTCCGATACTGGGAAGGATGTCTGATTATTATGGAAGGAAAAGGATTTTGTTTATATGTGAGGTAGGTACTTTTGTTTCATGGGTTATCTTCTTTATCGCGCTATATTTTCCCATTAAAACCGTTTTCTCATTTCATTCAGCCGTTTTGGGAGACCTGGTTTTCACGCTTCCTCTACTGGTTGCTTTCCTGGCAAGATCAGTCGACGGGATTACCGCTGGAGATATTTCAGTTGCAAATGCTTATCTTTCAGATATATCCGAAGAAATTGATCTTAAGAAAAATTATGGTAAAATGTCTGCTTCAGCGAACATTGGTTTCATTGTTGGTCCAATGCTGGCAGGAATACTTGGAGCTACAGCAATGGGATTGAAACTGCCAATTATTGTGACAGCTTTGATTACTTTGGCCTCCTTATTTCTAATCGTTTTTGGCTTGCCGGAATCCTCAAAAATTGCACATAAATTTAAATTAGGAACACCGCCTGTTGAAATCCCTGGAATCGAAATTACGAATGCTTCTAAGCCCGGATTTCAGTTTCTCATCCGGCAGCCCAATGTGGCAATAATGCTTGTTTTATATTTCCTTATTTATCTGGGTTTCAATTTCTTTTATATTTCATTCCCTTTATTCGCCAGCGATGGGTTAAAGTGGAATGTAACGCAGTTGGGTGTATTTTTTGCATTTTTAAGCGGTCTGATGGTATTGGTTCAGGGGCCATTTCTTTCTGCAATTTCGAAAAAAGTAACAGATGCATGGCTCACCATAGTGGGAGGATTTCTATTGACGATCAATTTTGTACTCATGATGAGTCATAATAATATCATTTTATACATCGGGGCAGTTTTCTTTGCATTCGGTAATGGATTAATGTGGCCGTCATTTTTATCTATTTTAGCTAAGGTGGCTGGTCAGAAATACCAGGGCGCTATACAAGGTCTAGCAGGTAGTGCAGGAAGTATTGCAAGTATTTTCGGGCTTATAATTGGTGGTATTTTGTACAACAGTTATCACGAAAAAACATTCCTGGTTGCTGCAGCCATTATCTTTGGTGTATTCCTTTATTCTTTTAAATTGTTGAAAATTCATAGATAAAAACAAGGATTAATGAAATCAACATTTATTTGATAGGCAGACATACATCGTTAATAATGGCTCAGGATGAAATATGAACAAAAAAAACATCAGGTAGTTGAGAGGGTATGTGTATATATATCATTCATTTACTTTTGTTTTATTCAGTTTATTCCCTTTCCGAAATGGCACAACATGGTTTTAACAGGGTTAGTAGTGGTTTTTCCTTTGATAAATTCAGCTACTATATTCAGGGCCAGAGCGAAATGTCAGAATTAGAACTAATTTCTTCTGATTGCATTCTAAAAAATTGATTAGTTTTGTTTCAGAAACACCCAGAAGAAAGTATTTTTATAGGGAGAAAGGATATAGAATACCGGTAATACTTATGTTGACGATATGAGCAAAACCAAAGTTTTGATTGTTGAAAATGAGCCGCTTATTGCACTTGATGTAAAAATGAGCCTGGAAAAACTTGGTTATGAAGTTATGGCAACGGTAGCATCATACCAGGATGCGCTTTCAAAAGCCTATGAATTAAAGCCTGATGTGGCACTTATGGACATTAATCTTGATGGAAACAAAGATGGAATCCAGGCTGCCAAAGCCCTTAAAGCGCATTATAATATACCTGTTATCTTTTTAACCTCCCTGCGTGAATTGGAAACGATAAACAGGGCGAAAGAATCTGATCCTTTTGGATACATCATCAAACCTTTTAAGACAGATGACCTTCATTCGTCTATTGAAATTGCACTGTATAATCACAATAAAACGACCAATCTGCAGGGCAATCTGGACAAGTTTACGACCGCCATGAACCTGCTGGAAATGCCTGTTATTATTCTTAATGAAACAGGCATGATAGATTATATCAATGGCCAGTTGGAACTTATGACCGGTTGGCGCAAGGAGAATAAAAAGGGAGCATCTGTTAATCAACTACTTACCATTAATAATACACCTGCCTGGCTTGTTATAGAAAAATGGAACCAGAGTTCTGAAACCAGTCATATGGAATTTGACGAAAATTCATTCCTGCTACCCAGGAATGGTAAACCTGTCCCGATAAAAGGTCATGTGCTTTTTTTTCATACACCAGAAACAGGTGTCTCCGGATATTTTATCACTTTGTTTCCGGTTTCAACAGAAGAGCAGATAAAGACAAACTTATCAGAATCGATACCTGAACTCGAAATTTCCGGTCAGGTGGTGGATGATTACTTTTTTTTGAAAGACAAGTCCAGTCTATACCGGATCCATATAGATCAGATCAATTACATTGAAGCTCTGGGAAATTATGTAAAAGTGAATACGGGTAAAAAGACTTATACTGCGCTGATGCCGTTAAAAGAAATTGAACAGATGCTGCCACCGCACAGGTTTTTCAGGATTCACAGGTCTTTCATTGTGGCTATAGATAAAATAACTGCAATCCACGCATCAGAATTGCAGGTAGCAGATGCAACACTTCCAATCGGTAAGACATTTAAAGATGAATTGCTTAAAAGAATCCAGGTTATTTAAAGTGATGACACTGAAATGCCTTTAAGGATTCGAAATTGAATTTTTAAGTTCAACTATCTTTTCATCAATCATTTTTAAAGCTTTATCAACGGTTTCTTTTAATGCAAATGAAACTTCCTTAAGTTCTTCAGGATCAAATATATAATCCTCCATTTCCAGAATATTTAGATAACTCTGAACCGTTGCAAAAGGATTTCGCAAGCTATGGGCAAGTTCACCTAAAACCTTAACAGCTCCATATCTCCATGCTTGACTATCTGTTTCGTTTTCAGGGCTCGTTTCCATTAGATATCTATTTTAGCGTATCGTGCATTTTGTTCAATAAAATCCCGGCGAGGTGGAACATCATCGCCCATGAGCATTGAAAAAACATGGTCGGCCTCTGCTGCACTGTCAATAGTCACCTGCTTCAGCGTTCTAAATTCCGGGTTCATAGTCGTGGACCAGAGTTGTTCGGCGTTCATTTCACCAAGGCCTTTATATCGTTGTATACCTATCGTACTCTCCTTTGAAGGATCTCCGCCAGTCAATTGAGCAATAGCATTGATCCGGGCTTCTTCATCAAAGGCATACATTTCCTCCTTTCCTTTTTTTACGAGATAGAGTGGGGGTTGCGCTATATATACATATCCATTTTCAAGCAGGGCTTTCATATACCTGTAGAAAAGGGTAAGGATTAAAGTTCGTATGTGGGATCCATCCACGTCCGCATCCGTCATGATGATCACTTTATGATACCGGAGTTTATCCAGGTTCAGCATTTTATCATCATCAGTGGTTCCAATGCTGACGCCCAGTGCCGTAAACATGTTCTTTATTTCCTCATTATCATATATTTTGTGTTCGAGAGCCTTTTCAACATTCAGAATTTTACCTCTCAATGGCAAAATTGCCTGGAATTTTCTGTCGCGGCCCTGTTTGGCAGTACCGCCTGCAGAATCACCTTCCACAAGATATAATTCGCACTCAGATGGGTCGTTAGATGAACAGTCGGCCAATTTGCCGGGCAAACCGTTTGAACTCATCACACCTTTCCGCTGAACCATTTCCCGTGCTTTTCTTGCAGCATGGCGGGCTGTGGCGGAAAGGATCACCTTGTTCATGATAATTTTTGCGTCTCGAGGGTGTTCTTCAAGATAGTGGGAGAGGCATTCCCCGACTATAGTATCTACGGCACCTGAAACTTCTGAGTTTCCAAGTTTTGTTTTGGTTTGGCCTTCAAACTGAGGCTCCATAACTTTAACGGAGATAATCGCCGTCAAACCTTCTCTGAAATCGTCTCCACTGATCTCAAATTTTACGTTTTTTAGAAAACCTTCTTTTTCAGCGTATCCTTTTAATACCCTGGTTATTGCCCTTCTAAAACCGGCAACATGGGTACCTCCTTCAATGGTATTGATATTATTTACATAAGAGTGGACATTTTCAGCATAAGTATCTGTATACTGAAATGCCACGTCAACAGGAATACCATATTTTTCACTTTCAAATGCAATAGGCTCTGAAATTAGCGATTGACGACTATTGTCAAGATAGGCGACAAATTCCGCGAGGCCTCCCTGAGAATAAAACACTTCAGTTCTAAATTCGCCATTCTCATCTTTTTCGCGTTCATCCGTAATAGTAAGTTTCACACCTTTGTTCAAAAATGCTAATTCCCTGAGCCTTGAAGCAAGGGTATCGAATTTATAAACCGTTCCTGTAAAAATAGTATCATCGGCCTTAAAAGTGATTATTGTACCGGTGTCGTTGGCAATTCCGTTTTCTTTTACAGGATAAAGAGGCTTGCCTTCAGAATATTCCTGTTGATATATCTTACCATCCCTGTGAATTTCAGCTTTGAAGAGGGAAGAAAGGGCGTTTACGCAGGAAACACCTACACCGTGCAATCCTCCGGAAACCTTGTATGAGTCTTTGTCAAATTTCCCCCCGGCGTGAAGCACCGTCATTACAACTTCAAGGGCTGATTTTTGCTCTTTCGCATGGAAGTCGACCGGAATACCCCTGCCGTTATCCGTTACTTTTATAGAATTGTCTTCCAGAATGAAAACATTGATGTCATTACAATACCCGCCAAGCGCTTCATCAATAGAATTATCTACAACTTCATATACCAAATGGTGAAGACCTCTCATGCCAATATCACCGATATACATTGCTGGTCTTTTTCTTACGGCTTCAAGACCTTCCAGAACCTGAATGTTGTCTGCCGTATAATTTGATGCAGACTCTTGATTATCAATATTCTCCAATTTGTATTTCCTTTTTTATTTACTATGCGAAGCTAACAATAAAGATTATATCAACCTAAAGAAAATTGATGATTTTTTAACCTTTTTTACAAAATAAAAACATAAGGGAAAAACCTTGTGATTTTAAGCTTAACTATTGCTCAGAAACAATAGAAATTAACCTCTCGTGCAATTCCATTACCTGGGGCATTAATAATTGTTTATCGTCATTAATGATAATAAAATCTGCCATTTCAATTTTCATGGCATCCGGCCACTGTCTTTTTTCCCTGGCCATGATCTGTTCCTTTGTACCGTGATCTCTCAACATAACTCTTTCCAGTCGGATGTCAAGAGGAGCAGCAACGGTTATGATCTTATCCAGTTCTTTATAACTACCCGCTTCAAATAGCAAGGCAGCCTCTTTGAGTACATATTTCGAATTTTGAAGTTGTATCCAGTGATTAAAATCAGAAAATACTGCAGGATGTATAATACTTTCTAAAACTTCAAGTTTTGAAGGATTATTAAAAACAATGCCTGCCAACAAGTTTCTGTCGATAGATTTATCATCGGCCAATATGCCTGGACCGAATACGTCAAGAACTTTTTTAATTACTATTTCATCAAACTGCATGAGGTACCTACCCCTTGCGTCGGCATAATAAACCGGAATTCCAAGTGTTTCAAATATCCGACATACAGTTGACTTTCCGCTGCCGATACTCCCTGTTATTCCAATTTTCAACATTTTAATTATGAATTTGTAAAACTTTTAGTCAATGGAAAATTCAAAAATAAATCTATGATATTCCGCATCACACTATTTTTTTTTGATCAGATAATTCACAAAATCAGGATTTAACCTAACGTTATATGTATATCTCGGCTGAGTGATCAATTGGATTTTGAGTGGCTCCCTGTTTGAAGTATCAATCTGACTCCCGTCTACAATAGCTTGAAATTGAGCCGGATCGATCATTGTAAATTTGTTAACCGGAATCTGGTATATAATAGACACCGAAGCAGGAATCAATTGCAAAGTATCAACGTTCTGACGGTTTATAATCTGTACCGGAATACTGATTTTCTTTTCACTCAGCTGGTAAACAGGTATCTGGACTTTAATGATTTCCTGACTGTAAGAAATATTTTTTGGATCTGGATCTTTAAGATTTATTTCATAACCTGAAACCCGATCAAGATTCCGGAAAGTCATGCTTTTTGTATCTACGTGATTTAAATATTTGATTATCGAATCCGGGCCGCTTACAATAACACTATCAGGCGTATAGGATATTTCACCTCCAAGGCCGAACTGCTCCTTAAAACCAATATCCAGTTTAAGATGCACAGGAACTTTTTTTGAACCTTTTTCATCCTGAACAAGTGAAATAATTTCCGGAAAAACATCACCAAGACTGATTTTTTGTGACATCAGCATTGCAAATTTATCCTGCAATGTTCTTGTAACCAAAACATCTGTTTTACGATAATCGTTTAGATCTATCGTAACGGACTCTGCTTTCCTTCGAAAATAATTACTCATCAGATCCCAGCCTTTAGCTGTTATCATAAGCTTGAAATTATCAGGTAAAGGCCTGAGAAATACCTTTTCTTTAGGATAATTTAAATATTTTGCACCGACCGTAATGCTGCTCGTATATTGCTCATTAAGAGCAGTAAATAGCCATAAAACTGCGGCCGCAACAAAACACCATACGAAGTTTTTCCACTCCGAACGAAATCCCTTTTTTTTTGCCCTGGCTGATGAATCAGGCATAGCTATCGCTATTTTTTTACCGGACTTTCAGTGGGTGCCTGAACAGCTTTGGTAAGGTCCATTGAAACTGAGGATTTTTCAAATTCCAATTTATGGCCACTGGGCGTTTCAATCACGAAAGTTTTTTCTTTTATTTCGGCAATTTTTCCGTGCATGCCACCTATTGTTACTACCTTCATTCCTTTTTCAATTTTATCTTTAAAATTCTGCTGATCCTTTGCTTTTTTTTGCTGAGGACGAATCATAAAGAAATACATTACAACCAGGATAAGTGGAAATGCAATGGCCATTGGGTTGCTAAATAAGCCGCCACCAGGTGCAGCCTGTGCTAATACAGTTTCTAGTAAATATGTCATGTTTATTATTTTAACGGAGTTTCTTTAATATTTGCTTTTATTCGGATTGTGCTGATTTTAGGGTTTGTATTTGCTTCTATTGTTACTATTTTGGTAACATTCCCGCTCTTCCCGTTACTATCAAATTTTATACGAATATTGCCCTTCTCGCCTGGTTTGATAATGTCTTTGGGCCATTCGGGAACCGTACAACTGCATTGTGCATGAGCATCGGTTATAAGCAGGTCGCCATCTCCGCTGTTTGTAAAATCAAATGTATATGTAACGATGTCGCCTTCATTAATTTGACCAAAATCATGAACTGATTCGCTAAAACTAATTTTTGGAGTTTTGCCATTCTGGACAATATCTGTAGACAATCCTCTATTTCCACCATTACAGCCTGGTAATAATGTAATTATACAAAACACAACTAAAAAGCACCCAAAGACCTTAATGATCTGTAAATTTTTATGATATAAGTAGTTGACTCGCATACCTGTTGATTTTGATTAATAATTAGTATCAATAAAGCCTGTTCTGTTAGCTAATTCAGATAATTCAGTACAAATATCCAGTTTTAGTTTTTTATGAGCTTGCCTTCTTTGTTCAAATCTTTAAGAATAGCATCCAGTACACCGTTTACAAACTTTTTGCTTTGTGGGGTGCTGTAGGTTTTGGCAAGCTCAATATATTCATTAATAGAGACCTTGGGCGGAATAGTCGGGAAATTAATAAACTCGCAAACAGCCATTTTGATAATGATCATATCCAGCATGGCTACCTGGTGCGATTCCCATTGCTCGGTTTTGGCACGGATAATACTTTCTATTTTTTCATCCTCAGCAATAGTCTTTTTAACCAGTTCCTGGGCATATATATAGTTTTCATCATCCTTGTGACCCTGAGGCATCAATGGCGTCTTTTCTCCAGGTGCAATAGCTATGGCCTGAAGCGTTTTACCGGCCATTTGTTTTGCAACCTTTTTATCATCGAGCCAGTTATAATACTCCTCTTCGAGATGTTGTTGAAGAACAGGGAAATTTGTAGTGTATTGCCTGATAATAAAGGCCATCAGTTCGTAGTCGGCGCCCGGGTTAACCTCAGGCAGAGAGATGTAATCTTTATAAATTTCCTGGTTTTTAAGATCTAAAAAAATGCGGCGAAGAATATCATTTTCACCGTTCCAAACAACTTTATTGTCTTTTAATGCCTTTTCAAATTCCTCGCTATTCATCAGGTTTTGCAGGATGGGATTATTGAATAGTTTAAGACTATTCTTTACATCTCTATCATTCTGAATGTACCGGCTTTTAACTTCTTCGTCATAATGAACCATGAATCCACCCAGTTCTTTTAAAAACAATAAAAGATACAGATAAAGCTCGTATAGCTTTCCTACGTTCTTATCTAAAATTTTTAAAATCTGTGTGGCTCCTGTCTTATCATCCCTGTCGTTATAATAAACGTAGAGGGCTTGCATAACCTTTATTCGAATATGCCTTCTGTTTAGCATTTATATTTTTTCAACTGGATGAAATTAATAGTTTAAATGAATTCTACCTATAGCATTTATCCTGTCTTCTGCCATTTGGTTGGCCGCGAGATAAGTTGGTATATGGCTTTGTTTTGATCTCGCAATAATCTCAGCAGTTACATCATATATTTTTTCAGCTGAATTTAAAGCAATTTCGCGTTTGTAGCCAATTAATTCCGTGTAAACATTAATAAGTCCGCCGGCATTAATCAGGAAATCAGGTGCATAAAGAATGCCTTTCTCAAGGAGCATCTCACCATGAATCTTTTCATCAGCCAATTGGTTATTTGCAGCACCCGAAATTATAGAACAATTCAATTGAGATATATTGTCTGTATTTAAAGTAGCACCCAATGCACAAGGTGCATATATATCCATATCCTGTTTGAATATATCTTCAAGGTGAACAACCTGGGCATTATGTTCTTTAGCAACTGAAATAAGCGCATCTTCATTTACGTCAGCAATCATTATTTTGGCACCTTCTTTTGCAAGACGGGCCACAAGATTACTACCCACTTTTCCTATGCCTTCAACAAGTACCCGTTTTCCATTTAATGAATCATTGCCATAAACTTCTTTCGCGCATGCTTTCATTCCAAGATACACACCATAAGCTGTCACAGGAGACGGATCTCCGCCGCCACCCACAATTTCAGGAAGACCGGTAACATGATCGGTTTCCATTTTAATATATTCCATATCTTTTGTGGTGGTTCCGATGTCTTCAGCTGTGATATACTTACCATTCAGGTTTTCAATAAAACGACC
>Ga0207008_10253_pt1 | contig 13707 bp, 13 predicted proteins | sample Alteio_BWMinCont_83_FD_153489 | JGI IMG/M metagenome (GOLD analysis project Ga0207008, IMG submission 153489) | Enriched cells from forest soil in Barre Woods Harvard Forest LTER site, Petersham, Massachusetts, United States -... | ecosystem: Environmental > Terrestrial > Soil > Temperate forest >... | reverse complement strand
GATCATTTTTACCCGGTTCAGGTACCAATCACGGTCATATGTACGATTCATCAGCTTCAATATTCTTGAGCTGCCGGATTGAACCGGAAGATGGATGTAATTGCAGATATTTTCATATTTCGCCATGGTAAGCACCACTTCTTCGGTAATATCTTTTGGATGCGAAGTAGAAAACCGTACCCTGAGTTCCGGGCTCACATTGGCTACCAATTCGAGCAGATTGGCAAAGTTTACCAGCCTCACCCCCGACCCCTCTCCGCCGGAGAGGGGGGAAAGCGGATGCAACTCTGGTTCTATTCCCAGCTTCCCCGGGAGAGAGCCTGCCCCGATTGCTCGGGGGGTTAGGGGTGAGGCGGCTGCACCTTCCCATTTATAGGAGTCTACATTCTGGCCCAAAAGGGTCACTTCTTTATATCCTCTATTCAGTAAATCAGTTGCTTCTGCTACAATTGATTGCGGGTCACGGCTTCTTTCGCGACCGCGGGTATAGGGTACCACGCAAAATGAACACATATTGTCGCAGCCCCGCATAATGGTTATGAATGCGGATACCCCATTTTCATCAAGCCGTACCGGACTGATATCGGCATAAGTTTCTTCACGGGAGAGGAATACGTTTACGGCTTTCTGGCCGCTCTCGGCGCTTTCAACCAGCCTTGGCAGATCCCTGTATGAATCCGGCCCCGCAACGATATCTACAATATGTTCTTCTTCCAGTAATTTATGTTTCAACCGTTCCGCCATGCAACCCAGCACACCTATCAGCATTTCCGGTTTGTTTCTTTTCAGGGTATTGAACTGTTGAAGCCGCCTGCGTACCGTCAGTTCCGCATTATCACGAATGGCGCAGGTATTAATGAAAACAGCATCGGCTTCTTCGAGGTTTTTAGTCAATGAAAACCCGTTTTCCCCCATAATGGAGGCCACAACTTCGCTGTCGGAAAAGTTCATGGCGCAGCCATAGCTTTCCAGGAATATCTTTTTGCCGCCTTCGGTTTCAGATTCTCTGACGAGAACCTCTCCCTGACGTTCTTCAATGATCAGTTTTTCGGTTTCTTCAAACATCAATACAAATACTATTATTCAGACGAAGAGCAAAGGTACAAATTGTATCATAATTTATGACAAATTGGCAGAGACAGGTAATTGGACAATTTGGGAATTTGAAAATTTGGAAATGAAGGCCAATGTTGATAGTTGCGAATTCCCCTCCTTTAGCAAGGAGGGGTGGCCGAAGGGTAGCTTGTCCCGCCTGTCCCGCCTGTCCCGACTTCTTCGGGGATTTCTTCGGGAGGGTGGTTCGGTGGATAAACGTCAATGCCCATAAATTGCCAATCTGCTACTTTGCCAGACTCAAAAACGCCTTTTTTAACCATTCTGGCCTGATAAATTTTCGAAAACCTCATTCTGAGCAATCTGGCCTGATATAACAGGAAATTTCATTTTTTTCATTTTTCAACATATTGATTTTGAATTTATTACACGTAACTCGCTGACAAATAACAGGCGTTATCAGGAAAATATCAATCCAGAATAGCAAAAAACGCATGTTTATCTTTTTCATATTTAATTTTGGTTATTGATCATTGATCATTTCTTTTCCTTACGCCTTACGCCTTATGCCTTACGCCTTATGCCTTATGCCTTACGCCTTATGCCTTACGCCTTTTTATAGTACATATATAGCGAACCCCCAAAGTGGGTGGGTGTTTTTGAAAATAAATTTTTAATCTGTATTATTTCAATGCGTTATAAGCGAAAATATTTTTGAAAATGTTTTACTTTTTTATCTCGCATATTCATTTCCGCTTCTGTCCTCTTTCCGTGTTATCCGCTTTATCCGTACAATCCGTGATTCAGACTTTTTTGTATTTTATAAATATTCCTTAACTTGCTTTAAAAAAAAATGAAAAAATCCCTGATCATATTCATTTTCGTTTTTGCGGCTGGTATTATTCATGCGCAAACGGACAAGTTAGAAATAGGCATTGAAGCCGGGCCCAATATGGCAAATTATACCCTTCCGGCTCTAAATTACGAACCCTCCGAAGCCAATCTTTATAAATTTTCTGCCGGCATTACAGGACAGTACGATCTCACCAGGCATTTTTCGGTAAAAAGCGGGCTTATTTTTGAGCAAAAGGGTTATGCTGATGTGATTGATTTTACGGATAATTACGGGAATTTTATAAAGACCACAAATGACCCGAACATATTCAGTTATCTCATTTTGCCTGCATTTGCAAAAATATCATTTGGCAATAAGTTAAAATTCTTTGTAAACGGCGGACCCTATTTCGGGTTTCTTTTGAATAACACATTTATATCTTACCCGAGCAATAATGATCATCCTTTAATCTTCAATTATACAGACCATTACAACCGCTTTGATTTCGGGGCAAGCGCCGGTATGGGCCTGGAAAGGAAGATACTCGATAAATTTAGTATCAGCCTGGAAGCCCGGTACAATTATGGCTTCCTCACCACGTTTAAGTACTCCGCTAATTCCCCTTATGGCAGAAATGGTTCTGCCGATTTGCTGCTTGGACTGAGGTATAGACTTGGGGAATGAAAGTTGATGTTTCTTGATTTTTCGTATTCGTTATATATCATTTCCAGTGAGTTTGGATTAATGCGAGAACCGTCCCTCATTCATTATAATTGAAAAGGCAATAACGCCAGCCACTTACGCCTTGCCCCTTATGCCTCACCCCTTGTTTTTATAAATCTAATAATTTAGATTTGTCAAAAAAAACACCATAAAAATGAACGCAAAAAAATCCAGTGGCGCCAAAGTCTATCTTATGGCCCAGGCCCTTTTTTATCTATGTTTCGGCATGATCACATTGTTTTACCCCAAATTAATGGAAATGTTTCAAACGTCCCAGGGCGTTTCTTCCGGGTCGGCATTCGCGAATAATATCTGGTTGCATGAAGGGCTGGATATTCTTTCGATTGCTTTATTGCTCTTTGTTTTATCGCGCACTACGGCAAGCCCTGCAATATTAAGGGCGTCGGCAGTTGTGGCGCTTATGCCCTTTATCGCCATCATCTATTCGTATTTTGAAACGCCTTTCTGGAACGCACTCTTTTTAGTACCTGCCGTAACCTGCCTTATATTTTCCGGCTGGGGATTTATGCTTGCCGCGCGGAAAAAGGATTGATAATTTGGACCTGGAAGGGACAAGTTGTGCAAATTCCTAAGAAGTCGCGATAGGTATTGGCCTGGAAATAAAGATACACGATAAATTTAGTATCAGCCTGGAAGCCAGGTACAATTACGGCTTCCTCACCACGTTTCGGTACTCTTTAAATTCCCCTTATGGCAGGAATGGTTCTGCTGATTTGCTGCTTGGGTTGAGGTATAGAATGGGGGAATGAATAGGGGTATTCTCAGCTTCTGTGGCCTCCGGCCAAATATTTCAGAAACAAGCGGCGGGACGCCGCAGTAACCTATACTCGCGAGACGGGAGCGAGAGCAGTGGTTTGCAAGGACTTTATTCAATCTGTGAGGTGGGCTTCGCAATCATTCTTTTATAGTACAGCGAATAACCCGAAGTATCGTATCCTCTTATTTCCTTTCTATTAATTATTACTAATGTCTCATGTGAATGCTTAGTCCCTTCTTTTCTCACTTTATCCCATGTAATTTGTCTTTCGTCTGGTTTAAAATTCCTGTTCTGTAGTTCAAAAATTGGCTCACCTTTAATAAAATAGTTGCCATCATATCTTATATCAATATCCTCAAATGAGGGAGCAGATTCTCCTTTCCTATATTCAAGAATCCATTTCCCTTCGATGAATCGAATCCAATCAAAGTTGTTAACTTCTTCAATGATATTAATTCTCTTGAATTCTGAATCAATTAAGTGTAATCGAAATATTGAAACAACCACAAAGAAAATATTCCAACTTTGTTCTGGGAACAATGCTTCCAAGTTTTGATTAAATTTGTAATGAAACTTCTCAAAATCACCATCTTCTTGAGTGAATATTACTAGTATCTGGTAATTTTCTTTGTTACTAATAGAGTTATATCTCATTAATGTTTCATAAGCCTGAAACAAATTCTCTTTCAATGTACTCATTGCTTTAACCCTATACTTGGATTCAAACAATAGGTCCGGTTCTATGGGATTTGAATTATTACCAGCCAAATCTATAGATATTCGATTTTGAACTTCATCTTCAATTTTGTGATCCCTATGAAAGCTAAAATTTCTAAAATACTTTTGTGCCCTTTGAAGCAAATAAAAACCTAACAATCTATTAGTATAGGAACGAAAATTAAAATTGTATTCAGTGAATAGTTTTATTGCGTCATCTCTAATCTCCTCATCATTAATAAGTTGTTCGCCAAAATTAAAAATCGTTTTCAACCTATCGCTAGTGTCCAAAAAAATAGATAGGACCTCTAATGATTCAAAATAGGTTACTAATTCAACAAAAGGAATATTCCTGGCAACTTGAGAGTTAGGCAAGTCCAAATTTTGATAAACGTTAATAAGCAATTCCCTGAATTCCAAGTAACTCTTTATTAGGTTATTATCCTTGTTGTTAATTGGCGCGCTCTCAGGAACAATCTTATCTTGTACAGTTTGCACAAGTTGATAAATTTTATCGCCGGAATTATTATTACTGCGGGATTCAATGATGCCATCTTTTAACAATCCGTCAAAAAGCATATCATTATAATCTTCAAGAAATCCTTTTAATCCCTCTTTAGCAATTTCACTTATTTTTTTAGATTCCATATTCTGTAAGTATATCTTTTTTTGTGAAAGGTTGATTTTGCTTATTCAGAATTCTATGGGCAGATAAAAATAACTGCATACTAAAATAATCCTTTATGGGTCCTGGATATTCGCTATCTACAATGTTTTCCTGATTTATTGTTTCAATTTGCCGCAAAATCTTTGAATATATGCGGAGTTCGTCGATTGTTTTATCAATTTGAATAAAAGCCTTATCATTCTCCCATTGGAGTTTTTGTCTAATTTGAATAATAAACCTTCTTGGGATTCTCTTTGATTCAAGAATTAAATAATCTTTATAAGCGTCGAGTAATTCAGATTCTTCTAATGAAAGTCTTGACTTATCAACCTCAATTAAGTTATCAAAAAGGACAGATAATTCTGCCACTGTTGATAGTGAAACATGATGCATTTTTGAAAAGATACTTGAGAGCGCACCGTCATCCTTGGTTTGCGCAATATAATAGTTATAATATAAGCTTTGACCAGCAACAACAATAAAACTGCATAATCCAGAAAGCATCAGAGGTTTTAGCTCATTAATTAGTGATTCGACTATTTCATCGTCTGGAATTTTATCTAGCTCATCAAGTACAAAAATAGGCTTTATGTAAGTTTTCAGCTTATCTATAATCTCTAGAAGATAATATTCTGCGATTTCATCATCATATAGCATACTTTTAGAAACCTCATTCGTATTAGTTGTTTCACTTATGAATTTAATACTTAACGCAACGTATTTAAGAATTGCAAACATTCCAAGGGCTAACACTATCAAAACACTAATTGCTGTAATTTTGTATTTTACAACGGCTTCATATGTACCAATGATACTCCCAATTGGGGGAATAATATCCTTAAATACAATGTTTAAAGCAATGCTAGTGGTCAATTTATCGATCTTCTTTTTATTTGAATTAATGGAAACATTATAAAATGTCCTATCATACAGATCTTTGAATTGTCCTGATATTCCTCTAAAGGTTTTTTTGTCTTTGCGATTTAAATTAAACTTCTTTTCTCTAAACTGCAGGTAAAAACTTCTTATTAACTTTCTAAATAAAATTGATCTGCCTTCATGTTTTGCAAAATTTAGATAAACAAATAATGTTGATGCAGTCCTATTTCCTTTATTACCGGAATGGGGCAAATTCTTTCTACTTATGCTTGTCACTATTTTCTTAATAAATGATGATCTGCCAGCCCCATTTGCTGAATTGGGTAAAATCTTTTTACGAATATCGAACTCTATTTTTTTTATAAATGACGACTTGCCGGAACCCCTATAACCTGATATAAGATAGGTTGTTGGATTACCATTAATTATATCAAGTACTAACCCCTCTGTCTCGTTTGGAATAAATTTAAAAATGGAATTCTGCCCATCGACATTCGATAATTCAGAGAAGGGCGATTCCGAAAGTCTCGTGTAATGTATCAGGATTTTCATTTGGAAGGTTACTAATTAGCGAACATTTACGTGGTTATGATTTTAATTTCAAAAACAAATATCATAAAAATATATGTCTAAATACTTTATTTGTTGAAACCCTCAATCCCCCGTTCGCGCAAGTGTTAAACGCAGTGTCACTTGTGTGCAAAGAATGGGTAAAAGTCTATTGACTTACTATAAAGCCAAATGGAAGCGTTTAAAAGCATCTAATTCCCTTCAGTGATCGGTCACGGGATTACTACGCGCTGCTCCGTGAGATAGTTCTGGATCTGGCTGAACCCCAGATCAGGTCCGGGGTCAAGCCGCCCGGAATGACGGATTTGTAGGATTAATTAAAAACGAACATAAATTTCTATATTTGCGTTTGATTTATACAATAAGGATGTTATGGAAATAGAGTGGACTAAACGCAACCAGATTACCATTACGGTTTCTTCAGCAGTTGACAGTTTCAGGCTGCAACGCCTTATTGATTATGTAAAATATCTTGAGGCAACCGCCGGAAGCAAAGCGAAACAATCTGATGTTGATAAACTTGCGGATGAAGTGAACGCATCGTGGTATGCCAAAAATCATAAGAGATTTGCGAGGTGAAAATAATTGTTGACGCCAACATTGTTTTTAGCGCCATTGTCAATTCCAACGGTAAAATCGGAGATCTTCTCATCAATTCCGGTAAACATTTTGAATTTATTGCCCCTGATTTTTTGAGAGCTGAAATTTACGGCCATTACGAGCGTTTAAGTAAAATTTCAGGTATGACTTATGAAAAGGTCAGAGAAGCTGAATTCCAGGTTTGTAAAGACATCACTTTTATTTCTGAAGAACAGATCAAAGAATCTGCCTGGCTTTTGGCAGAAAAGCTGGTTGCTGGAGTTGATCCAAAAGATATTCATTATGTTGCTTATGCAAAGCATTTTCGATGCAAAATATGGAGTGGTGATAAGCAACTCATAAAAGGGCTTGCGAAAAAAGGATTTAATGATTTTTTTACTACTGAAATGCTTCATAGTCTGCAAAAAGACTGGGAAACTAAATAGCGGTCTCTGCTTTTATAAAAAACGATTCTAATTTCTTTCGGTTTTTCGTCATGGGGTTATTCCGTTGCACTTCATGAGACTGCATATTGCCGGTCTCCATTTTTTCGTCCCTCAAAAACTCCGCCCGAATGACGGCTTTGTGGGATCATTGATTCGTATACACAGAACCACTACGCTTTAAATTGAAGGAGCGGAATTGCTGACGCACGACCAAATCCCCTCCCGAGTAAGTCCCCGAAGAAATCGGGACAGGCGGGACAGGCTGCCCACTTTGGAAGGGGGATTCCCTTCTGTCGACATTTGCCTTCATTTGCATATCTGCACATCTGCATATTTGCACATTCATTAACACATTATCACATTATCACATTTTTTCGTAATTTCACATTTCAATTTTAAAAATGAGTCTATGAGAGCTTTAAAAGGTCTTTTATTCGTGTTTTTGCTGGTATCGTTTTCATTTATTCCATCAAAACAAAAATATTCCGGAAATAAATCTGGCGGGGGAATAGAAAATTCTGAGAGCAAAACAGAAGCGATGGATGCGCTCCAGATGATCTCAAAATGGAATGCTTTCCCGAATGTGGATATTCCGGCGGATGCATACATGAACGCCTGGAACTTTTACACGACTCATTTTCCAAACGGAACTTATAAAACAGCTCCCAATGCATGGAAAAGCCTTGGTCCGGTAAATACCGGCGGCAGAACCGTAAGCATCGCCATAGACCCTGTCGATACATCTATTGTTTGGCTTGGCTCTGCCAGTGGCGGCTTATGGCGGTCGAAAACGGGAGGCGTTGGTAATGCAGCCTGGCAATATATCCCTACCGGATACCCTGTGATGGGTGTGGGTGGTATCGCCATTGACCCAACCAATACCAAAGTCATGTATATCGGCACAGGTGAGACTTATAATTATGGATCTTATACCATTGGTCTTATAGACCGAACCACACGCGGAAGCTATGGCATCGGCATCCTCAAAACCACGGATGGCGGTGCAACATGGCATCCTGCTTTGAACTGGCTATACCAGCAGAACAGGGGAGTATGGAAAATCATCATCAACCCGAAAAAGACAACCACTATTTATGCTGCCACTACCGAAGGCGTATATAGAAGCCTGGATAGCGGTCATACCTGGATCAATGTACTGCCCCAGAAAATGGTGATGGACATTGCGATGGACCCTATGGATACCAATATTGTCTATGCTGGGGTGGGTAATCTGAACTCAGCTAATAAAGGGCTTTACCAGACCACAAACAGCGGAAACAACTGGGCGATATTGACGAATGGATTGCCTTCTAACACAACAAGAGGCGGCCGTATTACCATTTCCATATATGCCAAAAACCCGAAAGTAGTTTTGGCTGAGATTTGCGATGTGTACAGCACAATAGGACTTTATCTTTCCGGTGATCGGGGTCAATCCTGGAGCAAAATCCCTTATACCCCTGAAATTGCCTCATACCAGGGTTGGTACGCCAAAGCGCTGCTCATCAACGCACAGGATTCTACTAAAATAGAGGCAGGCGGGGTATATCTTTATCGTTCATTGAGTGCAGGGCAGACTTTTATCGAAAACGACCAGGTTCATGCCGATTTTCATGATATCATTTCCAACCCGAAAGACCCGAATAAAATATATGTCATTGGGGATGGTGGACTCAACAGGTCTAATGATTTCGGATATAGTTTTTACAATTGCAATAGTGGATATGTAAGCACACAGTTTTATATCGGTTCTGTCTCAAAAACAGACTCTACCGTTATGCTGGGCGGCATTCAGGATAACTATACCCAGCAATATATGGACACAGAAAATAACTGGTTTCCGGTTATTGGTGGCGACGGATCATATAACGCCATAGACCAGGATAATGACAACAATCAATTTGGTTCTTATCAGTATCTTAATGTTTATAATTCAACAGATAGGGGGACAACGTTTTATACCAGTTGTATCAGCTTGCCATCGAACCCGGTGGGCGTAAATTCTGCTGCCTTCCTGGCACCATTTGTACTGTGCCCTTCAGATCAGAATATAATATATGCGGGTGCTGATTCCATGATCAAATCTACGGATGGATTTGGTACTTACAAAGCAGTTGGCCCCGGCCTGATAGACAGTGGCAACCAGATTCTTACCATTGCAACATCATATACATCAACGGATTCATTGTACTGTGCTACGGGCGCTTATTTCACAAAAAATATTCATGTTTTCAGAAGTGGGGATGGAGGGCAAAATTTTACAGATATTTCCAAAGGGCTCCCAAACAGATATCCGCGTCGTATCATCGTTGATCCGCACAACAGTAAGATCATTTACATCGTTTTTGCCGGTTTTGGAACCGGGCATATCTTTCGTTCCAAAGATGCCGGTGCGCACTGGACGGATCTGAGTACCAGCCTTCCCAATCTGCCCTTCCATTGCCTTTGCATTGATCCCAAATTTCCGAATACGATCTATGCAGGCTGCGACTTTACCGTTTTTGTATCTAAAGACACAGGGGCAACCTGGGCATCGCTTCCTACCGGTTTCCCGGATGCGGTAATGGTATTTGACCTGGTTATTTCGCCTTCAAACCGAAACCTGCTGGCATTTACTTTCGGCCATGGGGTTTATACGATGAAATTGCCTGATACAGTAGGTCATGTACATACTTCAGGTATTGCCAGTTCAAATGCTAATGATTTTAATTTCAGCCTGTTCCCGAATCCGGCTTCCAGCTTTATTTACCTTGATTTCCACCATCCTGTGAGCCTGAACAGTCCGGTTGAAATCATTGACCTGAATGGAAAACTGGTGCAATCCCAATATGTTACCACCAGTACCGGAATGGTTAAAACCGATCTCAGAGGTCTGGAAAAAGGGATATATTTCATCAGGTTTTACGAAAACGGACAGGAAATAGTAAAGAAATTTCTGGTGGAGGATTGAACGTTATTAAAGTTGACAACTTTTCAAAAGTTGGCAACTTTCTCAGCGTGAAAATATACTCCATTAATTTTAAGCCCTTATTTTTGCCTCATCACTAACCATTACCAACCCCTGATGAAATGGCTGAAAGATTATTTTGACCTTAGCAGGAAAGAGCAAGCCGGTTTCATCGCCTTGTTTGCAATCATCATTATCCTGTTTGGTATTCAGTTCTTTATCATTTATTTTATTCCGGAAACAAAAACCGATTTCTCGAAACTTGAAAAGGCAGCAGAAGAATTACAATCAGGGAAGGGAGATTCAGGAATAAGTATAAGCAATGGCAATGAGGAACATACTTACTCCGGTCCCAAAAAAGCATTGACTGTTCCCGTGGATATAAATACTGCAGATTCTATCAAACTGATGACCATCAAGGGCATCGGACCTGCTTTCGCGGGACGTATTCTCGATTTCAGACGCAAGCTGGGTTGTTTTATAAGTGTTGATCAATTGATGGATGTACATGGCATCAGGGCTGAAAAATTTGCCTATCTCAAACCACAGGTATATTTGAGTGCCGGGAAACCAAAATACCTGAATATCAACAAAGCAAAAGAAGCCGAAATAAAGGATTTTCCTTATTTTGATGAAGACTCTGCCAGCAAATTAATAAAATACCGAAAAACGCATGGTCGTTTTATAACAATCGAAAGCCTGAAAAAGATATTAAACATGGATGATCAGGTTTTCCAGAAAATAAAGGCTTATGTAAGTTTGTGATTAGAAAATTGGCTAAGCAAATATATCTTATTGGGAAGTAAGATTTAACCGCGAAGATCGCAAAGGCTTCGCAGAGGCAGCAAAGAAATACAACAGAATCATGGTATCAACTCAGCGTTCTTTGCGATACCATTGCGTCCTCTGCGGTTTGATTTTATTTTCATCTGTTAATTCTATTTTGTTAATTGATCATTGTTAACTGGTCAATGGTAAATGTTCCGTAATTTTGCCTTCTTTTATAAAGATTGCCATGAATTTTGAATACACTGAAAATCAGAAAATGATTGCCCAGACCATCAGGGAGTTTGGGGAAAAGAATATGCGTCCTTTCATTATGGAATGGGACGAAAGTCAACATTTCCCGGTAGAACTCTTCAAAAAACTCGGTGAACTGGGCCTGATGGGCGTTTTGGTTCCTGAAGAATATGGCGGGGCAGGTCTCGGTTATTTAGAATACGTAACAGTCATTGATGAAATCGCGAAAATTGATCCTTCAATAGGATTATCAGTTGCTGCACACAATTCCCTTTGCACAGGCCATATCCTGGCTTTTGGAAATGAAGTCCAAAAGAAAAAATACCTTCCCAAACTGGCTTCGGCAGAATGGATTGGTGCCTGGGGGCTAACTGAGCCCAATACAGGCAGCGATGCAATGAATATGCTGACCACAGCCGTGCGCGATGGTGACGACTGGGTACTGAACGGCTCAAAATGCTGGATCACCCATGGTATCAGTAGTAATATAGCTGTTGTGATAGCCAGAACAGGAGAAAGAAGAGACAGCCACGGTATGACGGCCTTTATCGTTGAAAAAACAACCCCAGGGTTTGCCGGAGGTCGCAAAGAGAATAAACTTGGCATGCGGGCATCCGAAACCACGGAACTGCTTTTCGAAAATTGCCGTGTACCACATGAAAATGTACTTGGTGAGGTAGGAGATGGCTTTATCCAGAGTATGAAAGTCCTGGATGGAGGCCGTATTTCTATTGCAGCTTTGTCTCTTGGGATATTACGTGGCGCCTATGAAGCAGCATTAAAATATGCACAAGAACGGCATCAGTTCGATCAGCCTATAGCTTCTTTCCAGGGTATTGCTTTCAAACTGGCCGATATGAAAACTGATCTGGAAGTATCGGAACTGCTTACAATGCAGGCTGCTGATCTGAAAAACCGTGGACAAAAAGTATCTCTTAAATCAGCCATGGCTAAATATTATGCTTCTGAAGCAGCAGTCCGCGTTTCTGTTGATGCCGTTCAGATATTTGGAGGCTATGGCTATACCAAAGATTTCCCGGTTGAGAAATTCTACCGCGATTCCAAACTCTGTACCATAGGGGAGGGGACCAGTGAAATTCAGAAACTGGTGATCAGCAGGGAGATTCTACATTAGTGATAAGTGATAAGTGGTAAGTTGGCGGAATGGACTGTTTCATTTCCATCCATTACATTTGCTGAAAACATCCCCGATTGAAGCAATCCACTAAATATTACCCATTACTTTCAATTTGCTTTTTCGCGTGGGTCCTTATTTTATATCTGAGGTTCCCCTCCCACAACAACAGCGGTGATGCCTGGAGTTATGCTGCGGATGCCAAATTTGGGCATGATCTGTTTAGCCCCCACCATCTTTTATATACAGCAACACTTTATGGCATAAAATTCTGTACAGGCATCAGGAATACACTCCTACTGGGGATTACGATCAATACTGTTTTTGCGCTGCTTTCTTGCATTGTTTTATTCCGGATTTTAAAACTTCTTTCAACTAACCCTTTAAGAGCGTTAATATTAACAGCTATGGCTGCTTTCAGTTTTGGTTTCTGGCGATTTGCAACTGAAAATGAAAACTATATTATTCCCATTTTCTTTTCACTCCTGGGAAGTTTATTTTTTGTAAAATCCTATATAAGAGGCATATATTCGTATAAATATATCATCCTGAACGGCATTTTTGCCACCATTGCCTGCCTGTATCACCAGATCCATTTATTCTGGTTTATAGGGTTGTTTTTTGGATGGATTATGATTGATGGAGCATACAATCCAAAAAGAGGAATTGTATTCGCTTCCACTTTTATTATTGCACCCATCGCTTATTTGCTGGTTATTGCATTTTATCTGGGGCAAAGCCTCTCCGTGTTCAACATCAGCCATTTTGTTTTCCATGACTATTATACGGGCGCCGCCGGCAACCATATAGGCTTAAATAACTTCCTTTTAGGGGGTATCAATCTGTTCAGGACCTTTTTTCAGGTCCATGGACAGATTTGGGTAATGATTTCCAACAATAAATTATGGCTGATACCTGGTATTTTGACATTGGGGCCGATTTTATATGCGGTTGTTTTCATTTTCAAAGGAAAAGAGTTGCCAATCCCGAAAAAATCGGGATTGCCAACTCTGAATATCATAGTAAAAACACATTCGCTCATATTAATATTACAATTGGCCTTTGCCATATATAATATAGGCAATGCGGAGTTTATGGTGATGCTTCCTGTCCTCGCAGTCATACTATTGGCAAAAGCAAACTGGATTCCTATCAAATCACTGGCTGTTACAGCTGCATCATTACTTATCTGGAATTTCTCTTATGGCATTTATCCAAATAATCAATTGCATTTCAATGCCGATGATCAGGTTACGCAGTTTATAATTGACCATCCTAATGATAAGTTTATCGCCGCCGAACCGGCGATTATTTTAAACCAATATTATTACCAAAAGGGTCATTGGCCTGAAAATGTC
>Ga0207008_10241_pt2 | contig 13732 bp, 8 predicted proteins | sample Alteio_BWMinCont_83_FD_153489 | JGI IMG/M metagenome (GOLD analysis project Ga0207008, IMG submission 153489) | Enriched cells from forest soil in Barre Woods Harvard Forest LTER site, Petersham, Massachusetts, United States -... | ecosystem: Environmental > Terrestrial > Soil > Temperate forest >... | reverse complement strand
ATAATTATTAACAGATAAGCATTGATTTAAAGTGTTTACAGTAAATGCCGGAGTTGCCTGCTGATAGACTGTTACCGTTTTCGATATTGTACTTGTGGTGCCCAAAGAACTGGTTACAATCAGTTTTACCGTATATGTACCTGCTGCAGCATATGTGTGCGTAGGGTTTTCAGTATACGCATGTTTCGAATCGCCAAAATCCCAAGACCATGAAAGGAAACCTGATGCTATTGTACTGCTGTCTAAAAAAGCAAAACTATTATTATTCAGGCATTGGGCATAAGCGCTGAGACCGAATTTAGCTACGGGATTTACCGGGCTGAATAAGGTAGATTGCCATGCACCGCGGCCAAAAGAACCAGCATTGATAAAGTTATTTGCGCTATTGGATGCATCATAATAAATTGCCAAATCAAGGATACGAGGTTCTACCGGCAATCCGCTATAAAATGTCGTCCAATCGGTCATAGTTGAATCCATATAATAAACGCCTGCATCCGTACCTAAATATAATCCAGAATAAGAATTCTTATCGATCGCTATAACGTTCTTTGGGACTGACGGCAAAGACCCCGTAATTTTTGTCCAGGTGCTACCGTAATTGATAGAGAGATAAACATCACCATTCTGAACAATATATACAGCATTGGCATATTTTGTATGAGTTCTTATGGCCGTTACCATTCCCGAACCCGGTAATTTAGAAGTCAGGTTTGTCCAGGAAGGAGATGAGCCATTGATATTTGTGCAGACAAATAATGTGTTATCATCCCGCGACATATAAAAGGTATTTGTATCTACAGGAGATTGATCAATTGCCTGGATAAGAGCAGTATTGGAGCTTGCAAGATTATTAGATAACTGTGTCCAGCTGGGTGTTGATGCAGCCAAATTTGAACATTTCCAGATATTATTATAACCGGCAAACATTTCCTTGCTGTTGGCATAACTCAACATATAAGGCGTTACCCATGGACCTTGCTCGGTAATCCCCCCAATACCTTTCCCTGCAATGTTGGTATAGAATGTTTGTCCGGCATCCTTAGAACGATATATCTGTCCGTAATAAATTTCACCATACTGGTAATTGGTATCTGTCGGATCGATAGCACAAGCCATACCGTCGCCACCTAATACAGAATACCAGGATTTCTTAGCATATTGAGCCGTGCCATTGTCCTGTGCACCCATGAGCATCATATCCGGTCTGGAGGCGCTTTGGCCAAGTCTGTATATTTCAGTTATTGCTAGTCCGCTGCTGATATCATTCCAGTTTGTTCCGCCATTTGGCGAATACACGATCCCGCCATCCTCTCCGGCATAGAGGCGGTTGTTTAGAGGGTTTATGGCAAAAACATGAATATCTGCGTGAACGTTGGGCAAACCTGTACCAACCCAATGCGCTACTGCAGTCCAGGTTGATCCTGAATCTGTTGATTTAAAAATATTTATTCCACCGACATATAAAGTGCCCGCATGCGCAGTATCTGCTATGGCACAAAAATCGTAAAATGCCTGTCCGTCATTCGTTGACCCGTTATCAGAATACCCAAGGATGTTAGGACTTGTACATTTTGTCCTAAACGTAGAGCCTCCATCAGTTGATGTATAACATGCTGAAAATGTAGTTGTTCCGGAAGTAAGAAAATAAACCCTGTTTGTATCTGCTGCAGTTACAGCGATAACCCCCCTGAAATTTGACCCCAACCCTGAAATCTGGGTCCAGCTGACACCATTATTTGTAGACCTGAAAAACCCACCACCTGCAGATGCATAAACAACATTTGGATGATTCGGTTTAAAAACAAGATCTTTATAAAATCCAGTGGCAGTAGACGTTTTCGTCCACTTTGCTCCGCCATTTGTTGTTCGGTAAATGCCTGACGATGTGGCGGCCAGCATGATGGTAGTATCTTTAGGATCAATAAGGAGCTTTGATACGACGACATTACCCATCCCAGTACCGAATGCTGACCATGAAGTTCCGCCATTTACAGATTTCCAGACGCCCAGTCCGGTTGCATCATTGTTGTCCCTGTCTCCTGTTCCGATGAAAATATGAGTGGGAGCTAATGGATTTACTGCAATAGAAGAAACACCCAAAGAAGCAAGACCATCCGTTTTAGTTGTCCAGGTCGCACCCGTATCTGTTGAGACCCACAAACCTCCATCGGGAGCTCCGACATATATAGTCCCTTTTGCTGTGGGATGAAATGCAATGGCGTTTATCCTTCCCATTCCATCTACCTGATACACTCTATCGGCAGGCACACTTATGGGGCCGATACTTTTCCAGTTACCTGTTGGATTAGACCCTGAAGCAAATGCCCCTCCTTTGCTAGCGCTTTTTATGGCTGTGCCACTGTGCTTTTCAACGTAATTATTGTATTCTGTAATAACCTGCCCCGGTTTCATCCTGGTCCCATCGGGTTGTATCCTTCTGCTGGTCATGTATTCCCAACGTTTAAATATTTCCAGTCCTCCCTCCTCTTCTTCTCCTTCTCTGGCCTCCAGTTTTTCTGCATCCTCATCATGGTGTGCATTATAATACTCATAGAATGCCTGCTGCACTTTAAAAAAATTAACAGTGTCGTATTGCATCATATTGATCCAATAAGGATAATCAGCGGTATCGGGCATTGCTTGTGCTTTCGCATGGGTGGTACAAAACAGAAATAATATAGGAATCAGAAGTATAAGCTTTTTCATTGTTTTTTTACTTCCTGAAAATCACATAAGTTTTAAAGACAAACCTAATAAAAATAATTGAAAATTCAATCATTCAGAGCATTACAAATTCCTGCTATTTGCCTAATAAATTAATTATAATGCTTAGGATCAGTAATTTTAATGACTAATGTCATTAATTCAATGTCATAACATAGCTACTTTCGTAATAAACAAACATAAATAGCAGATGTTTTAACTTTAACCTTATGGAAAACCGAATGTCAAATATATTTATATTTATTACCTTAATATCAATTATTTTTCTTAAATTTCATCTTCAAATTGCCAAATTATGAAAGATCGCTGCTTTTTAGGGATTCTTGCGCTATTCTGTTGCTTTCCCTTCTCGAAGTTGTCTGCTCAGGCAGATGAGTCTCAATATTATACATTCCAGAAAGATTCTGCAGCATATATCCCCATGGATCCGGCTAAAATGTTTAGTGCAAATAAAGGAAATGTCTGGGTAGAGGATACAACTTTTAATATTCCAATCGGCTTTAATTTCTTTTTCCTTGATCATGAGCTCACAGAGGTTGGAATAAACCAGACAAATCTTTTTATGCCTCAGAGAGACCATAATATTGCCGCATTTGGAAATTTTTTGATGGAAGACAGAGGAAATCCGTTTTCTGCTAAAGATGATACGGCCAGCGATACAATAAGTTATTCGCCAATCAGTTACATAGTTGATTCCAGCAAAGGTCCGGAAGCCAAAATCCTCAAAATACAATGGTCGAATGCCGGATTCTTTTTTGATTCAACTTTGTTCCTTAATGATCAGATATGGTTATACCAGGGATCTAATATGATTGAAATAAGGTACGGCACATCGAAAGTTAACCTCGATAAATCACAGGTAACAGATTGCGGACCGCTGGTTGGCCTTGCCAAGGTGGAGACCGCACCGCCACGTGTAGATCTTTATGAAATGTTCCTTAACGGGAACGAACATAACCCAGATACCATTGGGGTAAATCAAATCGGTAAGAGATGTCTGAATAACGTGCCGAACCCCGGAATTATCTATAGATTTTTTTATCATGACCGGTTGGGAATAGCACCCGAACCTCATGGCGGCTTTTCGATGTTTCCAAACCCGGCTTCAGGAAACCTGAATATCAACCTGGCTGAAAACAAAGCTTCGGATTTAGAAATTACAGACATGACGGGAAGGGTTTTAAAAACAGAATTTATCAATTCATCATCGGTCATAAATATTTCCGGTCTTCATGATGGGGTATATTTTGCAAAGCTCAATCAAGATGGAAACATATATATCCAAAAACTGGTCATAAACCAATAATATAGTTTCTATGAGGAATTTATGTACAGTATTTTTTATCCTTTCTTGTTTGATTCTTTTCTTCCCAAACACATCTAAAGCTTCACATCTTGTTGGGGCTGAAATAAGCTGGAAATACCTGAGGTCAGATACTTTTTTAATATCTGTTACGATTGAGCGGGATTGCAATGGGGTTCCAATGCCTGATCAGCCTTTCTTCATAGTCCCCACAGGTTCAAATATTGATTCTTACGTAAATACAATTAAAACAGGTGGTCTCGACATTACTCCTGTTTGTAAAAATTATTGCACCCGTTGCAGTGAAAGTAGTTGTGATTTTCCGAATGGCTTTGAAAATTATATTTTCAGTGCAAAGATCAATCTTAAGGCCATAGATAGTAACACCTGTAATTTTACAATTGTATGGGGACCTACCTGTTGCAGAAACGGAGCCATAACGACCGGTGCCGCCGCGGAAGACTATTATCTCGAAGCCACTATGAATCCATGTATAAAGCCGGGAGATAATTCTCCCATCTTTATCAATCCCCCTCTTATGCTTGCCGAAGTGGGTCAATGCTTATCTTATACTTTTGCCGCATCCGACAGCGATCTGGATGCCTATGGTTTCCAGGATTCACTGGTATATTTTCTTGATAACCCCTACCAGGCCAAAAACACCCCGGCTGATTTTGTTTTTCCATATGCATTCAACCACCCTATTTTATATTACGGTACGAGTCCTAATGATCCATGGGTACCCGATTGCAAAGGATTTCATCTTGACCTCCATACCGGAGACCTGATGTTTAAGGCTACAAAACAGGATATCACACAGGTAGTTGTGAGAGTGGAAGAATGGGGCAGAGATGCCAGCCGAAAGCCGTACAAAAAAGGGGAAACCCGGCGCGACGTAACATTTTTCACCATGCCGGCCACAGGGGACCAGGTACCTTCATTATCTGGTTTCAATGGCACTACAAATTATTCAGAAAATTTCTGTGTGGGGCAGAAAAAATGTCTGACCATATATTCTGCTGATGCTGATACTAACAATATTATCCGGGTGTCATCGAGTGGGTTCCCTGCCGGACTAAGTGCTACACTTGCCATTGATACAACCACAAAAACGCCAAAAACTGTTTTTTGCTGGAATCCTGATTCTACACAGGTTGGCAAAACATATCAGTTTGTACTCAATGCAACCGACAACAATTGTCCACTTTCCGGCAAAACGGCACGCACCTATACTGTCAACGTTTTTGCAACGCCAAAGGCAAGTGCCAGTGCAACAAACCTGGACTGTGGGAACATTCGTTATAATATTATTCCTCAAATCAATATCCCAATTCTAAATTATACCTGGACAGGCGGTGATGGTTTATCCGATACCGGTACTTCTTTCATTCATCACTATCACTATGCGGGTATATACAGATGGACTGTATTGTATACCGGTAATGGTGGATGTTCTGATACGGATGGAGGTAATGTCATTATATCAAATTATGTAACCGCTACAGTAAGTCCAAGGGATACTTTGGTTTGCCTTTCAAACCACCCTGTCTTAAAATTAAATTTATCAGCCACAAATGGAACCGGTTCTTATACTTATTCCTGGACTTCAGGAGGAAAAAATTTGAATGATTCAACGCCAGACTTAAAAGTACCTGTGAAGCAAGACAGTATTATCATTGCTAATGTTCTGGATAATGGCAGTAAATGTCTTAATTGGGATACTGTTCATATCAGCGCATCAGGAGGAGTGACGCCCATAAAACTTATTCCGCCCCACGACACACTCACCTGTTTCGGTGAAAATGTTATACTTACAGCAGGGGCAAGCGGTGGCGACTCAAGTCATTATTCATTTTTATGGGAACCCATTGGCCTGAAGCAAAATACCTATTCTTTTACGGCCACATCGGCACAATCTCAACTTATTACTGCAAGTGATGGGTGCAGTTCCGATACGGCAACCGTGCATATATCGATCAGAGCGCCATTGCTTGTCCACATGCCCAAAGATACTGCAACCTGTTTGGGTTCTTCAATAAATGTAACCGCATCAGGGTCTGGTGGCATTCCAGCCAAATACATTTTTACCTGGGAAGGATCTATTGGAAAAGGCCCGACTAAATCGCTGACTCCTACTTACCCACAGGCTTACAGGGTGGTTCTTAGCGACGGATGCAGCAATCCGGATACAGGACTTGTTTATTTTGCCATTCATCCAATACCCATAAGTGCACCTTCAATCGCAAACACAACTGTTATGCAAAACCAAAATATACAGTTTGAAAATGCCTCATCCGGGGCTACCCAATATAAGTGGAAATTTGGAGACAGTACAACATCTGATCTTGTAACCCCAACTCATATTTATACTGACACAGGATATTTTAGCATCAACCTGATCGCTATAAGTGCTTTTGGATGTATTGATTCAACGATTTTGAAGAAATACATTCATGTACTGCCTGCCTACTATTGTTATATTCCAAGTGCCTTTACGCCAAATTATGATAGCCTGAACGATTCTTTTGGACCAAAAGGCCAGGCTATAAAAGATTTTACGATTGAAATATTCAGCCGCTACGGGAATACCATTTACAAAGGAAATAAAAACTGGGATGGCACTTATAAAGGGCAGGTTCTAATGGATGGCATGTGTTATTATTACCTGATCGTGAATGATATATATGGCCAAAGACATACCTATTTCAGTCATTTCTATTTGTTGAATTAAATATTTACCTCTGCAATCGCCACCGAACAGGTATCTTTGCACCGATATTTTTAAATGATTTTCAAAATGATTGATTTCAAAAAAATCGGGTTTGCGACGGTTTTATTACTCATCTCTGCATTGATGCCTTCCTGTAAAACAGTAAACATCAATTCTGAAGCACCTGATAAAGTTCTTCCCACGGCACCGCGAAATGAGCAGAATATTTCCAATATAAATGTACCGGTTTCCATCCCGGTATCCCAACTGCAGAATCGTATAAACCAGGATTTGAATGGTGTTATTTATAAAGATGATCAGTTTAAGAACAATATTAAAATGACGATTACCAAAACAGGAACGATAACTGTTACGGCCGATAATAATCTTATTAATTTTTCAATACCTCTTCATATTAATGTTTTAGGACAATACCAACCTTGCAGCATTTGTCCTACATTAAGTAAAGGAACTGAATTTGACATTGTTATTAAAACATCTTCAACACTTTCAATATCTTCAAGCTGGCAACTGCAAACCAAAACAACAGGAGATTATAACTGGGGGCAACAAAAACCAAGCCTGGACTTTGGACCCGTTACAATCCCCCTATCCACTGTAATAGACCTGACTCTTAAACCACAACTTGATAAATTATTTGCGAGAATAGACCAGGAAATTCAAAATCGTGTCTTGGTAAAAAAATATGCACAGGATGCCTGGGTTGCAGCTCAACACCCTTTTATGCTTGATAAAACATATAATACCTGGCTGTTTATTAACCCCATCGGTATCAGCGCTACTCAAGTACAAACCAAAGCAGGCCAGATAAATATGACCATTGGCATCAAATCTTTTATTTCAACAGTAAGTGGTAATATCCCTCATCCAGTAGTAAATAATACATTGCCTCCGCTTAATACAAATGACGGAACTGACAATGGTTTTAATATCGGCTTAAGTGGTGAAATTACATACAACTTTGCGTCCCAATTAATTCAGAATGAAGTTGATGGCAGAACATACAACCTTGATAATAATAATTATTCCATGAAAGTTGACAGCATTATTCTTTCAGGAAATGCGGATTACATATTAATAAGGCTTGATCTTGAGGGACAACATTTGAAAGGTAATCACAAAACCATTAAAGGTACTGTTTATATGCAGGGCGTGCCTTATTATGATCCTGCAGACATGACCATAAAAGTTAAAAACCTGGAATACAGTGTTAAAACTAAAAATGTGTTGATCAAATCAGCTAACTGGCTTTTGAAAGCCGGATTGGAAAATGAAGTAAAAAAGAATCTTGTCTTCCCCTTAAAAGACAAACTCCAGGAAACGCAACAGATGATTCAAAAAAGCATTAATAATAATGTCAGGATTAATGACAATGCCTATTTCAAAGGGAATATAACTTCAATAGAACCGGAATCTATTTACCTGACACCCATGTCAATAGTCGCTATCGTAAATGCCAAAGGAACTATTACTATAGTAGTTGACAAGCTGTAATAGAGATTATCGGATTAATTGATTGATACCGGACTATCCTGATTTTTGATCCTGATAACAGACATATATACAACCAATAATAGAACTCCTATACCCGGTACCAGAAAAGCAGTTGCGGCACCATAATAATCCCAGAGCAATCCGCCGGCTACACTTGCTACAAGAGTACAAATGCTGGACAAGGAAGAATAAAACCCCAATGCAGTTGCGGTTTTATCTTTGTTGCTGAGATTGCTGATCCATGCCCTGGCAATGCCGTCATTGGATGCGGCGTAGATTCCGTATAAAAAAAATAACAAACCGAATACCCAGATGGCATGCGTAAAAGGAAATGAGATATATACGATTGCAAATAAAAAACATCCGAAAATAAAGGTGCCTTTCAAACCAAATTTATCGCCTATATAGCCTGCGGGATAAGCCATAGCAGCGAAAATGATATTGTAAAAAATATATACCATAATCAACTGTACATCAGTAAGTCCCTGGTGTTTCATCATCAACAGAAGGAAAGTGTCCGAGCTGTTGAGAAGTGCAAAAACCAGTAAGGCCGGAACTAGTTTTTTATAAGATGGTGAAGCTGTTTTCCAGTAATTTAAAAAACTGAAAAGTCCGCTGTTTCCCTTTTTGATGATTGTATTTGACGGTTTTGATTCTTTTTTATCCTTGATCAGAAATGTTAATAATGTGCTGATGAGTGATGGAAAAAAAGCAATTAAAAACATCGTTTGATAGTGCCCGGGGTAATAATAAAGATAAACCAGGGCGCCCGTAGGACCAATTGCAGCTCCTATGGTATCGAAGCTCTGATGAAACCCAAATACCTTACCTTTATTTTCAGAAGTGGTTTCTGACGACAATATGGCATCTCTGGCATTGGTACGGACGCCTTTTCCCAACCGATCTGAAATTCGCGAAAAAAATACAATATAAGGATTGGTAAAAAAAGCCATAACAGGTTTGGCGACAGCACTTAATAAATAGCCAAGCCTCACAAACACGATTCTTTTCCCTGTCGAATCACTGAGCTTTCCAAAATAGCCCTTGCTGATGCCTGCCGCAAACTGGGCTCCGCCCTCCAGCAATCCTATTAAAGCAACAGTAAATCCAATGGATTTCAAGTATATAGGCATGATTGGGATTAACAGTTCACTAGAAATATCATTGAAAAGACTTACCAGGGAAAGGACAAGAATGGTACGGGTAATGATCCTGATTTTAGGAGGCATAATAGGATAAAGATTTTAGCAAAGAACGCAAAAAAACGGCATTTACAAAATATCTTCAATTCATTTAAGTTTAGTTCAAAAGATCAGTTTAATGATCAATTATTTCTCTAATATATTGATAATTAACATTTAGCATTTATATCTTAATAAGTTGTACCTTTGTACCATGAATAATACTATATTGGAGCCGACGCTCCAGGGCTTTGAAAGCCTCAACCTGATTGACCCCATTCTGAAATCATTAAAAACCGAAGGATATACACACCCAACTCCAATCCAGCAACAAGCTATTCCATACGTACTTGCAGAAAGAGATTTATTGGGCTGCGCCCAGACGGGAACCGGTAAAACTGCGGCATTTGCCATCCCGATACTGCAGCTATTGTATAACAAACCAAAACCCTCTGGAAACAGAAACCAGATCAGGGTTTTAATTTTAACCCCAACCCGCGAACTGGCCATCCAGATCGGTGAAAGTTTTGGCGCTTATGGCCGCCATACCGGGCTGAGGCATACCGTCATTTTTGGTGGTGTACCGCAAAGACCGCAAGAAACTGCTGTGCGCAATGGTGTTGATATCCTGATTGCTACGCCTGGTCGACTTCTTGACCTTATGAATCAGCATATCATCAATTTAAGTACAATTGAAATTTTTGTGCTGGATGAAGCGGATAGGATGCTTGACATGGGATTTATTACCGATATCAGGAGGATCATCCCCAAGTTGCCCCCAAAAAGACAGACTTTGTTCTTCTCGGCCACTATGCCGCCTGAAATTCAAAAACTAGCGGATACAATCCTGGTAGAACCGGTAAGAGTAGAAGTAACTCCTGTATCTTCTACAGCAGAAAATGTAGAACAGCATCTTTACTATGTAGAAAAGAACAACAAACCTGCACTGCTTAAACATCTGCTACTACAGGACCATCTTACACGCGTTCTGGTTTTTACCCGTACCAAACATGGCGCAGATAAGATCGTTAAATTCCTGCAACAATCCAGGATTCATGCCGAAGCCATTCATGGTAACAAAGCCCAGAACGCAAGACAGAGAGCTCTTAATAATTTCAAGGACGGCAAAACACCTGTTCTGGTAGCAACAGATATCGCAGCGCGAGGTATTGACGTAGATGATATATCACATGTTATTAACTATGATATCCCGAATATCCCGGAAACCTATGTTCACCGCATTGGCAGGACAGGCAGGGCGGGTATGAATGGAACTTCATTGTCATTTTGCGAAGTAGAAGAAAGGCCATGGATCAGGGATATCCAGAAACTTATCAAACAGGAAATCCCGATTGTTGAATACCACCCATATGTTTCTGAAATCCCGGTTTTGAAATCAATTCCGGCCACTCCGGCAGCAAGATTTTCAAAATCACGCGGTGGCCAGGCCAAGCGTCAGCAAAGGATGTTTCAAAGGAGATAGAATAACGGAAAGAGAAAGAGAAAAAAATCTCTTTGCCTGCGTCAGTTTATAACTGGCGCATGATAACAATAATAATAAAAACAGCAGTTTTATACTGCTGTTTTCTTTTTATCCAGCCAATATAGAAATACAATTCCGATAGCGATTGTCAAAATCACCCATCTCAAAACCAATTCATTTTTAATTCCAGTATCCGTCCCTGAGGCTACCAGATTCGATTTCTCCAACATGCTGCTGAAAATATTGTTACCAAAATGCAACCCGATCGGCAACCAAATGGACCTCGAAGCATAATATGAAATGGTAAGAAGTGTACCCGCGAGCATCAACTCAGGGCCTTCAATGTTAAGGTTTACTTTAATATTCAATAAATGGATTGTTGCAAATAGTAGCCCAATATAGATAGATAGCAGGATCTGCTGCTTTTTTGTTTCAGCCAAATTCAGGATCGGGTTTCGGAACCAGAGTTCCTCCCAAAGCACGATCAAAAATGTAAAGAACAGGCCGGATAAAGTCACCTGGCTAAACATCTCTAAAAATGTTTCTCTACCAAATGCAGCATGATTCGTAATGAAAAAAGGTATACCCTGGATTAGAATGCCTGCTACGATACCTATAAATAGAAAGTATATTTTATCTAATCTCCAGAATATTTTTATGGCTGGAGAAATCTTTAAAAAATACATAAGGGCCAGGTATCCAATGATAAACACGAGCAATGTTGCTATGGTAAGAACTCTCGTGTCATGAAACAAAAGAGAAACAGATATAACCAGTACAAGGCCTGTCAAAACAAAAGCCAGTTGCAAAAGATAAGGTCGCATAATTGTCATAATTTTTGGAACTTCTCACATTTCTTCCCACTTATCCCATACCACTTACGCCTAACCCCTAACTCCCCTATTTTATCTTATTATAATTCTTCTGCGCCTCATCAGTAAATGTCTTTTCCTCATCGCGATATACGGCAGCTTTTGCCATATCCCCTTTACGGGCATAATAGTTTGCTAGCTCCTCATAGGCTGTGAGATAATACCGGTTCATTTCAATGAGTTTCTTCCAGTAATAGACTGATTTATCAGGCTCTCCTTTGTCTTTGTAATAAATACCAACGTTCTTATAAGGATCATCATTTGTTGGGTGAAATTTAATTTCCTTCAGGAAATAAGGCAGTGCAGCATCCGGATTACCGCTTAGATACAGGTAAGCCCCGTAATTGTTATTTCCTCTCAAAGTGGTGGAATCCAGCAGGATGGCTTTATGATTCCATTCGCCTGCATTTTTAAGAGCATCTTTCTTTTGTGCCGGATTCAATTCCGGATCATTATCATACATATCCTGGTATAGCTGCCCCACATTTACACAGGCTGAAGGAGCAAATGGTGTTCCTTCCGTTCCATCGTTCCAGAAGGTAAAGCGATCGGCGTATACAGGCAATCGTGTAAAGACAACTATGATAAATACCAATGCAACGACACCTAGACTATAAAGTAGATTCCTGTTTTTAAAACTGAAATTTTTAAAGAATACTGCCTGAGAAATTCCGATCAACAAACCGATAAGCGGCAGATAATCACGGTGTTCATATGCGGGCAGTTCAGGGACGAGAAGTGTTGGCGCCAGAAAAATAAAAAACCAGAAAAGGCAAAACAATATCTTCCGGATATCTTTAATCTTATATATCAGAAATGCGAGACCCACCATAGATATTAAACCTAATATAATTGCCATATTATCTGCACCTGGCATTACATTCAGGTTGAATGGAAGCAGGATTTTCCCGATATAAAGAAACAGGTATGGAAGATTATGTATGATGACTTTGACAATTGACTCTCCTCCGCCAATATTCTCGTGCCCTTTCAAAGCAGCAGTCATAGCGAGGTACCAGATTATCGTGATAACAACATACAATACAGGGATGAATATTTTGCGTTTATAAAATGCCAGGTCTTTCATCCAGAGCCACATAAATACAAAATAGATGCTAAGCAATATGACTCCGCTTTCTTTTGTAAACAAGGCAGCAGCATAGGCAAAAAGGTGCAAAGCCAATGATGATGATTTGTTGTTTTTATAATAATCAATCAGGCCATGCATGGATAGCAGCGCGAAAATAGAAAGCAGGATATCGTTTCGTCCTGGTATCCAGGCCACCGCGTGCACGTTCACAGGATGGACTGCAAATAAGAATGAAAGTGCGAGAGCGGTGAGCGCATTTGCACCGAGCTTCAGTAAAAGATAATACAACAGCAGGCAGGCGAGCAAATGGTAAAGGATATTCATAAAATGAAAAGTCACAGAGCCGCGTGCGCCATGCACTTGCGCATCCATCATAAAGGAAACAATGAGCATCGGGCGGTAATAACTTTTATTATCCGTAAGATGCCCGGGAATCTCAAAGCAACTTTGACGGAATGCCTGCGGAATATTTTTCAGATGTTTGATAAATACTTCGTTATCAACAATCAGGTCTGTATCATCCATTTTGAGATACTGGTTGTGAAGTGTGCGGCCATATAATATAAAAACTACCGCAATCAGGATAATAGGATACAACCTGCTGTAGTTTGTTTTAGGTTTCGACTTAGAGTCTGATTTTACCGGTTTTACTTTTTGTTGCGCCATAAGGCCGTAAAGATATTGGATTTTTTGTTTCAGGAGAATGTTTAAAATAACTGGTTATGTTACGGTGGTTTCTCTTCTGAAACTTAACTTGCAACAGATTTTCAGATATAGAATTCAAAATAAATTTTATAAATATCATATTATCAATATATTAATAAATAAAACTCAAAACAAGGCCCTTATTC
>Ga0207008_10252_pt1 | contig 13741 bp, 13 predicted proteins | sample Alteio_BWMinCont_83_FD_153489 | JGI IMG/M metagenome (GOLD analysis project Ga0207008, IMG submission 153489) | Enriched cells from forest soil in Barre Woods Harvard Forest LTER site, Petersham, Massachusetts, United States -... | ecosystem: Environmental > Terrestrial > Soil > Temperate forest >... | reverse complement strand
GATATCTGCCAGTTTTTTGAGTGCCCCCATAGCGTCAAGATCAAGATTGTTCTTTGTTTGGTCCATCTGCATTTTCCGATCACGATCGTAATTAGTAGGTGGTTTTATAGTATTGATATGAGTCACTTTAAAAACAAAAGCTCCTGCATTACCTTTCACTGGTTGGGAAATTTCATTCAGTTTAGAACCAAATACGGCACCTGCAAGTGAAGGCTCCATACCAATAGCCTGGATATTCGGAATTTCAAAACCAACGCCTTGTGAGGTGTTTACACTTGATTTTACTGCCGCGGCTATGGTTTCCAGCGATTTATTCTTTTCTGCGGCATCCTTTAGCTTATCAGCAATCATTTGTTTTTTCTTTTCCTGCTGAACAATCTTTTTCAGATCAGCTTTTACATCTTCGAAAGGAGTGTAACCTTCGGGCATGATATGTACCATTTTTGCGACAACATATCTATCTGTGATGCGCATAGGGTCAGAAATGCTCCCCTCTTTAGTATCGTCTTTAAATGCCCACCTCAAGAGTTCGCGTGGATGAACCAAGCCATTAATATCATGCTGGTTAGGCTGGATTTTTTCAAGCAGGCGCTTGGTAAGATGCATGTTTTTGGATGCTTCATCATAAGAATTGGCATCATGGGTCCTTGTTCTGAATGATATGGCCAATCCGTAAGCCTTGTCGTTCGTTTCTGAACCTACCATAACAGGTTTTATCAACTGACCTGCTTTCACAAGTTTATTGGTTTTATTTTCTGTTATTTTTATCACATGCGTTCCAAATTTAGAACTGACAATATATATGTGACCTTTTTCGCCATTTTTCACAGCATCCATAAAAGGTTTTACCATAGCACCATCCTTAAACCATCCCAGGTCACCACCTTTGGATGCGCTTCCGTCATCCTCACTGTTTTCTGTGGCCATTTTTGCAAAATTAGCATCCGGTTTCTGAGCCTCTTCATAAAGCTTTTTAGCTTTTTCGTATGCGTCAGTTGAATCCTTTTTCTTGTCAGGATCATTTGCAGGTTTGATGAGGATGTGACTCGCCCTGTAATAATATACTGTGTCTTCCTTATGATCAATGATCTTAATAAGGTTAAATGCACTGTCTCTGTAATAAGGTCCTATAAAATCCCCGTCTTTTTTATAATTGAAAATTGAATCCTCAATTTTAGGATCATCAAATGTTCCCCGGGGTTGGAAGGTGTTTGAATAGCTGCCTGTCCCGTTCAATACAACAAATGAAGAATCATCTTTTGTATTTTTAAATGGTTCTCTCAATGCATTAATGGATTTCAGCGTTTCAAGGGTATCACTATGGGAAGGGCGGTCATCAAAACTCACATATTCCATCGTCCTTGAATTTTCCCTCTTATATTCTTCCTTATGTTTATCGTAATAATCCTTCATGTCCTTATCCGTAACCTGCACGGTAGAATCTTCTATCGTATTGTACAATACAGGGACAAATTGTATATCATAAGTCTTGTTTTTTGCAATATAAATATCCTCCATTTCAAGGTCAGTAAAATAATCGCTTGCAGTTATCATCGCTTTGTACTTGGCTTTAATCCTGTCATTTACGAGGTAAGTTTCAAATGAACGCCAGAATTCCTGCTGTTCCGGTTTGGCTTCCTGTATATTTTCAATAAAGTTTTTTACACCTCTTTTGTCAATCTGTTTTGTTTTCGGGTCGCTAAGATATTGCTGTGCAATAGGATCGGGATTCGGCCCGATACAGAGGTCGAAAATTTCTTCGCCGGTTACATTCAAACCCAGTTTATCTGCCTCGTGGCTCAATTCAAGTTCGTCTGTAAGCTGAGCCCATATCTGGTCGCTGATCTGGTTTTGCTGTTCAATGGTGATTTCACCACCCTTGTTTTGCATTTTCTGGTTTTTAATGGCCTGGTCGTATTCATCTCTGAATGCCTGAGGATCTATATCTTCACCGTATATCCTGCCTATCCCTTTCGGGACTGTTGAACTATTGCCACTGAAAAACAATTTGTTTTTCAGCAAGTCTGTAGCTATAAAGCCAAGCATGGCGATTCCAATGAATCCTATTACCCAGCCTGATCTCTGTCTGATTTTACCTATAGTAGCCATATATAATTATCTCTGTTTTAAATCTGAATATGAGTGTGTTATATTATTATCTGATATGAAAATCTTTTTCACCCAGTTTATATCCTTCTGTACTTAAAATAACATGGTAAATACCAGGTGCAAATGGCGTGTCTTTGCCCCAATAGGTACAATAATCCTGGGTATCATTTTTAAATTCAATTTCCTGTTTTACAGTATACTGGGATTGTGTACCGCCAACTTCAGTTGTCCCGGAACCTAATGCTTCGATGGCAACAGTTTGTCCGCTCGGATCAATCACCTGGATAAATACATCCCTTTTACCGGCATCGGCAAATTTGTTTTCTTCAAGGGTAAAGCAGAATTTTAATTTCTGGATGTTTTTTGATTTGCTCGATTCAACCTCTTTGTTGTTTTTCTTGAAATAAACCCCCATCACCGAAATATTATCGGCCTTGAGCATGGCAGCAAGGTCCAGCTTGTTTTTCTGGCTCGTTACCTTATCGGTGAGGTTATTAATGGTATGCTTGCCTTCTTTTACCTCGTGTTTCAGGTCCTGGTTTTCTGCGGTAAGCTGTTTGTTTTTTTCATTCAGCTCTGATATCTCCCTGAGGTACTTGTCCTTCATGTAGATCATTTCATCAAGCTTGTACTTGACATCCAGGTATTTGTTATAGTTGATCTTGTTGGATTTCAGCATTTTCCGTATCTGCTCTGCCTGATCTTCCATTTCCTTTTCGTCTTTCTGAACGGCTGAATCGAGGCTGGCATTACGGCCTTTATATTCTTCCAGTTGTAACTTTGCCGTATCCAACTGGGTTTTCAGCTGTGCTTTAAGTTCATTGCTGCTGAATATTTCTGCCGTATAATCTTTTTCTTTTACTTTCTCTTTGTTGTACTGAAAGATATTGAAAATCACAGAAACCAATAAAAGCAACAGCAAAAGGATAAGCAATACATTATTCCCCCCATTACGGCGGTTTCTGTTACCATTCGGTACAGATCCTGATATTGTATCGTTATCTACTGACATCTAATTAAACAGCTCAAGCGGCCAAAAATACGGATTAATTGGTAATTATAGGGAAACGCTTAATAAATCTCGCTGTCTGAGAAAAAAAAGTGAGCCTCAATATTTGCATTTTCATCTGAGTCGGAACCATGAATGGCATTAGACTGCAATGATTTTCCAAAACGCTTTCTTACAGTACCTTCTTCTGCATTTGCAGGGTTGGTGGCGCCGATAAGGTTTCTGAATTCAGCCACGGCATTTACTTTTTCGAGCACGGCCGGGATCACAGGACCCGAGCTCATATAGGCAACCAGTTCTCCGTAAAAGGGTCTTTCTTTGTGAACGGCATAAAATGCTCCAGCTTCATTTTCGCTCAGATGCTTCATTTTCAAAGCTTTAATACGAAATCCTGCCTTTTCTATCTGTTCAAGGATCGCGCCTGCATCCCCGTCTTTCACGGCATCTGGCTTGATGATTGTAAGTGTAATATTGTTCATTAATATCTTTTTGAGGCCGCGAAATTAAGGCTAAGTGCTGAATTTTCCAAAGAGATATGCAATTGAGTATGTAAACATAATGCGATACACATCCCTTTTGGTGCTGGATAATCACCGCTGATCAAAAATGCTGGTTCCTTCGTTGTAATACCAAAAGTTGAAAGAAGGGATTCCCCCTTGTAAGCGCCTGTCCCGACTTCTTCGGGAGGGCAGGGGGATTTGGTCTGAATCAAAAACCGCGAATCCAGCATTCTGGCCTCCCGAATAAGTCGGGACACGTATTTCCCTGTTATAACAGGGAAATTCATTTTTTTCATTTTATATCTTATTGATTTTAAATTTATTACACGTAACTCGTTGACAAGTATCAGGGATTATCAGGAAAAGAACAGGCCAAAATGCCCAAAAACGATTGTTTATCTTTTTCATTTTCAATTTTCTTATTGATCATTGGTAATTCCCGAATAAGTCCCCCGAAGAAGTCGGGACAGGCGGGACGCGTGATCATTTATCATTGCCTTTTATGTACATATATAGCGAAGTGCCAAAGTGGGTGGATGTTTTGAAAAAATATTTTTTAACTCAAATTATTTCAATGCGTTACAAGCGAAAATATTTTTAAAAATGTTTCAGATTTATAAATAATGCGTACTGCTTTTATTTATTTTCAATTTCAAATGGCCTGGTCGTGGAACTGTTGCCTGATGACAAACCGAATATATAATTGCCAGGAGTAAGGCTGCCAATATTGATCATATTGGAATTTATACCTATGATAGAATTGAATTTATGTTCCAATACGACCTTGCCATTGATATCGCAGATGGCAATATTGAACGTTTCTGTATAATCTGTATAAAAACTGTAGTTCAACAAATTTTGTGCAGGATTGGGATATAGGTTTAACCGTGAAATACTTTTGTTATCATCGTTGTCAATCCAGGATTTGAAAGTAACAACGATAGTATCTGATATATTACATTTCCCTACTTTGAGTGTAGCCCAATAAGTTCCAGACTGGCTAACCTGGATGGAATCACCAACTGCACCCGTGGACCAGGTCGTAGCCGGATAGCCGGAGCGAAGCGTCAGAGTTTTGCCTTTTGCGAGGGTGGTATCATTGCCAAGGTCTATTTTGTAACCGCCTACTCCACCAATGTGAAAGGTGTCTATAATAACGCAGGAGCCATTACTAACCCTTACCCAATATTTGCCGGGACCGACGGTTTTTGTGCGGCCTGTATCTCCACTGCTCCAGAAATATTGTGCACCTGGGTTGTCTGCATCGAGGGTTATAGTTTCCCCGGTGCAGAGTGTTGTATCCATTTTTACCCTATCAAGGCCTCTACTGACGTCCACTATGCGCGTAAATGTATCCATAATGCCAGCATAGTTCCATGCTATAAGGTGCACTATATATTCTCCCGGGGTTTTATAGAAATGGATACCTGTTCTTTGGGTGGAGGTATCAGCGGTTCCTGAAGTACTATCCCCGAAATCCCAATGAAATGATGGACTGGAAAGGTTCTGAAAAGGGGTAAAAACAGTAGAATTGTTATTGCAAAAACCTGAAATGGTATAAGGCTGTAAGTACATGGAAGAAGTAAGCGCTTGCCAGTCAGGTTGGCTATAATCTGGCGCTACATAAACGGGTGTTACCACTGAAGCTACATTAATTGTTTGGGTATCATTGATAGCAGAACTACATGCCCAGTCATAGCCTTTTGTGGGCGGTATGGTTGGCCAGACTATAGAGTTTAATTGGCGGTCGAAGAGATATAAACTGCTGTTGTCTATATTGCCTGTGTTTTGGTCAAAGTTTAGGGTTGAAACAATATATCCCCCATTCCTTAGAGGAAGAAACGATTCAGTTTCCTGAAGCCAATCCTTGTTGATAATGGATTCTTTAATAATGTTATAATTTTGATCATACATCCGCAAAGATGTGAAAGATGTATCAGCTGTTCTCGTTTGAACAAGGTTACAAACAATAAGCGTGTCTTGGTGAGAAATGGAATATAACGGCCCTAAATAATCAAGCTTTTCAGTCGTATCATAGCGAATATTACCCATTTCTATAAGGTCGTTGTTAAAGGATGAAAACATAGCCTGTCTTCTCCCGCTATTTTGAAATACTGCACATGCCTGCCTTAGAGTATTTCCACTGAATGCCAAAGGCCCCACGCCATTATAAACCTGATTATAACCAATTATTGTTCTGTTTAATGGATTTAAAGAAGTATCTACCGACCGCACACCTGAAAATGCATATTCCGTAGTGGTATCTGCATCTATGGAAATATAAATGGACTGGACAAGATACAAAGTGTCTGAATTTAGATTCTGGTATAACATGCCGGCATTTCCCTCGAAAGAATTGTAATGTAGAATATTTCCATTTTTGTTGAACTTAATCAATGTAACAGGTTTACGTAAATGATCGTCATAACCATTTATATCTTCAGCACACATATAATAGTCATTTTTACTAACAATGACATTTACAGGCCCAGCCCCTTCATGTGCTGATTTAATATACTTGGCCCATTCTATGTGCGAACATTTATCAAATTTTAGCAACGCGATATTGCCACTTGTGTCTATACTTGTATTGTTTACGGGATGGTTATAAACAGTGGTTGCCAAAACGAAGCCCGAATCATTGGTGTTGACAATGCTTTGTATAAATGATATATTATTAAATGTCTTTTCCCAAAGCACTTTTCTTTCTGTAGAATACTTGATGAGATACACAGGGGTATTGTTTGTGTCGTCGAAAATTTGGACGAGGATACCCCCATCATAGGTTTCGTCCATTACACTGACTAATTTACCAGGATATTTATTGAAAAGCCACTCATTTTGGGCGGCAATTCTCTGTAAAAAGAAAAGCATAAAAAATGCCAACAAGAAAACGACTTTAAACGCCCCACTGCCATCCCGCTCTCGTTGGTGTTCCGTCAGTGAAACTTCATCATCAAAAATCCGCCCTTGTTTGGTATTGTCACCAACAAGTCTACTCACAATCAAACTCTCATATTCAAAATTCATCTCTATAATATGTCAAAAAACCAAAATCATCCATCCCAGTATATAGAGCCTTGCTCCCGGCGCTCCCCAAGGTTCTATATTCCAGTGTGTAGAATGTTTTCTTATTCCAAAGATAGAGAAAAGACTTGTTGGTGACAACACCGAACAAGGGCAGGGAAATGGAACGCCAACAAGGGCACAATTGACTTACTGAAAATGGTTATAATGGGTAGCTATTTCTCCACGTAGGTTTTCAACGAGGTTCCAATGATCTGATTCCATCCCTCAATAAAATTTGCTTTTGCAAAATCGGGATTATCAGGGAAGGTTTCAAGCCCGGAATGTGTGAGTTTCAAAAGTGTTTTATCATCATTTTCAGCCAGTTCGAAACTCACTTCTGAGAGGCCTTCATAACCCTCATATCGCCAGCTGTAGGCAAGTTTTTTACCAGGGATAACTTCCGTGATTTTGCAAACATGATGGTAAACTCTGTCATCCGGACCACCGTCAAACCGAAACTCAAATCCGACTTCAGGCCTGAAAGATTCCAGGTTGAAATACCATTTTTTCATCTGATCATTATCGGTGAGCGCCTGCCAGACTTTATCAATGGGAGCTTCCAGGAGATTTTCAATAATTATCGGTTCATTCTTCATACTGTGACCATATTTATGAAAAAGCCATTCCCAATCTGTATTTTATCCAGGAAACCAATCCTTGCTACTCAAAGTTAATCTCAGTACTATCACCCAGGTTGAGGCTTTGGCTTAACCCACGAAGCGAAGCTTCATTGCCGATGAGGGAATCATGAAGCACTGCATTTCTGAGTTCTGCATCTGAGCCGATGATAGATTCCCTGAGAACACAATTCTCAACAATGGTCCGCGCCCCGATGGATACATTTGGCCCAATAATGGAATTATGTATCCGGCAGCTTTTGTCAATATTCACCGGCTGTATAATGATGGTATTTTCGAAGTTCAGGTCTTGGGTAACGAGTTCAGCTTTCTTCAACAGTATGGCATTGGTTTCAAGCAAAGCATCTTTTTTTCCGCAGTCGAACCAGTTTTCTACATTATAGTTCACAAACTTATACCCGTTATCGATCATGCGCATCATGGCATCGGTAAGCTGGAACTCATTTTTGGTTCTTATGTTATGATCCACAATATATTGCAGGGATTCCATCAAAGCAGCAACTTCATTTATTTTGTAGATTCCCACGATGGCAATATTTGAAACCGGGATAGCCGGTTTTTCAACAAGCCTGGTAATAAAATTGTCAGCGCCAAGCTCTACCACACCAAAACGTCGTGGGTCTTCCACTCTTTTGGTCCCAATGGTAGAATAGGGTATCTGCATCAGTCCATTCATGTTAACGTCAAATATGGTGTCACCCAAAGCGATCAGCAACTGGTCTTCACCTTCCAGGTGTTCCCTTGCCATCCATATAGCATGACCTATCCCTTCCCTAACGGTCTGCATGATAAAGATGGAATTGATATGCCTGTAATTATCTTCTACATAGGTTTGTATCTTTTCACCGAGGTAACCAATAATAAAGACAAAATCCTTAAAGCCCGCTTCAATAAGGCTGTCAATAATATGCGCCAATATCGGCTTTCCCGCAACCGGGATCAGAGATTTCGGCTGGGTATGGGTATGTGGCCTTAAACGGGACCCGATACCTGCTACGGGGATAACTGCTTTCATCTATTTAATGCTTCTTATTTATTTAGAGGTCTTTAAATTGTTTCAATCCGCCATTCTTTTTTCATATTCACCGGTAGACAACATGACAAGGGTGCATGCTATAACTGTTTGAATATTATTTTTTTTGGCTAATTTTTCAAGCTCGGGATTTTCTGTTCCCGGGTTAAAGATAATCCTGTGCGGGCGAAGCCCGGTTATATAATCATACCAGCCTTTCTGGATTGTCGGATTAATGTACAATGTCACCGTATCAATGTCTTTCAATTCGGGAAAACCATTGAGAATGACCTTCCCATTGATCTCACCCTTTTTTATGCCCACCGGCACAACTTCATGCCCATGATGAACCAGGCTCATTACAGCCTTATAGGCGTATCTGTCAGGATTTGGCGAAGCGCCAAGAACGAGGGTTTTCATTTCAGGCGCAAATTTAAACGATTCCGTTTGAAGTCAGTCATTTCTGAAACATTTGGTTCAACGGATCAGCTAAAAGTAAACAAAAGATTGCCTGTAAAATTCCAGAATACGGTAATACCGGTCGCCATCAGCTTTGCAACATAGAAATTCTGCTTCCGGTTGTGGTGTACATAATACAACACTGTGGTATTTATGCCTAACCCTATCAGCGCCACCACGATAAACTTACTATATTGAATAAGAACACCAGGATCGTTGCTGTGAAAGGTCCATACCCTGTTTATAAAATAATTGGCCGTTGCTGAAATGGTAAATCCCATGGCATTCGATAAATATTTGTGCGCTTTCAGCACTTCCTTAAAAAAATAAGTGATACTGAAATCAATGACCATCCCTATAAATCCGGCAACTCCAAACCGCAAAAATTTGAAAACGAATTCCTGGATATTAAAATTTTTCATCTGTTTGTAATTCTGGTTACTTCGTTTGTTTTATCCGGATTATTTCTCCCTGTTTATAAGTGTTTCAGCAACATTTTTCAAGGTTTGCTTTTGCGCTTCATTTACATTTACCTTGCCAAGACTCTCCATGGCCTGGCTAAAATACTTTTCACGGGCTTCTTCTGCCTGTTGTTTGATTGACAACGCATTATATAAGGCTATTGTTCGGCTTAATTTGCTTTCTCTTGGTATTGATTGATCAGAAGCTAATGTTTTCAGTTCGTCAAGTGTTGTCCCTTTTGCAGTTTCAAAGGCTTTAACGGCCAGGTATGTTTTTTTGTTTGAAGCAATATCCCCCCCCGATGGTTTTACCTATTGTGCCCGATAGTCCGTAGGTATCGAGTATATCGTCCTGAACCTGGAAAGCAATCCCTGCATTCAAACCAAACTCATACATATTTCCGGCATCTTCGGCGGTGCTTCCTGCAATGAGGGCTCCCATTTTCATGCTTCCCGCAAAAAGCGCTCCTGTTTTCCTGGCTATCATATCAATATAAGCGTCTATTGTTACATCAGCAGTATTTTCAAAGATCATGTCCAGCTGTTGTCCTTCACAAACTTTTTTAGCACTTTCATTAAACAATTGCAGCACCGCGTGCAATTTATCAGAACTTACATCACTGAGCAATTCATAGGCAAGTACAAGCATCACATCTCCTGATAGAATGGCCGTTTCTTCATTCCATTTTTCGTGCACTGTGGGCTGACCTCTTCTAATAGCAGAATGATCCATGATATCATCGTGAACCAATGTAAAATTATGAAACATTTCGATAGCAAGGGCAGGTTTTATAGCTGCCTTCATATCACCTCCGAACATTTCATTTGAAAGCATGGTCATCACCGGCCTTATTCTTTTGCCACCAAGATCCATCATGTATTTTACAGGTTCATATAGTGATGCGGGGTTTTGTGGCAATGACAGACTTTTTATTTCATCTTCAATCAAACCTGTATAAAAAGAAATGCTGTTCATGCAAAATTTGCTGCAATATTATTCAGATACCGGGCAAAGGTAATGTGTAATTGATAAAAAGGGTAGCTTAGTATGCCGAAATGGGAAACAGCATGAAGCATATTAACTGGTTTGTGTACTGACAAAAGAATGGCTGGTTAAATAAGTTTGAAATCTTCTTCACTTATCGCAACCACTGATTTTACCTGGGGTACTGCCCTGCAAATGGCATCTTCTATTCCGGCTTTCATTGTCATGGCACTCATAGAACAGGAACGACACTGACCCAGAAGCCTGATTTTAACCGTCATATCGTCTTCCACATCAATCAATTCCACATCACCGCCATCCGCACGCAAAAAATCGCGCATGGTTTCAAGTGCTTGTTCAATCTGAACCAATAAAGCTGATTTCTGAAGTATATCCATGAATTGAATCTGAGACGAAGTTACAACTATTTATAATAATACTAAATAACAGGACACCTTTAAAAACCGGTTTTTTATCGCCTCATCCTTTGTCCTTCTCCTGAAGTAGAAGGGAATAAGGTGGTTTTTAAAGGCGTAAAATAGTTAATTCGCAACGGTCTCTTTAACTTCAGCGAGTGCACTTGTTGCATTTAATACCGCCATTTGTTGTGCCACGCGTTCTGCCATCTGGATGAATTCGGTTTTAATCATCGGATTGTCCTGCATTATGGCCGGAACCCCATTGTCAACTTCTTCGGCAAGGCTTTGGAACAAAGGCAAATGACCCAGTACCTGCAATCCATATTCCGAAGCCAGTTCTTCCGCTCCGCCTTTGCCAAAAATATGGTATTTGCTTCCAGGTAATTCAGCCGGACTGAAATAACTCATATTTTCAACTATACCGAGAATAGGTTTGCTGATGGCCGGCATGCGGAACATTTCTATACTCTTGCGGGTATCCGCTACGGCAACTTGCTGCGGGGTAGTAACAATTACAACTGCAGACAATGGAAACTGCTGTGCCAGTGTCAGATAGATATCTCCTGTTCCGGGAGGCATATCTACCACCAGGTAGTCGAGTTCGCCCCAGGCCACATCCATCATCAGTTGACGAAGTGCCGTAGTGATCATCGGACCACGCCATACCAGGGCCTGTTTTTCATCAATTAATAATCCTACTGACATGGCTTTGATGCCATATTTTTCAATCGGGTTGATGATCATTTTATCCCCCTGTTTAGACACATCCGGTCTTATTGTTCTTAATCCGAGCATGGTAGGCAAGGATGGTCCATATATATCAGCATCGAGCAGCCCGGTTTTGGCACCCATCATCGAAAGGGCTATCGCCAGGTTCGTTGCCACGGTTGATTTACCCACACCGCCCTTGCCAGAAGCAACAGCGATAATATTTTTAATGCCGGAAAGCGCATCGCCGGTGGTTCTTTTTTGAGTGGTAACCATTGAATCGATGATCACATTCACTTCCAGGTCTTTATCCACCAAATGATGAATGGCATTGATACATGCATTTTTGATCATCTCCTTCAGTGGACAAGCTGGGGTAGTGAGTACCAGCCTGAAGGTTACTTTATTATCTTCAATGGTAAGGTCCTGCACCATGCCCAGGGTAACGATATCCTTTTTCAAATCAGGATCATCCACATTCGACAAAGCCTGGAGAATTTTATCTTTCATGTTCTTACTTTTATTTAAGCCGGTTCCAACCAGCGCAAATTTCGGCAAAAAAAACAGGAATATGGCATTAGTTAAGTTATGATCTCTTCATCTTCCTTCATCTCTGTCAGATCCAGCTTGCGCAATTCTGGTGCCCGCCAGGCTGTAACGCCAACAACCCCAAGGGTCATCAGCCCGCCGAAAATCACAGAGGGAATGATCCCCATCAGCCGCGCTGCCACACCCGATTCTACGGCTCCTATTTCGTTGGAAGACCCTATAAATATGCTGTTTACGGCAGATACCCGTCCCCGCATATGATCAGGGGTTTTTAGTTGTAAAGTTGTGTTCCGGATCACTACACTTACATTGTCAAATATCCCGCTCAGTACCAGCAATCCAATTGATAATGGGAAACTTTTGGAGATCCCGAAAAAAATCATACAAAGTCCAAAGCCAAATACGCAAAAAAGCAGGTTTCTTCCTGCATTTTTTTTCTGGGGGATATAAACCATTACAATCGCAACCATTACAGATCCGAAAGCCGGGGCGGCTTTTAACAGCCCGAGGCCCACAGCATTGGTATGCAAAATATCATTGGCAAAAAATGGTAATAAAGCTACAACCCCACCAAACAATACGGCAAATAAATCAAGGGTCAATGCCCCGAGAATGATCTGGCTCCTGAAAACGAATTTGATCCCGGATAGAATACTTTCACGAAGCGATTCATTCACAATAGGTTTTGGTGATGGTCTCGACTTGATAAAAAACAAAAACATCAGGATGCTGATGAGTAGAAACGCACATGCAACACCATAAGATGGGCCCGAAGAAAAATGCGCATAGCATAATCCTCCAAGTGCCGGTCCGAGTACAGCTGCAGTTTGCCACACCGAACTGTTCCATGTAGCAGCACTGGCATATAAGTCCCTGTTTACCAATTGCCCAAGTAAACTAAAAGTAGCAGGGCCCAGAAAACCTCTTGCAAAACCTATGATGAAAACCAAACCATAGATTGACAAAAGTCCATACGTATTAATAAAACTCCTAAGGTCATAAGTCATCCCAATCAATGCGATGGTTGCGAACAGAACAAGGATATTGGCAATAATAATAATATTGCGCCGGTTGCGACGGTCTGCAACATGCCCGGCATAGAGGGCAATAGAAATAATAGGGATAGCCTGTGCAAGCCCGATAAAACCAATAAGAAGCGGATTTTTAGTCAGCTCATATACTTGCTGGTAGACGATAATATCAATCATCTGGAAAGCCAGTATCATAAAAATACGGCCGATTAGAAATACCCGAAATTCTCCTACCCGTACAGCAGCATACGGATCATGTTTTTCTGTTTTCGGATCTGATTTAATTTTCAGGGGCATTCAAGGGATTCAACGCTGCAAATCTATTCTTTTCAGGTTATAATTGATTTTTCTAATTCATTATTTTCCTTTGCCTTCAATACCTTCTTTGGCCAAAGGTGTATCCGAATAAGTTTTGTAAATATGGGTTAAATCAATATGCGCCGAAGGGCAGGATTGAGGATCAACCTGGTGATTATTAGCGTCGAACAAAACATGTATCGTCTTTACATATTTGCCTGTGCTGTCGTAATATTGGGTAACAGAATTCGTTAATGAACCTCCTGTACAATCGCTATGTGTGAATACCTCAAAATACCTGTAGGCAAGTATTTTGCCGTTGTAATAATAATTATCGTATTCAATATTAGAAGCATTTGGTCCTGAAACAGGTGTTTCCGCATATTCAGCGGGTTCTCCCTTGTATGATACAACGTTCACTGTACTTTCGATACCGTCGGGCCAATGCCCGGAATTTGTTACAGCCCGGAATTTTGAATGACCGGAAATTTTTGC
>Ga0207008_10251_pt1 | contig 13791 bp, 14 predicted proteins | sample Alteio_BWMinCont_83_FD_153489 | JGI IMG/M metagenome (GOLD analysis project Ga0207008, IMG submission 153489) | Enriched cells from forest soil in Barre Woods Harvard Forest LTER site, Petersham, Massachusetts, United States -... | ecosystem: Environmental > Terrestrial > Soil > Temperate forest >... | reverse complement strand
AGAGCACATCGAAAAATAGGGTAATGGTCTTGATATGAACATCTTCCAGATCACTCACATATTGTTTTCGTGCTTCCTGGTAATAAAGTGGCTCTATGCGTTTTTGCCATTTGAGATCATTGTAGGTAAGCACCGGCTGACTGTAAGAAATATTGACTGGAGTTGATAAATAAGAAACGGCATTTGAATTAAACAGATCAATGCGTTGCAGCCCTGAGTTTAGAGAAAAAGCTCCGCCCGTTAATCCAAGTTGCTGGGTGAGAGAAAGGTTTACAGATGAAGTTGCAAGGCTTTGAGGCACAAAGGCATCACTGCCATCAGGCAAAATGATCTGGGTATATGACCTCGTAATATTAAACGGGTTTGCTGCAAGGCTTAATGCGGGGAGATAAGCAGCCTGGTAATAGCGATAGCGCCAATAACTCTGACGGTATTTTGTTTTGGCCAGAAGTGCATCGGGACTCTGCTTTTCAGCCATTGCCAAAGCATCCTGCATGTTGATCCGGTATATTTTCTGGGCATTGCAGTAATTGCCTGGTAATAAAAAGCATAGCAGGCAAATAATAGCATAAATGTACAGATTGCCTGAATCATGAGGCCTGATTTTTTTAAGCATATTTGTAAAGTCCTTTTAGGTTTGTTTATGTATCCTTTTTCAAATCAATGGGACCTCTAAAAACTTACCTATTACCTTCTCCTTGAGGAGAAGGATTAAGGATGAGGCTATAAAAAGCGTTTTTAGAGGTTCCCTTCAACGCAATTCAAATATAAGTACATATAACGGCACAGCCGGTTCATTAGCACAATCATAGAAAAGTTTTTTTGGGATGGGGAATAGGGGAGCCAGAGGCTCAAAGCTTATTCGTCCTTAGCCTGGAGGCTAAAGACAGCTACAAAAATATTTAGTCGAAGGGAAATATTTTATTAGGTCGGGGAGGTAATTTGTGGTTCTTATACCTAAAGCTATCTCCGATATTGTCCTTAATAAATTTATCATATTCGGCAGGGCCAAGGTTGGCCAGAATACTGCATTGCCTTTTGTAGAGATCATTATAATAATCGATCTTCTTGTTGGTAAGAATAGATCCTTCCGGAATAATATTTTCAGCATCTGTTGCGTACTCATCATTAGCTTTACTGATTGTCCATTTGATACCGTTTGTATCAGTTCTCAACAAAAAGATAAATTTGCCTTTTATCTTATAGCCATCGAAAATCACAATCAAACGCCCTCTTTTCAATCCAGATTCAAACTGTTTTTCTAATTCTTTTATATTTCGTACACCTGGAATTGAAAAAAGGCCTTCGTCATGGTGAAGAACAGCTCCTTCACCTTCTCCAATCAAAATTGTTCCTTCCCGTCTGAAGGCATTCATAAAATGATCACCAACTTGTACTCCTTCTGCAAACATTTCCGGATCCATAGACAGGCCTGGCTTCACAGCGAAACTTTTAAGTATGGAATTCTTAAATTGTAGTCTTATATCATAATGTAATTTTGCTGTTTTTGCATCATGCTCTTTGATGCAGAATTTTAAAGCGTTTTTACCTTCAATGAAAGATGTCCCATCTCCAAAAAAAACTAAGTTGCGTTACGTTGACGGCCATGACTAATACATTGTTGATTAGAGCCCAAATTTAAAAAAATCTGAGATTAAATAAAGTAAATCGATGAAAGCGAGTAGGGAATTAAGAATAGAATAAAAAAACCTTGTGCGGAGGCTTAATAAATTCCCTGTCTGTGACCGACTTCGATGATAACTATCTTTAGCACGTCTTTTTCAATAATATAGATAATCCTATATGCGGCATCAAACTTAAACCGATAGCGATTTTCATATCCTTGCATTTTTTTTGAGTCATGTGAATAAGGATTATTTGAAATGGTTTCCATTGCCAATACAAATTTCTTATAAATGTGATTTGGAAGACGCCTGATCTGCTTTTCTACAGACTTCTTAACAACTATAACAAACAAGGTTATTTCTTTTTTTGAAGATTTCTTCGTTTGTCCTCACGCTCCTTAATGACTTTCCAATCTACCTCTTCCTCGTCGAGTTTTGAATCTACTATAAGGTTATCAATAATATCCTCAAGAAGATCACCGTGTTTATCCATGTTAAAAATTGCTTTTCTTGGATGACCTTTTGAATCTTTTTCTATTTTAAGTCCTTTTACAGCCATATTAGATGCTTGTTATGCAAATATAACAACTTTTGGAAATGAATTGGTTCTATAATGGTATTCTCTTAAACTATTGTGGAGCCAGAGGCTCCGGGCTTATTGGTCCTTAGCCCGGAGGCTAAGGACAGCGGGATGGTTTGGTAAGAGTGTTTATGGAGCCTGAGGCTCCGGGCTTATTCGTCCTTAGCCCGGAGGCTAAGGACAGCGTGAATAAAAATTTAGTACATTTGGTTCAGATTCTTAAAACATTTAATTATGAGCATGATTGCTAATTTACTGCGAGTATCGGATAACGAGCTAAAGTCTTTTCTTATTGATAGTGCTTTACTTGAAAAAAGGGTATATCCAGATGAAATTAACAATGATGATAAAAGTTGTATTGATCTTGATAAATCATGGGACGGTATATTTTATTGTTTAACAGGTTTTGGAACATCTTCTATTGATAAAGTTGCACAACCAAAATCGTGGATTATTCTAGGAGATCATATCGTAGATGAGAATCAGGATCTTGGTTATGGTTTTGCAACTTATGCAACTCCAGAAGAGGTTAAAGCTATAAATTTATTTTTGCAGAACATTACTGAAACAAATTTTACAAGTGGTTTTAACCCACAAAAAATGCTTGATTCTGAATTATATCCTCAAATATGGGATGATGATGATGCAATTGACTACCTTATAGAATACTTCAATGTTATGAAAGATTTCTATAAAAGTGCCGCAGATAAGGATGAAGCCGTAATAACTTTTTTTAATTAAGTAGAAAGACCCGCCATCCTTAGCCTCCAGGCTAAGGACTCTCAAGCTTCCAGCCTCTGGCTGGCAATCCCCTAATTCACCACCAGTTCCACTTCCCTTATCGCGGTCAATTCCCTGATCAACTCATTATTAGGCTGTAGCTTGTATTTACCTGCCTGCAAAAGCAGGTTTATATTTTCTTCGGGAGAAACGACTTGAATTTTTAAAGGCACTTGTCCGGGATGGCGGGTAAAGATGGCGTTGAGTTGATCATTGAGGATATTGTCAATATGGTTTAATCCGATTTGAAGGGTTAGCTTTTTGGTGGCGCGTTCGGCCATTTCTGCCAGCAAAATAACATCCAACCAAACGGTTTCCATTTCTGAACTGCCATTGAAACGCGGTTTACGTTCGCCTTTCAACACGATCAGTTTTCCTTCCTGGAGCATGTGCTGGTATTTCAAAAACTCTGCGGACCGCCAGAAACGCAGTTCAGCACTGCCGCTGAAATCTTCGATGGTTACAATACCGTAGTCATTGTTATTCTTGTCTTTACGTACAATAAGTTTGGTCACAATTCCACCTATGGCAATCGTTCTGCCTGCGAAGTTTTCATAATCAACACAATGGCAGTTCATGAATTTTTCCATCTCAAAACGGTATTCATCCAGCGGGTGACCGGAGATAAAGAACCCAACCATTTCCTTTTCTTTCTTGAGCATTTCAATACGGTTCCAGCGCGCGCAATCCACTATTTTTGGTTGCTGTATAAAGTGAGAGTCCCCGCCTCCAAAAAGGGATTGCTGACTGCCTGCCTTATCACTCTGGAAGTTGGCGCCGTATTTTAAGATCTTCTCCAGTTGACTCATGTTATCGCCCGGCACCACGTAAAAATATTGTGCCCGGTGAAACTCCTCAAATGTATCAAAAGCGCCGGCCTGTGCCAGGCTTTCAAAGGTCTTTTTGTTTACTGTTCTGAGATTTACCCGTTCGGCAAATTCAAAAATATCTTTAAATGGTCCGTTCTCGTCACGCTCCATAATCATGGCTTCTACAGCTGCCTCACCCGCGCCTTTAATAGCTGCCATCCCGAACCTGATCTTGCCCTCCCTGTTCACATCAAAAAACAGGGAACTCTCATTGATATCAGGTCCCAAAACAGGTATTTTCTGTTTGTTGCATTCATCCATGAAAAAGGCGATCTTCTCAATATTGCTCATCGAATGCGTCAGAACCGAAGCCATATATTCAGCCGGGTAATTCGCTTTAAGATAACCGGTTTGATACGCCACTACAGAATACGCCGCCGCATGGGAACGGTTAAACCCGTATTCGGCAAACCTTTCCATCAAGTCAAAAATCTCGTTGGCTTTGGGAGCATCAATATTGTGTAGGGTCTTTGCGCCTTCTACAAATTTGACACGCTCTGCGGCCATCTTCATTTTGTCCTTTTTCCCCATCGCCCGCCTAAGCAAATCCGCGCCCCCAAGCGAGTAACCTGCAATGATCTGTGCCGTTTGCATGATCTGTTCCTGGTACACCATAATCCCGTAGGTATTCTGCAGAAGACCGGTTAAAAGTTCATGAGGATATTCGATCTTTTCCCTGCCTTGTTTCCGGTTGATAAACGAAGGGATATTGTCCATCGGCCCCGGACGATAAAGGGCATTCATGGCAATAAGGTCTTCTATATTGGTCGGCTTCAGGTCTTTGAGATACTTTCGCATCCCGTCACTTTCAAACTGGAAAGTACCGATGGTATCTCCCCGCTGATATAGTTCAAAAGTTTTCAGATCATCCAGCGGAATCTGGTCGATATCGATATCCGTCGTATGATTTTTCTTGATCATTGCCAGGGCATCTTTGATGATGCTGAGGGTTTTGAGACCCAAAAAGTCCATCTTCAACATCCCGGCAGATTCCACCAGTTTTCCATCAAACTGCGTAACCCTTAGCGGAGAATCTTTGGATGTAGAAACAGGGATATAATTTGTGATATCGTCCGGCGCAATAATGACCGCTGATGCATGGATACCCGTATTTCTGATAGAACCTTCCAGTGTTTCGGCCAGCCGCAAAATTTTGGCCTGCAGGTCATTACCCTGTTTTATTTTTTTGAGATCGGGAACATCTTCATAGGCCTTTTTCAATGTGGTGCCTGGTGCTTCAGGTACCAACTTGGCAAGCATATTTGCTTCGGAAAGAGGAAGGTCGAGTACACGTGCCACATCCTTAATGGCAGATCGTGCCGCCATGGTACCAAAGGTAATGATCTGCGCAACCTGGTTACGGCCGTATTTCTCTACGACATAGTCTATGACTTTATCGCGACCTTCATCATCAAAGTCAATATCAATATCGGGCATGGTTACCCGTTCCGGATTCAGGAATCGCTCAAAAAGAAGACTGTATTTGATCGGGTCAATATTGGTAATCCCGATACAATACGCTACTGCCGAACCTGCCGCGGAACCACGTCCCGGCCCGACGGCGACACCCATATTTTTTCCCGCTACAATGAAATCCTGCACGATAAGAAAATATCCCGCAAAGCCCATAGTCTTAATGGTATGCAACTCAAAATTGAGTCGTTCTTCTATTTCAGGAGTAAGTTCTGAATATCTTTTATGAGCCCCTTCAAAAGTGAGGTGGCGAAGGAATTCATCCGGGTCGGTAAAGTTAGTTGGAAGTGCAAAATGCGGGACCAGGATATCCCTGCCCAATTTGAAATGTTCTATTTTGTCAACGATGTCATTGGTATGATCAATAACCTGTGGAATGTCTTTGAACAATTCCGACATTTCAGCCTGGGTCTTGAAATAAAACTGGTCATTCGGGAAACCGAACCTAAACCCTTTTCCATCACCAACCGGGGTGGCCTGCAACTCACCTGTATTCACGCATAACAAGATGTCATGCGCCGACCAATCATCCTGTTCAATATAGTGACTGTCATTGGTTGCAATGGCTTTGACATTGTACTTGATGGCCCACTTCAGCAGGATCTGATTTACATCCTCCTGGCTTTTGCCGCTTCCGTCAAGATCCTTTAAACCATGCCTTTGTAGTTCTATATAATAATCTTCCCCAAAGATATCCAGCCACCATTTGAATGTCTTTTCGGCCTCTTCTTCAGATTCGTGAATGATGGCCTGTGGCACTTCAGCGCCGATGCAACAGGTAGTGGCAATTAGTCCTTTATGGTATTGGAGGAGGAGTTTTTTATCTATTCGCGGCCACTTGCTATACATTCCTTCAGTATACCCGTAGGAGCAAAGCTTGCAAAGGTTTTTATAGCCCTCATGGTCTTTGGCTAATAGCAACTGATGGTATCGGTTGTCTTTATCTGCCTTGGTAAATTCTTTTCTTGTCAGATCATCCACTACATAAAACTCACAACCTACAATAGGTTTGATCCCGTTCTTATTTGCCTCTGCTACGAAATTGAAAGCGCCAAACATGTTGCCATGATCCGTAAGCGCCATAGCCTTCATGCCATCGGCTTTGGCTTTTTGCATCAATCCGGCAATGCTTGCGGCCCCATCCAGCAGGGAATATTGGGAGTGTACGTGGAGATGGGTGAAATCCATAGAAACTTGTGATTAGAAATTTGAAATTTGGGGCTTACTCATGTGTGTGAGATTTGTTCAGATGTATAATTTATTATTATTCTTCATTATGGAGTCGTTGGGAAAAGCGTCATTGCGGGCGGCTTGACCCCGGATCACGTTCGGGGCTCAGCCAGACCCGCAATCCCGTAAATTACGTTCCAAACATCATCAAAGTACCATGGTATTTTTCATTTCAAACCTAATAGATTTTCATCAGACGGCGAAACAAGTTTATGAACAAAAAGTGGGAAAGATTGGTGCGTTATAAAAACACCTGAAGCAAAGAATTTGAAAAGTTAGATATCTTTATCTCCCTGCCTTCGGATCGTATTTTATAGAGGCAAAATAATAGAGCATCACCATACGGCTGTACCTGTATGTAAGTGGAGTCAAAATAATAAGGGAAACGATAATGACGCTCATCGTTTGCAATATGGGAGGATCAGTCACCAACATGAAATCTAAAAGGACTGCTATTCCCACAATGAATACAGTTATAAAATAACTGACATACATGCTGCCCCAGAAAAATCCAGGCTCTATCTCATATTGCTGACCACAAACGGGGCAATGCTCATGCATTTTCATAAAACCAAGGCTAAAAGTAGGGTTTTTAAAAACGCGTCCTTTGTGACAATGAGGACATTTGAGCGACCAGAAGGGAGTCAAAGTAATAAGTGGTTAGTGATAAGTGGTAAGTGAAAATCCAATTCGTAATTGCTATCGCGAGACTTCGTGTTCATAATTCCTGATTCGTAATTCTCTTCTTCTTTCTGCTGTTTTTGTACCAGAGTATGCCAATGACGCTCACGACCGCATAAGGCATTGTCAGAAGCATTAGAATACCTTTGTTTAAACCTAAACCGGCTTTTTCATTTGCACTTTTGGTGCTGTTGGCTACATTAGAGGCGCATACCGAGCATTGTGCTGAAACATTATATGTCAATAACATAGCCATGCTTACAAATAATGCAAATACAACTCGTTTTACTGAAATATTCATTCTAATCATTTCCATTATTCACTTCAAAGATCGGAAAATTCAAGGAGAATGGAATATATTTTTGTGGCTGCGCGAGGATGTCTAAATCGGATAATAAGGAGATATCATAAGATAAACAATTACACCGGTTACACTTACATAAAGCCAGACAGGGAAGGTGAGTTGACCCATTTTACGGTGTTTTTTAACTTGTTTTTTCCATATCCTGAATAAGGTAAGTAAAGTCATGGGTACGATGGCAGCTGCCAATAGGATATGCGTAATGAGAATGACATAATAGAAATACCTGATATTGCCTACTTGCAATTTTTCCATAGCATCCAGGTGACCATCATGGTTCAGATCACCGAAAATGGTTTCAGGTGCCTGAGCGTGATAGAGTATGTATGATACAAGAAAGGCAATTGAAAAGCAGAAGGCGGTAAGCATGCAGAAACGGTGGATCTTCCATTTTTTGTTGCGGATAAAAATATATCCCACCGTTATGAGTACGGCGACAGATCCGTTCAGAAAGGCATTGAGCTTTGGAAGAAAATAAATGCGCGCATTGAATGTAGTAACAGTCTGTGCATTATAGATCAGCAATGCCACAACAGCAATTACGACAAGTGATACAGCAATGATTATCCCGATCCAGGTACGGTCGGTGTATTTATTTAGAAGTTTTTCCTGCATAATAAACAAACAAAGTATGGGCATCCTCAATAACGCCTTCTACGTTATCATCATCGATTCCAATGTATTTCCCCCTAATGTGGCCTTCTTTATCAATCAATAAAAACACAGGGCTGTAGGGTGGGGTAGCCTGCTTTTTAACGATATCACTGTTTTTAAGCAGGAATCCGTTGTTCCCGAGAAGGTTTACGACTGAATCTGCAGGTGCTGTCAATAAATGCCATTGATAAGTTTTAATAGTGTTGTCTTTAGCAAACGTCATTAAATCTGACTGAGAGACAGCCGGTTCATCGAGCATAATCGATAAACATCTGAATTCTTTATCATTTCGGAAACGTTCCTGTACTTTTTTCAGATTATCAGTAAGTTTACTGGCCGCAACCTTATTACTCATGGCGAAGAAGTTCACCACATATATTTTCCCTTTCAAACTATCAGATCCATAAGGTCTGTTGTTTTGATCAAGGAAACTGAAAGAAGGAATGCTATGCCTTAGTGTATCCCCATTAGGAGCAAATCCGGCAATAGTACCGTAATAAGGAAGTTCCTTATAGGTGTTTTTACCAAACTTGAATAGTAATATAACTATAACAGGCGCCATAAACAGTATAATGAATACCGGGAAAACGCGCCTGAAACGAGATGGCTTTATCATTTATTAACGGAACGAACCGGTTCCTTCTATAATGAGCAGGGTAATAAGGTACATGATAAATAGAAGCGGAAGCAATACGGTATAAATCATATTGATACGCTCCATTTTAAGGTGCATGAAATATCCTACAATATAAAACGCTTTTAAGACAGTTAAACCAAGGAATATACCAACCACTGCTGTGTTCGGGATCAATCCGTTTGGATGCAATTCAGATTGGCGTAAACCCGGTGTAAGGGCGATAATAAATTCCAGTACTGTTATGATCAAAAGGACAACGAATATTCTCCAGATGAGTGCCTTAGATGTATCAAAGTGGTGCACACCATGCTCCGCTATCTCCAAACTGTGACTTTCTTCATGCGCGCCGTGTGCTATTGCTGTGTTTTCCGACATTGCTATTTCCTTTTATTATATTAAATAGAACAGTGTAAATACAAATACCCAAACCAGATCAACGAAGTGCCAGTATAAACCCACTTTCTCAATCATTTCATAATGTCCTCTGCGCTGGAAGTCACCATTGCTGGTTTTGCGGTACATGATTGTATTAATAACCACGCCGCTGAATACGTGGAATCCATGGAAACCGGTGATGGTAAAGAATAATTGACCGAATAATATACTCGCATGCAAATGCTGCGGGTTGCCGTTTGGCATGATTGCAAGGAATGGATTATAACTCATTGTCATGCCTTCCTTGATGATAAGATGTGTCCACTCGAGAGCCTGGCAAGTAAGGAACATAGCCCCGCCAATGATGGTGAACAGCATGAATTTCTTTACACCTTTCTGATCCATACGGTGTCCTGCTTCAACAGCCAGCACCATGGTAACACTGGAAAAGATGAGGATAAAGGTCATGATACCTACAAATACCAATGGTGCTTTTAAACCTTCAATCCATGGAATGCCTTCAAATACCAATTCCGGACTTACCCAACCCGGTTGAGCGGTGATCCTGAAATAGCCATAAGCTACGAGTAGGGTAGAAAATGTGAAAGCATCTGAAAGGAGGAAAAACCACATCATCATTTTTCCGTAACTCACGCCCAGAGGCACCCTGCCTCCGTTCCAAACGCTGTTTTTTAAAACTGTACTTTCTGAAGACATTATTATTTCTTTAGCTGTAAATGTTTAATAGTGCGAACAAATATATCCAAAGCACTCCGATAAAGTGCCAGTATGTTGTACAAAGATTTATGCGGAGCATATTTTTTGAATGTACCCGGAATCTCAATGATGAAATTAAGGTAGCGGCAACAAATATGACACCCCCAATAACGTGAAGGGCATGGATGCCGGTCAATACATAAAAGAAAGAACCGGAAATTGGGGATACCATCCGGGTGCCCGAGTTAGCCAGGCCGGTAAAATATACACTTTCTGCTATAAGTGCTTTATAGCCTGCATACTGGCTGAATAAGAATGCAAGTCCAAGAACTAAAGTTATTGACAAAGCAATCCTGTTCTGCATCAATTCGTTTCTTTTGGCTGCAAAATAGGACCATTGCAAGCTGATACTGCTTAAAACGATAAGAACCGTTGATACTGTAAAATTTACAGGAATGTGAAAATGAACCCAGGAACCATTGGCCTGTGCATCTGGCCATTGAACTATGATTGCAGAAGAAAATGCAGCAAACAGCATGGTAACGGTTACAAGAAATAACCAAAGCGTGAACTTTACAGGATGCACATTGTATTGGGTGTGCTGCTGTGCCTGCGGCTGATATGTTTCTATAACGGCCATGTTATGAGATCAATTTATCTACAAGAAGTATTAAAAACATCACAGGTAAATACATGAATGAAAAAAACATAAGTTTTTTAGCCGAAGCATTGCTCAGCGTACGATAGAGCTGAATGCTTTGCCATGTAAAAGCTGTACTTACCAACACCAGTAAAATAGTGCTTATGATGTGAGAATAACCATAATAATAAGGCAATAAAGATACCGGGATCAGGATGGCGGCAAATATAACAATCTGCGTTGCTGCTTTGCTGTCTTTTTTCGTTCCGATTGGCATCATTTTCAAACCAGCTCTTTTATAGTCTTCATCGCAGATCCAGGCGATAGAGTAGAAGTGAGGAAACTGCCAGATTAGCTGGATCAGAAATAATATCCACCCCATTACACCCATTGTTCCGCTTGCGGCCACATACCCGATAATGGTTGGCAAAGCACCGGGGATGGCACCTACGTAAACATTGATGGGGCTGATCTTCTTTAATGGCGTATACAAGAAACCATATAGACATAATGAAAGGAGAGAAAGGAGCCCTGCCATAGTATTGAGATAGAATGTGATCATCCCGACACCTGCAATGCCCATGATCAGGCATGCGATTACGGCTTCTTCTACGCTCATTCTATTGGTTGCCAACGGACGGTTTTCGGTACGCTTCATCAACTTGTCGCTGTTTTTTTCAATGATCTGGTTGATACCATTTGCAGCACCAATGGTAAGAAACCCACCAACGACAACCACGATCAACCCGGTAACGTTAATATGACCCGTACTACCTAAAAGATATCCAATAAAGGTTGAAAATACAACTGTAATGTTCAGCCTGAGCTTAATCAACTGAGAATAATCCTTCAGCTTATTTTTTAAACTGAAGCTTATCGCTTTGTCGTTATATAATTTGTCTGTTAACATATGGTTTTCAGGAAAGTCGTCCCGCTCAGGCATTAAGATTATCTGATGCTTCGTTAGAGTCCGTTGATTTTTTCTTCCCTTTGATCAAGTTAAGCATTACGATTTCATGTCCTTCTGTGACGTGTTCTTCAGGTACTTCAACCGGAACATCTGTTAATGTCGGTTCGTATTCTTCACTGGCATAATTAACTTTGTTCATGATATCTTCATCGCTCATGGTTTGTGGCAGATAATCCAGCTCCAGGTCAGGTCTGCTGTAATCATATGGCCAACGGTAAACTTGCGGTATTTCACCAGGCCAGTTGCCGTGGATACCGTGAACCGGTGTGGTCCACTCGAGGGTATTGGCAGCCCATGGATTACGGGTTGAACGCCTGCCATTGAAAATACTATTAAAAAAGTTGTAGATAAATACCAATTGTATACCCAATCCAATGAATGCGAAAACAGATATAAATTTATCCACTTCAACCCATTGTTTGAACTGGTCAAAAACGGTTGTGTCATAATATCTTCTTGGTACACCATCAAGTCCCATAAAGTGCATTGGGATAAAGACCGCATATACGCAGGTAAATGTTACCCAAAAATGGAGTGAACCAAGCTTTTCGTCCATCTTCCTGCCGAAAAGTTTTGGGAACCATTGATAAATTCCGGCAAACATCCCAAAGATAGCCGAGCTACCCATAACCAGGTGGAAGTGGGCCACAACGAAATAGGTATTGTGTAATTTAAAGTCAAGAGCGGCATTCCCAAGGAATAATCCTGTTAATCCACCTGAGATAAACAAGCTCACAACGCCAAGCGCAAAAAGCATAGCGGTTCTGAAATGGATATTACCTTTCCATATTGTCGCCAGCCAGTTGAATACTTTTACCGCAGAAGGAACCGCAATGATCAAAGTAGCGATCAAAAATACAGATCCAAGGAATGGATTCATACCTGTGATAAACATGTGGTGACCCCAAACCAGGAATGAAAGGAATGCGATACCGAGCAATGAGCCGATCATGGCGCGATAGCCAAATATCGGTTTGCGACTATGTACGGCAAGCAATTCAGAAGTAATTCCGAATGCCGGCAAGATAACGATATAAACTTCCGGGTGGCCCAGAAACCAGAATAAGTGCTGGAAAAGAACGGGGCTTCCGCCTACGTGCTCCACACCACCGGTCATGCTGGTTACGATATCTGATAAATAGAAACTTGTGCCGAGGCTTCTGTCAAATAATAAAAGGATACAAGCCGCAAACAATACAGGGAAAGAAAGAATACCCAGGATAGCCGTAAGCAAAAATGCCCAGATGGTCAATGGCATACGCGTCATGGTCATACCAGTGGTACGCATGTTCAATACCGTACTCACATAGTTTAATGCGCCCATTAAGGCTGAACCAATGAATAAGATCATAGAGATAAGCCACATGGTCATACCTAATCCCGAACCCGGAATAGCCATTGGCAATGCACTTAAAGGTGGATAAACTGTCCAACCAGCACTTGCAGGACCTGTTTCAATAAATAATGAAGCAAACATAACAACACTCGACATAAAGAAGAACCAGTATGAAAGCATATTTACAAAAGGGGAGGCCATATCTCGTGAGCCAACCTGCAATGGAATTAGTAAATTACTGAATGTTCCTGAAAGTCCTGCAGTCAATACAAAAAAGACCATGATAGTACCATGAATGGTAACCATTGCGAGGTAAAAATTCGGGTCAAGTGATCCGTGACCGGCGGCATTAACACTCACCCAATGGCCAAGCAGAGGCTGAAGCCAGCTAATATTTGCATTGGGGAAACCCAATTGTATCCTGAAAAGGCTTGATAGTAATCCGCCAAGGAGCCCCATGGTGATCCCTGTGATCAGGAATTGTCGGGCAATCATTTTATGATCCTGGCTAAAGACATACTTCGTAATGAAGCTTTCTTTATGATGTGCGTGTGCTTGTTCGCTCATATCTAAGTTTTCCTTTTGACTTCTTTTTTACTTATTATTTTAATGATGCGCTTAATTTAGGCTGACTGCCCTGGTAGTCTGCGAAAGCTGGTTTGAAGGTGCTTTCCCATTTTTTAAGATCCGGATCGAGTTCAACTTTGACGATTGCCCTCATATTATAGTGACCTGCACCACAAAGCTGGTTGCAAGCCATTTCATAGTCAAATTTATCATTTGCTGTTTTGGCACGCATTTCCTCAGTAGTGAAGATAGGGGTAAAGCGCATAGAATTTTGCATGCCCGGTTGTGCATATAAC